>Ga0180216_1001528_pt1 | contig 20566 bp, 15 predicted proteins | sample eDN3rd37CBELigMG_FD_128879 | JGI IMG/M metagenome (GOLD analysis project Ga0180216, IMG submission 128879) | Enriched Miracle-Growth compost microbial communities from Emeryville, California, USA - eDNA 3rd pass 37_C BE-Lig MG (version 2)... ...
AGGGCTTCGCGGCGGTGGACGGGAGCGATGAGGCCCGGCGCGCGCTGGAGGAGCTCGCGCGCGCGATCGGGCTTCTGCCCTTCCACGTGCCCGCCGAGATGCGCGCCGTCTACCACGCGGCGGCGAGCCTGGCGGCGAACGGGCTGGTCGCGCTCGCCGGCCTGGCCGCCGATCTCTTCGGGCGGATGGGGATGGGCCGGGCCGAGGCGGTGCAGGCGCTCGTCCCCCTCCTCGGCGCGGCGGTGGAGGGGCTCTCGTCGCGCGGCCTCCCCGGGGCGCTCACGGGGCCCGTCTGCCGCGGCGACGTGGAGACGGTGCGCCGCCACCTCGAGGCGATCGCGGGGACGTCCGCCGAGCGCTCGTACCGCGCGCTGATGACCTGTGCCCTCGCCCTTTCCCGCGAGCTGGGCGAGGCGGACGAGGCCGCGCTCGAGGCGATCGCCTCCCTGCTCAACGAGAGGTAGCCGCGCGATACAAGCCGGTCGCCCGGATGTATTCGAGGACGGGCCGCGGAACCAAGTGGCTCACGTCCTCGCCCGCGGCGAGCCGGCGGCGGACCTCGGTGCTGGAAACCGGCGGCATCTCCGGGGTCCCCGCGGCGCGCGGGTGGGGATGCCCGGCCCGAGCGACCACCAGCAACGGCGCGAGCTCCTCGACCCGATCGAAGTCGCGCCACGCGTCCGTCTGCTCCAGGATGTCCGAGCCGACGACGAGCCGGAACTCGTGGGAGGGATACCGGCTGCAGAGCAGCTCGAGGGTGTCCACGGTGTATCCCTTTCCGGGGACCTCCGACTCGATGCTCGTGGTGTGCACGTTTTTTCGAAACATCGCCGCCAGGGCCGAACACATCTCGAGCCGGTGGAAAAAGGGAGCCATCTCCTTGTCGAAGGCGTGGCGGTGGGCCGGCATCAGCCAGAGCTGGTCGACGTCCGCCGTGCCGACCACGTAGGCCGCGACGAGGAGATGCCCCACGTGCGGCGGATCGAAGGCGCCGCCGAAGAGCGCGACCCTCACGGCGCTTCCTCGTAGAGGAGGTGGCGAGCCCGGATCGCGGAAAAGCGAGCCAGGGGTTCCTCCCACTCCGCCGCGATCTCCTCGAGCGTCGCCCCCGCGGCCGCGAGCTCCCGCAGGCGTGGGCTTCCGTAGAGCAGGTCGATCGCAGGGACGTCGTCCCGGTACTCGTAGGTCTCCGTCCGCCAGGCGAAGGCCTCGCCCCCCAGCCGACACGCCCAGAGGATGCAGGCCACCCCGGTGCGGAAGGGGAGGAAGGCTTCCGGGTCGTCCACGTGCAGCATCACGCCCCCACAGAGCTTCTTGGCGTGCTTCTGGAAGGTGGGCTCGAAGTGGCAGGGACGGAAGCGGACGCCCGGGAGCTTCTCCGCGGAGAGCGCGTCGGCGAGCTCCCAGGGGTCGAGGAAGGGGGCGCCGAAAATCTCGAAGGGCCGCGTCGTGCCTCGCCCCTCCGAGAGGTTCGTCCCCTCCACCAGGCACATCCCGGGATAGACCCGCGCCGTGTCCGGCGTGGGCATGTTGGGCGAAGGCGGGATCCAGGGGAGCCCCGTCGCGCTCCATTCCCTTCGGCGATCCCAACCCTCGCAGCGCACGACGTGGAGCTCGCACCTTTCCTCGGGGGGATGCAGCTCGTTGAAGAGGCGCGCGAGCTCGCCCGCGGTCATCCCGTGCCGGGCCGGGAGGTCGTACATGCCGACGAAGGAGCGGTAGGGTTCCGCGACCTGGTTCCCCTCCACGCGCACGCCACCCAGCGGGTTGGGACGGTCGAGGACATAGAAGGCCAGGCCGGCCCGCCCCGCCGCCCGCATGCAGAGCGCCATGGTGTAGACGTAGGTGTAGTAGCGGGCGCCCACGTCCTGGATGTCGAAGACCAGGGCGTCCAGCCCCCGGAGCATCTCCGGGGTGGGCATCAGCGAGTCGAAGGTGGGGCCGTAGAGCGAGTGGACCACCACGCCGGTGCGCGGGTCGCGCGCCCCGCCCTCCACCACGATCATGTCCTGCGCCGTGCCGCGCACGCCGTGCTCGGGGCCGAAGAGCGCCCCCAGGGTGACGCCCTCGGCGCGCGCCAGATGATCCGCCAGATGCACGAAGTTTCGGTCGACGGAGGTGGGATTGCAGATCGCGCCGACCCGCAGCCCCCGCAACCGGGAAAAGCCCTCCTCGGCCCAAACGTCGAGTCCCGTCCTAGTCGTCATGCTCACGCTCCCTGCCAGCGGAAGGGAAGAAGGCGCCGGCGTCCCACCTTCCGGGGGTCCGGCGCGCCGAGGCCCAGCGGGCCGAGGGTTCGATTGCCGTACGGCGCGTCGCCCTCGGGGTCGCGCGCCAGGCGGTAGAGGCGCACCTTTTCGGGGATCCCCTTGAACTCGTGGGGGCCGAGGAACTCGTACTCGAGGTCGGCGAGATCGGCGAGCCGGAGCGCCGCCTCGGTGAAGCGCACCTCCCCCGGCTCGGTCAGCCCCTCCACGCGCGCGGCGACGTTCACCGCCTCGCCGAAGACGTCGCCCCCCTGCAGCCGCAACTCCCCCGCGCTGATCGCCACCCGCACGTGGAGGCGCTCGCCCTCCTCCACCAGGAGGTTGAACGCCGCGAGGCGATCCTGGATCGCGGCGCCGCAGGCGATCGCGCGCGTGGCCGAGTCGAAGATCACCAGGTAGGCGTCGCCCAGGCTCTTGATCCGCCACCCGCGGAACGCCCGGATCACCGGGGAGAGCAAGCCATCGTGCAGCCGGATGAGGCGCTCGTTCTCGCGGCGCGTCTGCCGGCTGGTCCGCTCGGTGAAGCCGAGCAGGTCCGTGAACATCACGGCGTAGAGGGCCGTCTTCAAGGGCTCCCTCGCTCAGACATAGAGCACCACGTCCGACTCGCCCGCCATCGCGTGGATCTGCTGCAATCCCAGCACGTCGTCCACCCGTGGCCGCACCTCCTCCGGGCGGAGGCCGGCGAGGAGGATGGCGGTCTCGCATGCGTAGAGGCGGGCGCCCAGCTCCCGGGCTTCGAGCAGCATCGCCGAGGGGGCCGGGAGCTCGAGCGCGGCGTGGCGGCGCGCGACCGCCTCGTCGTCCGGCGCGCCCTCCCGGGCCTGGTCGAAGCCGCCGCGGACGAAGCGGAAGAGCCCGTCGAACCAGAGCACGAGGCGGACGTCGTCGCCCGCGGCCGCCGCCGTGATCGCCATCGAGGCGAGCTGGTAGCGGCGCGCAAAGCTCTCGCCGTGCAGGTGCAGGAGGGTGCGGCGTCTCATCCGCCGGAGATCCTCGCCGCGGACTCCGGGAAAAGAAAGTCCGGAATGGCCGGGATGGTGGGAAGGACCTCCACCGGACGACCGGAGTGATCGGTGGCCAGATGCACCGCCAGCGCCTCGGGAAAGGCCGCATGGTAGCCGTTGATGTGGGTCGGCTCGTTGTCGAAGAGGGCGACCACCCTCCCCTCCGCCGCGAGCGCGGCGCGGATGTCGCGCTTGAACTCGTCGTCCACCACGTGGTCCCCGGGCTTCATCCAGAGCTGGGTCCGCTCGAGGGGCGGGCATGGGAATCCGCAGCGTTCCAGGCTTCGCACGGTCCCAGGGCGCATCGTCTCGTGCCGGCCCGTGCAGTAGACGATGCGCGCGCCCGTGCGGTGGACCTCGCGGACGAATTCCACCGCCCCGGGCAGCGGGGCGTCCTCCACGCAGTAGTCCGAGTGGAAGAAGCGGGGCTTCCAGAAGGCCTCGAAGTCGGCGAAAAGGTCGTCGGCGCGCCCGGGCTCGAGGCCTGCGGCGATCATCGCCTCCCGAAGCAGCCAGGAGGACGTCCAGTGCTCGAGCGTGGAGGCGGCGAGCTCGGGGATGCCGCGGGCCGCGCCGAACTCGCGCAGGATGCGCACCTGGCGGGGCCGGTTGTCGAAGAGGGTGGAATCCAGATCGAAGACGACGATCCCGCGCTCGCCGTGCCGCGAGGCGGCCTCCAGCACGCGTGAGAGGACGGTGCGGTCGAAAGGTCGGGAGGCTTCGAACTTCATGTCCAGGGGTTGTAGGAGATGGGCCCCGCCCTGTCGAGCCCGGCCCCCCGCTGCACCCTCTCCCCTTCGCGCCTACCTTGTTTCGAGGAGCCTGTGGAGGTGCGGATGCGCGTCGAGAACTGGATGACCCGCGACGTCTCGGCCGCTCGCGAGGCGATGGACAGGGAGGCCGTGACGATCGGGCCCACCGATTCGCTCCGGCGCGCGGCCGAGCGGATGACGGCGAACCAGACGGAGGAGCTCGTCGTCGTGGGCGACGGGGGAAAGCCGCTCGGCATCCTCCGCGAGTCGGACGTGGTGCGCGCCGTCGCGCAGGGGAATCTCGTCCCCACCTCCCCCCTCGACGCCGACTGGCTCTCGCACGTCCGGGTCTCGGATCTGATGACGCCGGACCCGCGCACGATCGACATCGACTCCGACCTGGAAGAGGCCGTGGGCCTGATCCTGGAGGGAGGCTTTCGGCACCTCCCCGTCCTCGACGCCGATCAGCGCCTGGCCGGGATGCTCTCCGAGCGCGATCTGCGCGGGGCGCTCGGCGCCAACCTCCGCGACTGGAGCTCGCTCGAGGAGAACCGCTTCGACGAGGTCATCGCCAACGTGATGGTGCCGGGCGCCGTCTTCGTCCGCGCCGAGAACCGCCTGGTCGACATCCTCGACGTCTTCACCGACGAGCGGATCGGCGCCGTCCCGGTCCTCGACGAAAACGACGTGCTCGTGGGCATCCTCTCCTACGTGGACGTCCTGCGCTGGATGCAGGCGCAGGCCAGGGAAGCCGGCCTGGAACTCTCCCGCGTGGCCGAGGCCGTCGAGAGTCTCTAGCTCCCGAAAGAACCTAGGCGGCCGTCCGCGACTCGAGGGCCAGCATCCGGGCGAAGCGCCCGCCCCGCGCCAAGAGTTCCTCCGGCGAGCCCTCCTCCACCACCCTTCCCTTCTCCAGCACGACCACCCGGTCCACCCCCTGGACCGAGCGCAGGCGGTGGGTGATCAGGACGCCGATCCGGTCTCCGCCGAGGGCGCGGGCGAAGGCCTCCTGCAAGAGCGCGTCGTTTTCCGCGTCGAGGGCGCTCGTCGGCTCGTCCAGGATCAGGATGCGCGCGTCCCGGACCAGGGCCCGCGCCACCCCCACCCTCTGGCGCTCTCCGCCGGAGAGGTTCTTCCCCCCCTCGGCGAAGTCGCCGTCGTAGCCGCCCAGCGCCTCGATCACCGGCTCGGCGTTCGCCGCCCGCGCCGCCTCGCGCAGCCGCTCCAAGGGAAGGTCCGCACCGCAGGAGAGGTTGGTCCGCGCGTCGCCGGCGAAGAGGACGGTCTCCTGCGGCACGTAGCCCACGTGCGACCGAAGCGAGGCGAGCGTCCCCTCCCGGATGTCGAGCCCGTCGAAGGTGACGCGCCCCTCGGAGGGCTCGACGAAGCGCAGGAGGAGGTTGGCGATGGTGGTCTTCCCCGCCCCGCTCTCGCCGACCAAGGCGACCGTCTCGCCCGCGCGGAACCGGAGCGAGACCTTGGAGAGCGCCTCCTTCTCCCCGTAGCGGACGGTGACCTCCTCGAGCCGCACCTCGCGCGGCGCCGAGAGGGCGACGGCGCCCGGGCGGTCCATCGTCGCGTCGGGCGCGTCGAGCAGCTCGAAGCAGCGCTCGGCGGCGGCCCGGAGGTGGGCGAGCTGCTGACCGAGGTTTCCGATGGCCTTGAGCGGCTGGTAGAGCATGAGCGCCGCGGCCGCGAAGGAGAGGACCGACTCCGGGGGGAGCGCGCCCGAGAGCACCGAGCGGCCGGCCCAGGCGATCGCCGCCGCGAGGCCGATCACGCCCATCACCTCCATCAGCGGCGTGTAGGCCGCCCGCCAGAGGAGCGACCGCCGCATGATCCCGAGGAGCCTCTCGTTCGCCTCCTCGAAGCGGCCGGCCCGATGCCTCTCGCTCCCGTAGGCCACGATGATGCGGTGGTTGCGGAGCATCTGCTCGGCCTGGTGGCTGATCTCGCCCAGGGCGGCGAGCTGCTCTTTGCCGATCCTCCGCAGGGCGTCGGCGAAGCGCCGCGTCGGCACGACCGTGGCCCAGACGACCACGCCGGCGGCGGCGAGCAGGCGGAGATCGATCGAGGCGCAGACCAGGAGGAGCGCGAGGGCCTGGCTGACGTCCTTGCTCAGGGTGACGACCACCTGCTGCCCGCTCTGCTCCACCGTGGCGATGTCGCTCGCGAGGCGGGAGACGAGCTCCCCCGATCCGCGGCGGGAAAAGAAGATGGGATCGCCGCGCAAAAGCCTTTCGTAGATCCGCGCGCGGAGGTCACCGGCGGCCTCCACCACCGCGTGGGACATCAGCACGTTGAAGCCGGCCGAGGCCAGCGCGCGGAAGGCGGCCGCCGCGATGAGGAGCATGGGCACGGCGCCGATCAGCGAGCGCGCGAAGGCCTCCGCCACGGCCTCGGGGAGCACGCCCTCGAGCATGGGACCGAGGTCGAGCGATCCTCCCTGCACGAGCGCGCGCGCCGCCGGTCCGGCGAGGAAGGCGTAGGCCCCCATCCCCACGGCGGCGAGGCCCGCGCAGACGAGCGCGAGCGCGATCCGGAGGCGGTGGGGTCGGAGCAGAGCGAGGAGCCTGGCTTCGACGCGCATGCGAGACGATCTCGCAGAATCGCCGGGTGGGGACAAGCCGCTCAACTCGGCTCGGAGGGGACCTCCGCCCCTCCGATGGAGCTGAGGGCGCGGTTCCAACCGAAGCGATCGAGGAGCACCAGGCCGAAGAGGAGGAGCCCCGGGGCGAGCATCGCGGCGTAGCCGTAGCGGAGGAAGAGCAAGGGCCCCACGACCGCTCCGGAGAGGAAAGAGCCGAAGAGCGCCAAGTGGAGGCGGAGCTTGCGCAGTTCCTCCTCCCGCGTGAAGTCGCGCAGGAGGCTGAAGGGCGAGACGAGCCAGGCGCGCCGGCGCAGCCAGTAGAAGAGCCGGGCGAGCTCGATCCCGATGTCCGTGGCCACGCCGGTCAGGTGGGTGGTGCGCACGACCGCGCCGGAGATCCGCGTCACGAGCGCGTTCTGCAACCCCATGGCGATGGAGAGCATGGCGGTCAGCAGACGCCAGACGTTGACGCTCTTCTCCTCCACGAGCGCGCTCACGGCGGTGAAGGCGGTGAGGATGCTCGCCTCCACCAGGAGCGCCGCCACGTAGCGCGCCTTGCCGAAGCGCCGCGCGCTCTCCACGAAGAGCGTGGCGAGGAAGGCGCCCGCGACGAAGAAGACGACGAGGACGAGGTAGTGCAACGCGGCGGCGTAGTCCCCGCGGGCGATCTCGTCGCCGACCGCGCTGGCGTGTCCGGTGACGTGGGAGGTGTAGGTGCCCACGGCGAAGAAGCCCGTGGCGTTCACCATGCCGGCCACGCAGGCCAGCGTGAGCACCACCACGGTCCGCGCCGTTCGGCTCTCGCTGCGTTCGATCCAGATGGGCATTCTCGGCTGTTCTCGCTCCTCCTCGCTGCGCAGGGCCGAAAAACGTTCAGACCGACTCGGCGAGTCGCTGGTTCTCGGCGATGGCCTCGAAGACGCTGTCGTCCGCCTCCTCGATCTCGCGCAGCGTGGCCTCCACGCGCAAGAGCATCTTGCGGACGAAGCGCTCGGCGAGGGAGCGACGCTCGGGGAAGTCGCGCGCCTGGCGGACGAGCACCTTGGCGATGGCCACGTCCGAGAGCATACGGGTCAGCCGCTCGGCGTGGACCAGGCCGCGGGAGAAGTCGGTGCGCTCGTCCCAGTGGCGCAAGAACTCACGGGAGAGGTAGCGGCCGAGCTCCGCCGGGTCCTTCCCCCGCATGGCGCTCCTCCACTCGTTGCGCACCTTGGCGCTGAAGATCCGCAGGAGGATGAGCTCGGTGGCACGGAAGGCGAGCGACTCCGCCCGGTGCACGTCGCGCACGATCCGCTCGCCCGCCGTCCGGGCGAGGAGGCGCGCGCGGGCCGCGCGGCGGAAGAAGGAGGCCGGCTTGCGGGTGGCCCAGGAGAGGTGGTCCTTGATGGCCATCAAGGCCTGGATCTGGGAGGTGCCCTCGTAGATCGGCAGGACCAGCGCATCCCGGAGGAGCTTGTGGACGCCGGTCTCGTCGATGTAGCCCATGCCCCCGAAGATTTGCATGGCGTCGCGGCAGATCTCGACCGCCTTCTCGCTCGCCGTGTACTTGAGCAGGGGCGTGAGTCGGCGGGCGCGGCGCGCCATCCGCCGCTGGCGCTTCTCCATCCGCTCCCGCTCCTCGGGATCGGAGGGGGGCTCGGTCTTCAGCTTCATGTCCAGCCGCGTGGAGATCTCCACCGCGTTGATCGCGTCGAAGGCCAGCGCCCGGATCGCGTGGATCCAGGTCTCCATGTCCAGGAGCTTTTCGGCGACGAGCTCGTGCTCCGCGATGGGCTTGCCCATCGTCTTCCGCTCGGCGGCGTAAGCGCGCGCCATGCGGTAGGCCGCTTCCGCCACTCCGATGGCCTCCAGCCCCACGGCCAGACGCGCCGAGTTCATCAGCACGAGCATCAGGCGGAAGCCCTCGCCGCGCTTGCCGATGAGCTCGCCCTCCGAATCCTCGTAGAGGAGCGAGCAGGTGGCGGAGGCGTTGTGCCCCAGCTTCTCCTCGAGCTTCGTGATCGTGACGTTGTCGATCCACTCTCCGTCGCGCTCGATCTTCCGGCGGACCAAGAAGAGAGAGAGGGTCCCGAGTCCCTCCCCCTCCTCGGTCTTGGCGAGCACGAGCTGATATTGGCCGTGGCCGGAGGTGATGAAGATCTTCTCGCCGTTCAGATACCACTTGCCGTCCCGCTCCTCGGCGCGGGTCCGGATGGCGGCGAGGTCGGAGCCGGCGCCGGGCTCGGTGAGCACCATGCAGCCGAAGGCCTCGCCCGAGGCGATCTCGCGGATGACGTCGTCGAAGCGGGTGCGGACGAGCCGGCCGTCCTCGAAGACGGCGCTGCCCTCGTGGATCGAGTAGAGGAGGAGCGCCGTGGCCACGCCGCCGTGGAAGCCGTAGTGGGTCATCACCGAGACGTCGCCTCGCGCGACGATCTCGCTGACGAGGAGGTAGAGCGCGAGCGGTGCGCCCGTCCCGCCGAGCTCGCGGGGGATCGAGACCCCGAAGAGCCCGAGCTCCTTCATCGCTTCGTAGATCGAGGAAAGCTCCGGCGGGAAGACGACCTCGCCGTTTTCGAGTCGCGTGCCCAGCTCGTCGAGCTTCGAGGCCTTGGGGGCGATCGCCTCCCCGACCAGCTCACCGGCCGCGTCGAGGACCTGCTCGTAGAACTCAAGCGCTTCCTGCAAATCCTTGGGACCGTCCGGCAGGCGGAAGCCGTTCTCCGTCAGGTCGACGAGTTCGTCCCATTTCAGGCCGTTGCGGAACTGGAAGAGGAGATCGGGATTGTCTCGAAAGAAGTTCGCCATGCCGTCCTCCGACGCACTGCATCATAAGTCGCTCGGGCACGAAAAGCGAGCTGGCGTACACTCGCCCAACTTCGACGCCTTCTCTTCGATTCCCGAAGCGAGCGGCCGTTCTGCGCGGGGAGGGGCTCAGCCGTAGGCCTCGGTGTGGATGGCCTTGCGGGGGACCTGGAGCTCGTTCAGGAGCTCGCGCACCGACTCGAGGAAGCGCGGCTTGGGCTCCTCTCCCCTCTCCCGCGCCGCCTTCTTGTCCCAGCGGGTGAGGCCGGGCCCGCAGCAGTAGACCAGGCAGCCGTCGGGGTCGCTGACGATCGAGGAGAGGAGGTCGAGGTCCACGCGGCAGAGGCGCGCGTCGGGCGCTTCCTCGGGAGCGGCGGATTCCCGGGTGAGACAGTGGTGGACCTTCAGCCGGTCGGGATGCTTCCGCTCCAGCTCGGCGAGCTCCTTGGCGAAGATCACGTCGGACCACGTCTTGTTCGAATAGACGAAGCTGTGCCGGAGCCCGGGCTTGTGCGCCAGCGCCCACTTCACGATGGCGAAATTCGGCACGACCCCCGAACCCGCCACGATGTGGACGATGTGATCCGTGCGCTCCTCCACGTCGTCGGGGAGCACGTAGTAGCCCGTGTATCCCTTCACCGTGATCTTCATCCCCACCCGCGAGCCGAAGACCAGGTAGGGCGAAAGGAGCGGAGGGTACTCGGTCTGCCCGGGGACGAAGACCTCCTCCTTGATGGTGATGGCGAGGTGGGGTTCGTCGGGCGTGGAGGTGAGGGAGTAGGCTCGAGGGGGCTCCCGGCGGCCCTTGACGTGCTCGAAGTAGGCGACCTGCTGCTTGAGTTCACGGAACTGCTGCACGTCGATGGAGACGTACTGGCCCGCCTTGTAGTCGCGCGGGTGGTCGCCCGCGTCGAGGACGAGCGTCACCGTATCGGGAGTTTCCCAGACGATCTCCCGCACGGTGGTGTCGAAGACGCGGCTTTGGGTGCGGGGCGAGGGAGCGAGCGCCGAGGACTGCGCCACGGTGGCCTCCTGGATGGGGACAGCCCATCATATAAACGCCCGGTCCCTGTCCGCCACCCGGACGCCCCCTCGCGGTGTCGATCAGCCAGCGAGAATCTTCTTCACCGCCAGCGCGACGCCCGTGAGGCTCTCGCCCGCGATGATCCCCGCCGCCAGCACGATGAGGAAGCGCGCGGTCCATTTCGGGGCGACCCGCTTCGCGAAGAGCGCCAGGATCGCGCCCAGGAACATGGAGATCGAGTTGAAGGCGGGGATGACCATCGCCAGGCCGATGCTCGCGGGGCTCGGCACCCACATCTTCGCCTTGGCCGGGGCGAGCTTCTCCACGACGGCCAGGACGAATCCCGCCGCCGCTCCGATCGCCATCGCGGGGAGCGCGCCGGCGGGCATGGACTCGAGCCCCTTCATGAAGATCTCCGCCACGGCCTTCCACTGGGCGACGGCGGGGGCCGGCCATTCGTCGGTCATCAACATCGAGGGGTCCCGCACGATCACCAGGTAACCGAGCGCGCCCATCGCCGCGCCGGCGAGGACGCCGAAGGTCTGCGCGACGGCCTGCTGGCGCGGCACGGCGCCGATGAGCTTGCCCGTCTTGAGGTCGTGGAGGAGGTCGCCGCACTGGCTGGCGGCGCCCGCGGTCACGTTCGCCGCCATGAGGTTCGGCGCGGCCTGTCCGGGCGCGAGCACGCCGAAGACGAGCTGGGTCACCTTGCCCATGGCCCCGACCGGGTTGACGCCCGTCTCGCCCGAGACCCGGCCGGCGACCACGGCCAGGACGAAGGTCATGAGGACGCCCGCGGTGGCCAGGACCGGTCCGATGCCGAAGAAGAGCCCCTGGAGCACCACCGAGAGAAGCAGGGCGGAGGCGAGCGCCCCGAGGAACCACCGCCGCGGGACGTCACCCTCGTCGACTTCCTCCCCCTTCTTTCCGCCCACGCCGCGGAAGGCGGCGACCATCGCCGGAAGCGAGAAGGCGAAGGAGGTGAGGGAGGCGGTCACCATCATGCCGACGCCGGGCCAGAGCAGCCAGGTCACCAGGCTGCCGAACCAGCCCGCATTCGGCAGGCCCGGCTCGGCCCAGCCCTGGGCGAGGGCGTAGGGGGCGAGGATCCCCCAGCCGACGATCGCGCCGACGAGCATGGAGACGGCGGGGCGGAGGCCGATGATCCCGCCCACCGCCACCATCAGGAAGGAGGGATCGAGCACGAAGGTGAGGTTCTTCATGCCGATCGAACCGATCCCCTTGGAGGCGAGCGCCCCACCCGCGCCGACCGAGCCCGGAAGCGCGACCTGCGGGAACCGGAAGACGTCCGCCAGGGTCTTGAAGATCGAGGCCCCGACGCCGCCGCCCACGAGCATCCAGACGCGCGCCATCGCCTCCTTTCCGCGGGCGTACATCTCCTTGATCGTCGTGGCGGCCGCGATGCCCGAGGGGAAGGGAAGGTTGTCCACCTCGATCATCTGCCGGCGCAGCCCCACGGCGACCGTCACGCCGATGACGCAGACGCTCGCGCACCAGAGGGCCAGCGGGACGTAGGAGAACTCCTGCCCCGTCAGCAGGGTGAGGGCCGGGATGGCGGAGACCAGGCCGGCGGAGGAGACGGAGGCCGCCGCGGACGCCGCGGTCTGGTTGATGTTGTTCTCCAGCATGCCGAAGGGCCGACCGCCCAGAAGCTCCGGGATCTTCCAGAACCCGAAGGCCAGGAGCATGGCCGTGATCGACATGTTGAAGCCCCAGCCGATCTTCAGCCCCGCGTAGATGTTGCAGAGCGAGAGGACGCCGCCGAGCACCATTCCGGTGGCCACCGCCCGCACCGTGAGCTGCGGCGAGGTGAAGTCGATGGGGACGGCTTCGAGGTGGAGGGCCGCTTCCTGCGGCGCGGCGGACACGGGTGCCGGTCGGGTCGATCGCTCGGGCTGGCTCATCCAGGGCCACTCCTTCAGGGGGTAGGCCCTGCTACTACCAGCCCTCGACCGGGTGTCAAGGCGCGGGCGCCCGGAAGGCCGTTCGAAAGATCAAACCTCTCCAGCGCCCGGAAAGACGACGGCCCGGTCGCCCCTGGGGCGCCGGGCCGTCGCTCGCCGGATCCACCGGGCTCAGGGATCCTCGACTTCCACCTCGAACGATTCACACGTGAGGTAGCCGTCGAACTCGGCGCAGACGCCATACCCGGTGGTCCGCTCCGGGTAGAAGGTCACGCTTCCCGAGCTTCCTCCATCCTTGCGGAAGGAGCGGTTGTCGAGGCCGCCGGGGAAGGGCTGGTTGTCGCCCATGAACCAGTCGGGACCGTAGTGGAGATTGACGCCCACGGTCGCCAGGGGGTTCTGGTAACCGATGCCGGCACTCGCTCCCTGGGCGTCGAGCGTGCAGTCGAGCTGGGTGCAGGAGAAATCGAACGCAATCGGTGGGGGCGCCATGGTTCCGTAACGGAATTCGAATGCGCCGTCGGGGAAGAGCACGAGCTGGAAGTTGAGGTCGTACTCGTTCGCATCGGACGAGCCGTGGAACCGGCTGACGTGCGACCACTGGATCACGTAGCTCCCGTCCGACTGGGCGAGCGCATGGACGCGCCCCGAAACCCGCGTGTGCAGATCGTCCCAGAAGGGGGCGATGTGGACGTATTCGGTCCCCCAGGTCGGGAACGGTTCGGGCGTGAACTCCCAATCGGCGAGCGGATCGAAGGAGATGTATCCCGGTACGAAGACCGCCACCTGCGAGTGCATCTCGCCGCCCCAGGGGAACTGGAATCCGTTCGCGAAGGTGTGGAGGACGATCGTGTCGTCCGCGCCCGCGCCAATCAGTTCCACGGCGTCGGGATCGGTCGAGATGTCGGTGTAGGCCGAGGCCACCTCCCGCATGGGCAGGTACATCGTCGGGGTTCCGCTGGAGATGGGCGTGGCGTCCCAGCTCAAGGTCACCCCGCCACCGGGCGTGACGGAGGTCGTGTCCACGCTCGCCTGGAGCACCACGGTGTAGACGTCGACCGTGATTTCGCGCGTGCGAGTCCTTCCATCGGCCGAGGATACGGTGAGCGCGAAGGTGGTCGTCTCGGTCGGTTCGTAGACCACGCTACCGCCCGACGGCGAGGCACCCGACGGGAGGATGTCCACGCCGTTCGCGGTGAGCTCGATCGAGACGGCGCCGTGCGTGAGCCAGGTCACGGTCACGCTCTCGTTCTGGCCCTTGGGGACCATCGGCGGGTCCGCCTCGAAGACCTCGACCACGAAGGTGGGGAAGACCTCCACCTCCACGATCTCGTCCCGGACCTGGGCGAGCGGGCCGTGGGCGCGCACGACGTAGGAGTAGGTGCCCGGATTGGCCTCGGTGATCTGGCAACCGCCCTCCCTCACCTCGCCGGGCGCGGAGGTGCAGAGGACCGCGTTCTGATCGTCGAGCACCTCGACCAGGCTCGCGTGCTCGGCCCTCCAACCCACCGTGAAGGGCCAGCCGGCCTGCGGCTCCTCGTCCGGTGGGTAGGCCTCCAATTCGACGGGCTGGTACACGACGACGTCCAGGCTCGCGGTGGCCTCACCCTTGGGTCCAATGGCCTTCAGGGTGAGCGTCAGCGGCCCGGGAGGCTGGATGATCTGGCTCCCGTTGGGCGAGAGCGCGGGATATTCGAACCACCAGGTCCTGCCGCTCAGACCGCCGGCGACGGGCTGCCCCAGGGCGAATCCCTCGGCTCCCGCGTGCAGGTTCACCCACGTGCTCTGGTCCGGCGCCTGGTAGCCGATGATGGCGGAGGCGCCGTCCGCCCAGTCCTGGGCGTCCGAGTCGACGCCGGTCATCGAACCGTAGCGGAAGACGAAGGCTCCGTCCTCCCACAACACGGCCTGGAATTCGGCGGTGGCCTCGAGATCGACGTCCACCAGGCTGCCTTCCCACTGGACGATCAGGTACTGGCCGCGCGCGTCGTTGCCGAACGAGTACCAGATGCCGCCGCCGTCCAGGTACAGGTCGTCCCAGAACGGGGCGATGTGGATCGGCACCGGTGTGGGGAATTCCCGGTTGAAATAGGTCGCCTCGTCGTGCGTGAAGTCGAAGCTCAGACTTCCGTTCGCGTAGGCGCGGATCGACGAATGCGAGGCGCCGCCGAAGGGGAAGGTGAAACCGGAAGGGAAGGCGATGGTCGCACACCCTTCGTCCACCGCCTCCCAGAAATGGAACCATGCGGGATCCCACGCACAGTCCTGGGTGAGGACGAGTGGGGTCCCGGTCGACGAGATGTCCGTGAAGGGATCGCCCTGCACCTCCGCCCCCTGCAGGGTCAGGGTCGGAAGGTTCAGCACCACCTCGTCGGCAAAGCGTGTGGACCAGCTCACCGTGACGTCGTCGCCGACCATCACCTCCACCGGGTCGGCCTCGAAGCTCGTGATCACCGGCGGACCGATGTCGACCACCACCTCGGCGGACGCGGTGGAGCCCGCCCCGTTGTCGGCCACGATCCGATACGTCGTCATCTGGTTCGGCTCGACCTCGAAGGAGCCGCTCGCGCGCTCGGCCTCCGGCACGTCGAAGAGTTCCACGAGCTGCCCGCCGGCCCCGACCTCGTAGAGCACCAGCCCGCCGTCGGCGTTCTCGGAGGTCCAGCTCAGCGCCACCGGTTGGATTCCGTCGTACTCCTCGGAGGAGGCGGCGAGCGTCACCGTGGGCTGGCCGACCACGCGGACCTCGGTGCTCAGGGAACGGGAACCGTTCACGCTGGTCGCGGTGAGCGTGAACTCGTAGGTGCCCACGTCGTTCAGGACGAAAGACTTGCTGTCGGCGGTCGGATTCCGATCCGAGACGTCGTAGACGGTGGTGCCGTCGGTGAGCGTGAGCTCCATGGGATCGCCGAGGGGATCCTCCAGCACCTCCCAGGAGATCTCCACGGCGTCACCGGGCTCGAGCAGCTCGGGGCTCGCCGTGAGCGAGACGACGAAGGGCCCGGAGCCGGCCAGGAGCATGGCCTCGGCCACCGTCTCGTCGCCCACGCCGTTCACGACCCGCACCTCGAAGACGTGGGCCCCCTCCACCGGAGCGTCGACGACGCAGCTTCCCGATTCGACGGCGTCCACGTCCGCGGCCGTGCAGACCGTGTTTCCATCGGCGTCGACGACCTCCAGGGAGACGCCGCCGAGGAAGCTCCACTCCAGGGTGGAATTCCCCCCCACGCCGACGAAGGGCGGCGAAAAGCCCAGGGAAACGACCTCCGGGGCGCCGACCGTGACGGTGAGGCGCTCCTCCACGTAGTCGTCGGCGTCGTTGTAGAGGCGGAGGACGAACTCGGTGTCCTCGAAGATCTGCAGATCCGTGAGGTCGTGATCGACCATCCAGTCGCTCACCCGCGGATGGGGACCGTCGGCGGTCTCCATGGTGATGCGCGTGGCGTGCTCCGACCTCCAGCTCAGGGTGAAGAACTCGCCGGCGCCCACCCGAGCCGGCGTGGCGCGCAGCGAGGTGAGGACGGGCAGCGGGACGAGGTCCACGAAGACCTCCCGCTTCGCGGAGCCCGCCGCGTTCTCGGCCACGAGGACGAAGGTGGTCGGCGCATCCATCTCGATCTCGACCGATCCCGACTCGGTGGGCTCGAGCTCGATCGGCGCACCGGGATCGCGCTCGATGCGTAGCGATGCCGCCCGCTCCACGCCGTCCCAGAAGAAGGTGGTGCTCCCCCCGGGCTCGCTCACCGCCTGGGGATTGGCGTAGAAGGTGCGGATGGCCGGAGGCACGAGGATCGGGATCGTCACCTCCTTCGCCTCGTTCAGGCCCTCGTCGTTCTCGGCCACCAGGCGGAACTTCCCCTGCTCGCCCATGGGGGCTGACCGGGTGCCGGCGGCAACCTCCTCCCCCACGATCGTTTCCTCGAAGCCTTCCAGGTTCGAGAGCACGAGCGAGGTCGCGCCCCGGACCACCCAGCGGAATTCCACCGACTCGCCCGGCGCCCGGGCGCCCGGATCGACCGCCTCGAAGGTGACGATCTCCAGCTCGACGGATTCGACGGTGACGGTGGTCGAGGCCTCGGTGGTGCGCTCACCCCTCCTGGCCTCCAGGGTGTAGGTGGTGGTTTCGACGGGGCTCACCTCCACCGAGCCCTCGCCCGCCCCCGCACCGCCCAGGTCGAGCGGCGTGCCCGAGCCGTCGACGATCCGCACGGACTCGGCGTTCTCCGTCTCCCAGGCCAGCACGGCCGTCTGCCCCTTTTCTATCGTGCTCGGCGTCGCGCCGAAGGAGACGATCCGCGGCAGATCCTCGCCCACCTCGACCCGCGCCTCGCGAGCGTCGTTGCCTCCCTCGCCGGTGACGACGAGCCGGAAGGTCGTGGTGGTCTCGACCTCCCAATCCAACGAGCCCTCGTCCAACTCCTCGGGGGTGGCGATCCTCTCTCCGTCCGCCTCGATGGCGGCGCTCTTCACGTTGCGGGTCCGCCAGGTGAGCGTGACCGTGCCGCCCCCGGAGGGGAGCGTCGTGGGCGCGACCTCGAAGGAAAGGATTTCGGCCTTCTTCGGCTTGTCTCCGGGCCCCTCGTCGGGCGGATCCCCGCAGGCGGCGAGGAGCGCAAGGGAGCCTAGAGCGACGACGAGACGAAATCGAAGCATTCGCGATACCTCCCGCGCGAGCCTCTGCCGGGGTCCAGGGCCGGGCGCGTACCGGCCAGACTACACGACAGCGCTCCCGAGAGCTACCGGACGTAGCGGTTTTCACCCCGAGAAAGGCGTGGGAAACGTAGGAAAGAAGACGAAATGAAAAAGGGAATCCGGAGACCGGATTCCCTTTCGTCTTGGTGCCCAGGGCGAGAGTCGAACTCGCATGCCTCGCGGCGCCACCCCCTCAAGATGGTGTGTCTACCAATTCCACCACCTGGGCATATGGGCCGGTGTTCCCACCGGCGAAGCGAGGGGCTCTCTACCAGTGCCGCTCGCTCCTTTCAAGCGCTTTTTTACTCGCTCGCGTCGGATTCCGCCGGCGCCTCGGCAGGCGCCTCGGCAGGCACCTCGGCGGCCTCGGCCGGGGCCGCATCCACCTCGGCCGGCGCCTCGATCGCCTCGGGGGCGGTGACCCCCTCGAGCACCGAGCGCCCGGGGCCCGACGACATATGCGAGAGCGTCAGCGAGGTGAGGAAGAAGATGGCGGCGGCGACGGTGGTGAGCTTGCCCAGGAAGGTCTGGGCGCCTCGCCCGCCGAACACCGTCTGGCTTCCGGCCCCGCCGAACGCCGCTCCCACGCCGGCTCCCTTCCCGGCCTGGAGCAGGATCACCAGCACGAGGAAGACGGCGACGAGCACATGGAGGATCTGAATCGCGAGTTCCATAGAGCGCTTCGATGCTGCTAGGACGGCTGCATGCCGCGGAAAGCGCGGCATCCTAGCACGTCGGTGTTCGATATCGCAACCAGCGCGCCAGCGCCAGAATTTCCGCCTTCCGTGGCCTCAGATCGCCGCCCGGACGATGGCCGCGAAGGAGTCCGCCTGGAGCGAGGCGCCGCCCACCAGCGCGCCGTCCACGTCCGGCAAGGCGAGCAGGGCACGGGCGTTGTCGGGCTTCACGCTCCCTCCATACAGGATCGCGATGGAGTCGGCCACGTCTCCTCCGAGCGAGCGAAGCGTCGCCCGGATGGACGCATGGACCTCCTGCGCCTGCTCGGGCGTGGCGGTGCGTCCCGTGCCGATGGCCCACACCGGCTCGTAGGCGATGCAGACGCGACCGAGCTCCTCGGGCGAGAGGCCCGCGAGGCCCTCGCGGACCTGCCGCCCCACCACGTCGAGGGTCTCGCCCGCGTCGCGCTCCTCCAGCGTCTCCCCCACGCAGAGGATGGGGGTGAGGCCGGCGCCGAGCGCCGCCCGGACCTTCTTGTTCGTGGCCTCGTCGGTCTCCCCGAAGAGCTGGCGGCGCTCCGAGTGACCGACGAGCACGACGCTCGCTCCCGCGTCGCGGAGCATGGCGCCCGAGATCTCGCCGGTGAAAGCGCCCTTCTCCTCCCAGTGGAGGTCCTGGCCTCCCGTCTCGATCCGGCTGCCGCGCAGGGCCTCCGCCACGGCCGCCACCGAGGTGAAGGGGGGGATGAGCGCGATCCGCACGCCCTCGACCGACTCGAGGTCCGCGCGAAGCGCCCGGGCCAGGGCCGTTGCCTCGCCCAGGGTGTTGTGCATCTTCCAGTTGCCGGCGACGAATTTGCTACGCTGGCTCACGTCTCCTCCAGGGCGACGACGCCGGGAAGCTTGGCGCCCTCCAAAAGCTCGAGGGAGGCACCGCCTCCCGTGGATACGTGGCTGATCCGATCGGCGACTCCCGCCTCGTGGACGGCCGCCGCGCTGTCGCCACCGCCGACCACGGTGGTGGCCTCGCTCTCGGCGAGGGCCCTGGCCACCGCGAAGGTGCCCTTCGAGAAGGGCTCGACCTCGAACATCCCCATCGGGCCGTTCCAGAGGACGGTCTTGGCCGTGCGGATCCGCTCCGTGAACATCGCCACGGTCTTGGGTCCGATGTCGAGTCCCATCAGCCCCTCGGGGATCGCGCGCTCCTTGACCTCCACGATCTCCGCGTCGGCCTCGGGCGCGGACGCGCAGACGTGGTCGATGGGGAGGAGGATCGGGACGCCCTTGCGCTCGGCGATGTCGAGGAGGCGACCGGCGAGGTCCAGCTTGTCCTTCTCCACCCGGCTCGCCCCGGTGGCGATCCCCTGGGCCGCCTGGAAGGTGTAGGCCATCGCGCCTCCGACGAGCAGCGCGTCCACCTTCGGGAGGAGGTTCTCGATCACCTTGATCTTGTCCGAGACCTTGGCCCCGCCCAGGATGGCGAGGAAGGGCTTCTTCGGGTTCTCGACCACCTGCCCCAGGTAGTCGAGTTCCTTCTTCATCAGAAAGCCCGCCGCCTTCTCCGGCACGTAGCGCGCCATGCCCGCGGTGGAGGCGTGCGCGCGGTGCGCCGCGCCGAAGGCGTCGTTCACCCAGACGTCGGCGTTCTTGGCGAGCTCGCGCGCGAAGGTCTCGTCGTTCGCCTCCTCCTCGGCGTGGAAGCGGAGGTTTTCCAGGAGGAGGACCTGCCCCTCCTCCAGGTCGCGGACGACCTTGGAGACGCCCTCGCCCACCGACTCGTCGGCGACGATCACCTCGGTGTCGGCGAGAAGCTCGCGGAGCCTCTCGCCGACCGGGAGCATGGAGAACTCGGGGACGACTCGCCCCTTCGGCCGCCCCAGATGGGAAGCCAGGATGACCTTGGCTCCCCGGTCGAGCGCGTGGCGGATCGTGGGAAGGGCGGCGCGGATCCTCGTGTCGTCGGTGATCCGGCCGTCCTCGAGCGGGACGTTGAAATCCACCCGGATGAAGACTCGCTTACCGGACAGGTCCAGCTCGTCGAGGGTGCGAATCGCCATTTGCAGTCCTCCCGCTCCTGCTCAGCCCTTGTTGGCGATGAGCTGGGCCACGTCCACCATGCGGTTGGAGAAGCCCCACTCGTTGTCGTACCAGGCGAGGACCTTGACCATGTCGTCGATCACGATGGTGGAGAGGGCGTCCACCGCCGACGACCACGGCGAGTGGTTGTAGTCGATGGAGACGAGCGGCTCCTCCGAGTAGTGGAGGATGCCGGCGAGCGATCCCTCCGCGGCCTTCTCGAAGGCGGCGTTCACCTCCTCCACCGAGGCCTTGCGGCTCAGGGTCGCGGTGAAGTCGACGAGCGAGACGTTGGGGGTCGGCACGCGGACCGCCATGCCCGTGAGCTTGCCCTTCACCGCGGGGATGACCTCACCCACCGCCTTGGCGGCGCCGGTCGTGGTGGGGATCATCGACATCGCGGCCGCCCGGGCCCGCCGCAGATCCTTGTGCGGGAGGTCGAGGATCCGCTGGTCGTTGGTGTAGGCGTGGACGGTCGTCATCAGACCGCGCTCGATGCCGAACTCCTCCAGGAGCACCTTGACCACCGGCGCCAGGCAGTTGGTGGTGCAGGAGGCGTTGGAGAGGATGTGGTGCTTGGCGGGGTCGTAGTCGCCGTGGTTGATGCCGTAGCAGAGGGTGATGTCCGGCCCCTTCGCGGGCGCCGAGATCAGCACCTTCCGCGCCCCGGCCGCCATGTGCTTGGACGCCGAATCCCGGTCGGTGAAGCGGCCCGTGCACTCGAGCACGGTCTCGACGCCCATCTCCTTCCACGGGAGCTTGTCCGGCTCGC
>Ga0180216_1001529_pt1 | contig 20562 bp, 20 predicted proteins | sample eDN3rd37CBELigMG_FD_128879 | JGI IMG/M metagenome (GOLD analysis project Ga0180216, IMG submission 128879) | Enriched Miracle-Growth compost microbial communities from Emeryville, California, USA - eDNA 3rd pass 37_C BE-Lig MG (version 2)... ...
CAAGAGCCATCGTGCGATGTGTCCTATCTGTGAGTTCTTTGATCGGTTCTCACTGACCATCGCACGATGGCTCACCTCAACGAGGCCAACACCGCGAACTACACCACCAGGTGGGACGTCACCATCGCTCGGCCGACGTGGTGTGGGCGGCACTCACTGACTGGCCAGCTACCGACGAGGACCGCGAGCGCCAGCAGACAGCGATGCGTGAGGCTCTGAACCGACTCACTTGACGCATCTTGGCCGGTCGACATCCAGGCGGGCTTGATCACCTCTACCCCTTTGTCCCGGCAGCCTTTCAGTCCGTAAGGTCGACATGTGCCGATTCGTGGACAGCGCGCGCCCGGATATGTTCCAGTCCAGGCGAGCACCGGGTGAGGCGAGGCCAGACACACAATTGCGTCGCATCAAGCGGCAGGGCCGAGACCCCGGAGCAGTCGTTGTAGGCGATCGCTGAGTCTGCGAGCGCTTTCGAGGCTGAGGTGAAGTCGTGGTTCATACGGCTCGGCCTGGATGAGATGAATCCAGACGGGGCCACCGTCGGACTTGACTGACGCACTCATCACGATGTCGACGCCGACGGCTCCGTCCGACCCAGCCGGTACGACGATTGGAATCGTCACCGGCGCGGAGTCGTGCCACTGGTCGTCTGGGTCGTCGTCGATCGTATGGTGTTGTGCGCACCATGATGGGCAGGGCGCCGTGATCCACCAGGGATCTTGTTCGATCACGGTGCGACCTGCCGGTTCGGAACGGAGCCATCGACGGGCGAGGTTCCGTTGGTGGTCGTCTCAGTGAGTCGGTGGATTCGCCGGAGAGCTTCACCGGTGCCTGGGGTCGTTCTGGCCAGGTATGCGGCGAGCGTTGGTCCGAGGCCGACGTCGCGCACGGTTCGGTCTCCGACTGCGTTGAGGTGCTGATCCCGGCGGCGTGCGCACCAGGGGGTCGTGTAGGTCATGGCGAGCATGATGGCGACAACGACGGCCGCGATCGTGCCGACGACTACATCCGGCACGCAACGCCACCGCGCTCGCGGTGTTTGTCGCGACACGCCCCGCGTAGCGCCTCTTGATGGCACAGTCGAATGCGTACGGATTCGAGATCGTCAGCGTGAGCTCGGCAGCGCTTGGCAGCACGCCGAGGAGGCCACACCGTTGGCCCAGCCTCGGTCCACCAGAATCCCAGAGAGCGACGCACCCGCACCTGTTCGTTGAGCCTTGAATCTCAGTCACCACCGCCAACTCCCCGCCTCACCCGCGCGTGCAGTGACCAAGACCACGCGAATGGCTGCGGCCGGGACCCGACCGAGCTTCGATGGACGTCCCGCAACGGACCCATTTCGGTGAGCCCGAGCTCACAATGAGGCGCGCGGCCGATCCGATCAGGCCCAAGCGTCGGGCGCCCCTCACAGGGTCCTGAGGTGTGCCGTCGCCACCCGAGACGATGGCTGAGCCACGCCGCCAATGACCAACTAGGCCCGAAGGCCACCGTCGGCGCCTTCAGTTGCCAGGGGCCACGCCGCTTACGATAATATCCAAGATATTAGACAGATTGGACGGAGCGCCATATGCCTGTTGTCGTTGTCACCTTCCGGCCCAAGGAAGGCCGCCTCGACGAGTTGGTCGACCTCTACCGAGCGGCCATTCCCGACATCCACGACGAGCCCGGGTGCGAGTTGTTCGCGCTGCACCGCAGCAAGCGGTCGGTCGTCATCATCGAGCGCTGGGCGACAGGGGACGACCTGGCGACGCACGCGTCGAGCGAGGCGTACAAGCGCACCAGCGGCGAGGTGAACGAACTCCTAGAAGAGCCACCGTCCGTCCAGGTGATCGAGAGCGTCGCGGCGGGCCACGAATCCAAGGGTGTCGTCTGAGCCCCTGGTCTTGAGGCGGTCCTCGCGACTCCTGACCTCACCGGAGGTGGGTCTCGGTGCCGGCCAGGCGCCGGCGGACATCGGCTTTGCGCACCTTGCCCATGGCATTTCGCTCCAGGTCGTCGACGAAGTGAAAGACTCGAGGGCATTTCACCGGGCTCAGGCTCTGGCGGCAGTAGGCCAGCAGCTGCTGTGCGTCGAGGGTCGAGCCCTTGTCCCTGACCACCACCGCGACCACCTTCTCGCCCATCTCGTCATCGGGCATGCCGACCACGACGGCGTCCAGGACGTCCGAATGACTCAGCAGGACGGCCTCGCACTCGGCCGGGTAGATGTTGACTCCGCCCGAGAGGATCATGTCTGTGGCGCGGTCGGTGATGTAGACATAGCCGTCCGGATCGACCTTGCCGATCTCACCGAGCGTGAACCCGCCCCCGGGACGGTTGGCCGCGAGGGACTTACCGGGATCGCCCAGGTACTCGACTCCGAGACCGTCGGTGCGTTCGAAGTACAACTGCCCGATCTCGCCTGCGGGCAGCTCGTTGTCGTCGGCGTCGACAGCGAAGGCTCGGCGGACCGGCGCAATGACCCGGCCGACACTTCCCGGGCGTTCCAGCCATTCGCTGCTGCTGATCCGGCACACGGTTCCCGACTCGGTGGCCCCGTAGGCCTCGACCAGGACCGGTCCCCACCACGAGATCATCTTGCGCTTCAGCCATGCCGGGCATGCCGCGCCGGTGTGGCTCACGAACTCGAGCGAGCCGACGTCGTACCGCTGCTTGACCTCCGGCGGCAGCGAGTCGAGTCGGAAGAAGTGCGTGGGAACCATCACCGAGCTGCCGATGCGGTGCTCGTCGACGGCCGCGAGGACCGCTTCGGCGTCGAACTTGGGCATGACGACCAGCGGCGTGCCGACGGCGACGGCCTTGACCCCGTTGAGCGGGCCCATGTGATAGAGCGGTCCGGCCACCAGATGAGGGCCGTGACGGGCGAACGGGTTCTCACGCTGCTGTTCCAGGTAGCCGGACAGCGGTACCGGGCCCCCGCTCAGTCGAGCCAGGTCGACCCCCTTGGGAAATCCCGTGGTTCCCGAGGTGTAGGCGATCCCCGCGTGCACCATGACGTCGCCGGGGACGAACCCCTGTGGGGCCGAGTCCAGGAACGACTCCCAGGAAATCGTCCCGGGTTCCCCGGTGCCCCACGCGACGACCGCCGGCCCGGACGGGACGCGCGCGCTCGCGGCGAGCGCCGTGCCGGCCGTCCGTGAGCTGGCGAACACCGTCCGGGCCCCGCTGTCGCCCACGATGTAGGCCAGTTCGGCGGCCGTGAGGTGATAGCTGACAGGTACGCTGACGGCGCCGGAATGCAGCGCCCCCAGATGCGCCACCACGGTTTCGTAGGAGTTCTCCGCGACGATGGCGATCCGGTCGCCTTCGGCCACACCCGCGTTCGAGAGAGCACCCGCCACGCGCGCCACATCGTCGCTCAGCCGGGCCCAGGTGACCCGGAGATCCCCGCACCACAGGGCGATCTGGTCGGGTGTCCGTCGCGCCCGATCGGCAATCCCCCATGCCACTACGCCTCGACCCCGTCCCTCAACAGCAGGTCCGCGGCTGCCTCCCGGTGCTCGTCGGGAGTGCCGAGGATCATCCGCCCCGCGGTGGCGCGCTTGAAGTACAGCTGTGCGTCGTGCTCCCAGGTGAACCCGATACCGCCGTGTATCTGGATGCTCGACGCGGCCGATTCGAAAGCAGCGTCCGCCGCCTCGGCGGCGGCCAGATGCACCACCAGTGCGGCGGCGTCGGGGTCGTGATGCGCTGCCCACGCGGCGCGGTGAGTCAGGATGGCTGCCGCCTCGGTTCGACGATGGATGTCGGCGAGGAGGTGTTTGATGCTCTGGAACGATCCGATCGGACGGTCGAATTGGTGCCGCACCAAGGCATACTCGGACGCGCTCGTCACGCAGGCGCGCGCCAGCCCGACGTGGAAGCCGGCCAGCGCGACGCGTGCCCTCGTCTCAACGCGTTCGAGCACCCCCGACATGTCGGGGTGTCCGTCGCCGACGCGGGTCACCGGGGTCTCGCTCAGCTCGACGCGGCCGAATCGCATGGTCGGATCGAACGGCTCCTCGGCGGTGATCCGCACACCCGGGCTCTCCACGTCGATCAATGCGAGCGAGACGCCCTCGGCCGACCGTACCGGGACGATCAGGAAGTCGGCCGCGGGAGCGTCCATCACCCGCTCGGCCACTCCGCTCACCGTGGGCGCCTGATGAGGATCGTCGGCGGAGATCCCGTGGTCCCGGTCTATCACGGCCACGACCGCATCGCCGGCGACCACCCGGTCGATCACCCGGCGCAGCGACACCTCGCCCGTCAGGCAGAGCGCAGGCAGGCCGAGGCCGAGCGTCGAAAGGTAGGGACCGGGGGTCAACGCCCGGCCGAGCTCCTCGAAGACGATCACGAGCTCAGGCAGGCCAGGAGCCTCATCGGCCGGCGCGGACGGGATCGCCAGCTCGAAGATCTGCAGCTCCCGGGCCAGCCGCTTCCAGACGACGTCCGAGTCGATCCTGCCTTCGAGCACGTCGCGGACCGGAACGGTCGCGAGAAAGTCCCTCACGAGCTTGCGCAGTTCCTGCCGGGCCTCGTCCAGATCGGTCGTCGCCATGCTGCTCACCGTTCGCGGGGCATGCCGAGCAGACGCTCGGCGATCGTGTTCCGTTGGATCTGGGCGGAGCCGCCATAGATCGTCTTGGCCCGGGCCGTCAGGTACTGCTCTTGCCACGCACTCACCGTGTTGGGAGTTCCCAAGGGGTCGGCCTGGATCCCGCCCGGCCCGGGAAGACCCTGCTTGACCAGCGCCCTGCTCCCGAGCGTCTCCATCGCCAGTTCCGTCACGAACTGGTGGTACTCACTCTCCAGCAGCTTGAGGATCGACGCCTGAGGACCCATCGACCCGCCCTCGGTGACCTGCTGAAGCGCGGCCTGGCCCCCGAACCGCATCACCTGGATCTGGGCATAGGCCCGGGCGATCTTCTGCCGGATCAGGGGATCGCCGTCCTGGCCCGAGCTCTTGATCAGCCGGAGCAGGCGTTCGAACTCGATCGTGTAGCCGATGTGCTTGCCGCTGGCCGAGACGCTCCGCTCGAACTCCAGCAGCGTCAGGCTGACGCGGGCGCCTTCACCGCGTCCGCCGACGATGTCTTCCCGCCGGGTCCTGGCGTCGGTGAAGAACACCTCGCAGAACTCGGCCTCGCCCGTCATGGTGCGGATCGGCCGGACGTCGACTCCCGGCTGATCCATCGGGACGAGGAGAAAGCTGATGCCCGGTGCGCGCGCGATATCCGGCTCCGTGCGAGCCAGACAGAAGATCCAATTGGCCTGATCGGCATGGCTCGTCCAGATCTTCTGGCCGTTGAGCACCCAGTCGTCGCCGACCAGGTGGGCACGGGTCCTGAGCGCGAACAGGTCGCTGCCCGCCTCGGGTTCGGAGTAGCCCTGACACCAGCGGTCCTCCCCCGACAAGATGCGCGGCAGGAAGTGCCGCTTCTGCTCGTCGGTGCCCCAGGCCAGCAGCGTCGGTCCCAGCAGGATCAGGCCCGAGAGGTCCCATAGGAACGGAAGGTGCGGCACGCCGGCTCGCAGGAACTCCTCCTGCACGACGGCCTGCTCGAGGACTCCGAGGCCTCGGCCCCCGTATTCCCGGGGCCAGGAGACGCCGAGGAGACCGGCCTCGAGCATCGACTGTCGCCACCGGCCCCGGAACCGGTCGCGCTCCGAGGGCGACAGGGCTCCGATGCCTGGCCAGTCGCTCGGAAGGCTGTGCTCGAGGAATCCCCGCACCTCGTCACGGAATCCCGCCGATTCATCGGTCATGTGACACGGTCCCGGTCGAGGGCGGGGGCGTTCGCAGCTGGTCGAGCCCGACGCCACCGAGGTAGTCTCCTGCCTCGGCGTTGCTCGCGTGCGCCAGTTGATGGAGACCGAAGGCGGCGTCGGTGGCGGCCCGATAGCCCTGGCGGTCCTGCGCCTGGTTGATCGCCTGCTTGACCAGCATCAGGCCGAACTGCGGCATCTCGGCGATCCGGGCGGCGATGGCCACCGTCTCGTCCATCAGGCTTTGGCGTTCCACGACCCGGTTCACCATCCCGAGCTCGTACGCCCGTTGCGCGCCCATCCTGTCCCCGGTGAACAGGAACTCCTTCGCGGCGCGTGGATTCATGACGAATGGATGAGCGAACAACTCGACACCGGGCATGCCCATCTTGACGGTGGGATCGGAGAAGAAGGCGTCATCGGCAGCGACGATGAAGTCGCACGACCAGGCCAGCATCAGCCCTCCGGCGATGCACGCTCCCTGGACGGCGGCGATCGTCGGCTTCGGGATGTCGATCCACCGGCGGCACAGGCCCAGGTAGACCTCCCGCTCGCGTGCCCACCGCCGGTCACCGCCTTCACGATCGGAGTGGTCCCACCAGATCCCCGCCCGCCGGGCGAACGCCCGGTCCGAGTCCCGGTCCGGGGTGCCGAGGTCATGACCCGCCGAGAAGTGGTCGCCCGCGCCAGCTAGGACGATGACGTTCACGTCGGGGTCGTCCACCGCGCGCGTGAAGCATGCGTCGATCTCGTAGAGCATCGCCGAGTTCTGTGCATTGCGATAGCGCGGCCGGTTCATGGTGACCAGCGCTGTCGCGCCCCGGACCTCGTAGAGGACCGACGGATCGCTGTGCACCGGACTGCTGTCAGTGTGGCTCATGCGTGGGTCTCCCGCCTTCGCCGATGCTCAGAAATGGTTCTTCTCGATCTCCGCGTCATGATGGACGCGGGAGATCTGGACCGCGTAGAGCTCGCTCGCGAAGTGAGCGTGGAAGTCGTCGGTGAAGAGACGCTTCCACGGACGCCGGGCCAGCGATGTCGTCAACCTGCGGACGATGCGATGCTGCGACATGATCTGGTCGGCCAGTTCGTGAGCTCGTGGAAGAAGGTTTTCTCGTGGGTGCAGTTCGTTGACGAGGCCGAGCTCGAGCGCCTCCTCGGCGCCGATCCCCTCCTCACGGACGTACATCGTGTACGCCGCTCGCTTGAGGCCGAGCAACTCCTGGAACACCATGAACTGGCCGTCACCGGGCACCAGTCCGATGTAGTAGTGGGGATCCCAGAACCGGACGTCGTCGGACGCGATGGTCAGGTCGCACATCAGGCCGAATTCGGTGTGATATCCGGGCCCGTTGATCACCGAGATGATCGGCACGTCGATGTCGTACAGGAGCGCCTGCTGCAGGCGAGTGCCGTCGAGATACCACGTGTCGTAGTTGGTGTCCCTGAAGTGGTCGGGATCGGACTCGGCTTCGGCGAAGCTCTCCAGGTCGTGGCCTTTGAGCCAATGGTCACCCGTGCCCGAGAGAATCACGCATTCGTTCTCAGGATCCTGGCCGACCGCGCTGAAGATCTGCGGCAGCGCACGGTGCAATTGCATGCTCCAGGTGGCCACCTCGCCGCGGGTATGGAAACGAATCTCCAGGACACCCTTGTCATCGCGCGAGAAGACAGCGTGCTCGCGAAAGCGCTCTTGGTAGCTCTCCAAGGGTTCCGCAGGAACGAAGCTCGTGAGTGCCATGGCCGATCAACTCCTTGTTCTCAGATATTTGGATACAATAGTGGATCTGATACTGCGTTGTCTAGATCACATCCCACCCCAGAACACCACACGCGTCTCGGCCAGTAGCCGGGCCGCCGACTCAGCCGGCGGCTATGGATACGATATGGGTGCACATTCGACGCCCAGCGCGGGTTCCCAGCCACTTCAGGAGAGAATTGCACTGTGGCCACCACCAAGTCTTCGACACGCCGCGACGCCTCGGCGCGGGTTCTGCAAAGCCTTACCGAGATGATCGTCAACGGCGAGCTGCTTCCCGGCCAGCAAGTGCACCAGGAGAGGATCTCCCAGCAACTGAATGTCAGCCGCCTGCCGCTGCGCGAGGCGATGAAGCAGCTGACCGCGGCCGGCCTGCTCAAGCACACCTACAACGCCGGCTATACGGTCACCCGGCTCGACTCGTCGGAGTTCGATCAGATCTACTTGCTCAGGTCCATTCTCGAGGCCGAGGTCCTCCGCCGGATCTCCGCGCCGACCGACGAGGCAGCCGCCCAGATCGAAGACGTGTGCGCACAGGTCGAACGAGCCGCCGACGCCGTCGACCTGGAGTCCATGCGCGCGCTCAATCGGGAATTCCATTTCTTGATCTTCAACCTGAGCGGCCTGAACATCCTGGTCGACGAGTTACACCGAGTCTGGACCCTCATCGCCCCCTACCACGCGATCTACTACTCCGACGAGACCGCGCGCAATCGCGTCCTGGCCGAGCATCGACAGATGCTCGAGGCCGCACGGCGCGGCGACGGCGAACGGCTGGCGGAGCTGATGTCCGCGCACCGCCAGGGCGGGGAGGGCAATCTCAACGACCTGTTGAAGCGGGGCAGTTGAAGTCGCCACCTCGCCGAGACGGTCAAGCGAACACATCGCCGAAGGCGATCAAGCGAATGCCGAGACGCCGGTGAGCGCCCGTCCCAGAACGAGCTGATGGACCTCCGACGTGCCCTCGTAGGTGAGCACGGCCTCGAGGTTGGCCGCATGTCGCATGACGGGGTGATCGAGGGTGATGCCGGCCGCTCCCAGCACGGCGCGGCATTCGCGGGCGATCGTGATCGCCTCTCGGACGCTGTTGAGCTTTCCGGCACTGATCTGCGCGGGCGACACCGCACCGTCGTCCTTCAACCGCCCGAGGTGAAGCGCCAGGAGGAAGCCCTTCGCGAGCTCCACCGACATGTCGGCCAGCTTCGCCTGGGTCAGCTGGAACGCCGCGAGCGGCTTCCCGAAGATCTCGCGCTCGGAGGCGTAGTCGAGCGCAGTCGCGATGCAGTCACGAGCCGCCCCCAGCGCGCCGAAGACGATCCCGAAACGCGCTTCGTTCAGGCAGCTCAGCGGACCCGACAGACCGGAGGCGAGCGGCAACACGGCATCGGAGGGGAGCCGGACCTCGTCGAGGACGAGCTCTGAGGTCACCGAGGCGCGCAGCGACATCTTCCGGGTGATGGCATGGGCGGCGAAGCCGTCGGCGTGCGTGGGCACGACGAAACCCCGGATCCCCTCGGACGTGGCGGCCCAGACGACGGCGACGTCGGCGACACTGCCGTTCGTGATCCACATCTTGGCGCCGTTCAGGATCCAGTCGCTTCCGTCCTGACGGGCCCGCGTCTGCATCCGGGCCGGGTCGGATCCCGCCCCCGACTCGGTGAGCCCGAAGCATCCGATGGCCTCTCCCCTGGCCATCGGGGGAAGCCACCGGCGCTTCTGCTCCTCACTGCCGTGCTTCCAGATCGCGAACATGGCCAAGGAGCCCTGCACGGAGACCAGCGACCGCAACCCGGAGTCACAGGCCTCGAGCTCCAGACAGGCCAGGCCGTAGGCCACCGCGGGCATGCCCGCACATCCGTAGCCCGTGAGATGCATGCCGAGGACGCCCAGCTCGCCGAGCTCGCGCGCGAGCTCGTGAACCGGCAGCTCCCCGGCGTCGAACCACGCGGCGACCCGGGGGCGCAGCCGGCGGTCGGTGAACGCCCGCACGGTCGCCTGGATGTCTCGTTCCTCCGGGCTCAGATACCGGTCGAGTGCCAGCAGGTCGGTCACCGCGTCTTGCGCGCTCATGTCTCGCCCTTCTTGTCGGGCTTCTATCCTGTCATATTGGATCCAATATGACAACCATTCGCTACTCCGACATCTGGTTGGGGATGTAGAGCACCAGGTCGGGCCAGAGGATCAGCACCACGGCGAAGAGCAGCGCGAGCGGCACGAACAGCCACGACGCGAACGACACGTCGCGGTGGGAGATGGACTGGCCGAGGTTCACCGCAGGCTCACGCGACAGCTTCTGGACGATGAACAGGATCATCCCGACCGGCGGCGTGATGACGGCGATCTCACCCATGAACACGGCGAACACTCCGAACCAGACCAGAGAGATGTCGAGCGCCTGCAAAGTGGGGATGAGGACGGGGACCGTCAGCAGCAGCAGCGCCAGCGGTTCGAAGAATATGCCCAGAATGAGGTAGACGACGAGCATCACCAGCAAGAACTCCACCCGGTTCAGGCCCAGATCGGTAACCGCGTCGGCGAACGCGACGCCGATGCCGGTCACCGAGAGCATCCGCGAGAACGCCTCGATGCCGATCACCAGGAAGAAGATCGCTCCTGAGCTCTTGACCGTCGCGACCGAGGCATCCGAGATGCGCTTGAAAGGCCGATCGCGACGGCAGACCCACAGGACCAGCACCAAGGTCACCATCGCGCCGGCTGCTCCGGCCTCGGTCGCCGTCATGGTGCCGGAGAACATGCCGCCCAGGACGACGAGGATCAGCAGCGGGAGGAAGGCGCACTGCGCGAGGCTCTTGAACCGCTCGCCCCAGCTGACCGTCGGCCGGACCTGGTCCTGCGAGCGGCCCACCCACGCCGGCCAGCGCAACCCGATGAGGACGAACACCGACGAGAACACCAGCCCGACCAGGACACCGGGGCCGATACCCGCCAGCAGCTGTGGTCCGATGGGAGTCTCCACCATCCCCGCGTAGACGACAAGCAGGATGCTGGGAGGAATCAACTGGGCCGGAAGGCTGGCCACAACGATCGTCGCAATCGCCAGCCGCTTGTGGTAGCCGAGTCTGAGCATCTCCGGGATACCGATGCGGCCCAGGGAGTAAACGGTCCCGAAGGCGGACCCGCTCATCGCGGCCATGCCGACGCCGGCGAAGTTGGTCGCCACCGCCATACCGCCCGGGACCCAGCCGATCCAATGGTTGGCGGCGCGGTAGACCACCGTGGTCAAGCCGGAATTCGCCAGTAGCAAGCCCATCAGGATGAACATCGGAACGACGCTGTAGGTCCACTTGGCGATCGCGTCGAGTGGAAGCTTCGACAGCATCGACTCGGCCGCGACCTGCCCGGAGACCGCCCACAGACCCACCAGCCCCGGGATGAACATCGACATCGCAACGGGGACGCGCGCGAACAGCAAGGCGAGCATCTGCACGACCGCGATGAGACCGATGGCCTCGCGACTCGGGCCGCCGACATGCATGAAGACACCGCAGGCCACGGCGATCGCGTACAAACCACAGCCCATGACGACGTGGCCGGCCGGCCCGCCCCGAGCCTGGTGCGCGTCTTCTCTCGTGGCGGCGTCCACGCTCACAGTCCCATCAACTCCTCGTTCGTCGGTTCCCCGAGCGTTTCTGCGCCGCGCACCAGCTGGAACGTGCGGTAGAGCAACTGGAGGGCATACACCGCGAAGGCGACCGGCACCACGAACGAGACCGGCCATACGGGAACTCGATCGATTCCAGCCGTCAGCCGGATGTCGAAGTCGTGCTGCGCCTGAACATAGGTGAAGCGCACGATCACGAGCGCGACGAGCGCGACCACGAGGTTGTTGACGATCTCCCATACGCGTTTGTGACCGTCAGAGAGCTTGTCGAAGATGAATGGTGCGTCGATATGCTCCAACGCCTGTTGCGCGGTCACCAGGCCTGCCATCACGATCAGTGGCTGATAGACGTCGCCGACGAGTTCGAGGGTCCCCGAGATCGGAGCGTTCGCGAACGTCCGGAGCAGCGCGCTCGCCACGGTCTGGAACATGAGGCCCAGAATCGCGATCGTTCCCAGGACGCCGGCCACGCCCGACGCCGCGGTGAAGACTCTCGACATGTCAGATCGCTCCTTCAGCCCCGGTGGGACCGGGCTCGGTGTGCCAGCGGTGTCCTGCTGGCACACCTGCCCGATGCGCCGCTGTGGTGTCAGCTGCCCGGCCGGTGGTCACCCAGCGCCTCGGCCATGAACTTCTCGACCCACGGCTTGAGGTCGAGGTCGCTGCTGTACCACTCGTCGATCTCTCCGTAGGGTTTGACCTCATAGCCGAGATCGTCCTGGACGATCGACTGCCACTTGTCGAAGGACTTCTCGGCCTGGTCCACGAAGGCGTCCGGGTCGTCGATTCCCGGAAGCTCCTGGCGCGCCGCATCGATCTCGCCTTCGACCCAGGTGGTCATCGTGGCGGAGAGATCGGCGTCCCAAGTCGTGACGGTTCCGCCCTTGGCTCGGACGTCCTTCACCGCGTTCGACGCGCCGGACAGGATGTTGTGCACCCAGGTCTCGACGTACACGTCCGTCCGGTCCCACAGCAGTTGCTGCGCCGCGAGCGGCAGGCCTTCGAGGAATGCCTTGTTGAAGACGTGGCTGGTCGCCGTGATCGGAAGCAGGGAGCTGTAGGAGACCTGGTTGGCCACGTCGAGAATGCCGGTCGAGGCGGCCACGGACAGGTCGACGGCGGCACAATCGATGACGCCGCGCTCGATGGCCTCGAACAGCTCGGCCGTCGACAGCGAGACCGGCACGCCGCCGGCCGCCTTGATCGCGTTGCCGACCTCGGGCGATCCGGCCCGGATCTGCTTGCCCTTCATGTCGGCCGCGGACTTGATGGGCTGATCCTTGCAGATGATCGGCACGTCCGGCGGCCCCGGCAACATCGGGAAGACCGGGACGTATCCCGCGTTGTCGTACTCGGTCAGGGCCGGCTCGTAGTGCATGAAGAGATCACTGAGCGCGGCCATGTCCTGCAGGTTCCCGGCCAAGGGACCGAAGTCGCCGCTGAGGAGCACCATCCGTGCCACCGAATTGGCAGCCGGGAACTCGTCGGCCTTCTGGGCCAGTGCCCAGTCGCCGAACTGGACCCGGCCGTCGGCCAGCCCCTCACCCGCCGTACCTTGGTCGACGATCGAGTTGGCGTAGGCGATCTCGATCGTGATCTTGCCGCCCGACCAGTCCTCGACTGCGGCCTTGTATGCCTCCATCGGCTTGCTGAAGCCGGCCTCGGGAGGTGTCCGTGTCCATACGGTGACCTTCACAGGGTCGATGTCCTTGAGGGCTTCGGCGTAGTCCGACTTGCTGGCGCCCGGATCGACCCCCTCACCGCCTCCCCCGTCGTCCCCCCCACTGGAGCATGCCGTCGCAAGAAGCGTCACCGCGCCGACCGCCGCGATCGCTCGCAAGCTCCGGCGCAGGGGACTGAAGGTAGAGCTCATCATGGTCTCCGCTCAGGTGTGTCGTACGTTACACCGCTAACCGTATCCATCTTTGGATACATGTCAACCGATTCGGGATTCTTGCCTGCGATCTCGATGAGTATCTTGGTCCGCTCACCGCGCCGGAGCTCATGGAGCGCCTCGATGAGGCCCTCCAGCGGGCGGACGCTGACCCAGTCCAGCTCGTCGTAACGGCCGGACGCCATGGCGCCGAGGACCTCGTCGTAGTCCCGCCGCACGTGCGCCAGGCTTCCGATCAATCGTCGTTCGGACCACACGAGCCGCGGCAGCGAGAGCTCGAGCGGCCGCTGGTGAGCGGCGACCACCACGAGCCGGCCGCCCGGGTTCAGCACGTCAAGGCCGCCGAGGACCGCCTGGCCCGATCCCGATGCCTCGATCACGACGTCCACGCCTCGGCCACGGGTCTCGGCCGCGACGGCCACGGCCAGGTCGTCGCTAGGATCGATCACCACGATGTCGGCGAGCCGGGCCGCGACGACGGCGCGATGGCGCGATGGCTCGGCCAGGAGGACCGGCGACACGCCCCTGGCGCGCAGAGCCAGCGCCGCCCCGATGCCGATCGGCCCCGCGCCCAGGACGAGCGCGCCGACCCCGGGCTCCACGCCCGCTTGAGCGACGGCATGCCAGGACACCGCCATCGGCTCGACCAGTGCTCCTTTCACGAGATCGACGCCCGGTGGCAGCTTGACGACACGGTCCGCCGGCACCGCGGTGTACTCGGCAAGACCGCCCCCGTCGCTGGAACAGCCGTGGAAGGCGACGGTCCGGCAGGCGTTGAACCGGCCCGACGCGCACGCGGCGCAGGTCCCGCAGTAGTACACGGGCCACACGGTGACGGCGTCCCCGATCACGACGTGATCCACTCCCTCGCCGACCTCTGCGACCACGCCGGCGAACTCGTGCCCCAGGATCTGCGGCGCCCGTGCGCCGGTCAGGGGATGGGGCCTCGCGAAGTCCAGTCTCGACGTCTCAGGGGAATAGTAGAAGTGGAGATCGGAGCCGCAGATCCCCGCGTAGGCGACCCGCACCACCACCATGCCGACCCCGGCGGCCGGTTCGGGAGCGTCCTCGATCCGGAGGTCCTCCTTGCCGTAGTAGACCGCCGCTCTCATTCAGCCCACCACACCTCGTGGTCCGCCTTCTCCGGCGGAGGCAGCCGATAGGTCGCCGGAGTCCTCGACAACGAGATGGGATTGGCGATCACGACATGCTCGGCGCCGGGATCGCCGACCGTGACCACGGGATCCAGCTCCAGTGCGACCGCGAGCTCGATCGCCTCGAGCACGGTGTTGACCCGGCCCGCCGGGACGCCTCGGTCGTTGAGCAGCTTGACCCATTCCCACGCCGGCTTGTCCTTGAGGGCCTGCTCCAGAACGGCCTTCAGCGACTCGCGGTTCTCCACCCGGTCCGAGTTCGTCCCGAAGCGGGGATCCGGCCTCAGGTCGTCCAGGCCCAGGACCATGAGCAGGTCGTCGAACTGCCGGTCGTTCCCGGCGGCGATGACGATGTCGCCGTCTGCCGCATGGAATGTCTCGTAGGGTGCGATGCTGGGGTGGGCATTGCCCATCCGTACCGGGGACTCACCGGTCACCAGAGCACCGACCGCCTGGTTGACCAGGGCCGACAGCATCGAGTTCAGCAGGTTGACCTCGATGCGCTGCCCTAGGCCGGTCTGGTCGCGTGAGCGGAGGGCCGCCAGAATCCCGATCGCCGAGTTCATCCCGGTGATCACGTCGACGAGGGCGACACCGGCTTTGTAGGGTCCGCCCACCTCGGGCCCGGTCACGCTCATCAACCCGCCCACCGCCTGGACGATCAGGTCGTACCCAGGCAGCGCCGCACCCGCTCCTTCACCGAATCCGGTGATCGAGCAGTAGATCAGCCTGTCGTTCTCCGCGCGGAGCGTTCTATAGTCCAAACCGAACCTGTCCATGACGCCCGGCCTGAAGTTCTCCACCACGACGTCGGCGCTCAAGGCGAGCTTGACAGCGCGCTGGCGGTCCCCGGCATGCCGGAGGTCCAGGGAGACAGCGCGCTTGTTGCGGTTCACGCTGGAGAAGTAGGCGCTCCGTCCCAGACGGTCCGCCGGGGGCACCCATTCCCGGGTCTCGTCACCGGCGGGGCCTTCGATCTTGATCACGTCCGCCCCGAGATCGGCGAGCATCATCGTCGCATAGGGCCCGGCGAGCACGCGCGAGAAATCGGCTACCCGTACGCCGGCCAGCGGACCATCCGGCTTCATGCGGAGCTGGGCTTCGACGAGAGCATTTGATCTCCAGAATTGTAGCCAATCATGGTCACATCATGGCCGGGTCCGGCAGGCGCGTCAATCGAGCGAAGCGAGCCATTCCCGGTGCTCCTCGCTGGTGAACGACTCGCTCTGAGCCGCCGCCGCCATGTCCAGAATGCCCAGAGCGGCACGACGAAGATGGAGATTGAGAGCCTTCTTCGTCTCCTGTACCGCCAGCCGAGGCTGTCGAGCCAGTCGACGACCCACGTCGAGAGCTTCATTCATCAGCCGGTCAGGCTCCACGACCCGGTTGACCAGCCCCAGCCGAAGTGCGTCGGCTGCGGGAATCCGTTCGCCCAACAAGATGTACTCCTTGGCCTTGAGCAGGCTCATCACGAGCGGCCAGGACACCACCCCGCCATCTCCGGCGACGAGCCCGATGGAGACATGAGGATCGGAGAAGTAGGCGTTCTCGCTAGCCAGCACAATGTCGCCGAGCGAAGCCAGCGTGCTGCCGAAACCGACGGCAGGTCCGTTCACCGCGACGACGACCGGCACAGGGAAATCGATCAAGGTATCGACGATGCGCCGCCCTTGCCTGAGACGGTCTCGTCGTCGATAGTCGCCGTCGGAGGCGATCCTGGCGAAGTTGGAGACGTCCCCACCGGCCGAGAACGCGGCGCCGCGGCCGGTGATCACCAGCGCTCGTGTCTCCACATCGCCCGCAACCTGTTCGAGCGCCGAGAGGACCGCCGATTTCATCTCTTCTCCGGCCGCGTTGCGCGACTCCGGGCGATTGAGTGTCAAGACGCTGACAGAGTCCTGGGTCTCGATGGTGATCGGAGCAGTGGCCTTCGATGTCATTCGCTTCGCTTCTTCCTGGCATGACGATTCGATTATGATTTAGGCTACAAAATAGCTGACACAAGGAGCCCCATGTCCGAACACCGATCCCTCTTCGACCTCTCGGGCTCGACCGCCCTCGTGACGGGAGGCAACGGCGGCATCGGCCTGGGCGTCGCCCGAGGCCTCGGCCTGGCAGGCTCGCGCGTCGTGCTGGTGGCGCGTGACTCCGCTAAGGGCGACCGGGCGGTCCGGGAACTGGAGGGGCTCGGCATCTCGGCTGCGTTCGTGGCCGCCGACCTCACGAGTCCCGACCGATGCCGCGCGGCCTATGTCGAGAGCAAGGATGCCTTCGGCGCACCGGACATCCTGGTGAACAACGCGGGGACCAATCTGGCCAAGCAGCCTCAGGACTACAGCGCCGACGAGTGGTGGCGGATCCAGCACACGAATCTCGACGCCGCGTACTTCCTGTCGGTCTCCGCCTTTGCCGACATGGCCGCCGCGGGTCGTGGAAAGATCATCAACATCGGATCTCTCAAGGCCACGTTCGCCAGCGCGGCCTCGGTTCCTTATGCGGCGAGCAAGGGCGCCGTCGTTCAGTTGACTCGGGGCCTGGCTGTCGCGTGGGGACCGCACCATATCCAATGCAACGTGATCATCCCCGGTTGGATCACCACGGATATGACGGAACGAGTCCTGCGCCGCGATCCGCAGACCGAGAATGCCGTACTCGATCGAACGCCAGCAGGACGGTGGGGCCGCCCCGACGACCTTCAAGGCGCAGCGGTGTTCCTGGCCAGCGCGGCCTCCGATTTCGTCACCGGCGTCTCCATTCAAGTCGACGGCGGTTACTCGGTCAAAGGCTAGTCGCGTCGTGCTCATGGCCGTCAGCGGGTTCTAGGCCAAGTTCCTGATCGTCGTCGAGTGGCGTCCGCTCATGCGAACTCAACCGACTCGACAGCAGCCGAACTCACGCTAAATCGAGTTTTGCCGTTTGCTTCCCCATGTCGCGCGTCAAGATTCTTGGCAGGGCCGTTATGTAGGTCCTGAAGGAGAATCAGAACATGGGAAGACCCCCGCAGATCCCGGTGGAGAAGAAGACCCGGATCGTGCTCAGCGTGATCGCTGGCGAGATGACCATCGCTGATGCTGCTCGTCGCGAGAAGGTGTCGGAGCAGTCGATCGGACGGTGGAAGGCCGAGTTCCTCGAGGCCGGCAAGACCGCTCTGGCAGCTGGCCGCAGCGGGCCCACGAGCCGAGAGGAGCAGCTCGAGGCCGAGGTGGTCGAGTTGACCCAGGCACTCGGTGGGGCAGCGGTTGAGATCCGGGTCTGGAAGAAGAGCGCCGAGGGCCGTTTGGGCCCTTCGAGGACCTCGAGGTGATCCGGACCGACTCTGGGATGTCGACCGCGAGGTGGTGCAGGAAGTTCGACATCCCTGAACGGACTTGGCGGCGTTGGCAGGCCAAAGCCGACCGCGACCTACCTGCGCGTGGTCCGTGGCCGCGGCCGGCCCGCGATGCTGCCCGTGAACGCGTACTGGCGCATGCGTCTGCTCACCCGGCGTGGGGGCACCGCAAGATCTGGGCGTTGGTCCGTCACGACGGTCACGTCGTCGCCGAGGCGACAGTGCTGCGGATCCTGCGCGACGAAGGCCTCATCCTGCCCGATCAGTATCAGCGGCAACGCCGCAGGCTGGCCGAACGGCGCAAGGCTGCGTTCGCGAAGGAGCCGACCGGACCGAATCAGGTGTGGCAGCTGGACTTCAGTGAGTTCGAGACCACCACCGGTGGGACCTGGCGACTCGCCGGGTGTCGTGACTACTGGTCCAAATATGAGCATCGGTTCCATGTGTCGCCGACCGCGAACCAGTTCGACGCGATCGACGCCGTCGAGCTCGCGTTGGCCGACTACGAGACCCTGTTCGGCCACCGGCTGGTCGAGGAATGTGAGGTCGATGTCGAGACCGGTGAGGTTTTGCCGGTCGTGACGATCGTGACCGATAGCGGCGGCCCGTTCCGGTCATTCCGGTTCGAGAAATTCATCTTCGACCATCCCGAGCTGCAGCACGTCCGCACTCGGGTGCGGACGCCCGGGCAGAACGGGTCACGCGAACGCGGCTTCGGCACGCTCAAATACGAGCTTCTGTTCATCGATGAAATCGACGACGCCGTCATGCTCGCCAAGCACGCCGAGGACTACCGGGTCGAGTACAACACGCTTCGGCCCCACGAAGCGATCGCCTGGAACCGGCCCCTCGACGTCCACCTGGGGATCGCTGACCCGACCATCCCGACATTTCAAACCGAGAAATTCCTGCCATTTTCTTGACGCGGGACACCCTCCCTCAACCGCGACGTCGGGCCACGCCGTTAGAGTCACTGCCTATGAGCGGCGACGACCTCCACACCCGTCTTCGCCAATACCGTCGCGCAGCAGAACCGACGGTGCAGCGCTAATGGGCGACGTCTCACCATTCGCTGCGTTCGTTGACGAATCCGGTTCAGATCGCCAACGTGATCCCGGTGCCTACATTCTGGCTGCCGCTGTCATGGACGTTGCCGCATTCGATCAGGTCCGCGCGACGATGCGGACCCTGGCTTTGAAGTGGCAGCACAAACTCCACTGGCGCGACGAGAGTCAGGCACGTCAGTTTGCGATTTCACGCGCGATATCAGTTTTGCCGGTTGAGCATCTGGTTGTCGTACGAGAAGACGCCTCAACAGAAAGGCCCGAACGGCGGCGGCGTGCATGCCTAGAACGACTGGCGTTTCGAACTCGACCAACTCGAGGTCTCCCACATGACGCTTGAATCACGCGGTCGAGCAGACGACAAACGAAACCGTGACGCCCTAGCGGCGTTCCGAGCCAAGCGTGCCGTGAGCCCCCGGTTGCGGATCGATCACCTGCCCGGGCCAGCCGAGCCGCTGCTATGGATCCCCGACGCCGTATGCGGGTTAGCGGCAGAAATGTGTGTACAGGATTGCTGATTGCTCCTGGCGTTGCAGCATGAAGCGGCCAGGTACATGCTCTGGAAGCATGTATCGTGCCTGGTCCTGGGAATTCTCCTCGTTGTGGTGTATGCGATTCGAAGCTGGTCAAGAACGGCGTGACGAGTGCCGGCAGAACCAGGTGGCGGTGCAAGACGTGCGGGTCCTCAACAACCCAGCAGCGTCCCGATATCACGCGTCGTGCCGATATCGACGCGTTCACCGGTTGGCTGCTGGGCAAGAGCACCCAGCGCGAGCACGGCGGCGGCACCGGCCGGTCGTTCCGGTCCCGGATCGCCTGGTGCTGGGATATCACCGTCCCTCAACCACCGGCGACTGGTGAAATTCACCGGCAGATCATCCTCGATGGCACCTACTTCGCCGACTAGTGCGTACTGATCGCCCACAACGGCAAGCACGTCATCGGCTGGCAGTGGTGCAACCAGGAGAACAAAGCCGCCTGGGGTGAACTGATCAAACGTTTCCCAGCGCCCGACGTGGTCGTCACCGACGGCGGCACCGGGCTACGTTCAGCACTCGATACCTATTGGCAGCGCACGAAGATCCAACGCTGCCACTTCCACATCTTCGCCGCCGTGCGCCGCCACACCACCCTCAATCCCCGCCTGCCAGCAGGCAAGGAAATCCTTGATCTGACACGCCAGCTGATGCGTGTGAACGACCTCGACCTTGCGGCTGAATGGATGGGCACTTACGTGTCCTGGGAGACCAGATGGGCCACGCTGTTGACCCAACGCACCTATGCCAGCAGCGTCACTGAACGACCCTCGTGGGTGCGAGCATCCCAGCGATGGTGGTATACCCACATCCGCCTGCGACGAGTCCAAGGCCTCTACCGCCAACTGATCCGCGACCAGGCACTGTTCACCTGGCTGCATGACGCCTACCTCGACGACGACGGACACCGCACTGTCGACCGGACAACATCACGTCTTGAAGGCGGCCCGAACAACGCGATCAAATACCTTCTTCGCCACCACCGCGGACTGTCCAACACCCACGCGCCACGCGCCATCGACTGGCTGCTCAATAGCCTGACCGAACACCCCCACGACCCCCGACAACTCGCGAAGAATCACCTCGACAGCCAGCACACCACACCAGCGTCGCAGCCAACTGACGAGCCCATCGGCCCCGACCGCTACGACACGGGCCTCACCGCCGAAGAAGGCCTCTGGACCCGCAAAGGATGGGCAGGACGGTCATAACACGCCCGCCGCCATACACACATTTCTGCCGCTAACCCCCCGATTCTCGCGATGAACGGCCGGACAAACGACATCTGGCCCTGACCGGCACTTACGTGCTGGTCAGGGCCAGATTTTGTTGCGGTGGCAGGTCAGGGATTCGAACCCCGGAAGGCAATGCCAGCTGATTTACAGTCAGCCCCCTTTGGCCGCTTGGGTAACCTGCCGCGGCACGTAAGCCTATCGCAGACGATTAGGGTGGAAGAA
>Ga0180216_1001532_pt1 | contig 20486 bp, 18 predicted proteins | sample eDN3rd37CBELigMG_FD_128879 | JGI IMG/M metagenome (GOLD analysis project Ga0180216, IMG submission 128879) | Enriched Miracle-Growth compost microbial communities from Emeryville, California, USA - eDNA 3rd pass 37_C BE-Lig MG (version 2)... ...
ATCAAGGCCGGTGATCATCTCCGTGACGGGATGCTCCACCTGCAGCCGCGTGTTCATCTCGATGAAGTAGAACTCGCCGTCCTCGTAGAGGAACTCCACCGTGCCCGCGCCGCGATACTTGATCTTCCGCATGGCCGCGGCGACCGTTTCGCCGATCTTCTGGCGTGCCTCGGCATTGATCGAAGGCGAGGGAGCTTCTTCCCAGATCTTCTGATGGCGGCGTTGCAGCGAGCAGTCCCGCTCGCCGAGATGGATGGCATTGCCCTTGCCGTCGCCGAACACCTGAATTTCGATGTGGCGGGGCTTTGTCAGGTATTTCTCGATGTAAACGCTGTCGTCGCCGAAGGCCGCCTTCGCCTCGGAGCGGGCCGTTGCCAGAGCGACCTCCAGCTCCTCCGCCGAGCGGGCCACCTTCATGCCGCGTCCTCCGCCGCCGGCAGCGGCCTTGATGAGGACGGGAAAGCCCATGTCCTTTGCGATCTTACGCGCTTCCGCCTCGTTTCGCACGGCGCCGTCAGACCCCGGAACGACGGGAATGCCGAGCCGCTTGGCCGTCTCCTTCGCCTCGATCTTGTCTCCCATCGTCCGGATGTGCTCGGACGTCGGACCGATGAAGGTTATGCCGTGCTCCTCCAGGATCTCGGCGAAGCGGGCATTCTCCGAGAGGAAGCCGTAGCCGGGATGAATGGCATCTGCGCCGGTGATCTCGCATGCTGCCAGCAAGCGCGGAATGTTCAGATAGCTTTCAGATGCCGGTGGTGGGCCGATGCAAACGCTTTCGTCCGCCAACCGAACGTGCATCGCGTCGGCATCAGCCGTCGAATGGACGGCGACGGTTGCAATGCCCAGCTCCTTACAGGCCCGCTGAATGCGCAGGGCAATTTCACCACGGTTCGCAATCAGGACCTTGTCGAACATGAATGGGTTCTGGAGCCTTGGTTCTTGAGTTAAGGAGCGGACGCGACGAGGGCTATTCGATGATCACCAGCGGTTCGCCGTACTCGACCGGCTGACCGTTCTCCACCAGAATGTGGGTGACCGTTCCGGCGCGCGGCGCGGGGATGTGGTTCATGGTCTTCATCGCTTCGATGATCATCAGGGTCTGCCCCTGCGACACACGCGATCCGACCTCGACGAACGGCGCCGCGCCCGGCTCTGGCGCGCGGTAGGCCGTGCCGACCATCGGCGATTTCACACAGCCGGGGTGATTGGCGTAATCGGTGGGCGCCTCGGCAGTGGGAGCTGCGCCCGCTGGCGGCGCGCTGGGTACGGCGGCGGCCGCGGGCTGCGGGGGTGCGTACGCCGTCACCGTGAGATTGCGGGCGACACGGATCTTCAGGCCCGATTTCTCGATTTCGATCTCGCTCAGCCCCGTTTCGATGAGCAGCGCCGCGAGCTCGCGTATCATCTGCTGCTCGGAGTTGCCCCGATCCCGCTGATCTTTGTTGTCCTTCGCCATGCTTGTCCGTTCCGCCATTGTACAAGTCGCCCCGCCCTGCGAAGGCGTCTGATCAGGTTCGCGCCGACGCTTGCTGTTGCAGGATGTCCGCCATCGCCTCGAGCGCAAGCTCGTACACCTTCGGCCCGAACCCGCAGATCACTCCGCGCGCGGCGAGCGAGATATATGAGTGGTGTCGGAAGCCCTCGCGCCGGAAAACGTTCGACAGGTGCACTTCAATGGCCGGGAGTTCTGCTGCGTTCAGGGCGTCGAAAAGCGCGATGGACGTGTGAGTGTAGGCCCCGGCGTTGAGGATAATGCCGCTCGCGGTTCCACGCGCCTGCTGGATCCAGGTGACGAGCTCGCCCTCGATGTTGGACTGGCGGAAATCGACCTCGAGCCCGAGCTGGGCCGCTCGGGCCTCCGTGCGCCGCCTCACGTCATCAAGTGTGTCAGCGCCATAGATCGTCGGCTCGCGGAGGCCGAGCATATTCAGATTTGGTCCGTTGAGAACATAAACGGGCTTCGCCATGGGCTGGTCGACCGATTGTTTCGTCTGGCGCCGATATCGTTGGCTCAGAACTCGTTTCTCATGGAGCGGGCCGCGGCGCGGCTGGCTGCGGCCCGTTTATCAGCTTTCGTGTGGTGGCGGAAGCGGTCGCTCCCGGTAACACACTGGCGCGTGAAGCTGCTCAGCAGATCTGGCAGCCGGTCTTGCGCGCCTCCCCTACGAGCTGCATCAGACCATCCGCCGGCACGAAACCGACATTGACCTTCGTGTCGACGATGAACCCGGGAGTGCCCTCGATGCCGAGCGCCTGTGCGATGTCTGTGGTCGTCTTGATAGCCGCGTCGAACTCCGGGTTCTCCATGTCGGACTTGAGCTTGGCAACGTCGAGCCCGACTTTCTCGGCGATCTTGAAAACGTTGTCCTTGGTGACCTGGCGCTCCTTCATGAGCGCCGTGTGGAATTCGAGATACTTGCCCTGCTTGATCGAGGCCATGGCAGCCTTGGCTGTGAAGGTCGAGTTCTCACCGAAGATCGGGAACTCCTTGAGGATGACTTTCACATTGGAGTCCGACTCCGTGAGCTTCAGGAGCTCACCGAGGGCCCGTTTGCACCAGGGACAGTTGTAATCGAAGAACTCGACAACCGTGATGTCACCTTTGGGATTGCCGAAGACGAAGTCGTGCCCGGATGAGAAGATCTTTTCTTTGTTTTCGATAATGAACCGCTTCTGCTCGGCGGCCTGCATCATGGACTGCCGCTTTTCGAGCTCCTTGCCGACCTCGAGCAGGATCTCGGGATTTTTGAGCAGGTAATCACGAACGATGCCCTCGATGGCCTGCTTCTGGTCGGCGGAGAAGGGGCCTGTATCGCTGGTCTTGGCAGCGTCGGCCTGCGCAACCCGCAGCGGCGAGCCAGTCGAAATCGCAGAACCCGTCCCCGCTGCGACGAGGCCTAGGGCGAGAAGCGCGACGGCTCCGGCAGCCGCTCCTTTCCGCGTCATCAGCGCAGCGTTGAACGTGGCAGAATGCTTTTTCGACATGTGAACAGGTCCTTGTAGGGGTATTTGGTCGAGCCTAGCACATCGCGCTGCGGTTGCCGCCTAGAGATCGCTGCTCGGTTTATAGCTTATGATGTCATCCATCTTGAGCCAGGTTGGAGAGCCCTTGCTCAGCACGCGCTGGGCGCGCTTGGCGAAGATTTGCGCCTGCTTTACGTCACCTTCGAGGAAATAGGCCTGCGCAATCGCCGCATCGGCCTCGGCCTGCTTGCCGAGCCGGTAATAGGCGTCGGCAAGCGAGCGATAGGCGCGCGGGTTGTCATCCACGATCACCGACTTGCGCAGGTGGTTGACCGCCTCTTGGACGACCCCCGGGTTGTTGGACGCGAGGAGAGCGGAGGCGAGGGCGACCCGAATGAGGCTCGCGTCCTTCGACAATTTCAGCGCTTGGCGGAGCGGTGCGATGGCCTCCGCCGGGCGACCGGAGCGGGTGAGGAGATCGCCCTTGAGCTCGTAGAAATAGGGGTTGTCGGGCACGTCACGGATCAGGGCATCCACTTCCGCCAGGGCCGCCGGCAGGGCCTGTGGGCCGCCTTGCATGAAGAGGGCGATGGCGCGAGCGTACCTCGCCGGCAGGGAATTGTTCGACCGCGGGTAGCGATTGAACACGACCTGCGGCCGTTCAAGGTATCCGGCGAGCTTCGCCCGCATCATGTCATGCCGAAGCTGGAGCTGTTGAGGGTCCTTCGCATCGTAGTGAGGACTCCGCTCCACCAGCGTGCGCAGTTGCGACAAGCGATCCGTCGCGACAGGGTGGCTTCGGACGAACGGGTCCCTGTGCGCGTCGGAAACGAATTCCTGCTGCGCGAATCGCTCGAACGTCTCCAACATGCCGCGGCCTGATTGCCGGGTCGCATTGAGGTAGCGAAGTGCCGCCTGGTCCGCCGCGGCCTCCTGCGACCGCCTCTCGGCGAGCAGCGAGCGCATGATGAGCTCCTCGCCAGCGAACACGGCTTCACCAGCGCCCGTCGCGATAGCGACTCCCAGCCCCAGCATGCGGATGAGGAGTGCCCGGGTCTGGTCGCGCGCGATCCGGGCCCGGAGCGCTGCCATGTGCCCACCTGCGATGTGCCCCGCTTCGTGGGCGATCACGCCGATGATCTGGTTCGGCGTCTCCGACTGCATCAGCGCGCCCGTGTGAACGAATACGTTGCGCCCATCCAGGACGAACGCGTTGAAAATCTCGCTGCGCACGATTCGGACCGCCACGCGCCCTTCGCCGAGACCTGCCGCCTTGAAGATCGGGCGCGCGTAGTCGTTGAGCAGATTCTCGATCTCGGTGTCTCGTATCAGCGGTATTCCCTGAGCCGCGGCCGGCTTGATCGCGCTGCAAAAGCTGAGGACCGCAATGAAGGCTGCCGCGGCCAGGCTGGCACCCATGTGCGCCCGTCGGCCGATCTCTAGGTTCTGCAGCATATCTCCAGAGCCTCTCGCTCGTTCCCCGTGGCCCCCGGCGGGCCGCTCCATCCCCGATCCGAAGGAATGTGCCCGGCATATCTTTGCGCGGGCTGACATGCCATTTGCTCGCAAATATGAGCCAGCCGATCAAGGTGCGCTTAATTGACGACTGGAGCGAGCCGACCCACTCGGGTTTCATCGTGGCAATGCGGCGGCAGCATGGCGGCAAGCTCGACCCAAACTTCCAGATCAGGAGAGCGAGATGACGAGAAGTTGCGATCAGATCCGCGAGGGTGGAATGCCACGTCCGCCTTCTGATCGCAGTACGATCGCCTCGTTCATCGTGATGGACGTGATGCAGGCTGCAGCCGCTGAGGAGGCGGCGGGGCGGCGCATCATCCACATGGAGGTCGGCCAGCCGGGCACGCCGGCTCCGCGCGCCGCGCGGGAGGCGGTCGAGCGCGGCATGCGGACGGAGACCCTGGGCTACACGCTGGCCTTAGGAATGCCGAGCCTGCGGGAACGGATCGCACGCCACTACAAGGATTGGTACGGGGTCGACCTGTCTCCGGAGCGGGTGGTCGTCACGAACGGTTCGTCGGCTGCATTCGTCCTCACGTTCCTCGCGCTCTTCGACAGGGACGAGAAGGTCGGCCTGCCGTCGCCTGGATACCCGTGCTATCGACACATCCTGACGGCGCTTGGCCAGAAGCCTGTCATCCTCGAAGCTGATGAGACGACGCGCTGGATGCCGACCGCGGCACAGATCGACGAGGCGTGCGAGCGGGACAGGCTGGCCGGCGTTCTGATAGCCAGCCCGGCCAATCCGACCGGCACCATGCTCGAGCCGCAGCGGCTGAAGGAAATCCTCGAGGTTTGCCGGCGCCGCGGGATCTGGTTCATCTCGGACGAGATCTATCACGGCCTGACATACGGCATGCCAGCGGACACGGCGCTTCAGCACTCGGACGGCGTCGTCGTCATCAACAGCTTCTCGAAGTATTTTTCTATGACGGGCTGGCGCGTCGGCTGGATGGTCGTGCCGGAGGAACTCGTGCGTCCGGTCGAGCGGCTGGCACAAAACCTCTACATTGCCCCGCCGACGGTGTCCCAGGTGGCGGCGCTGGGCGCGTTCGATGGCGTCGAGGAGCTTGAAGAGAACAAGCGGGTCTATGCCGCCAATCGCGAGCTTCTGCTGACCGAGCTGCCGAAGGCCGGGTTCGATCGCATCGTGCCGGCGGACGGCGCGTTCTACCTTTACGCGGACGTTAGCCGGTTCACCGACGACAGCCTCGCGTTCGCCAAGCTGATGCTGGAGGAAGCTGGGGTTGCCGCGACCCCCGGTGTCGACTTTGATGAGGCCCGCGGCCGGCGCTTCATCCGCTTCTCTTACGCCGGCACCACGGCGGATATGCAGGAGGCTGCCGAGCGGCTGAAAAAATGGAGGCATCTCAGGTAGAAGCAGGTTGACCTCGCAAAGAGGCAATCGCGATCTGATCCAGCCACGATCCGGAGTGACAGGGCTAACCGCTTCCGTTAGATTGCGGCGGACACTAAAAGCGTATTTTCAAGGTTATGATTGTGCTTCGTTGCATTGGCATTCTACTGTTGAGCCTACTGCTTGCTGATACTGGCTTCGCTCAAGCGCTGAAACAGAAAAGAGTAACCTTTGAAGCAAAAGGAAAAAAGATTGTAGCCACATTGCGGATCCCCCACGCGACTCACCCACTCCCGGCAATCGTCATAGTCCACGGGACCGCGGGCATTGATGCGCGAGGTGAGTTCTATAAGGTTCCACTGGAGGCTGCTGGATTTGCAACGCTGGAAGTGGATTTCAAATCGGGTATTTTCACCGGCCCGAAAGACAGACCGAGGAATCCGACATTCATCCCCTATCTCTTTGCAGCGGTAGCAGCGCTGCACGAGCAAGCGGATATCGACCGTAGCCGGATCGGTGTATTAGGGTTCTCGTTGGGCGGGCAGCTAGTCCTCAATTCCGCAATGAGGAACTTGTCCGCCCCCTACGCATCGAAGGGTCTGAAAATCGCAGCGGGAGCCTCGCTATATCCTGCATGCCAACTCCTGGTCGAGCGTGCAAAAGCCTTCAACGGCATGCCAATACTCATCCTCGTAGGTAGCAACGACCACTATACAACTCCAGAGAATTGCTATTCTGCTAAACGCATAGCAAACGCTCGTTATCCAGGCAGCGTTGATGTCGTCGTATACAAAGGCGCGTTTCATGCATTCGATCGCCCGGGGCGAATGCACACGATCGAAGATCCGAACGCCAGGCGAGGCAAAGCAGTGGTGGCCTATGACAAGGCAGCTGCCGAAGATGCCCGGAAGCGCATTGTAGAGTTTTTCAAGGCGAGATTGGCTCCAGCCGGAGGCTAAAGCTGCAGAGCGTTGGTTGGGCTGTTGGGGTTGACGCGTCATTCGCTTAGGCAGCGGTATAAGCTTCGCTATTTCGTCCGTTACCGTTGCGCCTTGCTGTCTGCGGGACTTGCGCATCGACCTCGCGGAACCAGCCCGCCAAGAAATCCAGTAGAACCCTGAGCTTCGGCAGCACGTGCTTGGAGCTCGGGTAAACCGCCCATACGGCTGAGTTGGTCGCCAGCTCGTACTCCTCCAGCACACGGACGAGGCGGCCCGAAGCCAAATCCTCTCGCACGCGCAGTTCCGAAGTTTGGAACAGGCCGTGGCCGTCGAGGGCTGCGTGGCGGAGAATTTCCCCGTTGTTGGAGCGGAGCCGCCCGCTGACCTTGATGGAGAAATCCTCTTTGCCCCGGCAAAACGACCATTGCCAATAATCTCCGAGCACGAAGCAGTTGTGCGCGCTCAGATCCGCAGGTGTTTTGGGGGTGCCATGGGCTTCGAGATAGGCGGGAGAGGCGACGACGACCTGCCGATCGGCGCAGAGCCTTTTGGCTATGAGCACCGAATCCGTGAGCTGGCCGATGCGGATTGCGACGTCGTACCCTTCCTCCTGCAGATTGACGATCCGGTCCGTCAGGTCGATCTGGATCTCGATCTCCGGATAGGCCCGCATGAAAGAGCTGATGGCGGGCGCAACGAAGAGCCGGCCAAAAGTCGCCGGCGCCGATATCTTCAGTTTCCCCTTGGGGCGTGTGGTGTGATCGCCGACTGCCGCCCGTGCGTTTTCCAGATCGACGAGAATGCGCTCGATGTAGGAGAGAAAGGTTGCGCCTTCCTCCGTTATGCGGATGGAGCGCGTCGTCCTATCGAAAAGACGGACACGGAGTTCACTCTCCAGAGCTTGGATGCGCTTCGAAATAGTTCCCGGCGTCAAGCCGAGTTCGGTGCCGACGGATGAAAGATTCTGCACGGCCGCAACGCGTGCGAAGATCCGCAGATCCTGAATATCCATGCTCAACCCTTGGTCAAGGCCAAGGCGATCGGGCCGGCGTGACCCCCCGATACCCCAACACGCTCAATACACTGATGTAAGCGCTATCACGCTTGCACTGCAAGTCTTGTCTAGGGCCAGCAAGCGTTTCGACGAAAAAAATCTGCAGGCGACTGATTTGTACTAGTACAATCGGTGACGTCGGAAAGTTTTGGACGGGCGAGGTCTTCTTCAGAACCTGCGAAGCAGGCGCTCGAGGTATTCGAGCTCAAGCATCGGCCGGGTCGGCTCGCCGAGCCGCTTGCGCAGTTCCTCGAGAATTTCGCGTGCACGCTGGATGTCGATCTCGTCCGGCACCCTGACCGATGTGCCGAGATCGGGACCCTCCGACCGCTGAGGACGGCCCAGTGGATCGCGCGGCACATCACCCGCGGGACCTTGCCCGAACCGCGACGGCATCTGACGGAGCATCTGCTCGGCCATGGACTGAGCACCCTGGCGCAACTGCTCGAGTGCGCGAGATTGTTCGCGGGTGGCCGTGTCGAGGTCGCCCTGCTCGAGGGCACGCCGCGCATTCTCCATGGATTGCTCGGCACCATCGAACTGGCTCGGCGGGCGCATGCCGAACTGCTGCATGCCTTCACGGAGTTGGCCGAGACGATTTCTGAGTGAGCCCTGCCGCTCAGACAGCTCGCCCTCGCCCATGCGTTGCTGGCCTTGGCCTTGCTGTCCCTGCTGGCCTCGTTGCCCGCGCTGACCGAACTGCTGACCCTGACGCCCCCGCTGACCCTGCTGGCCGCGCTGGCCCTGCTCACCACCCTGCTGGCGCCGCTGCTCGCCGAAGGTGTCGTCGTAGAGCTGCTGCTGCTTGCCGATGATGTCGCCCATTTGGTCCATCATCTGCATCATCTGCTGCCCCTGCTGGCCCTGTTGGCCCATCATCCGGCCGGCCTGCAGCGACTCCATCAACTCTCGGAGCTGCTCCAGCATCTGCTGGGCCATCTCCCGCGAGCCCTGGCGCGCCATGTTCTCCAGCTGATCCAGCATGCGCTGGAGATCTTGCGGGCGCATGATCTGGTTCGGATTGAAGCCCTCGGGCATCTGCATCTGCTGGCCCTGGGCTTGTCGCGCAAGCTGCTGCAGGAACTCGGCCATGGCCTGCCGGAGCTCCTGCATCAGCTTGGCGATCTCCTCATCGGAAGCGCCTTCCTCGAGCGCCTTCGAGAGCCTGTCCTGAATGTCTCTCAGCCTGCGCTCTGCATCGGTCAGCTCGCCGCCATCCTCGATCCTCAGCGCCACGTGCCAGAGCTGATCGACGGCGCTGCGCAGCCCTTCCCGGGAGAGGTCCTGCTGCAGGCGATGGTAGACGGACCTGAGGCCCAGGTAGACGTGCTTATCGTCGATAAACCCCTCGGGCTCGAACGTGAGTGCATCAAGGGCGTTCGCAACCAAGGTACGATAACGGGGATCCTCCACCAGCCGCATGCGCTGTTCGATGACCGCGCGGGCTAGTGGCTTCGAGAACTGACGCTGAGGCAGGATGATTTCGATCGGCTGGCTCTTGCCAATGTTGCCGGCGTGGTCCTTGGCGACCAGCGTCATGACAACCTTCATGCCAGCATAGGGATGGGCGCCGAGCTGGTGGAAGCTCGTTGTCTCGGAATCCTTCGCGTTCTGCCGTGGCAGTCGCAGGTTGAGAACCGGTGGTCGCTCGAGTGGCGGGCGCGGTCCCTTCAGCATGTCGGCCCGGGCCCAGCGCGTCCTGGGGTCACCAGCTTCCGTTCCTGGTCGGCTGAATCTGGCTTCGGCCGAAGCAACCCCGTAATCGTCCTCCACTTTATAGAAGAGCTTCATCCCGCCGCGGACGGTGCGCTCCGGCTCTTTCGTCAGAACGATACGCGGAGCGTTGTCCGGGATCACATTGAAGTTCCAGGTCGCAATTTCGCTGCCGCCACCGAGCACGCGGACGGCGGCCGACTTCCTGAGCTCGGTCCGGACTTCGGACACATCTGACGCCTGCTTCGGCGCCTGTCCTTCGATCGTTTCCTTGTTGCCGGACGGATCTCCGATCTCGAGCGAAAGCTGCCCGACGCCGCTCGCGCGGATTATGAGCAAGCTCTTATCCGGAACAGCAATCGGTCCCGCCTGAGACTGCTGTGCGGCCGGCAAGGCGCTGCCCCCGCCATCGGCAAGGAGGATGGGGGCTTTGCCGGTATAGGCCGGAGGAGTGACCCACGCATCGAGCCGGGCGTTCGCCAGGTTGATCTCGGGGCTGAAGCGGAATGCTGCGAAAAGCCGATCCTTCGCGCTGTCACCCACCAGCCCCAGCAGCAGCACGACGCTTAGCATCAAGAGCGCACGGAGGGCGAAGGGGTCCCTCCGGTCCGTCCGCGGTTGGGGCCGACCGACGCGCAGCCGTGCCAGCAGGGCAGCCAATCGCGCCTTGTGCGCCTGCCAGACGCGCTCGGTCGCAGGGTTGCTGATCGAGGCGGTCAGGGTGTCCTCGTAGGACGACGCGGGGCGGTGCGGAATGCCGGACCGGATCTCGATGCGGCGGATGGCCTCGTCGCGGCTCGGCCAGCGTACTCTGAAAACCGCAATGAGCGAGACGAGGAGCGCGAGCGCGAAGGCCCCGAGCACGACCTCATGGGCGATAGGCGGCAGCCAAAGCCACAGCCCGGCAAAAGAGACGAACACAAAGGCGCCCAGCACACCGATGACGAGCCACAGGCGCGGCCAAAGAGCCTCGAAGAACAGGGCCAGCCTGCTCAGCTTGACCTTGCGCTCGAAGATGCGAGCTTCACCACTCGCCGAAATCTGGCTTCTGTTCAGCATGGCCCCAGCCTAGCACGACAACGTCGGCGTGCATCGGGAGAAAAGTTAGGCACCGTCCCGAAACCCGGGATCCGGCACCAGGTTGCATGGTGCGAGGCAAAAAACGGCTGCACAAGGGCAGCAGCCTCACGCCTCTGTGAGCCAGGGCGGCAGTCTGTCGAGGTTGATCAGATCCTCGTAGGTCGGCCGCGGACGCACCACCGCATACTCTTCGCCCCGGACCAGAACCTCCGGCACCAGCAACCTCGAATTATAAGTTGACGACATGACGGCACCGTAGGCGCCGGCTGTCATCACGGCAATGAGGTCACCTGAGTTGAGCGGCGGCAGCCGGCGTCCCAGGGCGAGATAGTCTCCCGTTTCGCAGACCGGGCCGACGACATCCTGAACTTCAGGCTCGAGCTTCAGCTTGGCCTCCTGGACCGGCCAGATGTCATGGTAGGCTTCATAGAGCGTCGGGCGGATGAGGTCGTTCATGGCCGCGTCGACAATGGCGAACGTCTTCGCCGCGCTGCGCTTCGAGTAGATCACCCGGGAGACGAGGACGCCAGCGTTGCCGGCGATCATGCGGCCCGGCTCGAGAATAATCTTGAGGCCGAGGTCGCCGAGGGCGCCCTTCACGACCGCCGCGTACTCGTCCGGATGCGGGGGGACATCGTTGCTGCCGCGGTAGGGCACCCCGAGGCCGCCGCCGATGTCGACATGCTCGAGGTCATGCCCCTCGCCGCGCAGATCGACGACCAGCTCCCGCATCAGGCGGAAAGCGTCGCGAAACGGCCCGAGATCCGTAATCTGGCTGCCGATGTGCATGTGAATGCCGGCAATCTTGACGCCCGGCAGCCGTGCAGCCTGCGCATAGAGGCGAGGGGCCTCGAGGAAGGGAATGCCGAACTTGTTCTCCGACTTGCCCGTGGAGATTTTGGCATGCGTGCGCGCATCGACATCCGGGTTGACGCGGACGGCGATCCGGGCAGTCTTGCGCTGCTCAGAGGCGACTTCGCTCAATGCCTCGAGCTCGGGCTCGCTCTCCACGTTGAAGCCGAGCACGCCCTCCTTGACCGCGTAAGCCAGCTCGTCACGGGTTTTGCCGACCCCGGCGAAGATGATGCGGTCTGCTGGTACTCCGGCAGCCCGCGCCCGGCGCAGCTCGCCTTCGGAGACGACGTCCATCCCCGCGCCAAGCCGGGCCATGGTGCGCAGGACGGCCTGATTGGAGTTCGCCTTTACGGCGAAGCAGATAAGATGATCGGCGCCCCGGAACGCCTCGGTCAGGACCTGGTAATGCCGTTCGAGCGTTGCGGTGGAATAGCAATAGAACGGCGTGCCGACCTCGTTAGCGAGCCGCGCGAGACTGACGCCTTCGGCATGAAGAACTCCGCCGCGATAGCTGAAATGATGCATGGAGGTCGCTAATCCCGCGCGCCCGAGCTACGGGCCACCTTCGTGCCCGCCGACCTCGCTATGAACGTGCGGCCCTGACCCGTCAAGTGGCACCCCGTCGCCACGGCATCGGGTGCGCTAACGTGACGGCACGAACACCGACGGAAAGGAGTTCAGGCGCGCTTGGCACGAGCGCGCCGGCGGGAGGGACCCCAATCCTGGATGATGAAGCGGTGCATGGTCTCCAAAGTCGCGCGCTCCTCGCTCGTCACCCAGCCGCGAACCGATATGCCGGCTTGATGAACTGTGTCGGGATCACCTGAGACGAGCGGGTGCCACCAAGCGAGATCGCCACCTTCCGCCAGCACGCGATAGGCACAGGTCTCGGGCAGCCATGTGAGTGTGCGCGCCTTCTCCGGCGTCAGCGATACGCAATCGGAAACATGCTTTTGGCGCTCGTCATAGTTCGAGCAGCGGCACGTCCCTAAGTCGAGCAGACGGCATGCAAGCCGGGTTCTGTAGATCTCTCCCGTGTCCTCGTCCTCGAGTTTCAGGAGGCAGCACCTGGCACAGCCATCGCAGAGGGACTCCCATTCGGCCACTGTCATTTCCTCGAGGGTCTTTTGTTTCCAGAAAGGCTTTTTTGCGTTACTCACTCGGCCCTCTCGCATTCGGTCGCCGGCCGATGGTAGGATGGCGGCGCTCCCCAATGGGGTAACTCCTGTCAGTCGCGACGGAACGACAAGGCATTCGGCGTGTACGACTGGTTCTTCAAGCGGCGCGACCGCGTTCGGCTCATCAACTGGCTCGGCATCGACGCCTGGATCGATTCCACTCTGGCGGAGGCGTGGGAGCGGATCAAGGACGGCTATGACGCGGCTTCCAGCTTTTTCGCCCGATTCCGCCTCACCGGGTGGAGGCGGCTGCTGAACGAAGGCGTTTCGGAAGCGGTGTCGCTCGCCACGGGTGGCTTCATCGTTGCCTATGGGCTCGCACTGCCGGCTTTCATGGAAGTCGAGGATGGTCGCTGGCTCACGAGGGGGCAGTACAGTGTCAAGTTCCTCGACGTGAACGGCAACGAGATCGGGAAGCGCGGCATCAATCTCGACGATGCCGTGCCGCTCGAGGAAATCCCCGATCACGTGATCAAGGCGACGCTGGCCACCGAGGACCGGCGATTCTACGAACACTTCGGTGTCGACGTCTTCGGCACGCTGCGCGCCCTGGTCGAGAACCTGCGCCACAACGACGTTGTGCAGGGCGGCTCCTCGCTGACGCAGCAGCTCGCGAAGAACCTTTTCTTATCTTCCGAGCGGTCCATCCAAAGGAAGATCAAGGAGGCCTTTCTTGCGCTCTGGCTCGAGTCCCGGCTGACGAAGGACGAGATTCTCAAGCTCTATCTGGACCGCTCCTACATGGGCGGCGGCGCGTTCGGGGTGGAGGCGGCTGCGCAGTTCTACTTCGGCAAGTCCATCCGCGACGTCAATCTGGCCGAAGCCGCGATGCTGGCTGGCCTCTACAAGGCGCCGACCAAATATGCGCCACATGTCGACCTCGCCGCTGCTCGCGCCCGAGCCAACGTCGTTCTGAACAATCTTGTCGAGGCGGGCTTCTATACGGCCGGGCAGGTGCACCATGCGCGCCTTAACCCTGCCCGTATCGTCGAGACCCGGCCAACGGAGAGCCCCGACTGGTTCCTCGATTACGCCTTCGAGGAAGTTCAGCGGCTCATGGAGGGCAAAGGGCACTTCAATCTGACCGCACGCACGACGATCGATCTCAATCTGCAGCAGGCCGCCGAAAAGACGCTCGTCTCCGCATTGAGGCAGCGGGGCCGTGGCGTCAGGGCCGATGCAGGGGCGCTCGTCGCGCTAGAGACCGACGGGGCCGTTCGGGCGCTGGTCGGCGGGCCGGACTATGGCGACAGCCAGTTCAACAGGGCGACGAAAGCCCGGCGTCAGCCCGGCTCCTCGTTCAAGATTTACGTCTACGCCGCGGCACTCGAGAACGGGTACAAACCCAACACGACCGTACGTGACGCCTCACGGTCCTGCGGGCGATGGCATCCGCGCAACTACAATGGGGGGCATGGCAGCGGCGCACGCCTTCCGCTCTGGCTGGCGCTGGCCAAATCGCTCAACACGACCGCCGCAGAGCTGTCTTTCGCCGTCGGGCGGGAGAAGGTGCTCGAGATGACGCAGCGGCTCGGCATTTCCGGCGTCAAGAAGACGTGCTCGATGGCGCTGGGCGACACCGGGATCACGCCACTGGAGCACGCCGGCGGCGTGGCCGCCTTCGCTAACGGCGGCCGGCTGGCGAAGCCCTATGCCATCCTGGAAATCTTTACGGCGAACGGAGAGCTGGTCTACAGCCGCGAGCGGGATGAGCCTCCAGCGCCCCAGGTCATCTCGCGCGAGGTCGCTGAGCAGATGAACCAGATGATGCACAGGGTCGTGACCGAAGGCACCGGGCAGCGCGCGCAGCTCGACTTCACCCATGTCGCTGGCAAAACGGGAACCAGCACAGGCCCCAAGGATGTCTGGTTCGTCGGGTTCACAGGAAAGTATGTCGGCGCCGTCTGGATCGGTCGCGATGATAACCGTCCCATGGCCGGCGGCACGACCGGCGGTCAGTTGTCGGCGCCAATCTGGCAGCAGTTCATGGCTGTTGCCCACACCGATATGAACATTCCGACGATTCCTGGGCTTCCGCCGCATCCCGTCCAGGTGGCCGAGCAGCAGAGGCTGGCAGCGATTCGCAAAACCGAGGCCCGGACGGCGCAGGACGCTGCTACCCCGACCCGAACTCAGTCGTTGATGTCGGATCAGACCCGGCGGGCGCTTCAGCGCATCTCCCGGTCCCTGCGTCAAGCCAATGGAGATGATGCTGACGGTCTAGAACCCACAGGAGGTGCTCCTGCAGAGCGGCGTCCAGGCGATCGCCGGGCCGATGCCTCGGGCAGCCTCAACCGGCTTTCGATCGGGGGGCGGCCCTGACAGTGGCGATCGCTTCGCACGCTCCTCCGGTCCGCAGCGGGCGGCTCCGCAATGCACTGGCTGCCGCGATCGGATTTATCGGCAACTTGGGCCTTTTCGCCGGCATTGCACTCTTCGGCGGCATCGGGTCGAGCTGGTACATGATCGAGTTCGGCTCTCCCCTGACCTCGGTGAAGGCCGGACCATGGGTCTCTTGGCCGGCTGCAGGCACTCCGGGGGCGGACCCCTATACCCGCGCGCGCATGGCCCGGCACGGCAGCTTGCCCATCAGTGGCACCATCGCCCGCATCTGGGAGGCGCGGACGGACAACTCAGGGCAGCGGCTGCATTCGAGCTGTGACTATGCCGTGGTCGGCCGAGGGTTGAACGAGGGCTGGTGGACGATCGCGGTCTATGATGACAGCGGACGCCTCATTCCCAATCCCGCCGATCGGTACGCCTTCAACTCCAGCACGATCATGCGGAGTCCGGACGGCAGCTTCCATATTTCGCTCGCCCGCGATGCGAGACCCGGCAACTGGCTTCCGACCGGCGGTGCGGGGCGCATCACGATCGTCCTGACACTGCTCGAGGCTGGCGATGGGCTCGGCTCAGACGGGACTGGACTGCCGCAAATCGAAAGGGTGACCTGCCGATGATGCGTCGCTGGTTCGATGGCGGGCTGATTACGGCCATCCTCGCCGGATTGGTAGGCGCAGGCATCGTGCATATTGCCACGACCTTTGCCACTCCAGAGCTGCTGCACCCGAACGCGTTCGAGCGCATCGTTGAGCACCTGCCGAGGAACTCTTTGGTCGTCACGGGAGCGCCAGGACCCGAGACCCAGCTCGTCTCCTACCAAGAACCGGACATGCACTTCGCCCTCTGCCACTATGACGTCAGCGGTGGGCCCGTCGTGGCCCGGGTGGTGCTTCCGAGCAGTGGGTGGACGCTGGCGCTCTACTCGCCTGCGGGGGACAACTTCTACGTCATGCCGGGCCGGGACCAGCGAGTGACGACGGTCAACGCAGTTCTAGTTGCTGCCGGCGAGGAAACAATTCTCCCGCCCACTGACCGACGCGTGCGCGGTGCGGCTCCCACCTACATCGAGGTGCCCGCCGCAACCGGGCTCATGGTCGTCAGGGGCGCGATCAAAGGCGAGAGCTACAGGGCTGAAGTGGACGTGGTTTTGGCGCAAGCCAGCTGCGGCCCCGCCAACAACCGTCGGCCGCAGGTGGAGTAACGGCCCGCCTGATTGCAGGATTCAATCCGGAAGGAAGAGGATGTCCCGTTGGCGTGGAGGAGGCGTTGCATCGGCTCCGGGTGATCCTGCACGCTCGTAGCGAACACCCGGGAAAATGACGACCTCAGCGGTCGCTGTTCTGGCCGGGCTCTTGCGGGGGCTCGAGGATGCGATCCGCTCGCGTGTGCGGCTCAAGGCGATGATGGTGCCCATGGCGTCGTTTCAGCTTCGTGGGTTCAATCTAGACGCGAGCACTGCAGGTAATTCAACAACGAGACAATCACGCCGCGAGTCGGTTAACGGAGCTTTAAGATTTGTCGCCCGACGACAGCCACGGGTCGAGGAAATGGCGGCCCTCGCGATCTTCGAGCTCCAGAATCCACAAATCGCGATCGAACTCCAGCTGACGGTCGAGGTAGGCATCGATCTCAGCCTCGGTGACCTGCGGGCCGTCGAGATGCGCGGTCCACTGACGCTCGAACTGGCCCGAGTCGAAGCCTGCGGGGGCGGGACCAAACAGTCGCGCGGTTCCGTCGAGTCGGTTGACCTTTATGAAAATGGCCCCCGCATCATCGTCGCCGTGCCGGACCACGACAGCCGAAACGCCCGCGGCCGCACAGCTGCGCAGATAGGCTTTGGCCCAGATTTCAGCCTTGAGTCGCATGGCGGTGAGTTAAAGGGCGGGCCCTTCCGGCGCAACTCGGCTGCTGGCCGCAGCGCTTACTGGATCGAGGCTCGCCGCTGCTTTTGGACCGTCGCCTCACGCAGCCTTATCAGAAGCGCGCCCGAGACGCGGCCCGAAGGCGTCAGGCCCTGCCGTGCTTCGAAGTCGCGGATGGCGCGAACCGTGTCCTGACCGAGCCGCCCGTTCACGCTTGCGATGGAATACCCGAGTGATTTCAGGGCCTCCTGCACCGAGAGAATGATCTCCCGAGCCTGCGGCATCGGTTCGCGAGCGGCGCCGCCTCCGGGGTCTGGCGGCACGCCGAACAGGATGGCCTTGAGAAGATCCTCTGTCGGCTGCCCCGTCAGCGGCATGCCGTGATCGTGTTCGTAAGCCATCACGGCCGCGCGCGTCACCGGGTGCACGAGGCCATCAGCGGGGCCAGGCTCGTAGCCCCTGTGGGAGAGCTCACGCTGAACTGCGCGTACAACATCGACATCGATCTCCTCGCCTGCGGGGGGCGGTGCTTCGACGCGGCTTGCAGGCGCGGGGCTCTGCGGAACAGGCTCGATGACTGGCGGTGGGCGCCGGAAGGCGGTCTCACCAAGGCGCTGCACTCGCGCGAGAAGGTCGGCGCGCGTGCCCTGCTGCAGGTACATCACGTTCCACCAGACGCCGGCACACGCTGCAACGCAGGCGCACAGCACGATTTTCGCCCGCCGCGCTAGCATGTATCGACCTCGGTGCTCAAACCCCTGAACGTGAAGCCATGGATGGGTTAATATCGGGACCTCAGCGTTAATTTCTCCTTAACACCTGTGCGGCGGCTCGTCGGGGTTGCAAGATCAGGCGGCGATTGCCTATTTCCACAGGTAGACACAGGCCGCCGCACGGAAGCTGTGGCTGGCGGGGAGTGAAAATGGCCGTCACAGATATCACTGAAATCATATCCGACTTCGCCCTGCTCGACGAGTGGGAGGACCGCTATCGCTACGTCATCGAGCTCGGCCGCGCGTTACCGCCGCTCGACGAGGCCCTGCGGACCGATGCCAACAAGGTCCGGGGCTGCGCCAGTCAGGTTTGGTTGGCGACCGAGGTGGTGCCGCCGACCGACGGGACACGCGTCCCCCGGCTGCGGTTCCAGGGGGACAGCGACGCGCACATCGTGCGCGGTCTGATCGCCATCCTTTTCGCGGGTTATCAGGACAAGACACCCGACGAGATCCTGTCCACCGATGCCCGGAGCGTCCTCGCGGAGCTGGGGATGCACGAACACCTGACGCCGCAGCGATCGAACGGCTTCGCGGCGATGGTCGAGCGCATTCGCAGGGATGCCCATGCGGCCAAACAGGGTTCGGCTCGGACAAACTGAGATTATGGCGCGAGAGTTTTCCCCTCGGCAGCGCGTCAACGCCGAACGCGGCGGCGCGGGGTCTCGCGCACGTTGCCCTGATCAGGCTCGCCACTGGACCGCCCATCCCCCTGCGAAACGGTCGTTTTGGGATTGTCGCAGCCGGTGAGCCAGATATCGTAAACCGGGTGCTCGACGGCGTTCAGGCCCGGGCTTTCCGCGAACATCCACCCGGTAAAGATTCGCTCTTCCTTACCGTCTAGCTTGACCTCGTCGACTTCGACGAAGGTGGTCGTCTTGGGCTGCTCCGTCGGCGGGCGCGAATAACAGACGCGCGGCGTGATCTTGAGAGAGCCGAACTGGTAGGTCTTGTTCAGCTCCATCGGGATCCGCTGCATTTGCGCAGTGACTTTGTCGAGAGCCGCGAAGATTGCGACGTCGTTCTCGATGCGCTCCGCAGATGCGGGAATCGAAAGGGTCGTCAAAAGAACCGGGGCGAGCGCGAAGCCACGCAGTCGCCCGGAAGCTCGCTTCTGATTTGGACGTAGCATGTGCTCTCACTCGGTCGTGTTCACAGAACCAACCCGAGCGAGCAGCGTGGCGTGAAAATTGGCGCCAAGATGACCGCCGGCGGCATATCTGCGGGTCAGTGAGGGCGCCAGGGCTTGTAATCGCTCGTGGTCTTCTGGCGCTGACCCGCGCCGACGATCGAGCCCGAAGGCCGGTAAGCCTGGGGAGTTCCCGTCAGGTTCATCCGGTGCGGCTTCTGCCAGGGACGCCTCTGATAGCTCTCCTGCGTCGGCGGGATATCCACTGTGTAGTGCAGCCAGCCGTACCAGTCCGGCGGGACCTGTGTGGGTTCGGAGAGGTTCGGGTAGACCACCCAACGGCGCGGCTTCCCGTTCGGGCCTATACCGGTCTTCTGCACGTAATAGCGGTTCCCGAACTCGTCCTCGCCTACGAACTGCCCCTGACGCCAGATCGCGAGGCGCGTTCCCCAGGTGTTGCCGCTCCACCAACTGAAGATCTCTTTCAGCATACCCATGTCGGTCAGTCCTGAGGTCTCGCGTGCTTCGAGCTTCCGGTACGCACGCGCATAACGTACCCCCTTGAGGCTGTCCAGTCGGCCAATCGGCGCTGCAGATCGGCAACACTGCTGGTGCTTGGAATCGGCATAGCATCCTTGCACGGGAGTACGGCTCTCGCCTGGGGACTGACGAGGGCCGAGTGGTCGGCCGCGCTTGACCGAGCGGTGTGGTCAGCAGCCAAGATGGTCTCGGGCGGTTTTTCCTCCCACAGTCGTGCACCGGTTTTCCACCGGCTCTCCCCAGCTGCACTAGATCTTGGGGCTCTTGTATCTACGCCGTACAAGATCGTGACTTAGCTTTCGAATCGTCATACGTTTTCAATCGTCGTCGCGTTGCAGTCGCTCGCGGTTCGCGGGCGGAGGGACGCTGTGGCCGCTCCGGGGATCATCCGATCGGGGCGGTACGCGACGGGAGTTCGCCTGCCCCGGGGGGTTAAACGGCAGATGTGACTGCGGCACCCCGCTTGGCCGCAGGAGTTTCGCGTTCTTCCGAGTTCGTTCGAGTGAAGTTGCGCCCGGTCACGCCGGGCCCGCACGGGGATTCCCCCCTGGCGGATGAGTTTCGAATCGCGCTGCCGCGCTCGCCGCGGGAGCGTCCAAGAGATCACGTTGCCGGTGCGGTCACTGAGAAGCCGCGGCGGCGCCAGAGCAGATGCGCGGGGGCTATATGAAGATTACGCGGCGCTTCACCCAAGCCGGCCGGTCACCTTACGAGTCCATCCCATTCCGTCGTGCCAACAGCGAGATCAAGAACCCAGACGGTTCCGTCGTTTTCCGCCTCGAAGGCTTCATGGTGCCGGAACATTGGAGCCAGGTCGCGGCCGACATTCTGGCGCAGAAATACTTCCGCAAGGCCGGCGTGCCGCGGCGCCTGAAGCGCATCGAGGAAACTCAGGTCCCGTCCTGGCTCTGGCGGTCCGTGGCTGACGAGGCCGCACTCGCCGAGCTGCCGGAGGGCGAGCGGTACGGCGGCGAAACGGATGCGCGGCAGGTCTTCGACCGCCTTGCTGGCACGTGGACTTACTGGGGCTGGAAGGGTGGCTACTTCACAACCGAGGATGATGCCCGCGCCTTCTTCGACGAGCACCGCTACATGCTCGCCATGCAGATGGGCGCGCCGAACAGCCCGCAGTGGTTCAACACGGGTCTGCACTGGGCCTACGGCATCGATGGTCCG
>Ga0180216_1001538_pt1 | contig 20448 bp, 20 predicted proteins | sample eDN3rd37CBELigMG_FD_128879 | JGI IMG/M metagenome (GOLD analysis project Ga0180216, IMG submission 128879) | Enriched Miracle-Growth compost microbial communities from Emeryville, California, USA - eDNA 3rd pass 37_C BE-Lig MG (version 2)... ...
CGCGCTCGCCCGGGAGCGGATCTCGGTCGGGTTGAGCACCTTCCGGCGGGAGCGGCTCCTCTACCGCCGCGAGAGCGCGGCGCGGGTCCACTGGCGGCGCTACGGCCCCCTGGAGGTCGAGATCCTCGGCGCGCGCGAGGTCGTCCCGCCGGCCTTCGCCGAGGCACGGGTCCCCGAAGGGCTGAACCGCGCGATCTCGCAGTTCCTCTTCGACCCCTCGGACAACCGCTTCCTCCCTGGGAGCGACCCCGACGGCGGGCCCGACGGGCTGCGCCACCCGCTGGCGCCGGGGAGCGAGGCGCACTACCGGTTCGCGCGCGGCGACTCCACGGTGATCACCCTCCCGGACGGCCGGACCGTGCGCCCCTGGAGCCGCGGCTGACGCCCCGCCGCCCCGATCCCCACCTGGTCGCCGGGTCGCTCTGGATCGAGGGCGAGAGCTACGCCGTGGTCCAGGGGGCCTTCCGGCTCGCGCGCGCCTTCGACCTCGAACGCGACGCCGACGAAGACGACAAGGACGACGTGCGCCAGATCCCCGGGTTCCTCAAGCCGATCCGCGCCGACCTCCAGTACCTGACCATCGAGTACGGGCTGTGGGAGATGCGGTGGTGGCTCCCGCGGCTCGTCGCGCTCGAGGGTTATGCCTCGGCCGGCGCGCTGCTGCGCGTACCGATACGGTACGAGATGTCGTATTCGGAATACGACGTCTTCGCCGACACGGCATCGCTATCGCTCCCGGAGCTCGCCGCGACGCTCCCCCTGCCGGGCGACACCATCGCCCCACACGGGAGCTGCCGCCGGGTCAAGGGCGGGTGCAGGTGCTTCCAGGGGCGGTGCCGGCTCGTCGAGGTCAGGGTGCCCCCCGACACGAGCGACCTCCTGGCCAGCCCGTTCCTCCCGCCATCGATCTTCGAGGACGGCCCGGCGCTGCTCGGCGAGGACGAGGTCGAGGCGGTACTCGCGCGGCTGCGAGGGGTGTCGGTGCCGGTCGAGTTCGTCGGGCCGCGGATCTACTGGGGGTTCGACCGGCCGGAGCTCACCCGCTACAACCGCGTGGAGGGTCTCTCGACCGGCGTCCGGTTGAGCGCCGAGTACGGCAAGCTTAACGTCGACCTCACCCCGCGCCTGGCGTGGGCCGAGTGGCGCAACTCCGGGGCGCGGCTGGACGCGCGGTGGGAGGGGATCGGCTACCGGCCGTACCTCGGCGTCTACCACGGGATCGCCGCCGTCGACCCGGCGCTCCAACCCTTCGACCTCGCCAACTCCCTCGGCGCCCTCCTCTGGGGTCGCGACCTCGGCGACTACTACGGTGTATACGGCGCCGAGCTGGGGGGCGGGCCACCGCCAGGACGCGCGCTGCGCCTCGACTGGCGGCTCTACGCCGAGCGGCAGTACCCGGTCGCGAACGAGACCTGGACCTCGCTGCGCCGGCTCTGGAGCAAGGAGGACCCGTTCCGCCCGAACCTCGAGGCCGATACCGCGACGCTGGCCGGGCTCGCGCTCGAGCTGCGGCTCGCCCGCGGGCTCGACCCCGCCGGGTTCCGCTGGGGCGCCCGGGCGCTGGTCGACGGGGCGACGGGGAGCCACGACCACCTCCGCACCTCCCTCGCCCTCCACCTCGCCGGCCCCCTCCCGGGCGGGGTGCTCGGCTCGATCGAAGGGGAGGCGGGGAGCGCGTTCGGCGAGATCCCGGTCCAGCGACTCTGGGCGCTCGGGTGGACGCCGACGCTGCGAGGGTACGCCCCCCGCGCCGCGACCGGGAACGCCTTCTGGCGGGCGCGCGCGGAGCTAGGGACACGGGTCCCGGTGGGGCGGCTCATCGTCTTCACTGACCTGGGGTGGGCGGGGACGCGCGCAGATTTTCCCGGTACCACGCCGCTGGTCGGGGCGGGGGTGGGGGCGAGTCTCCTGGATGGGCTCCTCCGCGTCGACCTCGCCCGCGCGCTCCGAGGGGCGAGGGTCTGGCGCCTGAGCGTGGGGACCGACCTGGCGCTCTGAGCACGGCGGGCGCGCGCGATCTTTGCAGGCCGGGCGCGCGGCGCCGGACCCGGAACCCTCCGGCACGGAGGGCGGGAGCGGAGCTTGCAACCCGGTCGGCAGGGCACGGGAGCCGACCCAGGAGTAGACGACGTCGCCCGGGGCCGAGCCACGCGCCACCGGCTACCTTCGCCTCGGATTCACAGTTCGAACCGGATGATCGTAATCCAGCCAACCTCAACGCACACGACCCGCGCCCGCTCCCTCCGCCGGCGCCTCCTCGCCTTGCTCCTGGCCGTCGCGGCCGGGTGCGGGCGGGGGGATCGGCCGGAGGAGGAGCCGGCGCAGGCGACGTCGTCTACCGCCGCGATCGAGGTGGATACCGCCCGCGACGCCGTGGGGCCGCCCGCGGAGGAGGCCGAGGAGGAGGAGCGGCCGGACACGATCTACTACGACTTGACACGATTCGAGTGGTACCGGCGCGGCCAGCCGATCGTGATCGACGAGACGCGCTACACCCCGGCGGAGGTCGAGGCGACGGGCGGGCGGCGGCTGAAGCGGGAGGGGGCGTACGAGGGGGTCGACTACTACGTGAACCGGGACTCGGACCAGCCCTACGACACGATCTTCGTCCCGGTCTACCCGGGGTACTGGCTCCCCTTCGTCAGCGAGCGGCAGAGGACGGATGGGGGGTGAGCCGGCGCCCGGTATTGGCTCCGGGGGGCGGTGCTGGTATCATTCCCTGATCCGGCGCGCCCTCGACGGCGGCGCACGCACGAACAGATGGTGATTCGAGTCACGTGACCAAGATCTACACCCGAACGGGCGACAAGGGGGAGACCGGGCTCTTCGGCGGGGGGCGCGTCCCGAAGACGCACCCGCGGGTCGCGGCGTACGGCGCGGTCGACGAGTTGAACGCCGCGCTGGGGCTGGCGGCGGCGTCGCTGAGCGACGAAGAGATCGCCGGCCGGATCGCGACGATCCAGGCCGACCTCTTCGCCCTCGGCGCGCACCTGGCGACGCCGCGCGCGGCGGGTGAGGCGCCGCACCCGTACCTCCCGGAGCTCCCGCACGGACGAGTCGCGGAGTTCGAACGGTGGATCGACGCGGCCGACGCCGAGCTCCCGGAGCTGCACGCCTTCATCCTCCCCGGCGGGGTCCCGGGGGGTGCGGCGCTACACCTGGCGCGGACCGTCTGCCGCCGCGCGGAGCGGGAGGTTGTCGCGCTCGCCCAGGACGAGTGGGTCGACCCGGAGATCGTCGTCTACCTGAACCGGCTCTCGGATCTCCTCTTCCAGTTCGCCCGGCTCGCGAACCACCGCGCCGGCCGGGGCGACACCCTCTGGACCCCGGTCAGGGAGCGGCGCGCCGAGGGGGGCGAGGGTGGCTGAGCAGGTGGGCCAGGGGGGGCTCGGCGGGCGCGCGACCGCGATGGCCGAGCGGCTGCGCGAGACGGCGCACGACCTCGGGATCGACGAGGCGGGGATCGAGCGGATCCTGGCGGCGCACGAGGCCGCGATGCTCCCGCGGGAGCGGCTCCTCGACTCCGACCATCACCCCGACTTCCTGCACCCCGGCCGGACCGCGCTCATCATCATGCTCGACACCCCGGTCCGCGACCCGCTCCTGATCGCCGCCGGCGCGCTCCTGGAGACGGTGCGCCCCGAGCTCGCCGCCGATCCAATAGACGACGAGGTCCGCGCCGTCCTTGCCGCGATCCCGACCCCCGCCCGCGACGGCGAGATGATCACCGAAGAGCTGCTCCTGGCGGAGCCGGCGGTGTGCACCGTCGCGCTCGCCGAACGGCTCGACCAGGTCCGCCACCTGCACCTGCGGCCCCGCGAAGAGTGGGAGGAGATGCACCGGATGGCGGAGGAGATCTACCTCCCGATCGCGGTCCGGACCGAGCCCACGATGGCGCGGCGCTACCGCTGGTGGTGCCGGACCTTCCGGGCGCGGTTCCTCGAACGGGCGCGCGAAGGGGCGAGCGCTCCGGCGAGCCAAGGGTCTTAGAGACAGGCGCGGCCCGGGCGGGGCGCGCTCCGATGCGGATCACCCCTTGCCACCGGCGGGGAGTGTTTGCAACTTCCAAGGATGTACAACGTCGCTGTACCACGAATCATACCGGCGGAGGTCCCGGAATGCCGTACGTGATCACCGAGCCCTGCATCGGCACCAAGGACGCGAGCTGCGTCGAGGTTTGTCCGGTGGATTGTATATACGAGGGTGAGGACCAGTATTACATCCATCCCGACGAATGCATCGACTGCGGCGCCTGCGAGCCGGAGTGCCCGGTCACGGCCATCTTCCCCGACACCGATGTCCCGCCCGAGTGGAGCGAGTACATCGAGAAGAATCGCCTGCATTTCAGCTGAACGTCAGTCCGGAAAATCGTGAGGCGTGTCTGACCCGAACCGGGTCAGACACGCCTCTGTGCTTCCGACCGGGGGCGGGGTCAGAAGCCGGCGGCGCGGATCGCGTCGAGCGAGGGGGTGGGACGCGAGCTGTCGCCGGCGATCGCATCGGGGTTCGCCTCGGGCCGCGCCTGGAGTTGCTTCGTGATCAGAACCCCGATCGCCACCGCGGTCACCGCCAGTAGACTAACGCTCAAGGTACGGATAGGACCTCCCGCGCAAGAGGGTGTGTGGGGCCGCGTCGCGGGGACACGGCTCGGTATGGGAGTGCAGGATTCGTGCCTTGGGCGGATGGACGAGAATGCGTGGTCCGGGCTGGGTTATCGTCCAATCCGGAGTACAGGGATCGTTGCAGAATGTTACGGGGGGACACGGGTTGGGGGCATCCGCAGGGGGTGTGGCGGGGCTTGGACCATGGCTGGTAGTGCTGTGAGACGGGGGGCTGTCACGAAGCGTGGTCGATGGGCGGTGGTCGTTCGCGCGGGTTGGGCCATGGCGGGCAGCGCCGTGGTGGGGGGGCACGAAGAGCGGACCATGGCCGGCAGCGTTTGCGGGGGGCTTTCTCTCGAAGCGTGGACCATGGCCGACAGCGGGGCGTTCACACGTTGGGGACTATGGCTGCCAGCGCTGCGGCGGGGGTGGATCGCTTCCGCTCCGGGCGGGGGAAGTAAGTGTTGCGCCCCTGATCCCCGAATCCCAAACCCCACCCCCCGAATGCCAAGCCAATCCCTGATCCCTGACCCCAAATCCCTGGCCCCTGAATCTTCATCGACCCGCCTCCACCACCATCGCGAACCCCATGGCGCCGGCGGCGCAGACGGAGATGAGACCGATCCCGGCGCCGCGGCGGTTCATCTCGTTGACGAGGGTGGTGGTGAGGCGGGCGCCGGTGGCGCCGAAGGGGTGGCCTAGGGCGATGCTCCCGCCCATCACGTTGATCCGGTCCTCGGGGATGAGCCCGACCTTCTGCGGGCGCCCCAGGCGGGTGCGGGCGATCTCGTCGGAGTCGAGCCACTGGAAGTTGGAGAGGACCTGCGCGGCGAAGGCCTCGTGGACCTCCCAGAGCTCCACGTCCTGCATCGTGATCCCGGCGCGGTCGAGGGCCCTGGGGATCGCGTAGACCGGGCCCTGGAGGAGCTGGTCGGTTGGGGCGAGGGCGGCGTAGGCGTAGGAGCGGATGTAGCCGAGCGGTTCGTAGCCGAGGGCGTGGGCCTTCTCTTCGGCCATGAGCAGGACGGCCGCCGCGCCGTCGGTCAGGGGGGAGGAGTTCCCGGCGGTGACGGTACCGAACTTCCGGTCGAAGACCGGGGGGAGCGCCGCGAGCTTCTCGATGCTCGTGTCGTAGCGGATCCCGTTGTCGCGGTCGACGATGGTGGCGTAGTCCGGGGGGACGTAGACCGGTGCTATCTCTTGCAGGAGCCGGCCGTCGTCGGTCCCGGCGGCGGCGAGCCGGTGGGAGCGGAGCGCCCAGCGGTCCTGCGCCTCGCGGGAGATCCCGTTCTCCTTGGCCATCCGTTCGGCGCTCTGGCCCATCGTCTCGCCGGTCGAGGGCTCGGCGATCGCGGGGGTGACCGGGGCGAGGTCGCGGGGGCGGATCCCGGCGAAGGCCTTGAGCTTGGCGCCCGGGGACTTCGCGCGCGCCGCGGCCACCAGCCGGTCGCGCAGGCGGCGGGAGAAGAGGATCGGGATGTCGGTCAACGATTCCGCCCCCCCGGCCACGACGACGTCGGCGTAGCCGCGGGCGATGCTCTCGGCGGCCGAGGTGATCGCCTGGTTGGAGGAGGCGCAGGCGCGGGAGACGGAGTAGGCGGCGGCGCTGGCGGGGAGCCCGGCGCGGAGCCCGACCTCGCGCCCGATGTTGGGGGCGAGGGGGGAGGGGATGACGGTGCCGAAGACCACCTCGTCGACCTCGGAGGGGTTCAGGTCGGCGCGCTGCAGGAGCTCGCGGACGGCCAGGGTGCCGAGCTCGATCGCGGTCAGCTCCCGGAACGCCGTCCCCGACTTCACGAAGGGCGTGCGACACCCCGCGACTATCGCCACCCTCCGCCCCACCCATCCCTGGCTCATGGCATCTCCTCCGCTCAGGTCAGGTATCCGTCTCGACTCCGGCCGCGCTCTGGTACGCGACGGCACGGCGGCAATCGGTACCGCACGCGGTACCGCAGATGATACACCATTGTACGGGAACGGGTCTGGCGCAAGGATGTTCGCAAGTGTTGCGGCGCTCGGGGCTCGTCTCGCGGCTCGGTCGATGGTTGGTGGCGCCGGGGCGCGTGGGCTCGGTTCGAGTTGCGGACCGTGGTTGGCACGGTTCTGCGCGGGTTACGGATCATGGCCTGCGGCTGCTGAGGGCCGAGTGGTCGGTCACGCGGGTAGGCCATGGCCGGCGGCGCCGCGGTCTGAGTGGTCGTTCGCGCGGGTTGGACCATGGCTGCCAGCGCTGAGGTCTGGGAGTGGTCGTTCGAACTGGGTGGACCATGGCCGGCGGCGCTGCGGCGGGGGTGGATCGCTTCCGCGAGCGAGAGGAACTCGCTCCCCCTTTTCCCGCCGCCTCCCTTCCCCCAACCACCGCCTACCGCCTCCAGCCCCGCCACGACCGCCCTCGGCCCACCCCTGCTCGGACAGCCTCTCGCTCGCTCCAGCGATCCACCCCAGCGCCTCCGTTTCGGGCAGGGGAAGAGGGACGTGTGGCCTCCGACCCCTGACCCCCGATCCCCGAATCCCAGCCCCCCGAATCCCGAGCCACAATCCCGACCTTAGACCCCCACCCCCGAATCCCGAATCCCAACCCCCGAATCCCGAGCCGAGATCCCCTCATAGTTCCCAACGCCCCCAACCCCCGAATCCCAAGCCGATATCCCCCTCACGATTCCCAACGAATCCCCGCTGGTTGCGCGTGTGGGTACGGCGCGCGCATCATGGCTGGTGGTGGGGTGTCGTCCGGGGCGCACCGCGTCGTCTGGATAGTACACGGCGTCGTCTACATGGGATTTTGGGATCGAGGAATAGGCAGATGCGCTTTCGGCACGGTGAGGCCGGGGATGTTCGGGGGCTGGCGCGGTTGTGGGTGCAGGCGTTCCCGGGGGAGCGGACGGTAGCGGACCGGGTGGCGCAGCTCGAGACGGGGGTGCCGTACGGCGGGTTGGAGACCGCCTGGCTCCTCGAGGACCGGGGGCGGTTGGCGGGTGCGTTCCGGGCGTATCCGCTGCGTCAGTACCTGGCCGGTGCGTCGGTGCCGATGCTCGGGCTGGCGGCGGTCGCGACGTCGCCGGCGTACCGTCGGCGGGGCGTGGCTCGGGAGCTCTGTCGGCATGCGCTGCGGCTCGGCCGGGAGCGAGGCGATCTGGTCAGCGTCCTCTATCCGTTTCGGCCGTCGTTCTATCGGGCGTTGGGGTGGGGTGTCGCGGGGGAGCTGCACAGCTACCGTTTCGCGCCCGGCGCGCTCCCGGCGTACGACGAGGCGGCGCGGGTGCGCGCCGGTGAGGAGGGGGATCTGGGGGAGGTGATGGCGTGCTATGCGCGGGTCGCGGCGCGGTCGAATGGGTTGATCGAGCGGGACAACCGGATCTGGGCGTACCACTTCGACCGGAGCGGTGTCTACCCCTACATCTTCGAGGGGAACGGGGTGAGCGGGTATCTGCTGGCGCGGTTCGGCGCGGGGCAGGCGCCGGGGGCGGGGGTGTTGACGGTGCTGGAGCTGGTGGCGGAAGACGACGTCGCCTACCGAGGGTTGCTCGGGTGGATCTCGTTGCAGCGTGACCAGGTCCGGGAGGTCCGGTACGACGCGCGGGTCGACGAGCACTTCGAGTTCCGGTTGAGCGAGCCGCGGCCGCCGGGGTTCCAGCCGGTGCGGGCGCTCTGGTACCCGGGCGCACGCCGGATCCGTGGGCCGATGCTGCGGATCATCGACCTGCCGGGGGTGCTGGAGGCGCGGACGAGCTGGGGGGTGGGCGAGGATGAGAGCTTCACCTGGGTGCTGGAGGTGGAGGACGCGGAGCTCCCGGAGAACGGTGGGGCGTGGACGCTGACGGTGGACGGTGGTGCGATGCGGGTGCGGAGGGGGGTGGACGGCCGGGCGGCGGAGGCGCTGTTGGCCACGAACATGGCTACCTTCGCCGAGATCTTCACCGGTAGCATCGCGCCGTCGGCGGCGGTCCGGCTCGGGCTGGCGCGAGGCGAGGGCGCGCTCGGGCGGCTGGACCGGCTCTTCGCGGCGACGTCGCCTTTCTGGCTGCTGGACGAGTTCTGAGCGGGTTGGCCAGCTTCTTGCGGCGGGCCACCGGCGGCTTCCGGAAACCATGTGCGGGCGGTCACCAGGGCGCCGCCGCCGTGGGGGAGCCGGAGTAGATGTCGGTGTGAATTGCCCAGGGCTCTGGCATGGGATCCAGTGGCGAGAACGCGAGAGGCGAGCAGGCGGACGGCCGGTCGCAACGCTTGGAAGGCGAGGTGACCCCACCGTTGCGAAGAGGGGGCGCGGGGGTGGGGAAGGCGGTACGGCGCCCCCGCGGAGGTAGCAGGACGAGTTGTCTGCTGGAAGAGCTGGACAAGGCCCGCCGCGCGCGCCAACGTTTCTTCTGGGCGTTCAGCCACGAGCTGCGCACGCCCCTCAACGTGATCCTCTGCTACAACGATCTCCTGGCCAGCGAGATCCTGGGCTCGCTCACCGCGGAGCAGGAGCTCGCGGTCACGAGGATGGCGGCGAGCATCAATCATTTGAAGCAGCTCGTCGAGGGGATCTTCGAGTTGAGCGAGATCGAGAGCCGCGCGGTCCCGGTCGTGGCGGAGCGGGTCGATCTCTGTGGGCTGGTCGACGAGGTGATCGCGGAGCTCGCGCCGCTGGCCGCCGCCCGGGGGCTCTACCTGCGCAAGGAGGGTGGCGCGGGGGTCACGGCGGTCACGGACGGCCCGAAGGTGCGGCGGATCCTGGTCGGTCTCTGCGCCGGGGCGCTGCACCTGACGGGCGAGGGCGGGGTGATGGTGCGGGTCCGGGCGGGGGCGCGGGGCGTGACGATCGACGTCGTCGACACGAGCCATGGGCTGGACGAGACGGAGCGCGAGCAGATCTTCGAGGAGTTCGCGCGGGTCTCCCCCTCCCCGCAACACACTGGCCTCAACCTCGCCTTGGCCTACCGCCTGGCGCTCCTCCTCGGCGCTGATCTCGAGGTGACGAGCGAGAAGGGGCGTGGCTCTGTCTATTCGCTGCACCTCCCGGCGTGCGTCGAGGCGGCGGCGGGGCGGTAGCGCGGCGCGATCGGCGGGGTGCGGGGTACAGAGTACATTCGGTCGCGTTCCTATCCATCGACAGGCGATAGACGAGCGATGTTGCAGATAGAAGAGCGAGGCGGCACGATACGGTTCGCGGTCCGGGCGCAGCCCCGGGCCTCGCGGAGCGAGGTGGTGGGCGAGCACGGCGGCGCGCTCAAGGTGCGGCTGGCCGCGCCCCCGGTCGACGGCGAGGCGAACGACGAGCTGGTGCGGTGCCTGGCCCGCTGGCTCGACGTCCCGCGCGGCGCGGTGCGGCTGGTGGCGGGGGCGACCGGGCGGAACAAGGTGGTGGAGGTGGAGGGGGTCGGGGCGGCCGAGGTGCGGCGGGCGTTGGGGGAGTAGTCGGGTTTAACTTTTAAATCTGCGGATAGGTGATCCTCGCGCGGGCGGGGGTGGGCCGCATTCGTTCCACATCAGGTCATACGCCCGTAGGTGATCCCTGCGAGAGCGGGAGTATCTTCTGGTCGGTGGGGGCGAGAGAGCCGAGACCGCGGGCACCGGGGCGGGCGCCACCGCGCGGCGTGGTGGACCGCGGGCGTAGGTAGCGCCGCGGGAGGACGCTGTCGGCGGGCGACGTCGTCTGCCAGGGGGTAGTTTGCAGCAGATCCTGTTCATATTCGTGGATGGCGTCGGTCTCGGCGAGCGGGACCCGGAGGTCAACCCCTTCCTGCGGGCGCGGCTCCCGACGCTGCATCGGCTGCTGGACGGCGCGCCGGTCGCGGCGGCCGACGCCCCCATCTCCACCCGCGCCGCGACGCTGGTCGGCGTCGACGCGACGCTGGGGGTGCCGGGGCTCCCGCAGAGCGGGACCGGCCAGGCCGCGCTGCTGACGGGCGAGAACGCGCCGCGGCTCTTCGGCAGGCACTACGGCCCCTGGGTGCCGACTCCGCTCCGCCCGCTGGTCGCCGAGCGGAGTATCCTGGCGCGTCGCGTCGCCGCGGGCCAGGAGGTCGCCTTCGCGAACGCATACCCGGAAGAGGTGCTGCGCACGCCACCACCCGGTACGCGCGACCGGTCACCGCTCCGCGCCGGCCCACCCCTCGCCGCGCGCGCCGCCGGGCTCCTCAACCGTCACACCCCCGAGCTGGAGCGAGGCGACGCCGTGGCGAGCGAGCTCACCAACGAGAGCTGGCGCGAACGCCTCGGCCGGACCACCCTCCCGCGGATCACACCACACCAGGCCGGCGAGAACCTGGCCAGGATCGCCGCCGTACATCACTTCACCCTCTTCGCCCACTACGCCACGGATACGGCGGGTCACACGGGAGAGATGGCTGCTGCGGTGACCGCGCTCGAGCGGTTCGACGAGTTCCTGGGCGGCGTCCTCGCCGCGCTCCCGCCGGAGGTGCTGCTGCTGGTCACGAGCGACCACGGCAACATCGAAGACATCCGCGCCGGCCACACCCGCAACCCCGCGCTGCTGCTGGCGGTGGGGCCGGGGCACGGGGAGGTGGTGCGGGGGGTGGGGGAGTTGACGGGGGTGGTGGGTTCTGCATTGGGTGACATAAGGACACGGCGGGAGTGATTCCCGCCGTGTCCACATTGACTTGGATAGCGCACATATCCTGTCCGGCTACCAGTGCCACCCTTGAGCGTCATAGTGGACCATACGACGGCCGTTGACGGTGAACTGGATCGACTCACTCGTGTTTTTCACGTCGGTGATTCGATATGTGCCGTCTTGTTCTGTCTCTACGACAACGTGACACGGGAGATCGACATGTCTGACCGGTATGGCCCTGTCTGGATCGGCGTAGAAGTATGGTAGATCGAAGTCGAGATCTATGCGAACGAGGTCGTCACCCAGACGTGATCGAATCTTGTGTTCGAGCGCCATCTCGTAGCGCGAGCTGTTATTCATATAGCTCTTCGAGAAGTCGATCGAAGCGCCATCTGCATGGACTGCCCGGCCCAAGTTCTTGCCTTCATTGACAATGAAGGCGTTTTCCCACCTGGTCGACTCTTTCGCCAGCAATTCGCGCGGTTCGTGATGATACACCCTTTCGATCAGCTCCCGGTTTTGTGCTGGAATAGATATCGTTTGATGATCCGGGGACTGAATGAGCCGGAGCGTTAGCTCCAGGTCACCAACATCCTCGTATACCGGTCCCCAACCATGTGGTCCGGTCAACCTGTCGCCGTGATGGTATTCGATGAGTGGCTTCTCGGGCGCCAATACCAATATACGAGCGTTTTCGAAACCCCGTGGCCGCTCGCGGTGGTGCCGGTGAAGCCGGCCAATACGCTGTAATAACACGTCGATCGGACACAGGTCCGTCACCATGAAGTCGAAATCGACGTCGAGACTCTGCTCTACTACTTGAGTCGCAACTAGGATCGTACCTTTGGCGCGACCATTCTTGCCGTAACTCGCCAACACAGCCGCATCGAGCGCGAGGCGGTCTGGTTGAGTGTATCTAGAATGATAAGCCGGTGTGTACATGCTGCCCGCGGGTCTCCACAGGAACGGAGCTCCACCTAGTTCTGATATCTTTGCGATACTCGCCCTCGCATCCTTCACAGTATTACGGAGCACGCATACACACGCGCCTGATTTCGCAGCATCGATGGCTGCGGTCAAACCATCGCGTTCGGTAGCGGTGGACCAAGAAATCAACCGAGACCTTGGGGGAGTGCCATCATCAAGCGTTTCGTCACGCCACTCCTTGTCCGATGCATCGCAAATCGAGATGACAGGATATGGTCGATCGATCGCCTCCGTCAGTGTCGGTTCGAGCGGGGAACCGCCGTAACGGCTACGCTCTAGGGCAGAGAGTGTTGCCGACATGAATGCCACGATACCACCCGCGCGTGTGTGAAAATCCACGATTTTGGCAAGAACCTCCGCCATGTATCGATCGCAAGAATGCAGTTCGTCGACGACGAGCAGATGGCGGTTGAGCATGGCGAGCCGCAAGTGCGCATGACGTACAAGCAATCCTCCAAGTAGTACCTGGTCGATCGTGCCAACGACGATTTCCGCGGCAAAGAACTTCTTCGCGCTCGACGATGCCCACGTATACAGATCGTCACGCTCGCGTTCGTCGTAGGTGCGTGGAAGTTCAGAGATCGTTCGTTCATTCGTTTCCATGCGCAGGTGCTTACCACCCATGGCGAGTGCTACGGTCGGCTTGGGGCCAGATGGATATGCAGCCGAGAGTACGGAGAGCACACGCTCGTGCATTGCAGAGGCGGTGGCTCTCGTTGGAAGTGCAAATACCAACCCTGATACTAGTCCAGCCGCACGGAGCCGCGCGTAGAGCGCTAGTACTGCCTCTGTCTTTCCACTCCCGGTTTCCGACTCGATCAGAATGCGCGATCCCCGTCCCGGTAATGGCATCTCGGCAACTCTGCGCTGCAACGGGGTCGGCGAATTCGTACCGAATACGTTTGGGAAGAGCTGCCGGAGAAGCTCTGTGCCCGGTCGAACGACTATGCGTGTTTCCGGGATGAGACCGATCTGGGCACAGGCGATGTGTGCACGTTCTCGCGCTTGCGACCAGTATGCGTCCGGATCGTCATCGGCTTCTGGAGTCAAACGGAATATCGACTCGGTAGAGCCGACCCAGTCAGCGAGTGTGATCAACCCAGCAAACAAGTGCGAAAACTCAGGTGTGAGTGGTACCTCGATGGGGGTAGACAACTCATCGAGTCCGCTCCAGCGTCGGGCATAATGGATCAGGCGCTTGATCATCGCCGGTGGATCCCAGCCAGGGCGAGCGGCTGGATCCCAGATTCGAGCAAGGGATACTGGGGGTAGATTAATGTCGTATGGACGGCCGTGATGGCATAGAACTGCCATGAACAACCCCATCTTATCGAAAAGGTTACCAGCGATGGGGCTGAGGATGTCTGGGATGAGCGTCTGAAGCGGTGGGCATACCTCGATCGATTCGATGAACACCTTGACATGGCCGTCAGCGGGCCACCGCTGGCCAGATCCCCTTGGCCGACACTTGTCTTGGAACCCGTGATTGACCTTGCCGAGATCGTGCAACACAGCAAGGTAGACCAGAACCGCTCGCACCTCTGGAGCGAGTCGCTCGCGCCCACAGAGCTGCGCTAGACGTGATGTAAAGGGAGAGTCATCGGCGAGCAACCTGGATAGGACAGCAGCGACATCCGCAGAGTGAGCAATGAGCGGGTGCCACCTACCGGTAGTGGCATCGTACTTGGCCCAGAACCGGCCCTTGGGGATCTCCATTAGGTCTCCTCCAGGTTTTCTAACGTATAACGACAGTGATGTTTAGCGACCAGGTTGCGAAGTTGCAAATAATGTCGTTTGTCAAAACTCTTGCGGCCGCCATGCGTACAGAATATTATATGCACCACTGACAGCCGTGCTAGCGTAACTCGACCGATTTCGAGTTGGACTAGCAGCTACGCAAGGATTCCCCGGGACCGCGGGGGTGGGCCGAATGTAGTTTGGGCCGCGCTGTCAGTTCAAACGCGTCCTCGCTTTGGCGGGGGTTCCATCGAGCTCGTGCAAGACTCGACCAGATCGATACGGAACCCCCCGTGTCTTAAGATAGCGCCGTAGATTTATTGTTTTACGGTAGTTAGCCGCATTCGCACGCAGCCCTTGGCTGCACTGTCGTACCCTCGTAGTACCTTCTTCATGAGTGTTTCGGGACGTCCAGCGGTATAGGCTGGTCGGGCGAAGCAGCTGGCTACCACATCCTCCATCGACCAGGAGGTAGCATGGCGTACGAAGAAGCATCCTCGCTATCCGTACCAAACGTTCTCAGAGATAGGCTTATCACTATCGAGCCTGGCGGTATCGATCGTCCAATCTCGCTGGTTGAGTTGCTTGCTCGGCTCCTTGCCGGAGAGAATGACGTCCTATCGTTCCCTCGGCTCGCTCCCGTGCAGCGAAGCTATTGGTATCGATTTATTGTGCGGTGCGCTGCGAAGGCGCTCCATTCCCTGGGTTTGGGCACGCGAGAAGCCGGTGAGCTTGAGGTCAACGATCTGGCCGCGAGAATTGAGCGATCTTTGGCGGAAGCGGCGGGCGGTGAAGAAGCATGGCTCCTTTATCAGTCAGATCCGACGAGGCCGGCTTTCCTGCAGCCGCCAACACCGGATGGAGCGGCTCCAGATGATACGTATACCCGCAACTCGATGAGCATTCTTAGCAGCGCTATTGGCTCAAAGAACCATGAGAGGAAGTACGACGTCGACAGGGAGCTAGATCCTGAATTGGCGATATACGCGCTCATCGAGTATCAGACTGGGGTTATCTTCGGAGGTCGAGGAAACTACGGCTCGCAGCTAATGGGATCCGCAGCTGGCGCGGGGAGCGGGACACCATTCATGGGTGTGCGCATAGGTAGCGGTTATCGAGATACCTTCCGCCACGATGTATCGGTATTCCTGTCTCGCTGGGGTGAGATCAGATCTCACCTTCGTATCGAGGGCAATATATGGGCTCTCTGGACGGTTCCGTGGGATGGGAAGAGCCAGCTACCTGCTTCGCACCTAGATCCGGCATTCATTCCGTTTGCCCGCCTGGTCCGATTGGGAGAGCCAATGCCAGATGGTCGGTTCGATACGGTATGGTTCCGGGCTTCCGATTGCGCGCGAGTTGCGGATCACTCGGATGGCGGTCTGTTCGGTGACATCTTCACGCCACTGGTACCACACCCCAAGCATCCCGGGGGGAGGAAGGTGCGCGGTACATTGAGAAATGGCTATAACTACGAGGAGGTGGTACGTCTTTTGTTCGGTTTCGACGCGATGCCTTCCGCCAGCGTCTTAGCGCTATCTGATCCACGTTATCCCATACCGTCACGCGTACGAGTAGTTTTCGAAGGTACCGCGTTCGAGCAAGGGAAGACCTGCGGCTTCTTCTACCGCGAAGTATTGTTCCCATCCCAGAACGCTATCGCGTTTCTCGCCAATCCAGAACCGGTTGCAGCGGTACATAAGGTTATGCTCAGGATGGCGAAGGAGGCGAAAAGTGCCATCCGGGGTGCCACACGTATCCTGCTGGCCGGGTCACCGAAGCCACGAGACGGTGATGGCAACAAAGTCGAAAAGCCTGCCCAGCAGCTCGAACATGCCATAGACCAGGTCTATATCCCCACGCTTCTGAAAGCGGCCGAGCAGTATGCCAAGGGTGACATGAAGTACGTCGAAGATTGGGGGCGCACGTTGACGGAGATTACTCGTAGCACGTTTAGGGATATCATGCGTGGAATCCCCACTTCCGGAGCGCGACGGTACGAGCGTGAGATATACGCCACCACTTGGTTAGATTTTCGTCTACGTGTCATGAGAGGTGAGGAGAGAACCAATGAAGTTGGAGTTGCATGACTTTCGATTAATACCGAGGAGGTCGACACATGAGCAATGATATGACTGTCGAGCCGGAGGTGGCCTCCCTGCCCGATGAAGATGTGACGGAATCGGGACATTCTCTCCGGTCGAAAATAGTTGGAATAGCCGCGTACGTACAGGCACTCCCACGCGGTGATAAGGCCGAACTCCGACGACTCCGACAGGATTCAGGGAGGATCCCGCCAGAGGTGTTCTGGCGAATCGTCGCGCGCTATGGCATTCACGAAAGTGACGAGCTTTTCTGGCAGTCTATCCTCCCACTCATGGTCAAATATCCGCACACACCGGGTGCAAAACCCGGGCGTAGGCTGGATGAGGCGGGTGTCAGCCCCGCTAGGGTCGAAAGGTGGCTCCGACTCGACGGCAGGGCAGCACTACGAGAGGCTGATCGGTTTTTGTCGAAGCTGGAAGCGGGTGTGGACTGGGTTCAGCTCGGCTACTTGCTCTATTACTGGGATGACCAACGGCGTAGACAGCTCGCACGTGACTTCTACATGACGCGTTCGCGTCGTACTGAACAATCTTCCGAGGGAGGTGAATGATGTCTAAGGGCGATATGATCCAGATCCACATGCTCACCGCGTATCCCGCGAGTCTTCTCAACCGGGACGATGCCGGATTGGCCAAGCGTATTCCATTCGGTGGAACGATACGCACACGTATCTCCTCGCAATGCTTGAAGAAGCATTGGCGCGACTCCCCGGGGATCACTGAGCTCGGAGATTTGGCTGATCGCAGCACCAGAATCTATGAGCAGCGTGTAATGCGACCCTTGATCGAGGAGTACGGGGCTTCTGAAGATGAGGCGCTCGCGATCGCGCAGTACCTGATGAGGGAAACCGTAGATACTAAGCCCGTAAAGGACAAGGATGAAGGCGAGACCGCCAAGAGCAGCCAGCTCCTGGTTCTGACCCGTGCCGAGACCGACTTCCTTGCGGAGAAGGCAGTCGAGATCCTCCAAAAGGTCAGGGACGAAGGTATCGACGCGACCAATATGCAGAAGCTAGCGAAGGCGGCTCCGATCGACAAGAAGACGCTGAAGCCGATACTGAAAGAGCTCGCCGCATCGGTTGATACCGCACTGTTTGGAAGGATGGTGACCAGCGATCTCTTCGCCCGCGTCGATGCTGCGGTCAGCGTCGCACATGCCTTCACTACACATGCAGAGGCAGCTGAGACTGATTACTTCACGGCAGTCGATACGCTGAACACTGACGATCCAGGTGCAGGGCTTATCCAGGATACCGAGCTGACTAGTGGGGTCTTTTACACGTATGCTGTGATCGATATGAATCAGCTACGTGATAACCTCGGACGAAGCGAGCTGCAGGCTGAAAAGCTGGGGCGCAATCTTGTGCGGGCGATGGCAACGGTTAGCCCGGGTGCAAAGCGCGGATCGACCGCTCCCTATGCATTCGCTGAGTTCATATTGCTGGAACGCGGTTCCGGTCAGCCGCGGACATTGGCGAACGCATTCATGAACGCGGTAGTGGCGGATGGTGCCGGCCTGATGGTCAATTCGATCGCGGCGTTACTAGGTTACCGTGCTTGCCTCGAGAATATGTACGGGTACTTCGAGGGCATGGAAACCATTTCCACCATTCACCCTCTGCCGCAGGGGACTCGTATTGAGCCGATGCCGCTGGCTAACGCACTCGATCAGGTATTCAGGGGATGAGCGCTATGGCGGAGTTCTTGCTTATCCGCCTCGATGGTCCGCTCCAGGCGTGGGGTGACGTTGCACTTGATGCGAGGCGACCGACGCACAGTTTCCCGACACGGTCAGCGATCGCCGGGCTTATTGCCTCCGCGCTCGGGTGGCGCTATCGAGACGGCGCTCGGACTACTCGGCTACAGGATTCACTGTGTGTTGCAGTCCGAGAGGATAGAGCACCGGTACGGCTCAACGACTACCAAACCGTTGATCTCGGTCGTGAGACCAGTAGTTGGACGAGGTGGGCCGTAGAGGGGCGCGGTGGAGCCTTTTCCACTGGTACACACATTCTCGATAAGGAATATCTGGCCAATGCGTCGTTCGTCGCTGCCTTGACCTTGGGTTCCGATTCACCTGTGGACCTGGACGAAGTCGAGCGCGCATTGCGGCAACCCGCCCGACCAATATTTCTCGGACGAAAGAGTTGCCTGCCAGCACTCCCATTGTTCGAGGGGCGTGTCGAGGCAGAGACCCCATACGATGCCCTTCGTTGGGCAAAGCTTCCAGAAATCCACGAAGATCTACCACTTCGTTGTTGGTATGAGCCTGGTGATGGTCCCGATATTGATGTGTGGATTCACGGAATTCGTGTAGCAGATCGTCGAGATTTCTTGTCCGATCGCTTTTCGGGTGAACGAATCATCTTACAGGGGACCATCAGGCCTTTCACCTCGGAGATGGAAGAGGTGAGATGATGGCACAATCAATGGTGTTGAGCCGCGTTGAGCTAGATGTCCGGCCGTTTCGCGGCGCGAGTCAAGAGTATATCACCCATCAGTTGATTGCAGATCTCTTCGGTGATCGCGATGATCGGGGATACCTCTATCGTGTGATGAGAGAATCTCGTGATCGTCGCGTTGTCACGGCTTTAGTCCTTTCGCACGATCCTCCTCGGGATGTCACTCCGTATCGGCCATGGGGATCTATACGGCGAGTAGAACGCAAGCCATTCGCCCCAGTGATTCAACCTGGCACATTGTTGGATTACGAGATTAGGCTAAATGCGACCACTGTCGTAACCGAGCCGTCAGGGCGAAAGCGGCGTACAGATATTTGGGACGCGGTATTCGCAGCAGATCGTGGCGATCGCCGCTCGCCGCATGAAGTATATGTGGCGTATATGCAACGTAAATTGGAGGGGATTGCAGAGATTGTCGACGGGCGAATCACTGCGCGCGGTCAAGTCCGCGCGCGGCGCCCAGACACGCGACACCCGATCACGTTCATCGCCGCAAACCTGATTGGAACTCTTCGAGTCATCGATCCAGCTGCGTTCATAACCACTGTTGGCGCAGGAATTGGACGGTCGAAATCGTTTGGATGCGGCCTGCTGTGCCTTTCGCGCCCTGGAAGCGTGCTTCCACGTAGACACATTGGAGCAGCGGAGCCTGTCTGATGCTTCAGATCAAGGACCGCCTCTCCTTCTTCTATGTCGAGCGCGGATCGCTTACCGTCATCGACGGCTGTCTCGTGTTGACAGATAATGAAGACAGGACCCAGTATGAAGTTCCCGCCCGGGCCACCGTTACCATTATGGTCGGTCCGGGTACTACCGTCAGCACCGAAGCGATTCGCCTTGCCGCAGCGTATGGAGTTCTCATCACCTGGGTAGGTGAGCACGGAGTGCGCTGCTACTCTGCCGGTCGCGCATGGTCCGACAACACCGAGTGGCTGGAAAAGCAGGTTCGTTGCTACTCTGATGAGAAACTGACACTACGGGTCGCGCGCGAGATGTTTTACAGGCGATTCGGGGTGCGTATGGAGCGGCGGAGCATAAACGAGCTTCGTGGCCTGGAGGGAGCTAGGGTACGTGAACTCTATAAGCTCAAGGCCAGGGAGGCAGGGATAAAGTGGTCGGGTCGCAACTATATCCCCGGTAACCCATTCGGTGATACCGATGCGCCAAACCTTGCGCTCAATGTTGCCAATACATGCCTTTATGGTCTTGTCGAGACGGCTGTTCACGCTACCGGAATGAGTACCGCGCTCGGCTTTATCCACCGAGGCAGTCGTCTTTCCTTCGTTCTCGACATCGCGGACCTCTACAAAATGGAGCACATGGTACCACTTGCCTTTGGAATCGTTGCCCAGAAAGGAAAGGACGGTAGGGTGTGGCCGAATCTTGAATCCGATATCCGGCGTGCATCGCGCGATCATTTCCGGAAATCGAAGCTTCTCGACCGAATCGTCAATGATATGACGAGTTTGATCGATGCTGGTATTAACGCTTGAATGCGCGCCGCCAAAACTTGTCGGCTACTGTTCCTCCTGGGCGCTTCAAATCGCTACTGGAGTGTATGTGGCCAATCTCCCAGCCGCCCAACGCGAGGAGATATGGGAAACGATTATCAAATGGGCAGATCCTGATACCCGGGTCGTCATGGTCTGGTCATCACCTCGTACCGAGCAGGGTATCGACTTCCGGATTTTAGGTAGTCCGCGTCGTAGAGTTGTCGAGCGCGAAGGCCTCCTCATTTCTACATGGATCCCACGTCCAGATGTCGACATTTTTCCTCCCGAACAAACCCCGTAACGATTCGGTGCGCACTGTAACCGGCGGCGCGATAGTGATTTAGAGTAAGAGTGGTCCCCGCGCGAGCGGGGGTAGGCCCCTTGCGGGTGTTGGTACAGCCGCTCTTAGCGGGTGGTCCCCGCGCGAGCGGGGGTAGGCCTGTGATGTCGCCGGCTTTGTCGTCGGCGTTGCAGTGGTCCCCGCGCGAGCGGGGGTAGGCCTCCGGC
>Ga0180216_1001539_pt1 | contig 20444 bp, 19 predicted proteins | sample eDN3rd37CBELigMG_FD_128879 | JGI IMG/M metagenome (GOLD analysis project Ga0180216, IMG submission 128879) | Enriched Miracle-Growth compost microbial communities from Emeryville, California, USA - eDNA 3rd pass 37_C BE-Lig MG (version 2)... ...
CCCTGAGGCTGAACGAGCACGCCGCGCTCGTCGCCGGGAATTGTCGCAAGGCCGCTTTTGAACTGGGGCTCCTGCAGGATGCCGGTCGGCCGGTCAGCCAACCACGATTCCGTCAGCTCGCGGCCAGGTGGCGGGAATTCGCCGGATTGCGGCGCCTGGGGCTGAGCCTCGCGAATTACGCTGCCCGGCCACGCCTGCTCCCTCGTGCGTTCTTGCAGCTCCCCGAGCTCCGCAAGGCCGCCGGGATTGTCGACCGGGCCACCAGCCGTTACGCCATTCGTCGGCACGACGAGATCGCCGTTGCGGAAGGCGAGAACGGCTACGGCAATCAGCAGTAGCGCCATAACCAAGGCTGAAACCAATCCGGCGATCCGGGCCCATGTCATGATCTAGCCTCCTCAGCCCGATTGCTCGGCGTAGTACGCCGTTGTCCAACCCCAGGCTCCCGTGCCGTAGCGACGGCGAAGTGTGCGGGTACGATAGATCTCGGAAATTACATCGCCGTCGCCGGCGAGCAGCGCGCGCGTGGAGCACATTTCGGCGCACAAGGGAAGCTTGCCTTCGGCAATGCGGTTGCGGCCGTATTTCTGATATTCGACCGGCGAATTGTCCGGCTCAGGACCACCTGCACAATACGTGCATTTGTCCATTTTCCCGCGCGAGCCGAAGTTCGTCTGCTGCGGGTATTGAGGCGCCCCGAACGGGCAGGCGTAAAAGCAATAGCCGCAGCCGATGCAGATATCCTTGTCGTGCAGGACGATGCCAATTTCTGTCTGGTAAATGCAGTTGACTGGGCACACGGCAATGCACGGCGCATCCGTGCAATGCATGCAGGCGACCGAAATGGATTTCTCACCCGGATCGCCATCGCCGATGGTGACGAGCCGCCTGCGGTTGATGCCCCACGGCACGTTGTGCTCGTTCTTGCAGGCGGTGGTGCAGGCGTTGCATTCGATGCAGCGCTCCGCGTCGCATAGGAATTTCATGCGGGCCATGCCGCGTCCTCCTCAGGCCGCCTCGATGCGGCAGAGCGTCGTTTTGGTCTCCTGCATCGCGGTGACCGCATCGTATCCGTACGTGGTCGTCGTATTCGCGGACTCGCCGGTGACGTAGGGGACAGTACCCTCTGGATAACGGCCGGAGATGTCCTGCCCCATCCACCAGCCAGCGAAGTGGAACGGCATGAACACCGTGCCAGGGCCGACCCGGTTCGTTACGAGAGCCATCACACGCACGCGGGCGCCTTCGGGTGTGGCGACCCAGACCCAATCCCCGAATTTCAAGCCGGCACGAGCGGCATCCCGCGGGTTGATCTCGGCGAACATGCGTTGCTGAAGTTCGGCAAGCCACTTGTTCGCGCGTGTCTCGTCGCCGCCGCCCTCGAACTCGACAAGGCGGCCGCTTGTGAGCACGAGGGGATATTCCGCCGAAACATCCCTCTCCTGAATGGATGCATAGAGCTGCGGCAGTCGCCACAGCTTGCGGTCCTGATACGTCGCATATTGGGGCAGGAGATCGCGCCGCGCCGTGTAAAGTGGTTCGCGGTGTTTCGGCACCGGATCGGGATAATTCCAGACGAAACAACGGGCCTTGCCATTGCCGTAGGGCGCCAAGCCATGCGCGATAGCCACCCGGATTATTCCGCCGGAAAGATCCGTCTTCCAATTCACCTGCGAAATGAGAGCGTTAAGGTCCGCCGGCGGTTGAATAGCGGGTGCGGCCTGCTGGGCTTGCTCCGTCTTCATCTGCTCCTTGGGCGGCAGACCCGGGCCTTGCTCCTGCGCCTGTTCACCGCCGCGATCGGCCGGCCCTGTCTGCGGCTGTGGCGGCGCGAGAGTGCCTCCTTCGCCCGGTTGTTTGGCGCCGCCAGCGCCCTGTTCAAAGGCCTGGGACTGAGTACCCTCAATGCTGCGCTGAGGCTCGGGCGGTACGAGCGTGTTCGATTCACCGGGCTGTTTGCCTGCAGCTGGCGTGGCCGGTCCTTGCGGGTGCTGATGCGCCGCCAGCGTGTTCATCGCGACCTGCCGGATGGTCGCCATTTCCTCCGGGGTCAGCTCGCTATCCCAGCCAAGCTTCTGAAGCATGGCCATGGTGACCTCGGGATAGCCGTCCGTGAACTCTGACCCCGGCGGGAACGAATGCTCGGCGAGAAGCCGATCGCCTTCGTACTCTGCGCCCCAAGCGGCGCGGAACGGCAGTCCTCCTTGAGCCACGGGTTTGGAAGCGTCGTAGAGGAGGGGAGTACCAGGATGCTTGAGCTGGGGTGTTCCCCAGCAGGGCCACGGCAACCCGTAGTACTCGCCTTTCACGGGATCGCTCAGGCCGATGCAGGTCGTGATGTCGAATTTGTCCTGATTCTGCATGTGGAGCTTCAGCCGCTCCGGGCTCTGGCCGGAATAGCCGATCGACCATGTGCCGCGATTGAGCTCCCGAAGGATATCCTCGGCGACCGGCTCGTTGTTCACGACCTGGATGTTCTTCACGAACTCATTGCCGAAACCGAACTTGGTCGCAAACCGGTAGAGGATCTCGTAGTCGCTTTTCGCCTCGAACACTGGCTCGACGACTTTATCCCGCCACTGCAGGGCGCGCTGGGAGTTGGTCACTGAACCGGCCATTTCCATGGTGGATCCGGCGGGTAGAAGGTAGGTGTTGTCCGTGCGCTCGTGGATGACAGCCGTACCCGTGGGCACCGGGTCGATGACGACCAGCAGATCGAGCTTGTCCATTGCCTTTTTGAGGTCGCGGCCCCGCGTCTGCGAGTTGGGAGCGTGTCCCCAATAGATCATCGCGCGCAGGGGATTGGGCTGGTTGATATTCTCTTTCGGCTCGAGCACGCCGTCGTGCCAGCGCGAGATGGTGAGCCCTTCGCGTTCCATCAGCTCCTTGCTGGCAAATCGGGACAGAAGCCAGTTGTAGTCGACGCCCCACACACCCGCCCAATGCTGCCACGCACCGGCAGAGAGACCATAGTATCCGGGCAGCGTATCGGAGTTCGATCCGATGTCCGTGGCACCCTGAACGTTGTCGTGTCCGCGGAAAATGTTGGCGCCGCCCCCCGACTTACCGATGTTGCCGAGGGCCAGCTGCACGATGCACGCTGCGCGCACCTTGTTGATGCCGATGCTCGATTGGGTCAGGCCCATGCACCAGACGAGCGTGCCGGGGCGCCGTTCGGCGATGGTGCGGGCCACGCGTCTGACTTGCTGGGCGGGGATGCCGGTGATCCGTTCCGTCTCCTCCGGCGTGTAGTTCTCCACCTCTTTACGCACATTATCGAAACGCCAGACCCGCTGGGCGATGTACTCTTTGTCCTCCCAGCCGTTCGCCAGAATTTCCCGCAGAACACCCCAGAGAAAGGCAACGTCAGTCCCTGACCGGATGCGTACGTACTCGTCGGCGTGGGCCGCGGTGCGGGTGAACCGTGGATCGACGACGATCAGTGTCGCCCCGTTCTCCTTTGCGTGGAGGATGTGCAGCATCGAGATCGGGTGCGCCTCGGCCGGATTGCCGCCAAGGAGAAAGATCACCTTGGCATTGTGAATGTCATTGAAGCTGTTGGTCATCGCACCGTAGCCGAACGTGCTCGCGACACCGGCGACGGTGGTGGAATGGCAGATGCGAGCCTGGTGATCTCCGTTGTTGGAGCCCCACATCGCCATGAACTTGCGGTGGAGGTAAGCGGCCTCGTTCGAGAACTTGGAGGAGCCGCACCAGAAAATGCTGTCCGGGCCGGATTCCTGGCGAATGGCGAGCACCTTATCGCCGATTTCATTGATGGCCTGATCCCAGGAGATGCGGGTCCATTTTCCGCCGACGAGCTTCATGGGATATTTCAGGCGCCGTTCTCCGATGGCGAGCTCTCGCGTGGCTGCGCCTTTGGCACAGTGGGTGCCCATGTTGATGGGGCTCTCGAAGACCGGCTCCTGTCGCGTCCAGACGCCGTTCTCAACCTCAGCCCAAATGGAGCAGCCGACGGCACAGAAGGGGCAGACCGTCTTGACGCGTTTGACGTCTTGTTGGGGCTGGTTTTGCGGACCGAGGGCTTGCGCCCTGACACGCCGATCAGAAAGCAGTGCGGCGCCCGCGAGCCCGCCTATGCCTGCAAGGCCGGAAGCGCGGAGAAAAGTCCTTCGTGATACGCCATTTTCAGTGCCGAAGGAAAACGAACCGAGTCCAGCGGTCAGGGAAGAACGAGTGGCTTGGGCTCGGGAACTCGAGCGCTTGCGCAGCATGGGCAGCCCTCCTTCGGCTGCCCCGCATGCGCCTGCCAAGTCGCGCGCGACTCAGAACTTGCTGAGTTCGTAATAGTTGAGCACGTGGGCCGTTTCGCGATACCTCGGCTGGCGTGGGTCACCCGACGGCTCTTCAGCTGCCGTCGCGTTGGCCGTTTCACTTCCCACAACCAGTGGCACCTGTGCAGCCAGAGCCGCCGCGAGGATATCGCGGCGGTTGACACGAACTTCGGATCGACTGGGTCTCTCGCCTGGCATGGCTAACATCCGGGGCATTTACGGTCTTAACGATACCGAGCAAGTAAGGTTCCGGATGGCGCGCGTTCTGACGCTCGAGGCTGTTCTTCATTCCCACTGTCGGCAGCCACCACAGGGCATCGCGGAGCGTCGATTAGAGTGATGGCGTCGGCCGCGCCCTCAGCGAGAGAAGGCATCGGCGGAGATGCGTGGAGCAGGTCAGCTGTCAGGAGTTCGGCACCATCATGGATGGAAAAATCTCGGCAGCACGGCGAACGAGCCGGACGTTTGAAGCGGCCTTCCCATCCAAGTAAGCCGAAGCACGTTTGCGAGATTTGGAGGCCCGGCAGGTACCATCTTTGGCAGACTTTTTCAGTACGCGCCCTAGTGTGGCCTAAAATTTACCTTTTTTTGTAGCTCGTCCTGACGTTGCAAACTTGATTGCACCTGCTGACTGGCGTCGCCGTTGCCTGGCCGGTCTCTTGGGCATAGGGGCGACGCTGTAAGTGCATGGTGTTTTAGTCAAATTTCTCTTGAGGGGGAAGTCCCCGGTGGTTATTTGCTGCGCTGCGGTATTGCTGAGGGCGCAAGTGCGCGCCGCGAGTTCGTAGAGTAAACGGGTGCTAGGGGGAGCTATCGTGTCAGCCTTGTTTCTGCGCTGGGCCTTTGTCATCGCGTGCCTCGTTGCCATGGTTCTGCCGGCCGGAGCGCAGCAAGCTGCGCCTGCCAGCAGGGCTCGAGCGGCAGCTCCGGCTACAGCCGACCTTGCGGAGCGTCTCAACCAGAACACGGTGACGATCGTCTCGGGAACGCCTGCGGGCACCTATCTCACGGTTGCCTACGACATGGCGGCAGTCCTCGATAAGGACGATGAACTGCGCGTGCTGGCGATCGCCGGCAAGGGAAGTCTCCAGAACGTCCGGGATATTCTCTATCTCCGGGGCGTCGACATGGGGATCGTCCAGTCGGATACCCTCACTTACCTGAAGCAGACCGGCGAGCTGGGTCGCAACATTGGCCAGCGGTTGGTCTACATCACGAAGCTCTATAACGAGGAGATGCACATTATCGGCGGTCCCGGCATCAACAGCCTGGAGGACCTGAACGGAAAGGAGGTCAACTTCAGCGATGCCGGCAGCGGCACCGAAATCTCGACCCAGATCGTGTTCGATCTTCTTGGCATCAAGGCGAAGAAGGTCAACATGGGGCAGGCGGACGCTCTGGTGAAGGTCAAGTCCGGCGAGATCGCGGCGACCGTGTTCATTGCCGGCCGGCCCGCATCGGCGGTGGCCAAGCTGCCGAAGGACCCGGACTATCGCATTCTGGAGATCCCCTTCACGCCGGAGCTGGAGGAGGCGAGCTACCTTCCGGCAACGCTTTCGAGCGAGGACTACCCGAACCTCATTCCCGAGGGTGGAAGCGTCGAGACCGTGGCGGTCGGCGCCGTTCTGGCCGTTTACAACTGGCCCCAGAACACGGATCGCTACCGCCGGGTCGAGAACTTCATCAACGCGCTCTTCACCAAATTCCCCGAGTTCCAGAAGCCGCCGCGCCATCCGAAGTGGCGGGAGGTCAATCTCGCCGCCAACCTGCGGGGTTGGGAGCGCTTTCCGGCCGCTCAGGAGTGGCTGGACCGAGCGGCTGCGGCGAGCCAATCCACCGCGATCAATACTGAGTACGCCCGCCAGCAGGCCGCGCGTGCTGCACCTGGAAACGTGGCAGAGCAGGAGCGGCTCTTCCGCCAGTTCCTGGAATGGGTGGAACGTCAGCGGCAGTGACCGGTGCTCCTGAAGGGAGCTCTTTCGGAGGGGAGGAGCAATGCCAGTGCTAGGGCTTTGCGAGCTGATGCGGCTTTATCGCCGGGCGGTCGCGATGATGATCCTCGCCGGCGTGGTTATTCTGGGCCTGCCGTTTCCCGCCGATGCTCAGGCCCAGGGCGGCAGCATTACCATCAATGTCGCAGCCGTCATTCTTGCGGAGCCTGGGGTAGAGACACCGCTTCCAATCCAGATTGCGTCGGGCGGCGATCTGCCGAAGAACAGCTTCATCCGCATTCGCGGCCTGCCGCCTTCGGCGACGCTTTCTGAAGGGCACGTCGTAGCGCCCGGGTCGTGGGCCGTTCCTCTCTCTGCGCTTCCTTCCCTGAAGCTGGCGGCGCCCATCTCGGAGACAGGCCGATCCGAGCTCACCATTGCTCTGGTCGGCATCGACGGAAAGGTGTGGGCTGAGACCAGGTCAGCGCTGGCCGTCATATCTGCCGCTGCTCTGCCGGTGCAGAACCAGGCAACTGCACCTGCGCAGACGACCGTCGCAGCCACCGGGCCAGCAGGCACCCCGCCTCCAGTCGTGGAAGTTCCTCCCGCGGGCGTTCAGACGGTCCCCGGAACCCGCGCACTCGCGCCGCTTTCGCCCAAGGACAGCGAGCGTGCCCGACGGTTCGTTGAGCGGGGCGACCAAATGATGAAAGACGGCGATGTCGCCGGCGCGCGCCTCTTCTATCAGCGTGCTGCAGACATCGGCCTGCCGGAGGGCGCCATCGCGCTTGCCGAAACTTACGATCCCAATGAGTTGCAGCGCTGGCCCGTGAGGGGGCTGCAGGCAAATGTCGACTTGGCGCGGGAGTGGTATCGACGCGCGCGCGAACTCGGCGCGCCGGAAGCAGATGCCCGCTTGAGGCGCCTGACCTCCCGCTGAACTAGGCAGGTCGCACTTACGATCTCTCACACTATGAGTAACGGGCGCGGTGGTCCGGGTGGGGCTCGCCGCGTCTCGCTATCCCCGGTATAGTCTGATGACACAATTGGGTTTCTGCGCGCTGCGCGGGCAGAGCATTCATTTTCAAGCATTGATCGGCGAGCATGAGGAGAGTCTAGGCGCGAAATGAGCACAAGAGGTGAGAAGTTCGTAGCGAGCTTGCGGGAGCTGAGCGGCGCGCTCGGCGACCTCGGCACGCTCTTGCCGCTCACCCTCGGCGTGATCGCTGTCGCAGGCCTCGCGCCGACGCCCATTCTCCTCGGGTTCGGCGCCTTCTATATCGCGACTGCCCTCTGCTACCGCCTCCCGATCCCCGTGCAACCCATGAAGGCGGTTGCTGCCGTGATACTCACGACGGAGATCACGGCCTCAGAGCTGGCGGTAAGCGGAGTCATGATCGGCTTGGTGCTGCTCGTGCTCGGACTGACGGGGTGGATCAGCCGGCTTGCGCGACTGGTCCCGCAGTCCGTTCTGGCCGGGCTGCAGTTCGGGCTGGGTATCGCACTTGCTCTCGTCAGCGTCGACCTGATGGCGACGGCACCGCAGCTCGCGACCATAACCGCCTGCCTTCTCATTGCGCTGCTCTTCTTTCCTCGATACCCCTCGGCGCTCATTGTGCTACTCGTGGCCATTGCGCTGGGGTCGATGCTCGGCGCCCCAGGTCTCGAGCTTTCCGGCCTGCAGCCAGCAGCAATCGCGATACCGCCGTTGCCCACCTTCGACGAGGTTGAGCGCGCCGTCTCCCTGCTAGTCTTGCCGCAACTGTCGTTGACCTTCACGAATGCCGTTCTGTTGACGGCGCTGATTGCGTCCGACTATTTCGGTGAACGCGCTACCCATGTGACGCCGGCGCGCCTCTCAATCACCAGCGGCCTTGCCAACCTGCTGCTTGTTCCGTTTGGTGCGCTGCCCATGTGCCATGGAGCCGGGGGGCTAGCCGCGCACTACCGGTTCGGAGCCCGCAGTGGGGCCGCGCCGCTCGTCCTTGGGCTCGCCTTGGTCGCTTTGGCACTCTGGCCAGGGGAACTCGGCCTAGCAGCCCTTGCGGCAATACCGGCGGCGGGGCTTGGAGCGGTCCTGCTGATCGCGTCCGGAGAGCTGGCGTTGACAAAGCGACTCTTCGACTCCAAGCCATCCTGCTGGCCCGTGATCGCCGTGACAGCAGCCGCCACTGTCTGGGCGGATCCCTTCTGGGGCCTGCTTGCTGGTTCAGCTGCCGAGCTCGTGAGACTCGCGGTCGTTCGCGCTTTTGTGCGCGCGTCCTGAGCCGTCGTTTCCATCAGGCGCGAAGCTGTGAGCGCGAAGTCGGGGCCAATCTCAGTACCTGCGGCCTGGTCAGAAGGCGTTCAATCAGGGCGGGATATACTTCGCTCCGCCATCGCGCGTTCTGCCCCAGCCTCGTCATGTAGTGGTGATAGGCGGCGAGACTCCCGAACCCCAGGAATGGGATGAAAACGCTCTCGCGTTCGCGAAGGGGCAGTCTTGGAAAGTTGTTCGGGCTGTGCTCGGTGACGAACACTCCCAGCACTCGCCCGCCGGCTTCGATGAGCAACGGCACAACGGACGCCTGAAAGAATTCCAGAAAATCGGAATCGGCAGGTTTCGAAAGGTGATGGATCGTCGCCACGACCAGCCCTGGGGAAAGCTGTGAATCGATCGGCGGCCGGTGGGCCGGGCTCTCGAGGACGAACGCGCTGTCCGGGCGAGCCGGACGGAGAAGCAGTGCGTCGCTGCTATCGATCATCTTCGAGCGGGCGAGCTCGGCGTAGCGCCGCCAAGCCTCGCCGTGCATGTAGAACGATGTGAGCGCCCTCTCGCGGGAGGGCATGTCCGGAAAACCTCGCATCCACACGAAGCGGTTGGGGTCACCCATGTCCCTAAACTGGCCGATGATCCGCATTCCGGCCGCCTCCTGCGTTTCCACGAACTCACGATCGAAAAGATCGATGAATTCGTCTCGCGTGCCGGGATAGAGCGTGTACTGGCGCAAATCGACGATCGGGCAGCAAAGCTCGGTGGTTTCAGGCGAGGATGAGGCGGCTACAGTAGCTTCAGTCATGGTTTGATCGGCTCCATCCGCAATTACAGGGTGTCCCGGCTAGACAAAAAAACAGACCGGGCGTCCGGTCCTAATTTCAGACCGGTTGTCCGGTTTTGTCAATCTGCTAGATTGGAACCCAGAGCGAAAATCGCTGCGACCGAGAACATGAGCCAACAAAGGAAGCGTTCTTACGACCCAGTGGCGCTGCGCGCGCGCATCCTCGATGTGGCGTTCGCCGCATTTCAGACCCGGGGTTACCATTCCACGAGCACGCACGACATCATGCGTGAAGCGGGCATCACGGGTGGCGCCCTTCATCATCATTTTCCGACAAAAAAGTCGCTCGGTGTCGCCGTGATAAAGGAAAGGGTTGCTCCCGCCGTCGAAGAGGCGTGGATCGCTCCGGTCCGAAGGGCGCCCACGGTTTTGAGCGGTATCCTCGGCGCCTTCGACGCGGTCGCTGCCTCGGTGGATGAGCGGGGTGTGGTGCTCGGTTGCCCCCTCAACAATCTTGCGATCGAGCTCTCTCTGATGGACCCGGAACTCCAGGCAGCAGTCGATCAGGTTTTCAAGTCCTGGAGAGCGGCGATCGCGGAGAAGGCGCGCTCCGAGGAATCCTTCGCAGCAATCAAGATGAGCCCAGATGAGCTCGGAACATTCGTCGTGGCGTCGTACTCTGGCGCCATTGCGATGGCGAAAGCGCAACAGAACTCGGAGCCCTTGAGAACGTGCGCACGCCAGCTTGCGTTTCTATTGGAAAATCGCGGGCGAGCGCCTGCGAGGCGTTCCTAGCCCGGCGTCGTCTCGTTCCGGTCGCTGGCGTCGCCAGCGTGCGCTTATCCACGGCGCCGGTGTGCTCAACCTGATGTCGCCGCGTCAGCGCGAGCCAAACCGCGCGCCAGGGGCAGGGCGGCGAGGCAGAGGAGACTCATAACTGCGAAAGCGCTTCCACCCAGATGAGCGAAGAGCCAACCTGAGGCGAGCATAACGAGGGCCGTTGCCGCGCCGATGCCGAGCGTGCTGTAGATGGCCTGCGCCGTGGCTTCGAGATCGACCGGAACATGGGTTGCAATGAGCTGCATGCAGGCGAGGTGCAGCAGCGCGAACGTGATGCCGTGAAGCGGCTGGATCAGCGCTAAGACCAGCACGTCGACCGATGCTGCTGCGACTGCCCAGCGGAATGCCCCTGCCAACGCTGCGAGCGCTATACAACCCGCCGGTGTCAGGCGCCGGACGAGCGGCGGCCCCAGTAGAAAGAACACGGCAACCTCAGCGATGACCGCCACCGACCACAGCAGGCCAGCCGTCTGTGGCGGGATGCCGGCTGCAGTCCAGCGGATCATCGCAAAGGTGTCGTGCATCCCGTGGCTGCCGAGGATCAGCGCTGCTGAAAGCACGAGCCGGCGGAACACGGCCGAATGCCAGAGGGCCAGCACACCCTCGGTGCTTACGGCGGGGCTGCTCGGCTCGTCGGAATGGATCTCGGGCACCCACCGTGCAGCTGCGGCTGCTGCAATGAGCAGAGTGGCTTGGCACCAGAGAATGGTACCCAGGCCGAGAAATGCTATGACCCACCCGAGCGCGATCGCGCCCAGGACGAATGCCGCCGAGCCGGTGCCGCGCACCCAGCCATACTCGAATCCTTCGCCGGGGCGATGGGCAGCCACCACGGCCAGAGAGTCGGCGAGCGGGGCGAGGGGCGCCAGGGCAGCTGCATGAGCAAGGCTCACGAGAAGAATGAGGCCGAACTCTTGGACCGGCAGGTATAGCAGCGCCACCATCGCTGCCGCCGCAGCGCAAACGGAGAAAACCTTCCGCCGGGCCCGCCAGCGATCCGCCACTCGACCGGCTATCGGTGCGGACAGCAGCCGAACGGCGGTGCCTGCAGCGAAGATAAACCCAATCTGCTCGGCCGAGGGGCCGCGTGTTCCAATGAATGCGGGAAGGTAGGGTGAGGCTACGCCGAAGGCAGCATAGAGTAGGGCATATAGAATGACGAACCGCGGCAACGGCCATGCCAGCCCTCTCCTGACCGTGCCTTCCGGATCCGCCATCTGATAGACCGCAGGTGTTGCTCTCGGCTGATCTTCATCAACGCCTGAGCATCGCACACAGCCGCCATCGACGGTTCTGCGGGGATCAGCTTACCGCTACCAATCGCCAAATTTTGTTAGAGAAATCAGCGGCTTAAATGCTGCTTGGCAGCGGGAGCCCGACTCATTCAATAGGCACACTTTCGCTGAAGAGTATGCCTTTCGATGGTAGCGGGGGGCGGACTTGAACCGCCGACCTAGGGATTATGAGACCCTCGCTCTAACCACCTGAGCTACCCCGCCAATCCGGGCGCGATATAAGAAGCGCGCTTGGCTTCTGTCAAGCAAGCCTAAGCCAAATCTGACGTGACCTAACGACCAGCGATAAGGGCACGAGACAGCCCCGCAACGGTGCTGCGATTGCCAGGATGCTAGGTCACCCGGCACAGGCCACCTATGCGGGATGGCGCTTTTTCATCCGGAGCATGGTGAATATGCCCATCGGCTTAAGGGCACGGCGCTCGACGATATCGAGGTCATCACAGACAAGGACTTGATTGACGTCGAACACCGGCCGCCATCCCAGCTGGTCGGCGAAAGGAGCCATCCGCCGCTCGACCCACCCGCGGACACCATCGTCCTGGCTGAAGTGATTGACCAGGATGACCTCGCCGCCCGGTTTGCACACGCGCGCCAGCTCGCGCATCACGCGCGCGGGCTCTGGCACCACGGTCATCACGTACATGGCCACTACGGTGTCGAAGGAGGCATCGCTGAAGGTCAGGTGCCCGGCGTCCATCTCGTAAAGGCCGGCAACGTGATCGAGACCTTCATTGGCGACCCGCGCCCGCGCTTTCTCCAGCATATCCGGAGAAAGATCGATGCCGACGATCTCCAAGTGTCTGCCGTACATCGGCAGAGACAGGCCGGTGCCGACCCCGACTTCCAGGACGCGCCCGGTGAAGCCATTGATCAGCTCGACCGCCTGCTTGCGACCCTCAGCAGCAACTTTCCCGAAGGTGTGGTCGTAAATCGGCGCCCATCGGCGATAGGCGGTGAGGACGGACGTCTCGTCCATGCTCGGTTCTGCCAGCGCTCCCCCCATCGGGCCGCGGCTCTGTTTTTGCGTTCGAACTCGACCGCCAAACACTGTCCTCTCCCACCTTTCGTCAACACCTTCGCTTCGCGCTAGCCAGCAACGCCCGCTTCCGCGGCGCCTGCCGAAAAGCGCGAAACGTCATCACCCACGGCGGCGCGCGTCCGCGCGATCCAGCCTCCACCGAGAACCCGCGCATCTGGGCCTGCGTCGGAATAGAAGACACACGCCTGACCAGGAGCGACGCCATGTTCCCCGCCCGGAATGAGAACTTGGGCTGGCCCGCCCGGCTCACTCATTTCGAGAACAGCTTCGATCGGGGCATGAGTCGATCGAATTCTGGCGCGAATTGTCAGTCCGTTTCGAGCGGCCTCCGCCTCATCCGGATGCCCCAGCCAGTTCACATCTCGAAGCTCGAGAACCTCGGTCCTCAGGTGCTCCCGAGGGCCGACGATGACCTGCCGTCGATCGGCATCGATCCGGACGACGTATAGCGGGCCTTGCCCGGCCAGCTTGAGACCGCGCCGCTGGCCGATGGTGTAGTGCATGATGCCTTCGTGCCGGCCGAGCACCCGGCCATCGACGTGCATGATATCGCCGGGCTCCGCGGCGCCCGGCTTCAGGCGCTCAATTACGTCCGCGTATCGTCCCGACGGCACGAAGCAGATGTCCTGGCTGTCAGGCTTGGCTGCTACGGGAAGCGAAAAGGCCTTGGCGAGCTCACGGACTTCAGATTTCCGCATGGCGCCGAGCGGGAACCAGAGCCGCGAAAGCTGCTCGCGCGTCGTGGCGAAGAGGAAGTAACTCTGGTCTCTTTCCGGGTCCGCGGCACGGCGAAGCTCCGGACCGTGCGGCCCATCCCAGCGCTGAATGTAGTGGCCGGTCGCCAACACGTCGGCGCCGAGCTCTGTCACCGTATCCAAGAGATCTCGGAACTTGATCTGCTGGTTGCAGGTGACGCAGGGGATCGGAGTCTCGCCGGCGAGATAGCTTGCGGCGAAGGAAGAGATGACCGACTCCTCGAACCGGTGCTCGTAGTCGAGGACATAGTGCGGAATGCCGAGCGTTTCCGCCACGCGGCGGGCGTCATATATGTCCTGCCCAGCGCAGCAGCTTCCTTTACGGGCCGTAGCGGCCCCGTGGTCATAGAGCTGAAGCGTGATGCCGATGACGTCGTGACCCTCGCTCTTTAGCAGGGCTGCCACCACCGACGAGTCGACCCCGCCGGACATGGCAACGACAACCCGTCGCCGCCCATTGCGACCGGTCTCCGGCTTCGATGCTGCTGTCGGGTCGCCCGCTGTCATCCTGAGGGTAGTTCCAATCGCCGATCCGCTACTCCGAGACACGCTGCTTTAGCTTCAAGGGTGTTCCGGCAGCCCGCGGGGCAACATATGGCGCCGTTGCCTTGCGGAGGCAAGCCATCTCGATGCTGGGGCGCTTCTCCGGTGGCTTGCCGGCCGCAGCCGCATGGCCGTTAACCCTGTTTCAACCTAAGATTCGCAGTGAGCTTGTACCCTCTATCTGGCGTCCACATAAAGGTTAATGGCCGCGCTCGCCCGTGCGGCACAGTGTTGGAGGTAAATTTACCCAACGGCTTAGAGCCAAATTAAGGTCGTGGGCCCAACATCGCGAGCGTGGTGTCTAAGTATTGCGTAGAGAGCCATGGCCGAGCAACAGTTCAGATCGAGAGTGCGCTATGTCATCGGGCCCGACGGTAGTCCGCTGACGATTGCGGATCTGCCGCCCCGTGATACCAAACGTTGGGTCATTCGCCGGAAAGCAGAGGTTGTCGCCGCGGTCCGCGGCGGGCTGCTGAGCCTCGAAGAGGCCTGCGAGCGCTATACACTTACCGTCGACGAATTCCTCAGCTGGCAGCGGTCCATCGACAAGCATGGACTGCCGGGTCTTCGAGCCACTCGCATCCAGGACTATCGCGAGTGAGACCACGCTGAGTGGATGACCTCGTCTCAGCGCGCAGGTGACGGTCCGTCAACCCTGGGCTCTGCACCCGGCTGATTGCCCTTGTCGGGAGGCGTAACCGCTCCCCGGACAAGTTCGGTCGGGGGTGGAGATTCACGGGTCGAGCAGGCCGGCTTGCCGGCTGCCCAGTGGAACAGGTCGCCGCGCATCCGGTCTGCGATGTCGTCAGGCATGAGGAGGTTCTCGACGTCAATGCGCGTCGACGCTCCGGCCGGCGTGAGCTGCACGCGAAACACGCGTCGGCCCCAGGGCGTTTCCAACTCGCGCTCGCGCTCGTGGATGGAAATCTCCGCCATCCCGCCTCTGGATTCCGGTGCGACGTCGGCGTGGAAGATGTAGCGCTTTTCCAGCACGCCATCCGGTCCGAACCAACAGCCTCGGGAGCCGCGGGCTATGCGTGCATAAACGTCGGTGACGGTTCCGGAAACTTGGCCGACCTCGCCGACCGGAACGGCTGCCGACAGCTCCGGAAGAGGGGCCACCTGGCTGCACGCCCCCAAGAGCAACGTCGCAAGTACCGACCCGAGCCGGTACAGCTGTAGCCGACATTGATCCGCATGCTGGAGCATCGGCGCGCGTGCCCGGATAAGACCAGGACGTGGCCAGATGTCTCACACGCTTCTATCGACGGCAAGCCCCCGAGACCAAGACTGGTCTCGAGGGAGTTGCTTGTTGTTGACTTGGAAGCCGATGCGAAATGGGATCAGCGCCGCTCCGCGGGCAGGTGCTCCAGACCGTGGTCCAGGCGGCGCGGGTGGCGCTCCGTTTCGCGATGGACCTCGGGACCGATCCGGTCGAGATCCGCCCAGGCATCATCGCGCTCACGTACCGCGTCCTCGAGCTTGATCTGGAGGTTGGCAATAGAGGCCCGCAGGTTGTCACGCCGTTGCGCGGCCGCCTTGGCGAGAGTCGAGTAAGCGAAGTGGGATTTGTCCCGTATTCCGGTCCTTTCCTCTTCAGACTGCACCTGCCGGTCGAGTTCCTGCGCCATGTGCTCGAACTCGCGTATCATGTGCTCGAGGTCATTGACCTTGCGGCGCTTCTCCTCGGCAGCAAAGCGTTTGAGGCGGAGACTGGTTTCGCGAGATTTCATGTTCGATACCCCTGACATGTTCGAACGAAGGACCTGGCCGCGATCTCGAGATGGAGATCGGTGCCAGACGACGCCTGCGGCTTTCGCCGTTCTGTCCTTTTCTTGCCGGCTCCGACCCGTTCACTCGCACCCACGAGCGGCAGAAGGAATATACCATTAACGTACAGACCACCGCTTAAGTTGCGGTAAAGTCACGACAGAGGACTGATGAGTCCGAAAGGCCCGCGGAGGCCATCGATCGGCCTCCGGACTCTAGGGCGACGCAACGAATTCTGTTAATTGTTGATTCGGCGCAGGTCATGCGTACCGCACCTGAAACCTGGGGGCTTGGGTGGGGGCATGGCCGGCACGTCGGGCAGTACCTTCCTCGTAAGATCGACGACATCGGAAACTCGACCGAGCGAACACCAACCCTGGTGTCCGTTGAGAGAGTGTTGTTGCCGATGTCATTGATACACCGATGTGCCGAACAACGGTGAAGTTGTTGTAACAGTTTTGTAGCAGTAAACTTTAGGCGATTAGCCTTTGTTAACCTCTCAAGTGTAAAATCCAAGTGACTATAAAAGCAAGGTTTGACTGCGTGCTCTTCAAACGGGGGCAGCGGGCCGAGAGTAATCTCGGCTCTTGAAGAGAGGAATGACATGAGAGTCCTTCTGATCGAAGACGACAGCGCAACGGCGCAGAGCATAGAGTTGATGCTCCAGTCGGAAGGCTTCAACGTCTACACGACTGATCTGGGCGAAGAGGGTGCGGACCTCGGCAAACTCTACGACTACGACATCATTCTGCTCGACCTTAATCTGCCCGACATGAGCGGCTACGAGGTCCTGAAGACGCTCAGGGTCAGCAAGGTTTCGACACCCATTCTGATCCTGTCAGGTCTGGCCGGCATCGACGACAAAGTTCGAGGACTTGGCTTCGGCGCGGACGATTACATGACTAAGCCGTTCCACAAGGACGAGCTGGTCGCCCGCATCCACGCGATCGTCCGCCGGTCCAAGGGGCATGCCCAATCGGTCATCGAAACCGGCGAAGTCAGGGTCAATCTCGACACCAAGACCGTCGAGGTGAACGGGCAGCGCGTGCATCTGACCGGCAAGGAGTACCAGATGCTCGAGCTGCTCTCGCTGCGCAAAGGTACGACGCTGACAAAGGAGATGTTTCTCAACCATCTCTATGGGGGGATGGATGAGCCGGAACTGAAGATCATCGATGTTTTCATCTGCAAGCTGCGCAAGAAGCTGCAGGCGGCCACCGGTGGTCGTCACTACATCGAGACGGTCTGGGGGCGCGGATACGTCCTGCGCGATCCCGACGACGAGCATGCGGCCGCCTGATAGCGGGATTTTGAGGATCGGCTTGCCAGTTCAGGGGGCATGAGGCCCCCTATGCTGTTTCTGGTGGACATCGTTTTCTCGTGGTTTATGCAGTCCACTTCGTCCAGCCATGAACTGCGAGCAAGCCATCATGACAGAGCCGGATCTGCAACCCGACCAATCCGGACAGCTCAGGGCCGCCATCGTTCCCGTCACGCCCTTCCAGCAGAACTGCACGCTCATCTGGGACGACAAAGCCAAGGTTGGGGCGGTTGTCGACCCCGGTGGTGACCTGGACAGAATCCGTCAGGCCATTGCTCAAGTCGGCATGACAGTCGAAAAAATCCTGCTGACGCACGGGCATATCGATCACGCCGGGGGTGCCGCCGAGTTGCGCGAGGCTCTTGGAGTTACGATCGAGGGACCGCACGAGGCGGATCGATTTCTTCTCGAAGGGTTGGAACAGCAGGGACGAGCCTACGGAATCGAGGCGAGGGCCGTCGTTCCGGATCGCTGGTTGAACGAAGGGGACGCCGTCGAGGTCGCGGGGCACCGTTTCGCGGTGTTGCACTGTCCCGGCCACTCTCCGGGTTCAGTAGTTCTCTACAACTCGAAGCAAAGATTTGCTCTGGTCGGGGATGTCCTGTTCAGGGGCTCCATTGGCAGAACGGATTTTCCCTACGGCGATCACAATTCGTTGATCTCCGCCATAAAAACGAAGCTGCTCCCGCTGGGCGACGACGTCGTGTTCATCTGCGGTCACGGGCCGACGAGCACCATCGGCGCCGAGCGTCAGTCAAACCCGTTCATCATTTGACCTGTTCCGGGCGGGGGACTTAGAAGCCCCGCTCCCATCGGAGGCAGCCGAGCAGTCCGCACTCGGAGTCTATGGCGTTGCGGCCCGCGCCACGGTTTTCCCAGAAGTCGACCGTTTCGACGCGGAGCGTCTCAGAACAGCTCCGCCGGCAATGGATCCAGGTGCCACCGGGCATCCGAACCTCGTAGCCTGTCCGTGTCCGGCGTACGGGCCCGGAAACCGTTCCGTGTCCGAACCGACTTTCGGCGACGACAAATCCTTCAACCGGACCGTAAACGCCGGCCGTCCGCTCCCATCTGGCTCCCCCTGCCGACGCAGGTCCGATCGCCACGCACGCAATGCCGAACGCTGCCAGGAGCACCGACTTCGAGAACGCCATACGAGTTCCCCTTATGTTGAATTCATGACTTTTGTCATGGTCAGTATATACTGATCGGGTTAGCGGATTGTTCAGGTCGGGCCAAGCGCGCCAGACCGTGGCCGCGGTTTTTGTTGTAGGCGTGTGTTTTTTCAGTGATTGCTATGCGGAGGGGTGCTGAACATGTCATCGTCCCCGATTACGCGGATTGCGCTTGATTTTGTTGAAGAAGTTTCAACAGCTCGGAGTGCGGCCGAGGTTCAGAGCCTGCTCCTCTCCTACGCGCAGAGCCGAGGTTTTGAGTACCTGATGATTTGTGATCTGCCGGTTCCCGGTCAGACGTTTTCAATTATCGCGTGTAATTGGCCCCGGGCATGGTTGGAGGCTTTTTCAACCGGGCTCTACCGCCACAGCCCGATCGTGCGGCATGCGGGGCAGACCACCGAGCCATTCTCATGGTCCGACGTCGAGTGGGACAGGAGTAGAGGTTCGCCGGAGCGGCGCGTGATGGACTTGGCGGCTGCGCACGGGCTCAAGGACGGCTTCGTCGTGCCGGTGATCGGAACCGATGGCGAGCAGAGTTGCGTAGGACTCGCCGGCAGCCGAACAGCGTTGCAGGACCAGGAGCGACGGGCGTTGCACCTGATGTGCCTTTACGCGCACCATGCCATGCGAACCACGAAAAAGCGGCGCATCAGGCATCGCATTCCGGGCCCGAAATCGCGGGATTGCCTATCTTACGCTTTGCTGGGGCTCGACGCCGAGGCGATTGCAGATCGAACCTCGTTGTCGTCGGCGCAAGTGCGCGCCATCCAGCGGGACGCTGAAAAGATGTTGGGGGCCTCAGGGCCAGTGGAGTCGGCCGTCAAGGCTGCGATGCTGGGAGCAATCCACCCGTGAAACTCTTCAGCATCACAAACACTGGTTCGACTCGGCCAAGCGAGACGGCATCCTACGAGCGTGCGTGGATCTCTCGCGCCGCCGTCAGCCACAGTGGCTCCTCCGACGATGTTCCACTCGCGCAGACCCATCCGGGTTGCTTCATTCACGTGGTCACGGCGGAGAACCGCAACCTCTACGAACACGAGCTCGAGGTTTATTTCCGGCTACGTCATCACGTTTACGTGAAGGAGCGAGGTTGGGAGTCATTCCGGAGTCCTACCGGGCGCGAGGTAGATCGATACGACTCCCCCGAAACGATCTATCTGCTCGCATTGGAAGAAGAGATACGGCGCCTGGTTGGCGGCGCCCGGCTTGTTCCGACGATCAAAGGACCGCCGCTCGCGGGAATGAAGGGCCTTTCGACCTTCTCGATCCCGCGATCGCCGTTCATCTATCACGTTTCGCGCATCATAACTGCCCCGGACCGGCGCGAATACCGAGGCCTCAACTTGGTTGGGGCAAGGATCTTGTGTGGGGTTCAGGAATACTGCCTTGCGGAGGACATCGAACAGCTGACGTTGCTTGTCCGCACATCGCTTCTGCCCCAGTACCTAGAGCTAGGATGGGATCCGCAACCGCTGGGTCTACCGACGATGCTATGGGGCGCGTCCCTCATCCCCATCATGGTCGATGTGAATGAAAACGCGCTCAATGTTACCCGGCTAAAGCGGTCGATAGCGGGCTCGGTTTTGGTCCGGCGCGGTATCACGTGCCCTGCCATCACGATCCGGCCACCGGGCGGGGTGAACTGAATCCGGCGTCGGCAATCGCACGCAAAACCTGGCCCTATGCAATTCGACGAGACGCGTTACGATGGCGCCCGGATTCTGGGTCTGCCAAGGAGGACACATCGGTTATGACCAGCGCAGGAAGAGTTGCCCTCGTCACGGGGGCTGGGAGCGGAATTGGGCGGGCTTCTGCGCTCGCACTGCAGCGGGACGGATACAACGTCGTACTCGCCGGCCGCCGCAAGGAGGAGCTCGAGCGCACCGCGAGCATGGCTGTCGAGAATGGCGGGCGCATGCTCCCGGTGCCGACGGATGTCGGCGATCCAGCTTCCGTCAAGGCGCTGTTCGCTGCGGCAGTCGAAGCGTTCGGACGGCTCGACGTGCTCTTCAACAATGCTGGCATGGGCGCGCCGGCAGTGCCGATGGAGGAACTGCCGGTCGAGACCTGGAAGAAAGTGGTGGATGTCAACCTGACCGGCTCGTTCCTCTGCGCACAGGAAGCGATCCGCATCATGAAGTCACAAACGCCGAAGGGCGGCCGCATCATCAACAACGGCTCCATTTCGGCGCATGCGCCGCGTCCGAATTCGGTCGCCTACACGGCGACGAAGCACGCCATCACCGGTCTGACGAAATCGATTTCGCTCGACGGCCGCGCGCATGACATCGCGTGCTCGCAGATCGACATCGGCAATGCGGATACGGCCATGGGCGGCCGGATGAAGAACGGCGTTCCGCAGGCCAACGGTACCATCGCGCCCGAGCCCGTGATGGATGTCGAACACGTCGCGAATGCCATCGTGTTCATGGC
>Ga0180216_1001540_pt1 | contig 20444 bp, 22 predicted proteins | sample eDN3rd37CBELigMG_FD_128879 | JGI IMG/M metagenome (GOLD analysis project Ga0180216, IMG submission 128879) | Enriched Miracle-Growth compost microbial communities from Emeryville, California, USA - eDNA 3rd pass 37_C BE-Lig MG (version 2)... ...
GTAAGGTCGACTTTGTTGCCGGTGAGGCCGGACTGGCGGCCGGTTTCGCCGAAGTGCTCGTTATCGAGCACCAGGATGGCGAGGTTCTGCGGGTTCTGGTCGGCGACGACGGCGAGGGAGCCGATGCCCATCAGCATCTCGCCATCACCCGTCAGCGCCAGCACGCGGCGCGAGGGCTGCGCAAGGGCAATGCCGAGGGCGGTCGGCACCGCAAGGCCCATGCCACCCCAGGAATAGAGATATTCGGGGCTGTCGCCCGAGGCGAAGGTGTCCCAGGTCGGGCTACCCAGGCCAGGAACGACGAGGGTATTGCCGCGGCGCTTCAGCAGCTCGGCGACGAAGGGGCGGCGCTGGATCTTGTTCGATCCGGATGTGGAGGTGCCGTTCGTGCTCATTTTTGTCCGAACCCCTTGGCGCCGATCACACGCTGGCTGATGAGAACGGCCGCGGAGAGCCGTCCGTGGAAGGCAAGGTCGGCGGCCGCCGCAAAGGTTTCGCCAACTTCAGCCGCCTTGTCGACCGGGAAGCACCTGACGCCCATGGCTTCCAGCGCTGGGCGTGTGCCCTGGCCCATGGGCACCTGCCACGGATTGAACTCGCCCCACTGGCCACGCATGGTGACGAGCATCAGGCAGGGCGCCCGGAATGCAGCTGGAAGACCGAGCGCGTTGATGCAATTGCCGACGCCAGATGACTGCATGGCGATCATGGCGCGCTCGCCGCCGAGCCAGCAGCCGGTCGCGATGCCGATGCCTTCCTCCTCCGTCGTCAGGGTCACGAGCCGGTGGGCCGGATCGGCCTTCACCATATTGAGGAGCTGCGTGAGTCCCCCGTCGGGAATAGTGCAGACGGTGCGGATGTTGCGCGCTTTCATCTCGCGAAACACATCCGACGACCAATGTTCGGAAAAAGCCATGTGACCACGCTCTGGGCTGGGCAAAAGAGAAGAGGCGAGGATTAACTCACCCTCGCCAAGCAAGGTCAAGCATCAGAAAGGAATAGCTTATCTGCCGACGGTGGCGGACGCCGAATGGACTCGCGGCTGGGTCCGGATCTGCGGAGGCGCATGCCGCAGGCCGTAAAGCAGCCCGACTCCTTCAATGTCGCCCGACTGCAACGTCCGGAACTCTTCCTGATACCGGTGATGCATCAGCTGGCCGACCGAAACAGGGTGGTCGAGGCCGATGGCGTGGCCGATCTCGTGCGCCGCGGTGTAACGGATATCGTAGACGTCGAGGTTGCCATCGAACCCGATTTTCCAGCGCTGCTCAGGGTTGAAGCAGATGAGCGACTGCTCGATCGGGCGAGGCTCCTCGGCAGCCTGTTTGTAGGCGACGTTGGTGAAGGCCCGGCCATATGGCTCCAGCTGGGCGCCTATGAGGATGCCGGCCTTACTCGGGTCGTCCACCTCGGTGAAGGCAATGTTGGCCACCGTTTCCCACATGTCGAAAGCCGCCCGGATTTCCCGGCGCAATGCGTCGTACTCGAGGTTCGACTGCTTGAGAATGGGGTCCATCGGTCCCATGACCCGGCAGTTCATCGCATTCGGCGTCTCCGTCCTGGAGCGCACGAAGGCGTACGTGACCTTGGTAGCCTTGGGTTCCCCCTCCCAAGTGCTCCATACGACCTGCTCCCCGTCGAGCTTGAGGAGACGGAACCCAAACAGACCTTGAGCGTTTACGGTTGCGAAGGCCGTAACCAGGGTCGCGATCGAGGCGAGAGCTAGCAGCTTTCTCATGATCCCCCAGGTGGCGCGAGTTCAAGCAAAGCTCGACAGATAATGTCGGGCCGTTTTCGCTTGGCCGCAAAAGGCGGCTGGTACAACAAATCCTAAGGTTGTGAGAGGGCGCGGGTCAATCCTGCGACCCGTTCCAGCGACGCACCGCCGCGTTTATTGCGCAAAGATGCGTCTTGCCGGACACAATATTGCGAGCCAGCCATGTAGGGCAGAGGCTGCCCAGCCGAGGCCGACCAGCAGCCTCTCATCTGGAGCGACAACTTACGCCGCGAGCCGCTCCAGCTCCTCGAGGATGGCGCCGCCCATCTCCGAGGTGCCGACCAGCCGCATGTTGGGCTGCATGATGTCGCCCGTGCGCAGACCCCGCGCCAGTGTGGCGGAAATTGCCTGATCCAGCAGATCCGCCTCGCGACCCATGTCGAACGAGTAGCGGAGCGCCATGCCGAAGCTGGCGATACTGGCAATCGGGTTGGCCTTGTTCTGGCCGGCGATGTCGGGGGCAGAGCCGTGGACCGGCTCATAGAGCGCCTTCCGACGGCCATTCTCGTCCGGCGCGCCGAGAGAGGCGGAGGGCAGCATTCCGAGCGACCCGGTGAGCATTGCAGCTTCGTCGGAGAGCACGTCGCCGAACAGGTTGTCGCACACGATCACATCGAACTGCTTCGGATTGCGGACGAGCTGCATGGCGCAGTTGTCCGCGAGAATGTGGTGCAGTTCGACGCCTTCCCCGTGCTTCTTGTGGGTCTCGGTGACCACTTGGTTCCAGAGGACCCCGGTCTTCATCACGTTCCGCTTCTCGGCGGAATGCACCTTGCCCTTGCGTTTGCGGGCGAGGTCGAAGGCGACCAGCGCAATGCGCTCGATCTCGTGGGTCGTGTAGACCGTGGTGTCGACGGCACGCTTCTCGCCATTCTCGAGCGTCACGATCTCTTTGGGCTCGCCGAAGTAGGTGCCGCCGGTCAGCTCGCGCAGGATGAGGATGTCGAGGCCTTCCACGTACTCCCGCTTCAGTGACGATGCCTCGGCCAATGCCGGGTAGCAAATGGCCGGCCGCAAGTTGGCGAAGAGGTCGAGCTCTCGCCTGAGCCGCAGGAGACCTGCCTCCGGACGGATCTCATAAGGAACGTTATCCCACTTCGGGCCACCGACTGACCCGAACAGAACCGCATCGGCTAGCTTGGCCTTTGCAAGGGTTTCATCTGTCAGCGGGGTGCCGTGCTTGTCGATGGCAGCGCCGCCGACGAGATCGGTCGTCACCTCGAAATTGGCCTTGCTCTTCTTGTTGAAGAAGGCCAGCAGTCGCTCGACCTCGGCCATGACCTCGACGCCAATTCCATCACCGGGCAGCAACAGCAATTTGAACGTGGACATTTCGCGCGATCCGTCTCCTGGGAGTTTTCCGCGCGATTGCTAACTTGCTGCGGCGGTAGGCGCAAGCAGGGCATCTCCGATCGATAAGAAAACCCTCCCTGCTGACAGGGAGGGTAGAGTGGGTGGCTCAGATGCCGAGCTAGCGACGCAATCAGGTGATGTGGGCCCCGCGCGTTTCCACATAAACCGCGTAGAGCGATTGGCTCCCCGTCATGAAGAGCCGATTGCGCTTGCTGCCGCCGAAGCAGACGTTCGAGCAAATCTCCGGCAGGCGGATCTGGCCGATGCGCGTGCCATCGGGCGCGAAAATATGCACGCCGTCGTAGCCGTCCCCGACCCAGCCGGCGCTGGACCAAATGTTTCCGTCCTCGTCACAGCGGATGCCGTCGGCCAAACCGGTCTTCCCGTTCCATTCCATGTCGACGAACGTCCTCGGGTTTTTCAGCTTCGTGCCATCGACGTCATAGACCCAGATCTGACTCTTGGCGTCGGGGTAGTGAGTCATACCGGTGTCGGCGACATAAAGCTTCGTGTAATCGGGCGAGAAGCAGAGGCCATTGGGTTTCAATGGCTCGTCGGCGACTTTCGTGATTTCGCCCGTTTGGGCATCGATCCGGTAAATCGCCTCCTTTTGGATCGGGCTCACGCTGCTGGCACTCTCGGGCAGGCGGTTGCCTTCGTATTCCATGAGCGAGCCGTATCCGGGATCTGTGAACCAGATCGAACCGTCGTTAGGATGGACGACGGCATCGTTTGGGGCATTGAGCTCCTTGCCGTCGAACTTGTCCGCAAGTACCGTCGTCTTGCCGTTGTGCTCATAGCGGACGACCTTGCGCGTACCGTGCTGGCAGGCGATCTGCCGTCCTTCGAAGTCGAACGTGTTCCCATTGCTATTGCCGGACGGATAGCGGAAGCGGCGGCTGACATGGCCGTCCTCCTCGAGCCAGCGGAGATTTTCGTCGTTGGGAATATCGCTCCAGACGAGGTAGCGGCCGACGCCGTTCCACGCCGGACCTTCTGCCCAGAGCGTGCCGGTGTAGAGCCGCATGATGGGCGTGTTGCCGAGCTTCGCCTTGAAGCGTTTGTCGAGCACGACAACGTCGGGATCGGGATACCGCACCGGCTGTGCGTCGGGGCCGAAATTCCGAGAAAAGGCATCCTTGGACATGGAGGTCAACGCGGCGAGGCCGGCGGCCGCGCCGAGAAATCCGCGTCGGCTGAGCTCGGTGTGGCGTTGCTCCCGCGTGCGGATCGGCTTGGCGAGGTCGATGAACTTGTGAAGCTGAATACGAGACATGGCCTGGTTTCCTCCGAATATTGATCATTATTCGCACAGGCCGCTGACGGGCATCGCCCATCAGCGCTTGCAGGCGCCTCGTTTCGGCAAGGTATGCCGCCGATGCAAGGTACGCTGCAATCTCAGCACAACTCCCACGACTTGTGCAGGAGAATGGCTCGGGCCAAAGTGTGGCGCTGTTAGGGAAGGAGCAGCCGATGCACACAGGTGCAAACGTGATTGGGCTCGAAGAGCTCGTTGCGCGCATACCCGACGGGGCCAGCCTTGCCATCCCGCCGGATTACTCCGGTTGTGCTATGGAGGCGGTCAAGGCTCTCATTCGCCGTGGCTGCCGGAACCTGCATTTGATCGGCGTCCCGAGCGGCGGGTTCCAGGCGGATTGGCTTATTGGGGCGGGCTGCGTGACGAGTGTTGAAGCGGCTGCGATGACGCTCGGCGAATTTGGCACGCCGCCGCGTTTTTCAGCCGCCATCCGCGAGGGGCGCATCGCAATGAAGGACGCGACGTGCCCGGCAATCCATGCGGGATTGCAGGCGGCGGAAAAGGGCATTCCCTTCATGCCCCTGCGCGGGATCTTGGGCTCTGACCTTCTTAAGCATCGGCCTGACTGGAAAGTGATCGACAATCCGTATGGCGATGGTGATGACGCGATCGTCCTTCTCCCTGCTATTCAGCCGGATGTGGCGCTGTTCCACGCCCGAGCCGCTGATCGGGAGGGCAATGTCTGGATCGGTGTCCGGCGCGAGCTGATGCTGATGGCCCATGCCGCGCGCACGACGCTCGTCACGGTGGAGCGCATCGAGGACAGAGATTTTCTGGCCGACGATGCCATGGCCGCGGGAACGATTCCCGCGCTCTACATTTCAGCCATTTCCGTTGTGCCGAATGGCGCGCGCCCCGTTGGCTTAGCCGGGGTCTATCCCGCAGATGCGGCCGAGCTTTCGGCCTATGCCGAGGCTGCAAAAACGGCAGAAGGCTTTCAGCGTTGGGCCGATGACGTGATTTTTGCGAAGGTATCTGCATGAGCTCCAGAAATACCGATGTCAGCCGCGCCGAAATCATGATCGGCGCGATCACGCGCATGCTGCAGGGGCTCAGACATGTTGCGGTGGGGAACAGCTCGCCCATCCCAGGATCGGCGGCGCTGCTCGCGCGCGCAATTTCCGGAGGCAGTTTGCGGGTATCCCTATTGGGAAGCCGAAAACACAATTCCTTTACGGACGGCGGTCGCGAATTGTTCGATTGCGCCGCTCAGGGCCGAATCGACGCTTTCTTCTTGTCAGGCGGTCAGATCGACGGCGCGGCTAATATCAATCTGGTCGGCCTCGGTGATTATCCGGAAACCAAAGTGCGCTTTCCGGGCTCGTTCGGATCGGCATACCTCTACCACTTGATCCCGCGGGTCATTCTGTTTCGCGAAGAGCACACGCCGCGCACTCTGGTGCCAAAGGTCGACTTCATTAGTGCGGCTGGTGTGTCTCCGAAAAATGAGTATCGCCCTGGAGGACCCTACGCACTCGTGACCGGCCTTTGCGTCTTTTTGTTCGACAAGGAGCGGCGGCGATTCCGTCTGCAGAGCACCCACCCCGGTGTGAAGAGCGCCAACGTGAGAGAAGCCACGGGCTTCGACTATATCGCCCCCACGACAGTGCCGATTACGGAGCCGCTGAAGACCGATGAACTTGCTTTGCTCAGAAGCGAAGTTGCCAGGCAGGTGGCAGAAACATACCCGGCTTTCGCGGCAAAGACTTGGGGCGTCGTGAACGGATAATCCGTAACCAAATAATAACCAAGTTTGGACATGATGCCGTCGTTTACTCCCCATTGGGGATAACGAAAGGTCGTGCCATGCGTCGTTGTTCGTTGGAGGCTCGTCCTCGCAGTTTTGCTGGCCGTTTCCCTGGTTCCCAGAAAATTCATCGAATTTCCTCCCGGCTCGTCGGATGCCTTGCTGTTTGTTTCGGAATCAGTGGGTGTGCCGTTTCCGCAGCTCCCCCGCCGCAGAAGACCGTTGTCGCACCAAAGAATTCGGTTGTCATACCAAGACCTCCGGCAAAGCTGCTCGCCCGCGAACTTGCCCCGAAGTGCACCTATTCGGACGAGGACCCAGTGAAAGCCGCGGCGGCAAGCGGAGAGGGTAATGGCACGAGCTCTTCGGAAAGCTCCCCGACATCGGCTCAACTTACGGAGTCGTTGAACCGTCGGGAACGCGAGCGCGACTGTTTCCGTGATGCGGAGCATCGGGTCCGGACCAAGCTCACCAAACTGCAAACGTCCGTGCGGACCACATTGAGGGCCGTGGACGAGTTGAACAAATCCGGCGAGCACTGAAGAAGACCCCACTTTCGCTGCGGTCTATTGCACAATCGATTTCCTTGCTCTCTGATGCTGGGCGATAGACGAGCGAGGGAAAGGGCATGCAGATTTTCAAGAATCCGGCGCGTGAACGCCTGCAGAATAATGAGCTTGCACTGGGGATTGGGCTGCGCCAGGCGCGAACCGTCGACATTGCGCCGGCAATGAAAGCGGCCGGGTTCGACTGGCTGTTCATAGATCTCGAGCACGGCTCCATGGGGCTCGACATGGCCGTACAGATTTCGGTTGCAGCGCTGGCGGCCGGAATCTCGCCCATCGTGCGCGTTCCCAAGGGCCGCTACGATCTTGCGGCCCGCGCCTTGGATGGCGGTGCGTTCGGCATCGTCATGCCGCACGTCGATACTGCGGATGAAGCGCGCGAGATCGTCAGCCATTTGAAGTATCCGCCGGTCGGCCATCGCTCGATTGCCGGCGCCATGCCGCAACTTGGCTTCCAGAGCGTTCCGCTTGCCGATGCGGCCGCCGCCGTGAACAGCAACATGCTCATCGTGGCAATGCTTGAAACGCCCGAGGCGATCGCCAATGCGGATGCGATCGCTGCCGTCCCCGGCATCGATGTGCTCCTGATCGGCACCAACGATCTCACCTGTGAAATGGGCATTCCTGGCGCGCTGATGCACGAGCGCGTCGCAGAAGCCTATGAAACCATGGTGGCAGCCTGCCGCAAGCACGGCAAATGGGCTGGCATGGGTGGTGTCTACTCGGAGGAAGGGCTGCGGCGCTACATCGGCATCGGCGCCCAGATGATCCTTTGCGGCAGCGACTTGAGCCTTTTGATGAGCGCCTCTTCTGCTCGCACGAAGCTCTTGCGCGAGCTCGGATAACCTCGCTCGTCTGGGGTTCAGCTACTTTCCGCCCGTTCCCGCGGCCGTGACAGCGCCTCGATGGCGTCGGCGAGGTGCTCGTCGCTGATATTGTAGGCCCCGCGGGCTACGCGGATTTTGTGGGCTTCGCGCAGCACATCCGCGTGCGTGTAGCCTGTGGGCGGCTCGAACTTATAGCAGGCGAGCTCCAACAACTGACCCAAGGGATCGCGGAAATAAATGGAATACATGAACCCGCGGTCCACCTCGCCGGAGTTCGCGAAGCCGCGCTCACGGAGACGGACCGCTGCCTGCGTGTAGGTAGCGCGCGAGACCATGAACGCGATGTGGTGGACATTGCCGACGTTCGTCGGGTTGGGTGAGCGATCCGGTTTCCAGGATTCGTTCGTGAAGATGGTGATCAAGCGGCCGTCGCCGGGATCGAAGTAGAGGTGGTTCTGGTCGGGCGCATCGAGGTTCGGCTGCTCGAAGACGAAGGGCATACCGAGCACGCCCTCCCAGAAATCAATCGACGTCTGACGATCAGCTCCGACGAGCGTGATGTGGTGCACGCCCTGAGTTTGCACGCGCTGCATCGCACTGCTCCGATGTTCTAGTCGTCATTTGACGCTCATGCCGAAGGGTCAGGCCCACGCCGATCCGCTTCGAACTCCTTCTCGAGATTGCGCTCGAGCTCGACCAGGTCCTGCGGAAGGGGCATGCCGTAGGCTTTGAGCTCGTTCAGCTTGCGCATGACGACGAGATAGATCTCGTGCCGATCTTCCGCCTGCTGTTCGTTTTCCATCTGGGTGAGCAGAAGCCCGAGTTCCGCCTTCACATCCTCAAAGGCCATGGCCGATCCTTTCTGCAGTCCCTCGTGAGGTTACACCAAGTAAACGCACGAGGGACAGCATCGGCCTCAATGGCAATGGTCCAGAAGGAATCGGCTCGCTCAAAGGGCTTCGAGCGCGAGGCTGATACCCTGACCGACACCGATACACATAGTGCAGAGCGCGCGTTTGGCTTTCCGCTCCTGAAGCTCGAGTGCGGCCGTCAGTGCCAGACGCGCGCCGGACATGCCGAGCGGGTGACCCAGAGCGATAGCTCCTCCATTCGGGTTGACATGCTCGGCGTCGTCCGGGAGTCCGAGCTGCCGGGTGACCGCCAAAGCCTGAGCGGCAAACGCTTCGTTGAGCTCGATGACGTCGAAGTCGGAGATCTTGAGTCCAAGCCGTTCCATCAGCTTCCGCGTGGAAGGAGCCGGGCCGATGCCCATGATCCGCGGCGGCACACCGGCGGTCGCGGCGCCGACAACCCGCGCCAGCGGCTTCAGGCCATACTTCTCGACGGCAGCATCGGAGGCGACGAGGAGGGCCGCTGCGCCGTCGTTGACGCCGGAAGCGTTGCCGGCCGTTACGGTGCCGCCCTTGCGGAACGGAGCGGGAAGCGCGGCGAGCTTCTCTAGCGTGGTCTCGCGCGGGTGCTCGTCTTTTTCGACCAGAACGGGATCACCTTTGCGTTGAGGAATGCTTACAAGTGCAATTTCCTTGGCCAATCGCCCGTTCTTCTGGGCGGCTGCCGCACGCATCTGAGAGCGCAAGGCAAAGGCATCCTGATCTGCGCGAGAAATCTGAAACTCCTCGGCTACATTCTCGGCTGTTTCCGGCATGGAATCGACGCCGTAGGCTTTCTTCATGCGCGGATTGATGAACCGCCACCCGATCGTCGTGTCGTGGATCTCCGCTTGCCGCGAGAAGGCTTCGGTCGCCTTGCCCATGACGAACGGGGCTCGCGACATGCTTTCGACGCCGCCCGCGATGATGACCTCCGCCTCGCCAGTGCGGATCGCGCGCGCGGCCTGGGCCAGTGCTTCAAGTCCCGATCCGCAGAGCCGGTTGACGGTCACGCCGGGCACATCTGTCGGCAGTCCGGCGAGCAAGGCCGACATGCGCGCCACGTTGCGGTTGTCCTCGCCGGCCTGGTTGGCGCAGCCGAAAATGACATCGTCGATGGCCGTGGCCGGAACACTTGATGCACGCGCCATAAGCTCACGGATGACGTGCGCGCCGAGATCGTCGGGGCGCACGCTCGACAGACTGCCGCCATACCGCCCGATCGGCGTCCGAATGCCGGTGACGAGGTAAGCTGGGCGCATCATTTCACTCCAATTTGTTGGGAAGGATCGTTCCGGGGACCGTTCGGGAATGACCGCGGAACTCGGCAATGACCGTACCGTCATCGGCGCGGACGGTGACGTCGTAGATGCCGCTGCGCTCGCCACGATAACGTTCCTTCGCCTCTGCGACGAGCCGCATGCCGACCCGTGCCGGCGCGATGAACGTGACGGAGCAGTGTTGAGCGACCGTGCGCTGGCCGTGAGAATTGCAGGCGAAGCCGAACGCGCTGTCCGCGAGCGTGAAGATGAAACCGCCGTGGCATGTGCCATGTCCATTCGTCATGTTTTCCCGAATGAGCATCGCCACGCGCGCAAAGCCTGGCCCTGAGGCAAGCAGCTCCATGCCGAGCCCGCGGCTCGCGTTGTCTTCGGCCCAAAGGGCATCAACGCATCGGCGAGCGAAGTCTTCGGCGTCCGGACCTCTGTCCATTGCAGGCGAATTCCTTGAACGAGTGACCCCAATGGGGCCTAGGGGGTACCGGGCAAGTGATAGGAGCGATCATGGCCACCGCGCAAGCCTGCTGGGCTTAAGCGGTTCCAGTAATGACAAGCAGCTGCTTGGTTTTTGCAGAGCAGTTAGCGGGCTGCGGAACGCCAGGCTTCTACTAGCGCCTGCGCATCCTCTCGCACCTGCTCGGCTGACTTTCCAGGCTTATAAAGGGTCGAGCCGATGCCGAAGCCTATAGCGCCAGCTTCCAGGTAGGCTGCCATGTTCTGAGCGCCGATTCCGCCGACGGGCAGCAGGCGAACGGAAGCGGGCAGCACCGCGCGCAGCGCCTTTACGACGCTTGGCGAAATTGCCTCCGCGGGGAAGAGCTTCAGCGCATCCGCCCCTGCCGCGAGCGCGGCGAATGCCTCGGTCGGCGTTGCAACCCCCGGAATGCAGGCGAGACCTCGTTCCTTGGCGGCGGCGATAACGGATGGATCACCGTGCGGCATGACGATGAGGCGGCCACCCGCTTCAGCCACCTGATCGACAGCGGCCGCCGAAAGGACCGTGCCGGCACCGATCAGCGCTCGGTGACCGAACCGGCTCGCCAAAAATCGGATCGAATTGAAAGGATCAGGCGAGTTGAGTGGAACCTCAATGATACTGAACCCGGTTTCGACCAGAGCGCTCCCCACCGCTTCGCATTCCGCAGGCGTAATGCCGCGGAGGATGGCCACGAGCGGGCATTCGGCGAGAGCGCTATCCAGGTCGATCATCGTACCGGCTCCAAGAGTCCTGCGGCCCGGGCGATCTGCAAGTGTCCGGCGACAACACTCCGCTCAGGACCGCGGTTCCAGATCAGCCCCAATGCGTCGGCCGCCTTGCCGTAGCGGTCCGTCAGCTCATCGCTGCCGAAAATCGTGATGGCTTGACCGGGCTGAGCTGCGGCCAGGATTTCCGCGCCGATCAGCAGGCCAGAGAGGTAGTCCGAAAGCTCTTCTCCCGGCAGTAAGTCGAACAGACCCAGGGTGCGGACGCTGAAGAGCTGATGGAGAAGAGAGCCAGCCGAAGTGCCTTGCCTACGCGCCGCCTCGACACCCTTCAGAAAGCCGTCCCCTTTCGCTTGGCCAGCTTTCATCAAGCGGCCGAGGATCGTGTGGTTTCTGAGGGCGCCATAGACTTCCCCGGTCATGTAGGTGGAAAAGTCGGTGATCGAACCGCTCTCCACTGTCACCCATTTGGAGTGGGTTCCTGGAAGCACGAAGGTGGCCCGCTTTGCAGGATTCAAGGCCGTAGCCCCGATGATCTGGGCCTCTTCGCCGCGCATGACATCCGGCCCTGCGCCCGGTGGCGTATGATCGAGTCCTGGAACGAGATTTACGGGACCGAGGCCCTCGACGTCGAATGTCGTCAGCGCAGCAGCGATATCATCGACGCCCGCAGGACAACGCACGTAAGGCGCTTCGACCCATCCCTGCCGGCTGCCGATCATGCCGGACATGATTACGGTCAGCGGCCCGTGCTCCTCGATCCAGCGCCCGACGGCATTTCTCAGAACGTCGGCGAAGTTGCCGTCCCTCACGGCCAAGATGCCGCTGGGCAGCTCAACTTCGTCAAGAACGGCGCCTCCGAAATCGGCAAGATAGGCGCGGAAATTGGTCGTGCCCCAGTCGACAGCAATCAGGCGCGGTTCCGGCATGCGAGGGATGACTTCTTTTAGACTGCTAGTTTCATCCCTCTATAGCGCCGGATCAGCGCGTGTGCATCCGCTACCCTCCCACTCTGACTGGGCGAAAACCAGATCCCCGACGAGGGAGTGTGTGCGCGTGCAGCCGCGGTGCTCGGCTGCACGCTTCCACTTTAAGCCTGGCCGGCAGCGGCGGAAATCATGACTTCTTCCGAGAAGTGTTCGCTTCCCGCTTCATTGATGTACCGCCGCAGACCTTTGACGAAATCGATGAGCTCGAGCTGGACGATCGTTGCGCTCACCGAGTCGTCGCTGCAAAGACGATGCATGGCGTGCATGGCAGCTTCGCTGGTGTAGCCCCAGATCGTCTTGAACGTCGCGCTCGTGGCCTCATCGCTGCCCGCCACGCGATAGGTCCCACCGTATCGTACGCCCTTGAGCTCGACGTCTCCGGACATGCGGCCTTCGCTAAGGAGAATTTCGCGGGTTGCAAGCCAGCCGGTGAAATCTTCCGCGTCCGTCACGCAATAGCGCCAGGTCACTACGACGGGCGAAATCATGATGCGTTTCTTCAGAAGCTCCTCAGCGTGGGCCCCGAGCATGTAGGGGTTGAAGGGAACGCTGAGACCGGTTCGCACCTGAAAATTGACGGGCTCCGAGCGCGGCTGTGCCGCTTCGGCTCCGCGCGTCATGTAACCCGAGAACGGGACGCTCAAACCCGTGCGGACCTGGAAGTTGACCGGCTCAGCCGACGGCGTTTCAGCACCGGTGCGTTCGGTCATGTAACTCGAAAAAGGAACGCTCAGTCCTGTACGAACCTGGAAATTGATGGGCTGTACCTCCGGTGATGTTACACAAGCAGCTTGCTGGATGTGTCGCGCAAGCCTCTGGCGATGGGAAGACATGACCCCTCCACTCTCTCTCAGAAATAACGACTCGATTTTGCTGGACGCTTGAGACGCGCCTCTTGCATCGCGCGAACGCTCACTCGATGGCGCTGATGATGTTGCGGTTCAGGAGCTCGGCGAAACCGGTATGAAACTGGGCCTTCGCCTTCTCCCGACCAATCTTTGAGCCGACGGTCGCGACATAGTCGGCCTCGATCTGCTGAAACGGCCGACCGTCGCACAGTTCGACGATGAACCAGGCGTTCGCATTGAGGTCGTAGATCTCCGGATCGTCTGGCGTGAAGGCGTAGCACCGGCCCCACTCCTCGAACCGCCTCAGGACTACGTTATTCGCTTTCGCGTAGCAGCCGTTCCGGGAGAGCACGAAGGTCCACTCCTTGATTGTTGTGCACGCAGTAGGGATCTGGGGCCGTCCAGCGCCCGTGGAATGCGAACGCCGTTGCGCGACATCCGCCGAAGGTGCCTTGAGTCGCTGAGCACTCCGGGCAAGTTTGTTCGACCGCGTTGGAGCGCAGCTCGCGATAAAGCGGGTGGCTCCAGGTTTCGACGAACGGCGTTTCGAGAATATTCCCGTAATTGACGTATTCGCGTAGATATGGGCAGCCGATGGAATCGCCTTGGGGGCTCACGGCGGCGTTCTGCCAGCAACAGTTTCCATCGCGCGGATGCCAGGACTGCATGAGCTGCACGCCGGGTGGTACTTTGAGGCTGTGCAACGCGCTCATCATTTCATCGAGCGAAAGCGACAGTTCAGCCCAATTCCTTTTCGCGCGCCCCAGCGGATAAAGCCGCAAAATGCCGACCTGATCGCAATTAAGCTCGACCGCGAGGTCGAGATAGCGCTGCAAATGCTGGTAGTTCTTTCGCGAGAGGATGCCGAGAATGGTGACCTTGAGGCCCGCTTCGCGGGCATTGCGGATGCCGTTTATTGCGGCATCGAAACTTCCGGGCGTGCCGGTCAGTTCATCCTGAATTTCAGGAATGGCCGCGAAAAGATCGACATAGAGTCGTCCCACACCGAGCTTCTTCAGGCGTCGAGCGCGCGCTGCATCGATCAGTGTGCCGTGGGTTCTGATCGCGACGTAGAGGCGGCGATTGCAGTAGGCCAGGATTTCTTCGAAGTCCGGCCGATGGAAAGGCTCACCGCCTTCGAAGAAGATGTGCAGAAATTCCTCTGTCACGAGCTGATCGATAAAGGCTTTCCATTGCTCGGTCGCGAGCTCCGGCCGTTTGCTCGATCCGCAATCCGCATAGCAAAGCTTGCAGTCCATACTGCAAGTTTGATTGACACAGATCGTCAGTTTGAAAGGTTTTTCCAGCTTCGGGACGCGCTGCGGGGCAGCCGGGTTGCCAATTCGAACGATTTCGTTCACGCCGCCACCTCTTGCATTTGGTGCCGCAAACTGACCGGGCCATAGCCGAATCGCGGGTCCCACACTGGCTTTTCACCAGGTGGGCAGATTAGCCCGATCCAATACTGCGGGTCGTAGGGGGCGTTTGCGGAATGTTGCTGCATCGCCAAAGCCACAACGCCGGATGTCAGTGCTGCTGCCACGCTTGTTCCACTGGTCTCGGCAAATCCGGGTGATTTCGATCGCGCGCCCCAGATCCGGGTACCCGGCGCCGACACGGTGGGTGCTGCAGCGTTGGACCAAGGCGGTGGCCCCAGGCTCGAGAATGGAAACTGGCTTGGTATGTCCTTTTGAAGATGATTGTAGGCGCTGACCACAATCGCTCCTGGCGCCGCCGAAAGGCAGGAGAGCGTTGATGTGGGATGGCTGGGATAAAGGGTTGAACGGTTTGCCAGCCCATCATCCCGCTCTATCCAAGCGTGGATTGCTACTGGCCCGCAGCTTCCTTCGGCGCCGCACCGAATGATGAACGCGAGTTCCTCAGAGTCGGGCGGCCAAACAGATTTGGGGAAGAAGGGTGGATGCAGCAGGATGCGCGCTCGTGAGAGAGGCTTGCGAGCATGCGGCACATGGTCGGCAATGCCAATGCGCACATCGTCCAGTTCGATCCCGTGTGTCGGGCCCGGCGAAATCGACAATGAATGCGGCGTACCATCCAGCCCGATGCCAATTTCAATTGGAGCGTCAGCGCGATACCAGATTTCCAGCTTGTTTTGGGTGAGGTCGTCGCGGTTCATCCGCCAGGTGAACGATACTGTTCGGCCGGGCTCGACGACTCCGCTGAAATGTCCTTCCTCCAAACCAGCGTTGCCGGCGCTGATCACGGCAGCGCATGGAAAATGGTCCATACGCGCGCGAGCCAAGATCTCTGAGATCTTCCGCTCAACGGACGATCTCCCATCGTGCGCCCCCGCATAGGCACCAATGCTGAGATTGATCACGAGGCCACGGGCGCGAATGCGCCGCGCGCGATCGTAGATGTGGTCGAGAGCGCTAATGATCTGCTCGGCTTCGTCATAGCTACGCCAGCCCGACCAGACGGGCTCCGCCTCCGGTCTCCAAGAGACCCAGCTTGGCGCGCCACGCTCATCTTCCTCTTTCCAATGATGATCGAGGAGCCCAAGCTGCACAGCGATCAACTCGGCTGCGGGTGCGACACCGCGGAATCCGGCTACGGCACTGCCAGCTGCGGCGGAAGCCAGCAGGGTCCCGTGCGCCGCCGATGCAACACCAGATCGCCCGAAGTAGTTGGCGTGAGGATCGTAGACCCCATCAACCGCCTCTCGGGATCGGCTCTCTTCTGCCGTTTCGATCAGGCGATCGATTTCGCGACCGTCGATTTCGCGGCCGGTGTTCTGATCCCAGAGATAGCGAAATCGCGATCTGCCGGTGATCGGATCTCGAAAGCACGGATGCAGAACGTCGAAGCCGTAATCGACGAAGCCGATCGCAATCCCGTGCCCATTGAGGCCGCTCTGTAGTGGCGGCACCCCTAGGTGATGCAGGGCACGTGCGTTGAAAGCTTGCGCACGGTTTGCCATCGGCCAGCTCCAAGATCAGCTGAAGCCCGAGCGGCCTAGGTCGCTGTCGTCGATCAACTTCGGCCGCTCGGGGGTACGCAGTACTTCAGCGGCCCGGATGTTAATCCTTAACGAGAGGTTAACGCGCCCAGGCAATTACCCAGGTGCGCGGATTCGACCAGCGTGGCACAAGGTTCCGTTCTTAAGCTAAGACGCTCCGCTTCGTAGCACGTTGCTCGACGCTCCCGTGGTATCGACCGATCGAAACGGTCAGATATGCGGGTGCGTGTGAGTAGGCATTCTCCGAACGCCTTGCGATGTCCCACAGCGCGCCCTAGGCTCGCGGCGTGTGGCCGCTGTTGATGCTCTCGGCGGCTGTCATCTCGATCGAGGAACTCATGTCTGTTGTCCTTGCCGAGCGCCCGGCAGAGGGTGTCTTGCTGTTGCGCATCAATCGCCCGGATGCGCGCAACGCTCTCAACATGGACGTGCGCCGAGCCTTGGCTGCCGAACTCAATGCCGCGGCAGAGAATGCGAGCGTTCGTGCCGCAGTCATCACCGGGAGCGAAAAGGCTTTCGCCGCTGGTGCTGACCTGCGGGAGATGCGCGACCTCGGGCCCATCGAGGCCATGCAGCGGGGCACGCACAAGCTTTGGGATCAAATCGCTGCGTTTCCAAAGCCTCTGATCGCGGCCGTGAACGGCTTCGCATTGGGTGGCGGCTGCGAGCTGGCACTGCATTGCGACATCATCATTGCCGGCGAGAGCGCGAAGTTCGGCCAGCCCGAGGTGAAAGTCGGCATTCTGCCCGGCGGCTCGGGGACACAGCGGCTCGTCCGAGCGATCGGGAAGTACAAGGCGATGTTGATGATCCTCACCGGAGAGATCATCGACGCGCGCGAGGCGAGCGAAATGGGTTTGGTCAGTCGTGTCGTGGCTGACGATCAGGTTGTCGAGCACGCCGTGCAGATGGCAGCAAACATCGCGAAGCTGGCGCCCGTTGCCCTCGAGCTTGCGAAGGAAGCCGTGCTGGCCGGTCAGGATGCATCCCTCGCCACCGGCCTCAGCCTGGAGCGGAAGGCGCTGTGGCTGGCCTTCGCGACCGAGGACAAGCGCGAAGGCATGTCGGCCTTCCTCGAAAAGCGGTCGCCGAATTTCAAAGGAAAGTAGGAATGGTTTTGGACCCAAATCGCGAGGATCTCGTCGTCGGTGTCATCGGCACCGGCGCCATGGGCCGCGGCATCATGCAGGTCGCTGCGCAAGGCGGCATGCGCGTGGTCGCCTACGACGAGAAGGCGGGAGCGGCGGACGCTGCGATTGAGCAGATCGCTCAGGCGCTGAACGGACTGGTTGATAAAGGGCGGCTGGCAAAAGCTGAAGCCGACACTGCCATTGCTCGGATCAGCGTTGCCGAAGGCATTCCGCAAGTTGCTGCATCGGCCAATGTCATCGTCGAGGCGATTGTCGAGCGGCTGGATGTAAAACAGAGCCTCTTCGAAACGCTCGATGAACTCACCAAAGAGGATTGCATCCTCGCTTCCAACACGTCCTCGTTGCCGATCACAGCCATTGCGGCGCGCTGCAAGCACCCGGAGCGCGTTGCGGGATTGCATTTCTTCAATCCCGTGCCCCTGATGAAGCTGGTGGAAGTCGTCCCGGGCCTGAAGACAGCTTCGTGGGTCACTGAGGCACTGACGGTCATCGCGCGCCGGATGACCCGAGTTCCTGTCGTCTGCAAGGACAGTCCGGGCTTCATCGTGAACCACATCGGGCGGGCTTATGTGCCCGAGGCTGCGCGGATCGTAGCGGAGGGCATTGCCGAGCCGGCGGACATCGACCTCATCATGACAGATGCCGTAGGCATGCGGATGGGACCGTTCACGCTTCTCGACCTCATTGGGGCCGACGTGTCCGTCTCCGTCATGGAGAGCCTGTGGAACCAGTTCTATTGCGAGCCCATGTACGCGCCACACCCCATCCTGAAGGCGCGAGTTTCGGGCGGGCTTTACGGTCGAAAGACGGGTGCGGGCTGGTACACTTATGAGGACGGCAAACGTCTCGAACCGCCTCGGCCCGAGCTGCCCACGGCCCGGTCTTCAACCGTCTGGGTAAGTCCTCGCCATGCGGCAGCATGCGCGAAGGCAACGACACTTCTGCAACGGCTCGGCGCAATCATCGAGGACAGTGATAGGCCGAGTGCCAATGCTCTCTGCATCGTGACCCCGACGAGCGGGGATTGCGCCAGCGAGATCGTACAGCAGGAGCTCGATCCGAAACGGACGGTGGCACTCGACACGTCCTTCAACTTCGAAAAGCACCGGACGGTGATGGTGCCGCCGGGAATCGATCCGGCGATGCGCGATGCTGCGCACGGGCTTTTCGGGTCGGATGGTGCAGGTGTGAGCGTCATCAACGACAGCCCGGGGTTCGTCGCGCCTCGCATTGTCGCGCACATCATCAACATCGGCTGCCAGATCGCGCAGCAGAAAATCGCGTCGCCAGCGGATATTGATCTCGGGGCCAAGCTGGGCCTGTCTTATCCATTCGGTCCGCTTGAGTGGGGAGATCATCTTGGGACTTCGTGGGTTCTCGAAGTCCTGGAAGAACTCGAGCGCTTCTACAACGAACCGCGCTACCGCCCGTCGCCCTGGCTCAAGCGGCGCGCGTGGCTGGATCTTTCCCTTACGACGCCAGATGGGCGGGGCTAAGACGTCCCGTGTCCGGGCGGGATCGGCGTGAAACTGGGCGAATGTTCGGAATCGAACCCGACTGGCGGCAAAGGCTGTCCATACCGGTTTCGGCGGTTGGCCGATTGCTGCTGACGCTCGCTGTCGGACTGGCCGGCGGTGGCGCGTTCTTCTTGCTGGGTTTACCGGCAGCATTGCTTTCCGGCCCAGCCGTATCCGTTGCGGGCGCGAGCCTTGCGGGCGTGCGGCTGTCCATTCCCAATCCTGTGCGACAGGCGGCATTCGTCTTTCTGGGCTCGACGATGGGCGCGACCATGACGCCCGAAACGCTGGCCCTGATGGCGCGCTGGCCGGTCAGCGTCGCAGGGCTCGCCGTCTGTGTTCTCGGGATCATGATCTGCTGCAGCGCGTACCTGCAGTATGTCCACGGATATGATCGCACCACGGCGCGCCTTGCGGCGGTGCCGGGCGCCCTCCCGTATGTGCTGGCCCTGGCCGCGGAAAGCCGGGGCGATCAATACCGCATCGCCATCATCCAGATATTCCGCCTCGCAGCGCTGCTGATCTTTCTCCCCAGCGTCCTGGCGTTGTTCGGGTATTCGGCGGAGTCGATCACCCCCGAGCACGCTGTGCCGGTGAGGCATGCAGAAGTAGCGCTCATGTTGGTGGGCGGCGCGGCTGGCGCATACGTCTTCGCGCGTTTGAAGGCGCCTGCGGCCAGTTTGTTCGGATCGATGGTCGGTGCAGGCCTCCTCTATGCTACTGGTACGCTTTCGTCGCCTATTCCGGATTGGCTGCTGTTGCCGGGGTTTCTCGTGATCGGCGCGACGGTCGGCACCAATTTCAGCGGTATCGACCGCTATCTCATTTTCGACACGCTGCTGGCCAGCATTGGAAGTCTGCTGGTGGGAGCTGTTGTCGCGCTCATGTTTGCGGTACCCGTCGCATGGCTCCTTGGCCTCACCGTTGCGCAGCTATGGCTCGCCTATTCGCCCGGCGGCGTCGACGTCATGACGATTATGGCCATGGCCTTGGGCCTCGATCCGGCATTCGTCGGCGGACATCACGTTGCGCGATTCATTGGGCTCGGTTTCGTCGTGCCGGTGTGGCTCAGGATTGGCATGCAAGCCGAAGAGCGTGACCAATAGACCCCAAGAGAAAACCGCTCTCCCGAACGAAAGAGCGGTTTTTGAGGTCACTGTCTGAGCCGTTCGTTACGCAGCCCGTTTCACTTCGGCGGTGATCTTCTGGGCGGCGTCGGCGAGATCATCGGCCGGGATGATCTTGAGGCCGCTCTCGGCCAGGATTTTCTTGCCGAGATCGACATTGGTGCCCTCGAGCCGCACGACCAGCGGCACCTTGATCTCCATCTCGCGCGCGGCTGCGACGACACCCTCGGCAATGATATCGCAACGCATGATGCCACCGAAAATGTTGACCAGAATGCCCTTCACTGCCGGATCGGAGAGAATGATCTTGAAGGCCGCCTGCACCTTCTCCTTCGAGGCGCCACCACCGACGTCGAGGAAGTTTGCGGGCTCCTCGCCATAGAGCTTGATGATGTCCATGGTCGCCATGGCGAGGCCAGCGCCGTTCACCATGCAGCCGATGGTGCCGTCGAGCTTGACGTAGGAGAGATCGTATTTCGACGCCTCGACCTCCATCGGATCTTCTTCGTCGAGGTCGCGAAGCTCCTGGATCTCCTTGTGCCGGTAAAGGGCGTTGGAGTCGAAGTTCATCTTGGCGTCGAGGCACAGCAGCTTGCCGTCCTTGGTGACGATCAGCGGGTTGACCTCGAGCAGGCTCATGTCCTTCTCGACAAAGAGCCGATAGAGTTCGCCGACCATCTTCACGCATTGATTAACCTGATCGCCCGTCAGCCCGAGCGCGAAGGCGATCTTGCGGCCGTGGAACGGGAAATAGCCAGATGCCGGGTCGATCGAGAGCGTCACGATCTTCTCAGGCGTGTCGTGAGCGACCTGCTCGATGTCCATGCCGCCAGCCTGCGAGGCGATGAAGGCGATGCGGCTGGTGCTGCGA
>Ga0180216_1001544_pt1 | contig 20419 bp, 34 predicted proteins | sample eDN3rd37CBELigMG_FD_128879 | JGI IMG/M metagenome (GOLD analysis project Ga0180216, IMG submission 128879) | Enriched Miracle-Growth compost microbial communities from Emeryville, California, USA - eDNA 3rd pass 37_C BE-Lig MG (version 2)... ...
GACCTCTGCGGGCGCGTCATCGGGCACATCGGCAGCGGGCGTCGCGCTGCGCGCAGCGGCCGGCCGGCATCGCCCGCGGCGCGCACGCACGGCGGCGGCGGGATCGGCGGTGGCGACGGGCGCCGGTGCTTTATTGTTGGTGGCGCCGCAGGATCGCCGGGGCGCCACCGCCGCTTGTGCAATTTTTAAGGCGTTTTTGGCAGCCGTTTTGGTCTCGGTTTTTCCTTCCGCGCTGGACGAACGCGCGAAAAATTCTTGCGTGCTATAGTTCTGAGGGCACTCGCAGGCGGGATCGCCGGTGCATCGCCGTCGCTGCGGCCCGGTACCGCGTGTTAGGATCGCGCTGGTCGGTCGCCTTTTTATTTTTCGTTTATTTTCTTTTTCCGTTAGGCGGCGAACGGCGCTTCGGAAGGGGCCAATAGGCGACTAAGCCGGTCGAGGCGCCGACGACCGCATGGCACAAGGACACGCGCGCGCCGCTCACCAGTCTCTCGCGCTTCTCTCGCGGTTGGCCCAAGGCGCGGCGCGCGGCCCCGGGCCGCCTGCTCACGATCGTCCTTTGTGAGGCGGCGGCGGCGGCGGCGTACGAGTGGATTTTATAGTGGATTTTTGTCCTATGATTTTTTCTAGGGCGCAGGGTTGGAAAGAAAAACGCAGCCGCCAGCGAACGTTTCTTTCTCGTGGGCACCTGCGGCGCTGCCCGCCCCAGCAGCGCGCACTGTCCACGTCGCTCCACTCGCTGTGCTGCCGCTGCGGCAGGACTGGCCGGCGCGCTGCATCGCAGTCTGCCACCTGCTGCGGGGTCGTGTCAAGCCGGCGACGCACCTGCAAACCGGCGCCCTACGCCATCCTGAGCGCGCGCGCGGCCACGCGCCCCGCAGCGCACCGACGCCTTGCTCCGCCTACCGGCAAGCACTCGAGTGGACGGCTTCGCGGACTAGTGCCGCGCCAACTGTGCTGTGGAACTGCTGTTCGTTGGCGCGCGCGTTTATCGAGCGTTTTTCTTCCTTCTTTGGCGCAAGTGTTCGCCGAGGGGAGGCTGGCCGGACGTTCGCGGTGCAAAGGCACGCAGGTGCCCCCGGGTGGCGCGGGTACGCGGCCGCCGTACAAGAGCGCGCTTGCCGGACGCAGGAAAGCGCGCTTGGTACGCCTCTGGATTTATTTGGTTTTTTTTTTATTATTTCGTGCGCACCGTCGCTACCGTGCGCGCGGCTCGCACCGTGTCAACTCTTGCGCGGGCGTACGACACGCCCACGCGCCGCATCTGCTCGTTCTGCTCCATTCAAGCTTCGTGGCTTCTTCCACAACGGGGACGTCACCAAACTTGTTGCGTTCGAGCGGACGGCGCTTGCTCGCGACGCGCCCGCGCTTCGTCCATAGTTTTCCTTCCGGTGCACTTGGGACGTTCGTTTCGGTTTGGCCGCTGCGCGTGCGCCATTACCGTTCAAGCGGGGTCCGTGAAGCCCCCAAGCGGCCGCGTCTACTGTGGCGCACCAGCGCGTTCGCTTAGGCGGCTTTAGCGGCCATCGGCGTGGTACCTGTAGTGTCTCTCCGACGGCTTCAAAAAACCATGCGAAGACCGTGGCCGACGGGGTTGCGCGCCGCAGCGGCAGCAGGCGCGCCTTGTGCGTGAGCAACGCGCTCTCGCGCGCGCGACGCCATCGCTAGTTAGGCATTCCCGTTTTTTGTATGTCCACTTTGTACTGAGAAACCTCGGTGGTGCCGCACCGCAGCTGCCGGCCCCGCGCTGGGCCGCGCCGCCGCCGCCGCCGCCGCCGCGTTGGCCATGGTGGCCCAGACGGCTATCTGGCAGCTGCGGCTGCGCGCGCTGCGCCTGACGGCGGCGACGCTCGCGGTGTCGTTGGCGGTGCGCCAGCTCATCGCGTCGCCCATGCAGGACGCGCTGCTGGTGTACGGCCGCTGGCTCATCCTTTTGTACTGCGTCTACGTCGTGCTGCATGCCAAGGAGCGCACGGCGTGGCTCCACGGCACCGCGGTGACGGTCGCTGTCAAGCTGCTCACGACGCTCAAGGCGCTGCACACGCCGCACGGCCACGTCGTCGTGTTCACCGTCGCATACGGTGCCAACCGCCTGGTGCCGCTGCTCGCTGCCATCTTTGGCGGCGTGCGCTTCAGCGTCGCCATGACCGCGTGGACGTGCCTCGACTTCCTCGTCATTGTCTCCTACAAGCGCGTGCAGGACGGCGGCCTGACCTGGGCCCAGCTGCTGCAAGACGGCCACTGGCGCGCCAGCCACGACCCCGAAATGGCGATGCTCTGGTCCGAGCTGAACTACATCTGCGTCACCGCCGCCCTCGCCTGCGGCATCGTCTACTACTTTCGCAGCGCCCTGCTGCAGCTCGACGCAGCGCTCAAGGCGCGGCAGCGCTTTATCAACAACATGGTCTGTCGACTGCGACTTTATGGGCGTGTACCTGTGGGGTCGCCAACGGTGAGCAGGTTGACATTGACGTCTTGTCGTCTTGGAATTCGGATGGTCGATTTGACACGCAGAACCACGAGATTCGCACACCGCTGGTGGGCGTACTCGGCATGACGGACCTGCTGCTCATGCAGACGAGCCTCGCGCCCGCCGTCGCTGAGCAGCTGCAAGTCATTCACGAGAGCGGCAACGCGCTCCTTCACATTATTAACAACATTCTCGACGTGTCCAAGCTGAGCGCCGGCATGGTCCGGCTCGAGTCGCGGGTGCGCCCGTCAACGCTCCGGTACAATGGCGTTGACCTACAATGGCACTGACCACGGCCCCTCTGCGTGCGCCCTGATGGGCCTGCGACAGGCCTGTGACATTCGGCGGGTGGTGACGAGCACGATGGACACCTTCCTGGCGCTGGCCGTCTCGCGCGGCCTGGCGTACGAGCGCTCGGTCGACCCGGCCCTCCCGCCCATCGTGCGCACCGACGGCACGCGCATTCAGCAGATTCTCGGCAACTTGCTAGGTTCGCGACGAGCAATCAAAGACGATAACGATGTGGCCTGCCCCCCACCCGCCGCATGTCGCTGAGCACGACAATGGCTGGGGGTTCCGTTCGTGACGGGCATGCAGGAAACGCATTCAAGTTCACGTCGTCGGGCGGCGTCTGGGTGACGGTCGGCTTTTCGCCGGGGCCCATCGACGACATGATGGCGCTCCTCTTCGTCCAGCCGTTCGAGCGCGCCGCCGGCCACACCGCCTACCCGCACAGCGACGACGCGCTTGCCCAGATGGCCGTCTTTTATGCCAGCGGCAATGAGCCCGGGCCGCGGGACCACACCGTCGTCGACGGGCCGCAGCGGCCGGTCGTTTTGCCGCGGCCGCAGCCGGCCTTGCGCTGGCGCAACGTGATTCGGCGCACCGTCAAGCAGCTGTGGTCGCGCCTCAGCGGGACCGAGCCTCCTACTCGGTACGCCAGCGATGCGGCATGCGCCCTCGGCGTCGCACCAAGCCTAACCATGTTGTTGTTCGTTGTTGTTATGTCACCACTGGCGACGACGCCTGGGCACAGGCCCCCACCTTGTCGCGTGTGGATCCGCGTCGTCGACACGGGCACGGGCGTGTCCAAGGAAAGCCTGCCGCAGATCATCGAGCCCTTCCAGCAGGCGGACGACAGCACCACGCGCCGGTTCGGCGGCACCGGCCTCGGCCTGACGATCTGCACCGAGCTGGTGCAGCTGCTGGGCGGCGACTTTGTCATCGCCAGCGCCGAGGGGATCGGGTCCATCTTTCTGTTCTCGGTGCCCTGCGCCGTCGACGACCCCTTGCAGCCGCTCGCGGTGCCGCCGGCCAAGGGCGCCGATGACGGAACGACGTCGCTGACGGTGGACGCCGCGCAGGGGAGCGACTTGGCGCGTAGCAGCAGTTCCACCGACGCCGGCATCCTCAGCTTCCCGCTGCCCCCGCCCGTCGCCGCCGCCGCTCTGCCGCGCACGCCGTTGACCCCGGTGCCGCCGGCGCGACCGCTGGTCGTCATGATTGCCGACGACAACCAGTTGAACGTGCAAGTGCTGTCGCGGCAGCTGCACCTGCTCGAGTGCCAGGTGGTGATCGCGCACCACGGGCAGGAGTGCGTGGACATGGTGCAGCGGTACCTGGCCAGCACCGAGGACCCTGGCGGCAGCGGCTCGGCGACATCGGCGTCGTGGGCGACCGTCACGCTGCCGGACGGCTCGGTGTGCGCGGCGCCGCCGCACCTGGACCTCATCCTCATGGACTTGCACATGCCAGTGCTCGACGGCTTTGGTGCGACACGCGCCATTCGGGACCTCGAGGCCCGGCTCCGCCCGCACGCCCCGCACGTGCCAATTGTGCCGCTTTCCGCCGACGACCCCGAGGCGCAGCGGCTGCTCTGCCGACAGGCCGGCATGGAGGGCTTCCTGCGCAAACCGGTGCTGCTGCAGTCGCTGCGGCACTTGCTAGACACGTACGCGCGGAAACGCTCCGCCCCACCATAAGGCGCGTGCGCATGGCCTGGAGCATGGGAGTATCCAACCGAAACACCGACCAGCTCTGTTGTACAGCCCAGTGTGTGCAATTACGTTTGTGCCATTAACCTGGAAGTCGCGGTCAAGTACCTGGGTTCTGAATTCTTTCCTTCCTTCTGTACAGTTTCGTTCGTGAATGTCATCCGTCCGGGCGGCGCGCGCCCACCGTTTTTAGCTCTTGCCGAGCTCCTCCAGCTGCCGCAGGAACTGCCGCGGGGTCACCAGCTCGGTCGCGCCATACGTGATAGTCTTGGGGATCAGTTGCGCCTGCCAGAGATAGCTAAGCGAGCATCATTCCAGAAAGAAGCGCTGTCAGCGCGCGCGCCCTACACAGATCACTCCCGCTAGGCGGCGCGCGCCCGTCCGCACCCGCGCGTATTGCTGCAGCTGCAGGTACTCGACCATGCTGCCGCCGCCGACCATGAACACAATGGCCGACTGGAACGAGCGGCGCGGCCCGCCCGTGACCGCCAGCCGGCTGTCGCCGCGCTTGCTGCTGCGCGGATCGAGGTAGAGGTACGAGTCCGTCTCAGGGTTGGCGCGCTGCTCCATGAGGGCGCTGACGGCGGCCACGACGGGCGGCACGTGGTCGGACGCCAGGGCGCTCTTCAGGTTGTCCAGCAGCTTGAGGCCGAGCCCGCCCAGCAGGTCCGCCGTGCTGTTGCCGCTCGCCGGCTTGGCCGACCCACCGTGCGCGCCGGCCTGCATCAGTGACACCTCCTTATACCTGCGCCGAGCGGCGCCGCCCCTTGTGTGGCTTGGGAAGGGCGACTGGTTAGGCGATGGCAAGGACGCGGTGCTGCGCGCCCCCGCGCACGCGCGTCCCTCTTGGCAAAGTCGACGGCGGCCAGGTTGCAGCCGGCGGCCTGCAGCGCGGTCTCCATGGCGGCGAGGTCGGCGGCGGGTATCTCCTGCGTGGAGAGCAGGTACACCAAGAACAGCCGCAGCTTGTCGTCCGGCGTGCCCTTGGAGGGGTCGTTGAGAATGGCCAGCACGGTCGCCGGGGTCTGCGGAGCCACGGGGAGCAAGTTCGGCGCCGCAGCGGTCAGTGGAAAGCTACCACGCCACACAGGCACGCTGCTGGCGGTGACATGACTGCGCACCTGACGCGCAATGGTGTCCTCCACGCCGTGGAACTCGTCGAGGTTGCGCTCCTTGATGGCGCGCAGGAGCGCGGTGGCCAGGTTCATGTGCATGTCCAGCAGCCGCTTGCGCTCCTGCAGCTGCGGCAACGCCGCCACCGCCGCTCGCAGCTCGGCCGTGTCCGTCGGCCGCGGGCCCCTGCGGCGTGGTCCATGTCGCCTATCCGGTGCACGGTGTTAGATGATCGGCCAGCAGGCTCGCGAACACCACCAGGGCCGTAGGCGTACCCGACCAGGTCGTCCGCGCTCAGCTGCGACGTGATGCGCGTGACGCGGTCGTGCTCCTCCTTGTACTTGGCCAGCTCGGCCTCCACGCGCTCTGGAAGCGTTTAAACGCACATGGCGGTACACCCGGTTGAAGCTTGAGAGCCCATGCGCCCGAGCCGAGTGCACACATGGGCGCGCGCGTGGCGTACGGGCCACTTCAGGGAAGATGGTGCCCGCGTTGTTCCGCCAGAACGCGTCCTTCACATCCAGGTCGTACTCTTTCCGCTTGACGCCGTTGCCGTCCGGCACCTGCCGCCCAACCAGCGGCCACGAACCGCGCCAAGACAGGTCAGCAAAGACGCCGTGTACTTTTCCCCACCATCCGCGCCTTGCGTGGCCGACCTCGAGCGTGACGCGGTTCAGGCGCAGGTCCAGGACGTCGTGCACGAGCGCCTGGTACGTCCACGGGTGGTGGAGGGCCGTCGCCATGTCCATGGTCCGGTCGAGCAGGATGAGCACTGGGTTGCGCACCAATATCGAAGGGCTGCCAACTCCACGTGAGCCTCACGCGCGCCACCTCGCGCGTCGGGCTCGCCGGGCCTACCCGGCCGCTGGTAGCCCACGACGCCGGCCTTGTCGGGGAAGAGGTTGATGCGGCTGTTGGCCAGGTGGTTGCGGAGGTTCTGCTCCAGCTTTTCAGCCACCATGGCAGCGGCGTGGCCGCGCGGCGCGCGAATGATGGGCACGTCGCCTATGACGACGGCGAGGGCGGAGCGCCAACAGCAATCCGTGAGCACGTCCTCGCTGCAGTGTCCAGCACCCCCGGCTGCACCGACCTAGCGTCACCAGGACGGAGAGAAGGCCGCTGGCGATGCTGTCGGCAGCCTGCATGACCTCGCTTTCCAGCGACGCGCGGCTGTTAAGCGTCAAGAAGGCCTCTGGCAGCCGCAGGCTGAAGAGGCTCGGCTCCAGCGAGACAAAGTTCAAATACTGGTCGTACACCTGCGTCGCCAACCCCGATGAGAGGCAGGGGTGACGCGTGTGAGTGCCACGTGCTGCTGGACCAGGGTGGCTCGATGGGCAACGCCGCTGACCTTGGCGATCTTGGTGACCGCTTCGGTCTGGATGGATGCGGCGGCGAGCTGGTTCAGCAACGCGCCCGGCACGGGAGACAAAAAGTTGATGTAGTAGCTGTCGTACAGGTTCGCCGCGAGGTCCTGCGGGGTCGCGGCCGAGCCTTTCACAGGCGCGGCGCCAAGCGGTCAATAACAGGCCCTACCTCCCGCAGCGGCGCTGGATCGCAGGCGGCCACCTTGGCGATCCGGTCAATGTTGTCCGGCTTGGGCTCGACGAGGTAGATCGCCGCCACGTCGGGGACGGGATCGCGGTCCGCGTGCAGCAGCCTGCGCCACCGGTCGCCGGGACGCGGCGGGCGGCCCAGTTAGCTTGGCGCGGGTGTCGGCGCCCCCGGCGCGGCCCGGCGATCACACACATGTGCAGTGTCACGGCGTTCTCGCGCAGCTCGCCCACGCGGAGCAGGGGCGAGATGACGTCGCGACCGAACGCGTCAAAGATCAGTACCTTCCACACCTCCGTGCCGCCCTCCGCGTCGCCGCCGGCGCCGCCCGTGCCGCCGAGCGCCGGGCTGGCCGTGTCTCCCGCCTCGTCGGCGTCGTCGCGGGTCCGGGCCCACGGCTCGTTGAAGTGCAGCATGTCCAGGACGGCGTCTGCGAGGCAGTGCCCACCCCCAGTTCGCCAGCGTATGTCAGCTCAACGCCGCGGTTGTTAACAAACGGGAGCGTGGCTGCCCTTCCGCACCAATTTGGCGGTCCCGCAGGGACGGCCCCGCGCCAAAGTCGTCGGCCGCGGCGGCACCGCTGGCCGCAGCGGCCGCACCGTCGTTGGCCGCCATCGTTGCCAGCGACTTGCCTGACGCGACCGTCGTGCAAACGCCACTGGGCAGACAGCGCCGAAGGCAATGTGTTGCCCGGTCCACGCCGCGGCGCACGCCGCCAGGTGCTCCGTTTGCTTTGCGGCTTTTTGGGGCTGTCGGGTGCGACACAGGTCCCCTGCTTCCTTCAGGGCGGCCTCGTCCGCCGCCTCCTCGCCCTCGTCCTCGCCCTCCTCGCCCACTGCTTCGTTGCCGTCGTTGTCTGCGTCCGCTCCACCACCGTTGTCGTTGCCGTCGTCCTCGTCGTCGTCGTCGTCCTCCTGCCTCGTCGTCGCGTCCTCGTCCTCTTCTTCCTCCTCGTTCTCCCTGTCCTCCTCGCCCTCTTCCTCGTCGTCCTCGTCCTCCTGCCGCTTCCTCGTCGTCCTCGTCCTCCTGCCGCTGCCTCGCGTCCTCCTCGCCCTCTTCCTCGTCGTCCTCGTCCTCGTCTTCTTCTGCCGCCAATGACGTCATCACACGGCAGACGCACCGAAAGAACACCGGCAGAATACCGGCAGAACACTGGCAGACACTGGCAGACAACCGTAGGAATGGCGGCAGAATGGCGGCAGAATGGCGGCAGACAGGGTGGACGGCAGCGGCAGAATCGGGTGACGTCCTACGTGGCTCATAGGAATGAAACGGGGCGGAATCGCGGCAGAACACGATGGAATGGGGTGGAAGAGGGTGGACGTGTGGCAGAATTAAGGCAGAACGTAACGGTCGTCGCGGCAGAACAACGGCAGAAGCGCGCCAAAAACAACGCCAGCGGCGGCCGGCGTTCCGCAGGACACGCGCCGCGCGTCCCCCCGCCCGCCCCGCCGCCTCCACGCCCCGTCACGGCCCGTCGGCACGCCCGTCGGCACCCGCTGGAGACGCCTGGACAGCCGCAAGACGGGGGGGACGCCGCAGCATCGGCGTACGGAGCGGCGGCGGCGCCGGGTGGCGCACCTCGCGAACGCCGCGCGCGGCGGAGGGCTAAACTGCGCCCGGCACCGGCCCGCCGCCGTGCGCGCCTCCCACAGCGCTCCCTCCAGCACGCCGTCAAGTTTGCTGGAGACGGCCGGAGCGGTGCGACGTGCATCAGAGCCGCCGCGGTCTCTGTACGGCCCGGTGCAACTCCGCCACCTGCGGTTGGCGCAGAGCGTTAGAACGGCAACGCCACTTTGCAGCGCTCGTTGGGAGGGGGCCGTCTTGCAACCAGGGAGCCCACGCGCTACCTTGACCTGTGCAGCTCTTAAGGTGAGCGACGCCTGACCCGCGCCACGCAGCTTGAACGATGCTGACAGCGCCGCCTCAGCACCCGTGGTGGCGGGCCTCTGAAGCCACGGCGTCGGCCACGCCCGAGCGGAACGCTGCCGCCACCATGGGGGTCCGCAATAAGGAGGTCGACTACAAGGACCCCGCCTTTGACCCGAACTCGGCCACCGTGCTGGAGCTGCGGTCGATCCTCGGCCAATACGGCGTGCCGATGCGCGGCCGCCTGAACAAGGTCCGTCTGACGGCCCCCCGTTGGCAAGGGTAAAGTAACAACCCCGCGGCTGACCGGCTGCGTCGCGCGAGGGCGCCGCCCGCTGCGTTCCGTACGCAGAGCGACCTGGTTGAGCTCTTCAACACCCAGGTCCGGCCCAAGCTGCAGGCGCCGCCGCCCAAGGCCGCCCGCGGCGCAGGCGTGCCTCGCGTCCACAACCAGGCCGAGGCCGAGGCGCTCGCCGAGCAGATCCGCGAACGCGAGGAGGCCAAGGCGGCCAAGCGCGGCACCACCGACGTCGCGGGCCCGGCGGCCGCCGTCGTCGTGTCGCCGCCGCTGGACCGCCACCAGGAGCCCGCCGAAGCCGCTGCGGCGCCGGGCAGCCGCACCGTCGACCGCAACTTTAACATCTTCCAGGTGAGCGGCTTGCAATGAGTGGCACACCCCTGCGTGCGCAGCACTGATGGCGCTGCTGCTGCTCTCCGGCCTGCAATTGTGACGCTGCCGGTGCAGTCGGGCGGCAGCTCAGCGACTGGCACAACGAAGAAGGTCGTGCGCCGCCTTGGCGGCGGCACCGCCACGCGGCACACCCCGGCGGCGGCCGACACGGGCGCCCTGGTACGTTGCCCTCGGACGGGCTAGCGTCGCCGCGCCCTGCCACCGCTGACCGCGCGGCTGCGTTCGCGTGAATGCGTTCGTGGCGGCCCAGCGCTCGACCGTCTCGGACGAGCCGCCATCGCCCACGCCGGCCACCAAGCTGCGGCCAACGTCGCCCGGTACGCGCGGCGGCGGCCAGCGCGCTGCTGCACGCAGACTGGGCCTGACGATCCACGCTGCTTGCGGCACCATTCGCTGGGTTCCGGTTGCAGCAGAGTCGCTGGTGCCGGACTCGTCGCCGCCGTCGCGCCATCGTCAGACGCTGTCGCCGGCCGCGCTCAACTTTGACGACACTACACCGGCGGCGCATGCCCGCCGCGTCCAGGTCGTCCGGCCACTGCCGCCCTCTGCTCCGTACGGGGCGCTCGATGGGTCTGCCTTGGGGAACGCCCGTGCTGACGCAGCACGCGCCGCCGAGGGTGGCGCGCCGCGCCTCCGCAGGCTGTTCAGCTGGACCCACGTGATCGGTGTGCTGATCGTAGGCCTGCTCGCGGCGTATGCGGGGCACACCTACCGAGTGACGCGGCTGCCGTACTGCGACAACGGCGTGGTGCCCGCCAACGCCTGGTGGCCCGGTGCGGGCAGACGGCCCGCGATGCGTGCGATGGATGCGAACACCGACTCTGACGGCCGTTGCCGCAAGGCCGATGTCGTTGGCGCGGGGGCCCTGCAGAATGCCAGCCGTGCCCTGGGGGCGCGACGTGCACGGACGGCCTGGCCAAGTGCGACGACCCCATGAAGACCGTGCAGAACGGCCAGTGCCGCGAGAACAAGGACCTGGTCCGGCGCGTCACCAAGGCCACCGAAGCCATCAGCGCGGCGCTGACCCACGATGCCGGTGCGTTCCAAGCCGTGGCGCGCGTGGTCGCTCTTTTTTTTTTCGGGACGCGTGCAAATCACTCTGGTTGCTTCGATGCGTGCGCATGGCTCTAGGCTCGCGCTACTGCAACGAGGTGGACGTGCCGGGCGACGAGGTCTACGTGACGTACAGCACGACCCAGCTGCTGAAGCTGCTGCAGTCCCACGGCTACTCCATCGCTGTACGAGGGTGCGCATGGAAGCAGCCCCCGCGCTGCAATGTTTGCTGACGGCCCAGGGATCGGGGGCACGTGGGCTTGGCCACCGCAGCCCAAGGACGCCGTGACGGCGCTGAAGAACGTGGAGAAGAACCGCGCCACCACGGTGCCGTTCCACGTTGACAAGCCGGCGTACGTGCCACGACACGTCCGGTTCGCGCCCATCTGAACGGGGCGGCTAAGAGTCCGGGGACCTGCACCAGGTCCGGTCCGCCCACCCACAGGACGTCCGAGGGCGAGTGGTCCGTGCGCGCCACCGAGATGGCCTTCTCGCCGCTGCAGCGCATCTACTGCAAGCGCGACGCCATCGCTGCCGCGCGTGAGCATGCGCCCACGCTGGCAGGTGCGGTGCCGCTGCCGTATCCCCCAGGCCGTATCCCCCAGGCCGGCCACCGTTCACAGACTCATGAAAGTGAATGGCAGCGTGTACGGTCGTGCGACGATGCCCAGGCGGCGCCACGGTCGTTCTTGGCCTCATCTATGCGCTCAAGAAGCGCCGCGGTGCGTCCTCGTGCCTGACCGACTTGGCAATAGTAATCATATTGCCTATGACTAATCCGCCTGAACCGCATATACTGCGCTGTGCGCCTGCGACGCAGACCGTCGCCGCAGCCAGGAGCGCGTCCGCCAGATGACCGAGACCGTCCGGCAAAAGCTGCGCGAGCAGGTACCGCGGCGATGGTGCCCGAATAACTCCCATGGAGCGTGTCGCGCTTAATGACATGATGGCACGACCGTGCTGCCGATCGTCCAGGCCGCGCGCGCCCACGCGGACGCCGCGCTGAACACGCCCCCGTACCTGCAAGTGGACCACCTCCGCGCGATTCTGATCGGCACGGATCCGCTGCCGCGCGCGGTCGGCGAGTGGCAACAGGTTCGTGGTTGGGCTAGGGTGACTACGGTTCATGGAACGACTGTGCTGACGCTCGTGCTCGTGCCTTGCTTCCCGTTTGGCCGCAATGCAGGTGGAGGTGGAAGTCGGCAAGGACCCCCGCATCGCTGCGATCTCGTACGTCGTCGACGGCGTGCAGGCCGAGTGCTGGGAGTGGAAGGGTGCGTCCCCGCTACGTCACGAAAAGGTCCACGTGCACACACTGACGGCAAGTCGACGAACTACCCGCCTTGGTCTGGGCGCCCGGCTAGCTCCCGAGACGTTGAACATGTGAGCTGGACCAGGCGAGAGACGACGGGGGGATAACAATTTACAACCAACGCTGTACACAAGAGTGGCTATAAAACAGAGAACTCAAATGCTGTGTACACGGTTCATGCGCCAGACGCGGAGCGCTTGCCGTTGTGGTAGTCGATGAGCAGCTGCAGCTGTCGCTCGTTCCCGTTCGTTCGTGCCGCCTAGCCCGCCGTCCGCAGAAGCGAAATGCAGTGTGCTCCAGGACATGAGCCACAACGGCCTCGCAGCGGTAGCGCCACGCCCGGCAACGCACCTCCTGCGCCGCCGTCAAGCTGGCCACAGCGATGCGGTTGTTGCGGTCGTAGGCGTCCAGCACTGCCTGGCGCGCTTGCTGCAGGCGGTAGTACTGCAGGACACCGCCTACGCTCGCGAACGCGAGAATGCCCGCGACGATCAGCGCGGGCGAGTAGCTGGAACGGCGCACGCTGCAGCGGAAGGCAGCCCAATACCGTTAGCGCAGGCGCCCACTCAGGGCGCTGCAAGAAGCAATCGGCAGGCCGCACCGTTTGACTGGCCTGAGCGGCTCCGCGGCGAAGCCCGCATGGGGCGGCGGGCGGTGGGGCCGCGGGCCATCCCAGGCCGGGTGGAAGCCGCTGCCGCCGACGCAAGCCGCGCCTGCTGCGGACCGGGGCATGCGGACGTCAGCCCACGGCGTGACGCGCTTCCTTTCTTTGGTCGCAGCCGTACCGGTGGCCGCCACCGGCCCGCTCGGCGTCGTACGCGCGGCGCAGGTCCGAATTGCTCAGCACGCGGTAGGCTTCCTGGACGCGCAGGAACCGCGTTCGGGTGGCGTCCGCGGCGTCCGCGGCAGGGGCGGCGGCGGCTGCCGCGCGGCGGTCCGGGTGTAGCTTCAGCGCCAGGCGGCGATACTGCCGCTTGATCGTCGCCGGGTCGGCGTCGCGTGTAACGCCGAGCACCGTGTAGTGGTCCTCCATGGCTGGCGTCCGGCGGCGTCCGGAGCAGGCTGAGCGTCGGGCCAAGCAAGGCGCGCGGGGCCCGATCTGGTCGACAACGCCTCGTGTCGGCCAGCACGTCCGCTACGTACGTTCCCCACATCCACAGCTGCCCTGGCTGCCCTGGCTGCCCTGGGGTTCGAAGGCGCGCCGTCTTTGCCGTCCCGCCGACGTCGGAAACACTCCGCCGGGATATCCACGCACCGCTCTGCCCCACTCTGCACGCTCACGCGCCGACCCGTCCTCCGCCTCCTCCCACCTTCCGGGCCGCCTCGGCCGTCGTCCAGGCGGCGTCCACGCGGCGTCCAGGCGGGCGCCGCGTGCTCAGGGGCGCCGCTCTGGAGGGTCCAGAGGGTCCACCGACTTCACTCGCGGCACGCGTCGCCGCCGCCTGCCGCTGATGACGTCATCGCTTTGTGACGTCATCGTCATTGCTCTGCGACGTCATCGACATCGTTCTGTGACGTCATCGGGCGCGCGATGCGCCTGCGACGGCGACCTGCGACGCGACGGCGAGGCGCCTGTTGACCATGGCGTGTCTCGGCCCCCCCGCTACATCGCCGCTGGATGGGTGGAGACAAAGGAGGGAATCGACGGGAGGCTGTGGTTATCAGAAGCTATTGGGGGCGACCAGGGCATGCTGTGCGCCATCTGCGGCACGGTGATCCCGGCCGTGGCAGCCACGGACACGGCGATGGGTCTGCTGTGCTAAAGCCGTGCATTTCAAGACAACAAAACATGCGATTCCGTTCTTTTGGCAGTGTAGTGCACACAACAGCTGCGTCTCTACTTGGCCTCGGCCGCTGCGTCGCACAGGTCCTAAACACAACCGCCCGTGCACGGTCAGCTCGAACGGACGCTCGCTCCCCAAAGCCCTGCTCGCGGACGTACCCGGCGTGGCGTTGGTCGGCGCGGCCGCCGGGAGCGCTGGAGCCTGCTCCTGCGGCTTCATGGCCGGGAACAAGAGCACCTCCTGCACCGCATCCATGCCCAAAACATTGCCGTGGCATGTCGCGGTGAGCAAAGCCGTGCGAAGCATCGTCAGGGCGCAGTGCGAGGCGCCGGACCTTGATGTTGGACGAGTCCGTAAGGAACATGGTGAAGCGGTCGATGCCGAGACCCCAGCCACCGGTCGGCGGCAGGCCGTACTCGAGGGCGTTGCAGAAGGTCTCGTCGATCAGCTGCGCCTCGTCGTCGCCCGCGGCCTTGTCCTGTGCGAGGGTGGCCGTGGCCGCACCACGCCACTTTAACGTACTGTCAGCGGCGCAAGCTTCGCCGGCCACGCGGCTCGCCTGGCGCGAGCAGCGCACCTTGGCCTGGTCGGCGAACCGCTCGCGCTGGGTGAAGGGGTTGTTCAGCTCGGTGTACGAGTTGCACAGCTCCTTCTGGCACACGAAGAGCTCGAAACGCTCGGTCAGGCCGGGTGTGCTCCGATGGCTGCAAGCCATGCCCAATTAGTCTGCGAACGATGCGCCGGTGAGCCGCCATCTAATGTCCTCGCCCTTCCACCCGGCGGCCTCCCCGTACGTCTTGGCGAGCGGGCTCATCAGCGCCGGGTGGTCGATGATGAAGGTCGGGTTGATGCAGTTGACCTCCAGGAACTCGCCAACGAGCTGCGAGTCCACTTCCCGACGCCCGAGAAAGCGAGACTCCTCTTAGTTCTGGGTTACTCGGCTCACGCAGTCAGTGTCTGACCGCCGACCTTGTCCAGCAGGCGCGCGTTGGTCCGCGGCGGCGAGCAGTCGACCTTGTGCTTCACGCACAGCTCCTGCAGGAACTTGTTGGTCTCTGCGTGGCCCGGCAGCAGCAGGGCGCCATCTGCGCGCTACTTGGTGAGCAGCGGGCCGCATGGGCCATGCAGCTCGCTCGCAGCACGCACCCTCCGACGCCAGGTCCTCGGGGAACTTGACGCCGAGCGCCTCCTCCAGGCCAGCGATCATCGAGATGCGCTTGAACGGCGGGGTAAAGTCGACCTCGAACTCGCGGCCGTTCGGGCCCTCCGGGTGGTACTTGAACTTGTAGTCGCCGATGACGTCCTTGACGATGCCCGAGAGCATCTGCTCGGTGATGGTCATGAGGTCGTGGTAGTCGGCGTAAGCCATGTAGAACTCGCACGTGGTGAACTCGGGGTTGTGCGTCTGGTCAATGCCTGCAGCACGCCGACGGCAAGCAGACATCGGCCACGGCATCGTTGAGCACAGCGATCCGTGCGCCCGGGGGGGGGGGGCCTGCCAGGGCCGGCTGGGCCTACTTTCGTTGCGGAACTGGCGGCCAATTTCGTAGACGCGGTCCAGGCCACCGACCACGAGTTGCTGACCGCCGCCGAAAATGAGCAAGGGGACCAGGCGCGTCAGACGGGCGCCGCCACGCGCTTTGCAGCCGCATCTGCCAGGGCGCACCTTCAGGTAGAGCTCCGGCGCAATGCGCATGAAGAGGTCCATCTTCAGGTCGTTGTGGTGGGTCTTGAACGGCTTGGCGGCGGCACCGCCAGCAATCATGTTCATCATGGGCGTCTCGACCTGCGCACGCGATACCATGGGCGGAAAAAGAGATCCCAGGCCTAGTTAGTTCCCGGCACGCGCGCCTGCCACCGAGCCGCGCGTGGCACGCACCTCCAGGAAGCCGAGGTTGTCAAGGAAGCGGCGCACGCCGTTGATGATCTTCGTGCGGGTGATGAACTTGTTGCGGACAAAGCCGTTCATAATCATGTCCAGGTACCGCATGCGGTAGCGCAGCTCCTGCGGTTATCCAAAACAAGGACCCCCCGTGCGGCTTCGCCGTCAGCCAACGCGCAATCGTCTTCCCTCAGGGCACCTGCGGCCGCACATTGTCCTTGAAGCCGTAGTGCGCGCTCGGCAGCATGTGCAGGCACGGCGACAGCAGCGTGATCGCGGTCGGGATGATCGACAGCTCGCCGCGCTTCGACTTGCCTGGCGGCCGCGCGCGCGCGAGACGCCGACGATCGGCTATGCGATGGAGCGTCAGTCGCTATCATCGCAGTCGGCGGCGGCCATGGGGAGGGCGACGTACCGGGGTAGCCCGTGACGCCGACGATGTCGCCGCGCTTGATGGTGCTGTGGATCTTGTCAAAGTCCTGGGTCGACACCCTGCGACGAGGCCGCGAGCCCCACAGACGCCGCCTTTGGGTCAGCACCGGGCCGCATACGCGGGCCAGCGGGCATACGGCGGCGTCGTACTTGGCATCGGCCAGGATCTGCACGTGGACGCCCTCGCCGTGCAGGTCGTAGAAGACCAGCTTGCCCTGCGCGCGCTTGCTCATGACGCGGCCTGCCGAGCGGAGGGCACGCGCAGATCCGCGCGTGTGGCCTCGTCAGCCCGCGCGGCGAGCACTCCGATGCGCAAAGCAGACCGCGCCGTACCGGCAATGTTCACGGTGGTGTCCAGGCGGTCGCCGTCGGAGATGCCGCGGAACTTCTCAATGTACGCTGGCAGCGACAGGTCGACCTGGAACTTGTGCGGGTACGGGTTCTCGCCGTTGGCGATCATGCCCTTGATGGCCTTGGAGCGAAGCTCAAAGTATTGCTGCGATCGGCGCGCCGGCAGCGGCCGCGGCGGGCGCCGGGCCAGCGGGCGTTAGCCGGGCGCGCGACGTACGAGCCGTGGTCGGCGCAGCGCCGCGTACAGTCGGGTCCAGGTCATCGTCGCCGCCAGCCGCCGCCTTCTTGGCGGGGCCCTTGCCCGCGGGTGTCTTGGCCGCCGGCGAGGCGGGCTTCTGGGCCGGCGCGGCCGCCTGCACGGGGGTCTCGCTGGGCAGGGCCAACCGGGACGGACGCCGAGGTACGGCACGGTGTTAGAGGGCAGCCTTGAATCGCGTGTCGTGCCTCCCGTCCTTTCTCCGCCTCGTCTCTCCCCCCCACCCCCGCCCCTCTGCCCTCGTCCACGGACCTCTCTCCTGGCCTCGTGCACCCACCCTGTGGGGGGGCAACGCGGCGTCTGCTGCAAACACGCCAGACACGGGCCGACGGTCTTCTCGCCAACACCTGCCATCTGCTTGTTGTCTGCTCCTCCCGTTCGGAGCTGCCGGTCCTCCTCGACAGACCACCGTCGCTGGACGGCGTCGCCGCGCCTTGCGCCATGCGGTGGCCCCAACGCGACCCCAAAAAGCAGATCCTCGACGGCCGCAAATCTCGCCGCGTTTGCAGCTTCAGCTCCTACCCACTTTTCCTCCAGCCCCCCACCCACGTTCCCTGCCTTTTTCTCTCGTCGCGGCCTTCTCTCAAGGCAGCTGCACCCCGCCGTCGCGCTTCCGCAGCGCCCTCGTGCTCGCGCTCCACCAGACGCCACCGAGCGGCGTCCCCCCGTGCGCCGCCCCGCCAACGACACCGTCCCTTGGACGTTTCCTCGTCCTCCACCGGCAGTACCGCCGCCTTCCCCGCCCCCCTCCCCCTGCTGCCTCGTCCTCCTCCTGCGTGCCGCCTTGTGCGCCGCGGCGTACCTCGCCATGGCTTCGCTGCGCCGTCGCACTAGCGCGCGCGGAGCCGCCACGTGGTAGACTTGATCACGTGATATGTGATGATGTCACTGAGACACACTCGGTGACGTCGCCTATGGCAGCCACCCGCCATGGCACGTCTCTGGACCGCGGCGACATTAGTCTCGCGGTCGTCTCGCGGCGACAGGCGGCATATGTACATCCACGCTGCAGCGGCTAGTGTAACGGGGCTGTAGCACATTGCGCTGGGCAGAGGAGCCCCTATTTGCATGTGCGCTCCTGGTATTCACCTGTCGGGCCACGTTACTTACGATACCGCCGCTTACCACATCAAGCGTTACACTGGTAGCGCTGAAAGTTCTCTTTGGCATCAGTTAATAGCGCTGAAGTTCTCTTTAGCATCAGTTAATATAGGGCCTACCAATACCAATACCCAGCGGCGTCTCGACCTCGCATGAGAGCGCTGGTTGGCCCGCCGAGTGGGCACTGAGCGTCTACGGGCGACGTTCCGCGGGACACGGCGGCTGCCGCGGCTGCCGCTGTCCCCCGTACCGACGGCAGCGGACAGCTGCGCTTTGCTATGCGCAACGGCAAAGGTACGGTGGCAACGAAGGCATGTGCTTCAATTGTATTGTGCGCAATAAATTAGGACGTGCATGTGCTGTGAAATAAATTAGGGGGAGTGACATGCATGCACCAGCACCCAGCGGGCGGGCGATTACTGGGCGCCGCGGGCCGGCAGGAGGATGTAGCTGCCGTAGTGGTGCGTGGCGACGCCGAGGAAGCCGCGCGAGCTGGCGAACTCGCGGCCGACCTCGCCGAGCATGTTCTCGAGGGGCAGGGTGCCCTCCTGCCAGAACGAGTCCTCTGGCGGGCAGTACGGCGGCATGATGGTCTCGGCGGCGAAGACGGCGGGCACCTTGCCGTTGAGGCTGGCCAGGATCTTGTTGATGCCACCGACGCCGTCGCGGCCGTTGACGAACTCGGCCTTGTCGTCGTAGTAGTTCATAATGTTGACGTAGTCGACGAAGGGGTCGGCGAGCAGCGCGCTCCACAGGTCGGTGACGTAGTGGTAGTAGTCGCTGCCGGTGTCCCAGGCGACGGTGAGGCCGGCGGCGTTGGCGGCCGACTTGCAGGCACGGAAGATGGCGATCAGGTTGTTCTGGTACAGGTCGTTGTAGTTGTCCTTGCCCGCGCCGTTGTTGGAGCGCCAGCCGTCGAGGACGTGCGGCTCGATGTCGAGGTGGATGCCGGCGAGCTTCTGCGCGGCGTTGGTGGTGGCCTTGTTGAACGCGGCGATGTCCTTGCACATCTGGATCGGCGTGTTGGTGGCGCCCGTCGAGGTGACCCACTGGGCGTCGCCGGCGAGCAGCTCGATCTTCACGCCGGCGGCGGTGGCCTTGCCGATGAACTCGCGGAGCAGGTTGGGCTGGTTGCGCACGACGTCCATCGAGACCTCGACGAAGAGGCGGTTGTACGGCGCGTAGGTGTTGTAGGGGCGCGTGGCGTTGGCCAGCAGGAGGTCCTGGAAGTTGGCCGCCGAGGTGGCACCGTGGCAGGTGGCCGCGTACCGGTTGGCGGCGACGCCGTTGAAGAGGCACGCGTTGAGCTCCCAGACGTACATGCCGCGCAGGACGGACTCGGGCGGGCCGCCGGTGTAGCCAGCGATGGCGCCGGGCGTCGTGGGCTTGGCGGGGGGCGCGCTGGTCGTGGTCGGCTTGGCGGTCGGCGGCGCCGCGGTCGGCGGGCGCGTCGTCGGCGGGTTGGTCGGCCGGTTGGTCGGCTTCATGGTGGCCGTGGGCTTGGCCGTCGCCGTGGGCTTGGCGGGGGCGGGCGGGGCGGGGGCGCTGCCGGCGACGCAGTCGTCGGCGTGGACGTAGGCGGAGGGCTCGCAGTCGCTGCCGCGGTAGTACTCGATGAAGGCGGGGCGCGCCTTGAGGTTGTTGGCCGCGATGCTGGCGCCGCTGCCGTCGCTCTGGAGCATGCCGATGTAGCCCCAGGACGAGGTGTACAGCACCGCGCAGCGGATGGTGGACGGCGGCACGACGACGGCGCTCGAGGAGCTGGTCACCGTGCAGGTGGCCGCGTACGCCGACGCGAGGAAGGCGGCGAGCACCACGAAGAGGTTGCCAAAGCGGCGGAGGGTCGAGCGCACCATCTTGGTGGTGGTGGAGAGGCCGAGGCGCCGGGCGGGCGTCGTCGAGCCGTTTGAGGACGGTGGCTGTTGAAAAGTGATCGGCCGGACGCTGCGCGGCGGGGCTTAAATAGCGCTGCGCGTCCTGGCGTGGCGCGGGCGTGCGTCGTCGGCCATGACGGCTCGCCGGCGGCCCGGGCGCGCGTGCACGGCGTGCGTCCCGCAACCACGCGCCTTGGCGGACGCGTGGGCCGCAGTGGGCGCAGTGCAGCGCGCGTGCGTGCGTGCGTCCATGGCGTGCACGGCGTGGGCCGCCGGGTCGCGCGGCGTCGCGCGGCGTGCGTCCATGCCAAGCGGACGCGGCGACGCTGTCGCCGGGTGTGCCTGCGGGACTGCGGGACGCCATTAGCTAAGCCCAATTAACAGCACGTGGTCCATGATGTGGCTGGCTGGCAATGCCTGCCGCGCACGTGCGTCCCAGGCTGCCGTCCGAGACGCCATGGTGGCCGGTTGCCGTCGGGCGTGGGCGTGCGCGCACCGTGCCGCTGCCGCGGTTTGACAGCACGCGTTTTGAGGGGCATGAGGAAAGCGATGTTGGCAGTGGCGTGGAGTACATGCCCTAGCGAGTAGTGAGGAGTAGCGAGGACGAACAGTAGGCTGGTCCCCCCCCCCCCCCCCCCCCCCCCCCCCCCCCCCCCTCCCCCGCCCCCTCCCTCCCCCCCCCCCCC
>Ga0180216_1001545_pt1 | contig 20418 bp, 23 predicted proteins | sample eDN3rd37CBELigMG_FD_128879 | JGI IMG/M metagenome (GOLD analysis project Ga0180216, IMG submission 128879) | Enriched Miracle-Growth compost microbial communities from Emeryville, California, USA - eDNA 3rd pass 37_C BE-Lig MG (version 2)... ...
GCCAGCGTCCGGCCACGGACAACAACGCGGAACAAACACAAACAGAGCCCTCGACCACGTGGCCTCGCCCTAATGTAGGCTTCGCTCTTACGAGCTACGCCGACCCGGACGACGAGGACGACGAGGACGGACGACGAGGACGACGAGGACGAGGACGAGGATAACGAGGAGGACAACGAGGACGACGACGAGGACGTCGACGAGGACGTCGAGAACGAGGACGTCGAGGACGAGGACGACGAGGACAGGGAAGACGAGGCAGGGAAGACGAGGACGAGGAGTAAGAAGTGGACGACGAGGAAGAAGAGGACGAAGAGGAGAGCGACGAAGAGGAAAGCGACGGAGAGGACGCAGAGGACACGACGCAGAGGACACGACGCAGAGGACGACACGCAAGGTCGGTCAGCGTCACTAGTGTTGAGGACGACAAGACCACGAGTTTCCACTGGCGGCTGGCCTGAGCTTGCCTACCCGACGCGACCATGCTGGTACGTCATGCGCCGTTCTCCTCTCCTCTCCGCGCTGTGCTAACCGCTGCCCGGCCCAGGCTGCTTTGTGCGCGCGCCAGATCGCGGTGGAGGGCTGCTGCCATGGCGAGCTGGACGCCATCTACGCGGCCATCCAGGAGACCGAGCGCCGCGAGGGCGTCAAGGTCGACCTGCTGCTCTGCTGCGGCGACTTTGAGGCAGGCGCGGCGAAGGGCGGTCGACGGGCGTGCAGCAAAGCGCTGACGCCTGGCCCTCGCTCCTAACCCCCGCGCGCCGTCCGGTTCTGCAGAGCATGCGCAACGAAGCCGACCTGGCGTGCATGGCGTGTCCGCCCAAGTACCGCCACATGATGAACTTTTACCAGTACTACAGCGGCGCCAAGCGCGCGCCCGTGCTGACCATCTTCATCGGCGGCAACCACGAAGGCACCAACTACCTGTGGGAGCTCTGCCACGGGGGCTGGGTTGCGGAGAACATCTACTACCTCGGCCACGCCGGCGTTATCAACGTCGGCGGCCTGCGGCTCGCAGGCCTCTCGGGCATCTTCAACGGCGCGCACTACCAGCAGGGCCACTTTGAGCGGCCGCCGTACACGGAGGACACCATGCGCAGCGCCTACCACATCCGGGAGCTGGATGTTTTCCGCCTGTCGCTGCTGCGCCAGCCAATCGACATCTTTTTGTCGCACGACTGGCCCGCCGGCATCGCGCACCACGGCGACAAGCAGCGCCTCTTCCGGCTCAAGCCCTTTTTGCGCTCCGAGGTCCGCAGGCGCTTTGGTGGCCGCGCAAGCGCGGCGGACGTGCTTATGGCCAGGGGTCGACGTGCGAGGGGTTGTCCTTCCACAGGTGGAGAACGGGTCGTTGGGCAGCCCGCCGGCGCGCCAGCTGCTGGACACCCTGCGGCCGCGGTACTGGTTCGCGGCGCACCTCCACGTCAAGTTTCCCGCCGTGGTGCAGCACCCGCCCGCCGCGCCCTCGGCCGCTGCCGAGGCCGCCGCCACGACTGCTGAGCAGCCCGCCGGCGGCGCGGCCGTGACGCGGTTCCTGGCGCTGGACAAGTGCTTGCCCCGCCGCGACTACTTGCAGGTGCGTTGCCCGCCGGTCGCCCTCCTGGCGTATGTGCGGGTCGCGCGCTTACGTGCGTGCAACGCCGCAATTTTCGCTGCTGTTGATGGCAGTTGGTGGACCTGCCCGAGGCGGCCGGCCCGGTGGAGCTGCGGTACGACGCCGAGTGGCTCGCCATTCTGCAGCGCACCGACAGCCTCACGCACCTGGACCGCCAGCGTCGGCCCATGCCGATGGAGCGGAGGTACGCGCGCATGTGGGCACGCGCGGGCTTGCATTCAACGACGCGCCCGCGTCATTGACGGCACCTCGCTTGTATGGATGCCGCTGTATGTGGGCCAGGGACGAGTGGCGGCCGTCTGCGGAGGCGTTGGAGCGGCTGGCTAGCGAGGACTTGCGGGTGCCGCTGGACGTGCCGCACACGGCGCCCGCCTACGACCCCGGCCGGCCGTGGACACAGCACGAAATCCGCGCCAACTGTATGCCTTCTCGTGTCGCGGTGCATGGCGCAGTCTGTGGCGTAGTGTCTCACCAGAGAAATGTTGGCGCTTCGTTGGTGCGTTGTGCGGACAGTGATCCCGCGACAGAATCCGCAGACGGCGTACCTCTGCCAGCTGGCTGGCATTCGGGACCCGACCGCGCTGCTCATGTCGTCCGAACCGGCGGCACCCACGGCGGCAGCACCGGCCGCAAATCCGGACGAGATAAACTTGGACGACATCCTGGACGACCCAACCGACGCCCAGCCAGCCGCCACCAGCAACGGCGCGCCGCCGCCGCCGGCGACCAACAACCCCGACGAAATTGCTCTCGATGACTGAATAACCTGTGTATTCTCAGCGTGTACAGTTTTATCTAGCAATAGACCTCTGGCGGTATACTTGGTAGGGGCCGGTATATTGTGTTTTATCCCTCGGAAACGACATTGACGGCAGTGCGCTTGTATCGCGATCCTGCAGTGGCCGTGCGTCTGCGAGGTTGTTGACAAACATTGACGGTTCGATCGATTAAACGTCGGAAGAACTTATTCATGCAAGGCGTTGCACAATGAAGCGCCGCAACGTATCGGATGGGAGCGTTTCGCCACCGTACTGGCGACGGCAACGCTCCCTCCAAAGGCCCCGTCCTTTTCGGTTGAGGTACCGCCGGCGCTGTCTGAGGTCCGCACCATGTGTTTCTCGTGCATCTCGCTTAGCGAGGTGCCTCCTGGACCATGCGCCTCGTGGAGGACCTAGCTGCGCAACCTTGCGTGCGACCACTGTAGTAGTTACCGGAGGTGCATAGAGGGCACCTCGGGCGACCTTGTGAGCCGGCTGTAGTAGCTCGATTGGAACGGGGGTTTCGCGAAGATATTTGAGCTGCAACGCCTCCTGTCACGGGAAACTAATTCATATAAAACACGAGCTAGGCTGAGAGGCTTGGCTAAGAGGCTAGGCATGGCTCCCGCTCATCTACGCAACGTACGTACGCCGGCTTGTGTTTTGTCTCGGGTTGTTCCCACGTGGCGCGAGCTTGAACGCTGCATCGCGGCGGCCGTCAGGACTCCCTAGATCCTAGTGGGATCTGTAAAGATTGCGATGCAAAAGCCTCATTGCGATGGGAACGAGACAGATCCCTGTCAGGAAGTGCCCGCTAGCTGCTCTAGCGGCATGTTTGCTCACCTCTCCTTGCTTGCTGTTCGAAGGAGCCCGTGCGACGCCGAGTCCCGCCGCTGACCGTCGTCCGCCGGTCGCCATGTCGTGTCGCTGGTTCTTGCGAACGACTGGATGACGTCACAGGTGGCGCGTTCATGTGGCGTGACCACACACACATTGCACAGGCTGCATAGGCGGTCCTAGGCCGTTGGCCACAACAAGCACGCCTTCTTCTTCACTCTTCTTCAGGCTTCTTTCTCCATCTTCAGTCTTTCTTTCTTTCGTTCTTTCTTTCTTCTTCTTCATCGGCCTTCATTGGCTGCCTCCATCGCCGCCACCATCGCCCCGCTGCTGGGATTGCCTTAGCAGCTGTTGCGAGTCGGTGTGGGCGCGTGTCACTTTGCCGTCGCCACGTTGTTAAGTGTGAGGGCGCGGCATCCGGCAGGCAAGGCGGCGTGTGCATGGACGGGTATGCGCCACCGGTCACATAGCGGCTTGGCTGGAGAAGCCTTCGTCTTATCCTGCTGCTCTTCGGCGTCATCGCGTCTCCCCCTGAGAGCAACGAGCGTGTGTGGTTGGCCAGCGGAGGAACGTTCGACCAGCGGCAGCTGACGCAGGCACGCCGCACACTCAGCCAACCGCACGGGCGCATCGGCCACGCCGGCTTGGACACCACCGCGCGGGGCTCCGCGCGCTGAAGCCACTCGCCTCGACATACCGATCGATCCGTGGCCTTGGCAGCATCGCGATCCCGCTTCGCGACGCCGACGCTCCAGAACGCGCGGGGGGCGGCCGGCAGCAGCGACACGGAGATCCCTCGATCAGGCGAGATCTCGCGGAACCGATGGGTGCGTGAACGGCCGCGGACGGAAATCGCAACGCGAATGGCCACCGCGGTGGCGCCCGCGGCCTCCCCGGCCGCGGCAGCCGCCGCCACCGCCGCGCTCACCGCCGCACAGGGCGGTGGCAGCACGGGCGCCGCGCCCGCGTCCCCGCCGTCCGCGGCGCCCGTCTACTACGGCGCCGCCGCCGTCCGGCTGCGCGGCGGCGGCCGGCGGACGCTGCGGCTGCACTCGGACGTGCTCGAGGTGGTGCGCACGACCAAGAAGGCCGGCAGCCGCGTCGAGCACCGCCTGCCGCTGGCCGCGATCGCCGTGCGCACGGACCCCGACGACGGCGCGCAGTGCCACCTCGCCGACGCCGCGGCGGGCGTCGACCTCCACGTCGTCTTTGACGCGCCGGCCAGCTGCGCCGTATGGGTGACGGCCATCAAGGTCGCGGCCGACGCGCAGATCCACGGCCGGCCGCAGCCGCCGATCGCGCTGCCCAAGGTGCACGCGCCAGCGTCCCCCAGGCGCGCCGCGGCTGCGGCGGCGGCAGCGGCGAGTGTGGCGGACGCCGAGACGGCCAGCGTCGAGACCAACACCACCGACGAAGCCGACGCCGCGGCCGCGGCCGCGGCCGTTGCCGCCGGTAGCAGTGGCGCGGCAGTGGGCACAGCGTCCCCGCCGCTGCGGCAGCGACGGGTGGCGCAGGCAGGCGCGGCCGCGACGACGCTGACCATCGCCACGCCGGCCACGCCCGCGGCCACTGAGCGCCGCGAGTCCGTGGCCGTGCCCCTCACCACGCCAGCGCCGCTGATCGAGGTGGACATGGACAGCGAGGACAAGTGCGCGGCGTGCCTGGCCATCTTCACGATCGTCAAGCCGCCGTACGTGATGTGCAGGGGCGCCGCGCGCCTGGTGGGCGGCCCCAGATAGCCGTACCTCACCCCCGTGCTGCTATCAATGTTCTCCTGGTTGCCCCCACCCCCCCACACAGGCACCTGTGCCGATCGTGCGGCCGGATTGTGTGCAGTGCCTGCTCGGAGCACCGGCCGGTGCCCGGCGTGGGCGGGCAGAGCAGCATTGCCAGGCTGGCGGTGCCGTTCAACCACCTCGGCACGCTGCTCAAGTCGGCCAGCCTGTCGGGTCCGTCGCTGCCGGCCTTCCACGCCTCCCCGACGAGCGCCGCGGTGCTCGCCAGCCCGGACCCGGCGGCCGGGCCCAGCAGCAGCAGCAGCGCGGCCACGCTGAGCCGGATCGCGGCCCCCGCGGCGGGCGGCGGCGAGTCGGCACCCGCGCTCATGGCGGCCGGCGCCAGCGCGCCGGCGGTGGACGGGCAGACGCACGACATCCGCGTGTGCCTGTATTGCCTCGAGCGGAGCGACGCGCCGATCCAGGAGCGGTACACGCCCATGGCGCGCAAGGCCCTGCTGCCGCAGCGGTACGTGGCGTGCGCTGCCTCGGTGGACCGCACGTTGCGATCTAACCACTGGGCGATTGTGCGCACAGGCACCTGCGGGGCGGATCTGGGTGCGCAGGCCCATGCCGACCCTGACGGTGCTGTCGGCCAAGAAGCTGCGCGACCTGCGCGACGACCAGGCCCGCGAGCCGGTGCTGAAGCGCGGCTACCTACGCAAGCAGAGCGAGAAGCTCAAGGTTTGGCGGTGCTTCCGATCGACCGGCTGGGCCGTGCAGCGGCGCTGACGGTTTCGCCGCAGTGATATTCCCGATCGGGCGGACGGAACCGGCCAGCCTATGTGGAAGCCGCGGTGGTTTGAGCTGCGCGAGGACTGCCTGATCTACTACGACGTCCGGCCCACCGTACGTTTCGGCGTCGCCCATCACCAACATGCCGCACTGCAGGGCACTCACGCCGCCTTTGCTGGTGTGGCACGCACGGTGCCCCGGCCGCAGTCGTCGGACGATGCGCGGTCCGAAGTCCGCAACATCATTGACCTGGCGGGATCCGAAGTGACGGTGGTCGCGCAGCCGCGCCAACCCGAGGCCTTCTCCGTCAACACGCGCGCGCGGTCCTACCAGCTGGTCGCCGAAACGCCCGCCGAGCGTGACGAATGGGTGCAGGCCATTCGGTACGCGTGCCGCGAACGGCATGCGTGCCTGCGCTGCCGACCACAATTAACGCAGCATACCCTTTCTCGTGCCCTGGGCGGCGGTGCGGCAGGCAATGCCTCGCGTCGCGCGCGGACAGCGACGGCTCGCATCGTAGCGCTGGCGCGCCGGCACAGCTGACGCCAATGTCGCCCCGGCGAGCCAGCACTGGCGCCGCGCCGACGCCCGGTTCCGTAGCCGCGCCCTTAGTGGCGACGGCGTCGCCGCGCGATGCGACGGGTCCGGCGGCGGCCGGGGCAGACGCCGCGCATGGGCCGCCGCGGAAGCGGTCGGCGTCGGGCGGCCAAGCTCCGCCGGCAGTGCTGGGCCGGCGCAACACGCCCTCGCCGACGCTGTCGTTTGTTTCGGTGACGTCGGACGTCTCGGTGCTGCCCGCGGGCGCGGCGGCGGGGAGCGCGTCGAGCGCGACGCTGCGGGGCGCGCCGACCGGGCGGACGCGGCGGCTGTCGACCACGGACGGCGAGTCGGACGCGGACGACGCCAGCCTCGAGGACGAGGCCGACGGCGCTGAGGCCTCGGTCAGCGGCGACCTGCAGGAGCGGATTCGGCGGGTCCGTGCGCCCGGCACCACATCGGTGCGGGGCTGCATGGGTTGATTGGGACTGACACGCGCAACACATTGCACTGCTGCAACGCTGCATACTTTGTCCGCAGGCCCGCCAAGCGGTGACCAAGCTGCGGTCCGAGTCCACCAAGCCGTTCAAGCAGCTCTCGAACGACATCCGGCGAATCAGCGAGCGCATGCGGCCGCGGCCGCGGCACCTGAGCGACACCCTCGCCGGCAGCGCGTCGGACTACGAGGGCGCCGCGACGCCCACCCCGCCGCAGGACAGCACGGCGCTGCTTCCCAGTGCGTCCACGCCGGCCGTCGCGGACCGGCTTTCGTCTACTGTGGGCAGCGACCGGCCCGCGCCGCGAGAGCACGGCGCGGAACCGAGCCCCTCAGCGCCGGCCCTGCTCGATACGACGCAGGCGACCGCTGCTCTGGCCGGCCCGCTCGCGTCGCCGGCCGCGCAGTCCGAGTCGGGCAGCGACAGCGACGCCGCCTCGCAGGCGTCCTCGGCCCACAGCCAGCCTGCCGCTGCCCCTGCAGCCGCAACCGCTGCCGCGGCGCCGGTGGACAACTCGCGCGTCGGGTGCGGGTGCTCCGACCACCTCGGCGACCAGATGCTGAACGAGGTGTTTCCGTTCACCGTGGACGAGCTGGTGCGCCTCTGCTTCGACACCAACGGCCCCGTGCTGCGGCGCGTGCAGCAGCGGCGGCAGATGTCGGGTGCGCCTTGGGGCCCGACCTCGGGCAAGGCAGAGATTGTGCAGACACGGGGTTGCTCAACGGCGCGCTGCAGACTGGAAACGACGCTTGGCTGGGCTTGCAGACATCAACGCGACGGTCACGGAGCAGCCTGCTGGGCGGCCCAACGATTGGAAGCGGCGCACACTAACCTACAAGATGCCGTTCCGAAGCCCGTGGGGTACGCTGTGGCGCCGGTGATTGCTTGGGCGCTGCACCGCCGCTGTTGACTAAGCGCGTGCAGTCCACCTTGCTTTGCTTGGGAGCAACTGAAAACTTTCAGGCGGCACGACGATGACGCACTCGCAAGAGCTGGTGAACCGGATTGTCATCGAGGACGGCCGGTACGCCCGGCGCGCCCGACCGCCCAGCTGGTGGTGGCCACCCCCTTCCTGACCGTGCGATGCCCTGGCTCGGGGGCTGGCCTTCGTTCCGCCCACAGCCGGCATGTGAGCGACGTGGAGGCGACGGCGTCCAACATTCCGTACGGCGACGCGTTTGCGACGGTCGGCCGCTACTGCTGCACGCGCGAGTCGGCGACGACGTCGCGGCTGGTGGTCTTTTTTGAGGTCGTCTTCCGCAAGCCCACCGTATTCAAAGGTGCGTGGCCAGCCCGCCGAGGCCGGGGCGCTGCGCTGATCGGCTAAACATGCTGTGCCTCGCAACCCGTGCAGCGCGGCCGACCCCGACGGCAGCGGTCATTCAACGTGCCACCATGGCCGGCGTGCGCGGCTACTTTGAGTGCCTGCTGCAAGCGCTGCGGGACGAGGCCGCCGAGCGCGCGCGGCGCCCGGCCGCGGCACATGCGCCGTCGTTGGCGCCGCCGCCCGCGGCTGCCCGCGCCGCAGCACAGACCCCTGCAGACAGCTCGGCCGCGGTGGCGGCCGCGGCGGAGCCCACCAGCGCTGAGGCGACCCACGCGACCGTTGACGACGGTGCGGCCTCGGTCCCGGTCGTCGCGGCGGCCCCGCTCAGCGCCGCGCCCGGCGCCGACAGCGCGTCAGCCGCGCCTGTGACCGACGCCGGGGCGGCGGCCGGCGTGGAGTCCACCGTTGCACCCGCGCCCGCGGCGCCGTCCCAGCATGTCGCCGACGTCGGCCGCCCGGCAATGCCGGCGGGGCCGAAGCGCCTGCAGGTGGCGATCACCGCTGCCGGCGCGTCCGCCGTCGCGGCCGCGTGCTGGCGGAGCCTGTGGGGCGACGCGGTGGCCACGGCGGCGGATGTACTGCGCGTTGGCGTCCCGCTGCTGTCGGTCCTGGTGCTCGGCATGCTCGTGCGCGACGCCACGCCGGCCACCGGGCTCGCAACGGAGGCCGGTGCCGCGGCGCCGCGGCAGCGCCGCCTCGTCGCCAACGAGCAGATCCCTGCGTTCGTCGCGCTGAGCGTCGTGGTCCTTGCCAACGGCGCGGCCGCCGCGCCCGCGCTCTCCAAGCCCGTGCTGCTGGCGTCGCTCGCGCTCTTTGCGTGCGCCGGCCTGGGCATGCTGGCTTCGGACAACGGTACGTGCTTGGCATGCGCACAACCGGTGTTCCGTCCCGAGGCAAGACTGACACCCACCCCGCGGGCGCGCATGACCAACTTGCACTACCCTGGGCCAGGCCTGCGGCCGCCGGCAACCGCCGTATGCGCGGCGGTGGCTGCGCTGCTCCTAGTGGCCAACGTTGTGGGCGGCGGCGGCGGCCTCGCAGCGGCGCCCGCCATACACCTTCCTCCCCATCCGCCTCATCGGCTGGCGCCTGCTGCGGCCGGGTCGGCGTTGCATGTAGACTTGTGAATGATGCTGTTGGCGGCACTCAACGGTGCGTGCGACCGTTGCATCGACTCCGGAATGTGTGTTGTAAACTAGTGACGCGCGCGAGCTCCACAAGGCGTGCTTGAAAGTGTTGTACATGCCTGTACATGTACATAGACCAAACGCGGCGCGCGCGAACCAAACAATACAAGCGCGGGAGAACGAACGCTGCCTGGCGGTACCGCCCTGCCTACAGTAAGGCAGTTACTTGCCCGACTTCTTGATGCCGCCGGACGCTGCGACACCGTAGCCCTCGCCCGTGCAAGGGGTCGAGCCGGTCAGCAAGCTAGACGCGCGTGGCTTAAGACCGCTTGGCGCGCTACTTCGCGTACTGAGCGGGCCCTTGCCAGCGGCCTTGGCACGCAGCTCCTCCAGCTTCTTCTTCTCCTCCTTCTGCTTGGCGAGGCGCGCCAGGTCGTCCTGGGGGTGCCGTGCACACAGTCACTTTTCGCTGGCCGGCGTAAGTCCACGGCCACGGCCGCAGCCGGCCGACCATGGCAGAGCACGACGCTCACCTCGTCCATCTCGTGCTGCTCCTTCTTGGGCGCCTTGAGCGGCTTCTTCTTACCACCTGTGAGCAAGCGGGGGGAGGCGGAGGGCAGCGGCCAGAGAATGGTAGGTCAGCCTGCCGGAATGGCCAGCGCTGCCGTTGACGTCGGCGAGCGTACGTACCCTCGCGGCTCGACATTTTCAACGGCTGCGTTGCGACGAGCGCTCGCCCTGCGTTAGCACGATGGCCGCAACCGAAACGCGGCTGGGAGTCAGCGCCATCGGCGTTCGCGGACCGCCTAACAGGGGCGGCACGAGGGCGACGTCCCAAAGTCCAACGCTGTTCCGTACACCCGTCCCCGCGACCGCAGCGCCATTTGCGGCAGGCCCGGCCACGTGCTATTCTCGTGCCGTTGGCTGTGGATCCACGGCACGGCCAATCGATTCGCGGCCTCCTCCCCAGCTTTCCACAGCCCACGCCGTTCGCACACGTCCCTGGGGCTATGCTGCCGCGGAGCTTCCTGCTCTGCGCGCCCACGCCCTTGGAGGAGGCGTCGTCCTCGCCGGTGCTTGAGGCCATGTGCCTCGACCGCAGCCACCTTCCGCCAAGTGGTTGCACCCGCGTCAACTGTGCGTAGAGCACCCAGGTGTCTCCCGCCCGCCAGCCTGGTCCAGCGGCAGCCGTTGGTCCCGCCATTGAGCGACGCATGCGTTGGCAGGCCTTCGCCCCGCGGCGTCCGCCCTCGTCGCCCGCGCGCGCCATCGCCAGTCGCCGCGTCCTCGCGCGCGTACCGAAAAACGGCGGAAAAGCGGCAGAATGACGGCAGATCAGCGGCAGATCAGCGGCAGAATCGCGCATACGCCAAACCCTAGTACGATTTTGTAGGGCAAACCCTAGTATGGCTCATAGGCCAAACCCTAAGATAATTCCTAGGCCAAACCCTAGTTTGGCTCATAGACCAAACCCTAAGGCAATTCCTAGGCCAAACCCTAGGGCAATTCCTAGGCCAAACCCTAGTATGACTCATAGACCAAACCCTAATATCATTCATAGGCCAAACCCTAAAATCCCTCATATAGACCAAACCCTAGGGAAATTCATAGGCCAGACCCTAGGATAATCCTAGGCCAAACCCTAAATTCTCTCATAGACCAAACCCTAGGCTAGTAGCTCCTAGGCCACGCCCTACGACAGTTCATCGACCAAGCCCAAGCAATCCAAACCAACACAGACGCTCGCCGCCCACCGCAGCCGCGTCACGCACGCAAGCAGGCTGGAAGCCGGCAGGGTGCCGAGGCGGAGAAGGCGACCGGGACGACACAGACGTGCTGGGTGCACCGCTGGAGGCGCGAACTGGTCGGTCCGGCGAGAAATCGGCGCCTTGCCGGCGGCTTATGCGCACGCTGCCCGGCCGGACGACCAACCGTTCAGCACCATGGCTGCCGCAGCTGCGGCGCCCGTCACGGCGGCCGCCGGCCCGCCGCTGCTGCTCCGCCAAAAGTACGACCTCGTCATGAAGCCGACGTACCCCATCTCGACCGTCGAGGCCGCTGCGCGCCTCAACAGCCTGCGGCGCCTCATCCTGCTGGAGGGCTTGCCGCCGCCCACGCAGCAGGAGCGCGAGGACCGGCGGGGAACTTTTTGCACGCTGCGCGGCCACGTCTGGAAGATGCTGCTCATGGTGGACACCGTCTCGGCCAAGGACTACGCCGCGCTCGTCGCGCTGGGCCCCTCCGAGGTCCAGGACAAGATTAGGTACCGCCGCGACCAGCAGCCGCGCGTTTTGGCGAGCCATGACTAACACTGGGCAGCCTTCCTTGCGCACGCGACCGCCCGCTCGGGCAGCAACGACGCGTTCCGGACGTTTGCCACGGACCCGGTGTTTAAGCAGCGCGTCAGCGAGGCGCAGCTCCTGCGCGTGCTGAACGCTTATGCGCACCGCTGCAGTACGCGTGGCCGGCCGGCACCGTGCGCGATCTGGCCCGCTGCTCACGCCGTACGCGGCCGAGCGCTGGGGACGCTGCTGCCGCCGCGACGGCAGGCCAACGGAAGGGCGGCCGCGCCGAGTACCTGCAAGGCATGAACGTGCTGCTCGCGCCCATCCTGTTCGTCATGCCAGAGCTAGACGCGTTCTACACCTTCTCGCGCCTCATGAGCAAGGTGTGCCCGCTCTACGTCCGCGGCAACTTTGACGGCGTGCACTACGGCCTCCAGGTGAGCGCCGTCGCGCGGCGTGCCGCCGCCCCGCGCTTGCTGCGGTGCTGACGCCATCGCGTGGGTGACCGACCGCCGCGCGATCGATCGGCAGCTGGTGGACGAGTGCCTGCAGTGCGTCGATCCCATCCTGTTCCGGCACCTGGCCAGCAAAAAGCTCACCGCCGAGGTCTACGCGTTCCGCTGTACGCCGGCGCTCCGCCCCGTCGCGCAAGGCAGCGTCCGGATGCGCTGACAGGCAGCGCGTGCAGCATTTCCTTCCGATCGCGCGGCAGCGGTGCTGACGCTGTGCGCGTGCACGCCGCCGCTGGAGGAGGTGCTCAAGCTCTGGGACTTTTTGTTTGCGTTTGGCGTGCACCTCGCCGTGCTGTGCTTCATCGGCCAGTGCCTGCTCATCCGCGACGACCTCTTGCGGTCCTCCCAGTACGTCATGAAGGCCTGGCACGTGTTCAAGCGAGGCGCCGCTGACGCAGGTGCGGCCGAACGTGTGCGGTGCTCTGCGCGCAGGCCCATGAAGCTGCTGCAAAAGCTGCCGCCGCTGCAGGCGCAGCCGGTGATCTCGCTGTGCGTGCGGCTGGTCGGCATCATCCCGCGCGAGCTCTACGACCGCCTCGCGCGGCACCCGTGGGACTACCGCCTGTACAATACCTCCACGACCCGCTGACCACCGCACTGTACAGCTCTCATAATGTATTCTCTCGTGTGACTGAATGGCCACTCGCTACCTCTTCGCGACGCATGCCTGCCTGGACGAGCGCCCCGGCGGCGTTGGCGGTGACGTCATCCAGTCACGAGAACCCTCGCCGCGTGTGTGTGTGTGTGTGTGTGTGTGGAGCGGCCGCGTGCGGAGGCGGCCGGCGAGGACAACGACGGCCGCGCGCCCCACCAACGCCGCCACCGGCCTCCATCAGCCCAGCGTGCAAAACCACCTGCGACAGCTGCGGCGGCGGCGGCGGCAGGCGGGCGGGCGAGTCGCGTCGGTGCCGTTGCTTGCGCCGCCCGGTCGCCAACGGCACCGCACCGCCGCGTGCAAGGGACGCAAGCACGCGGCCGCCACAACTAGGCCCTACTGCTGCTGGCCGTGCGGGCCTTGTCCCGCCGTAGCGTCTGGCCACCATGCCGACGATCGCCGAGCTGCGGTACGGGCCACGCACGCCGCACGTGTGCTCGACGCCGATGGCGAGCGACTCACGTGTGTGGCGAGGACTCGTGGTTGTGTGGGGCGCGAGCACCCCAGGGAGCCATGGAGCGACTTCTTTACGGGCGACCTCAAGGCCGTCAAGGCCAAGGCGTACTCGGGCGAGGTTGCCGAGTCGCCGTTCCGCAGCATCTGCTGGAAGGTCCGTCCCTGCCCGGCCGTCTGTCCGCAGGTGGACGGCCCCCGCGACGTGTTTACCGCGCGATGTCGTGGCCGTGTGCGGCCGGCGGCGCCGCGCAGATCTTTCTGGGCCTGCTGCCGGACGACAGCATGGCGACGTGGGCGGAGCGGCTGCAAGCGAGCCGCGATCAGTACGCCACGCTGCGGAAGCGCTACGTCCTGGACGTCCAGGACAAGCTCCAGGCCGAGAACGACCTGATGCTCAACAACCCGCTCTCCCAGGCTGAAGACGTAGGCCGCCTCGGGCCGGCCCGTCGCTGGGCAAGGGAGCTGTGCTGACCGCACGGTGGCGCCGGTGCTCTGCGTGCTCGCCGCCTCGGCAGAGCCCATGGAAGCGCTACTTTGAGGACAGCGAGCTGCAAAAAACGATCCGGCAGGACGTCGAGCGGACGTACGCCCGGCCCCGCCGCGACCCATACAGCGATGCACGGGAGACCGTGGCTCACCGCATCCCTGCGTGCCCTCGACATGGTTCTTTTTCTCGCGGCCAGGTTCCCGGACATTGACTTCTTCCGCGAGGAGCGCGTGCAAAACATGCTGCTGGACATCCTCTTCATCCTGTCGCGGGAGAACGAGGCCATCTCGTACCGCCAGGGCATGCACGAGATTGCCGCGCTCGCGCTCTGGGTGGTCGACCGCGACAAGGTCGCCGTCGACACGCCGCCGTCGCCCAGCCAGCCGTACGCCGCGCTGCCGCCGCATTGAGCGCTAATGGCCCGCCGGCGGGACTTACACCGAGCGCCGCCTGGTGTTCTGCGGAAGCTGGGTGGGCCGTAGGCTCGACGCGCTGATCGCCACGTCCCTCAACGCCGAGTTTGTGGAGCACGACACGTACGCGCTGCTGGCAGCGCTCATGCAGACCATGCTGCCGTGGTTCGACACGGGCTCCCGACAGCAGCCGCGGCGGACCCCCAGCTCGTCGGGCGAGCTGCGGGTACGATGCCAGCCACGCCAAAAGCCAGGAGGCTACGGGGCGCTCCAATGTGATCTAACGGCGCGGCCGCGCCGTTTGCGATCCCCCCCCCCATCTGCGGGCCCGTCTAGGGCGACGAGCCGCCGTCCCTGTTTGGCAAGCCGCCGACGGCCGACGCGGTACGCCGGCGCGCCACACTCGCTGGCGTCCTCCCCTTAACGCTAAACTCGTTCGTCACCTCGCGTGCGGCATGGCTGATCCAGATGTCGTCCATGACGGCGGTCGTGCGCAAGTGCCACCGGATTCAGCACCAGCTGCTCAAGCAGTACGACCCGGCGCTCTACCAGCACCTGAGCGGCCTCGGCATCGAGCCGCAGCTCTACGGCATGTACGTCGCGCGTACGACGACTTTTCCGAGGAAGGGCCGTCCCCTGTGCCTCACCATGTGCAGCCATCCCTTTCACGCGACGCGCGCGCTGCAGTCGCTGGCTGCGGCTGCTGTTTGCGCGCGAGTTCCACGTCGACGACGTGCTCAAGCTCTGGGACGGCATCTTCGCGGACGATCCCTACCTCGGCGTGGTGGACTACCTCTCGGTCAGCATGCTGCTCTTCATCCGCGATGCGCGTACGGGGGCGCGTAGCGTCCGCGATGCAGTATACCGTAGCCGGCGCGTGCTCAGAGGGTGCCTGCCGCGCGCGCATGGAACGCCCGCGGTGCAGTGCTGCAATCGGACTACACCGCGTGCCTGGGCCGCCTGATGAAGTTCCCGCCCGTCGAGAACGTCCTATGGCTGCTCGAGCGCGCCATCCAAATCCGCGACCTGCCCCTGGACAGGAAACCGATCCCGATCAACGGGCCGCCGTCCAGCAAGGCGATGCGTACGCACGCGACGCCGCGCCATGATCCCACGGTCGTGACAGACGGCAGGCTAATGCAACGGAACCCGAGCGCTGCACTTGCTTGCTGGCGCCGCTGCGCAGCGCCAAACAAGGCCAAGTCGGTCCCGCCGCAGTACGGCAAGGTACGCCGAGGCAGGGGGGGCCGTCGTCGCCATTCGTGATGCTGGCGCTCACCCACCCCCACACCTTTCCCTTTCTTGACCTTGGCGCGGCGGCTCTAGCAACAAGCGCCGGCGCGGCCGCCGAGCACCGGGGCCAGCGCGTCGTCCAGCCCGGCGCGGCGGACGAGCCAGCCGACGCCGTCCGCTGCCAGGACCGCGGGCGCGCGGTCCGCGCCCATCGCCATCACGGTGGACCACGAGAGCTTTTTGGCGCGCGAGCGCGAGCTGGTGGAGCAGGTCAACCAGCTCCGGCACATGAACACCGTGCTGGCCAACCACCTCGACAGGGGCATCGCCATCCTCTTGCAAGAGGTGCGCGGTCACCCAAAGTGGTCGGCTTAAGATTGTGGACGGGAACTCACCGCGCCATCGCGCCGTTGGTCCGGCGTTGCGGGGCGCCAGCTGATCCAAGCGGGCGAGGAGCGCCGCCCCGACTTGGCGGTGGTCAACCTGAGCCTGGCCGGCATGAAGCAAGTGCGCGACATCCTCACGGGCGACCTGCCCTTCGACGAGGACATCATCAAGGCCAACGAAGCGGCCTACATCGCCGCGTCTCCTGCGGCGGCAGCCGCCGCCGCCGCTGCTGACGCGGCTGCTGCTGACGCTGCTGCTGCTGCTGCGGCTGCTGCTGCCGCTGCGGCCGAAGGCGCCCCCGCGAACGCCGACGACGAGGCCGCGCCCAGCACCGGCGCCAGCAGCCCGCCGTCCATGGGCGAGGCCGGCAATGGCGTCGCTGCGCCCGCACCCGTGCAGGCCAAGGCGCTCACCACCGAGCTGACCGGCGACCGCGAGGTGGACGCCATCTTTGGCGGCGCGGCTGGTGCGGCGGCAGCGGCAGCGGCGGCCGCCGAGCCGCCGGCGCCGGCGCCGGCGCCCGCCGCCGAGGCGCCGCGGCCAGCGCCGGCGCCCGCCCGTCCGGTCACGGACCTGTTTGCGGACGACGACGACGACGAGGAGCTCGCCGAGATCTTTGGCCTGCCGCCTGCACCGAGCAGCGCGGGCGCTTCCTCCAAAAAGGCGACCCCGGCGGTGGACGGCAAGAAGGCGGCCAGCAGCCCGCTGGACATCTTGCTGAGCTAGAAAAGGGCGGCCACGTACAGCAAGCCGCCCTTTGTAACATGCCGCTTTGCGACCTTTTTTTTTGTGCCCTACCAGCGCGTGGTGTTGAGTGTGAACTGTCCTTGGAACGCATGTAATTTCGCAAATGCAACGTTAAAAACAATTGTGCAGTGGTGGGTGATGCTGATCTACTGCTTGGCGGCGGCGGCGCCGCCGTCCAGCGGCTTGAGCACGACCAAGAGCTTCTTCTCCGGCACGAGCTCGCCCTCCTTGTGGTTGACCGACTCGACGACGCCCGCGTGCGGCGCGCGGACCACGTGCTGCAAAGCAATGGGCGCGGCCGGGTGCTCCACCGCGCACGCGTCAGTCCCGATGCGCCATCAAGCACGTTGCGCTTCCGGCGGGGCGGCCTACCTCCATCTTCATGGCCTCCAGCACGATGAGCGGCTGGTCGGCGGTGACGGTCTGGCCAGGCTTGACCAGGACCTGCGCAATCTTGCACGGCATCGGCGTGTACACCGAGCCGGCCTCGCCGGCGCCCGACTGCTGCAGGTACGACGGCAGCACGTTGCCAAAGCTGATACGGATGCCGCCGGGGCCAAAGACGTGCACCTCCTCGTCGTCATCCACCACGGCGGCCGTCGACCGGTGGCCGTCGAGCTCCAACTCAATGGCGCTGTTGTCGGAGAGGCGGGCGTGGACGTTGGCGACCGTGGCGATGGGCTCCGTGCCCTTGCCCTCGTAGATCTGCCGGACGGTCACGCGGCCGGGCCGGGCAGTGCGGGGCGCGGATGAGCACCAGCGCTCTTAGTGTGCCAGCGCCAAGGCGCGGCTGGACCGATGCGCGTACCGCGACGTCAAAGGTGCCGTCGGGCCGGTGGGTCACCTGGGCGCGGAGGAGGCGCTCGCCGTCCTTGAGCTGCCGCGTCTCGGTGAACAGGCCGTTGAGGCGCCGTGCGCCCATCGTCCACGTCGGCGAGAAGCGGTCCTGCGCCTGCGCTGCCGGGGCGGCGGCCGCCTGCTGGTCCCGCAGCACCTGCGCCAGCACGGCCTGGACGATCGTCTCCGTGGTGGCCGCCGGCGCGGGGCCGAGCAGGTCCTTCTCGTACCGCTGGTGGGGTCAACGCCCAGCCAGCGATGGAAGAGGACCCACGCTGGCGCGTGAGTGAGCAGTGCGACCAGCAGGCCGGACTGCGCGGGCGGCGGCGCACCTTGATGAAGCCGGTCTCCACCTCGCCGTTGATAAATGCCGGGTGCGACGCCAAGTCACGCAGGAATTTGACGTTCGTGCTGGGGCCGACAACCTGGACGCGGTCCAGCTGGTACCGGAGCGCGGCGAGCGCAGCGTCGCGGTCGCGGTCCCACACCACGAGCTTGGCGATCATCGGGTCGTAAAACACCGACACCTCGTCGCCTGCCGGTGGGGACAATGGCGAGTCGGCACGGTCGACATTGAGCGATCCCTCGACGTCAGGGCTGGTCTTTGGTGATCGGCGTGGAGCCGTACCGGGCCGCACGCCGGTCTCGATACGCAGGTGCTTCGCGTCGGTCGAGTTCGGGAAGGCCAGGTGGACGAGCTTGCCGGTGTCGGGCAAAAAGTTGTTGTTGGGGTTCTCGGCGTAGATGCGCGCCTCAAAGGCGTGGCCGTTGCGCACGATCTCGTGCTGGAGCTTGGGCAGGCGGTTGCCTGCGGCGACCTTTGGCCGCCCACCGGCGGGTCCAGCACGGGCCGGGGGCGGTCAGTGTCACGAACGCAAGGCGGGCTGCAGGCCAGCGCAGCGGCCGCGTACGGTGAGCTGCCACTCGACGAGGTCGGTGCCGGTGATCATCTCTGTGATCGGGTGCTCGACTTGCAGGCGCGTGTTCATCTCCATAAAGTAGAACTGCTTGGTGCGGTTGTCCATGATGAACTCGACCGTGCCAGCGCCGACGTAGTTGACGGCACGCGCGGCGTTGACGGCCTGCTTGCCGAGCTGCGCGCGGATCTCGTCCGTCAGGTGCGGCTAGGCGATGCCGCAGGCACAGCCGATCGGCGCGGGCGCCCGCCTGCGTGAGTGGTCTGCGGAAAGGCGCGGGCCGGCGGCGACGACGCCGACGTACGCCCGGCGCCTCCTCCAGCACTTTCTGGTGCCGCCGCTGGACGGAGCAGTCGCGCTCGTAGAGGTAGACCGCGTTGCCGTGGGTGTCGGCAAACACCTGGACCTCGACGTGCCTGGCGCGGCCACGGCCTCGGAACGCCATGACCCCAGCGGCGGGTTAGTGCGACGGGCGTTGGAGGGCAGCAAGAAGGGGCGGCGCCGGCGTACCGCGGGTTCACGAGGTACTTTTCCACGAGCACGCGGTCGTCGCCGAACGACTTGAGCGACTCGCGGCGCGACGACGCCAGCATCTCCTCAAAGTCCTCCGGCCGCTCCACAATGCGCATGCCCTACCGCAGCAACGCGCAGCAGCCATGGGACAGCGGGCGTGGTCAGCGTTAAGGCACCAGCCTGCATCGAGGCGCCGGCCGTAGCGCACGCACCTTGCCGCCACCGCCCATGATGGCCTTGATGAGGACGGGATACCTGGATCGGCATTGGCACACCAAGCTCGCCCAAGACAGCCGTTAGGAATCCGCCGCGTACGGCGTGTCGCCCAAGGCTGTGCCAGGACGTGTACCCGATGCGGTCGGCCTCGGCGCGGAGCCGCTCAACGGACTGGTCGTCGCCGTGGTAGCCCGGCACGACGGGCACGCCGGCCTTCTCCATGATGTGCTTGGACGCGCTCTTGGAGCCCATGTCGCGGATGGCCTGCGCCGGCGGGCCAATGAACACGACGCCGTTCTCCTTGCAAAAGTCCGCGAAGCGCTCGTTCTCCGACAGGAAGCCGTAGCCCGGGTGCACCGCCTGTGGCGGGCGCCAAGGGCAGCGACATGCGCATGCAGGGGTTTGCATTCCGTTTCCCCGTCCGCGCGGTCGCGCGCGGCGGGCCGTACCTCGGCGCCCGAGCTCTTGCACACTTCCATGATCTTGTCCATGCGCAGGTAGCTCTCCGCCGACGGCGGCTTGCCGATGAGGTACGCCTCGTCCGCCTGCACGTCGTTCGTCCAAGGGCAATGAGGGGCCACGCGCCCGGCAATGAGGGCACCGCCAGCCTGCAGTCCTCGGTGGGGCGGCAGCAGCGAACCATGGCGACGTGCATGGCGTTGCGGTCAGCCTCGCTGTACACGGCGACCGTCCGGATGTTGAGCCGCTTGGCGGTCCGCATGACGCGGCAGGCGATCTCGCCGCGGTTGGCGATCAGGATCTTGTTGAACAGCGGCTTCGAGTCTACACGCGCGGTGGCGGCCCACTCCCCGCGAACGCGTGGTGCCGATTAGCCACGCAGAGCTTGGCGGAGGGCGCGCACGGGCGCCCGGCCACGCACTGGGGCCGATCTCGGCGGCCGTGGCCAGGGCGCGGATCAGCAGGACGCCGCGTCTGCCCCGCCAGCCCCAGTGCATCGAGCGGCCCACCCCGCACGCGTCAGCCCTTCCTTGCTTGCTTGGGCGCCGCGTTCTGCCCCGCGGTGGTGTCCGTACGCGCTCCATGCGGCTGCAGGGCCGGCGGCCGCGCGCATCGACGCGGCGGCGGCGGCGGCGCGGGACCACATGGTGGGGGGTGCTGGGCGTTGGGGCCGCACGTGTCGGCTGGCCAGGCGATGTCGATGGCGTCCCACGGCAGGAGCGCCGGTGCAGTGGCGGCGGCAGGCGGTGCCGACGACGCCCAAAGACGGCGTGGCGGGGCGCGCCTTTTTGGGGTGCCGGCGCGCGCTTCGTCGTGCGCGGCGCCGTCGTCGTCGCCGTCGCCCAACGTGAGGATGCGCCACGTGGCCAAGTGATCTGAACAGGCGGACACCATCCACAGGCGGACACCATCCACATGCGCACACCGCCACAGGCGGACACCACCAGTGCCACCACAGGCGCACACCGCCACAGGCAGACCACTGGCACCACATGCGCACACCATCCACATGCGCACACCGCCACAGGCAGGCACAACACACGCAGACACCACCCGGGCGACCACAGGCGGACACCACCCCAGGCAGACAACA
>Ga0180216_1001548_pt1 | contig 20402 bp, 19 predicted proteins | sample eDN3rd37CBELigMG_FD_128879 | JGI IMG/M metagenome (GOLD analysis project Ga0180216, IMG submission 128879) | Enriched Miracle-Growth compost microbial communities from Emeryville, California, USA - eDNA 3rd pass 37_C BE-Lig MG (version 2)... ...
CACCGAGGCCTCGTCGCAGGGCCTGGGTGGCTCCTTCAAGGCGCTCTTGGCAACCTCGACCACGAGCGCGATCGCTCGCTTCTCACTCGACGGTGATACCTGGGTGCGCATGGACGGGCTCCCAATCTGGGAATCCGCTCGGGATGCGGCGGAGATACCTCCCCTCGCGCCCATTCTTTTCCACCCGGATGGAAGCGCCCCGCTAAAGATGCTTTCCATCTGGATCGGGGCTCCCAGTCTGCACGAGACGGGAACCGAGACATGCAACGACTGGACCTCGAGCGACTCGGAGAAGCAGGGAATTTTGGGCTACTCGGCCTATGCGAACGAGGGGTGGATTCAAAGAGCTCCGAGCGCTTGTCAGAGGGAAGACGTCCATTTGATCTGTCTCGAGGAATGACGACGAGACGAAAGGAGAGAGGACGAAAGTCCCCTCTTCTTTCAGCTCGAAGCCTCAGCGCGCGAGATAGCCGCCGTCTACCGGGTAGTACGCACCCGATGCGAAGGAGGCTTCGTCCGAGGCCAGCCAGGCGACCAGCTCCGCGACTTCCACGGGTTCGCCGAGTCGTCCGATCGGGTGCAGCGCGACGAGTCCTTCGAGCGTCTCGGGATCGAGGGTCTTCTCGACGAGAGGCGTCTTGATGAAGGCCGGACCAACGGAATTGATGCGAATTTTCTCTGCCGCATGCTCGAGCGCCGCAGCCTTCGTGAGGCCAACGACGCCGTGCTTGGCTGCCACGTAGGCGCAGACCCGGAGAAAGCCCACCTGCCCGAGGATCGACGCCATGTTCACGATCGAGCCGCCTCCCGCGCGCTTCATGGCCGGGATCTGCGAACGCATGCCATAGAACACACCGGAGAGGTTGGTGGCGATCACCTTCTCCCAGCCTCGAGCCGCCAGTCGTCGAGGACCCAGACGATTTCCCGCACGGGCGGCAATTCCGCCTCCTCGATGATCAGCAGGCCGTAGAGGCCACGGCCGAGCTGCTCGCTGCCCCGCACGTGGGGGTGATACCAAAAGGTTCCCGGATCTCTCGCGAGAAATTCATAGACGAAGCTCTCCCCGGGAGCGATGGAAGGCTGGGTTACGCCGGGCACGCCATCCATTTCGTTGGGGAGGCGAATTCCATGCCAGTGGACGGTGGTCGGCTGGGGAAGTTCGTTTCGGAAGTGGACGCGGATGGTGTCTCCCTGCCGAGCCCGGATGGTCGGACCTGGAACTTGCTCGTTGTAGGCCCAGACATCGAGCTTCCGGCCGTCGATGAGCTCGAGGCTCGTGGGAGATGCGACGAGGTGGACTTCCACCACTCGCCCGGTCGCGGCCGGCCGTGTTTCGAGGAAGGGGAGCGCTTCCTCGGCCAGGCGCTGGGGAGTGCTCTTCGTGCACGATGCGAGCGCAGCGACGCAGATGACGAGCAGTCTGATGTTTCTCATTTCGTATCCGATTCCAGGTCGGCGAGGATGGGACAGTCGGGACGCTCATCACCCGCGCAGCAGTCGGCGAGCTCACGGAGCGTATCGGCCATCGCCTGAAGTTCGCGGGCCTTCTTTTCAAGAGATTCCACGTGCGCCAGGGCGAGGCGTTTGACGTCGGCGCTGTGGCGGGAGCGGTCTCGCCAAAGGGCGAGGAGTTCGGTGATCGCCTCGATCTCGAAGCCGAGGTCGCGCGCCCTTCGAATGAAGCGGAGGGTGTGGACGTCCGCCTCGGTGTAGACCCGGTAGCTGGATTCCGTCCGAGCCACCGGGCCGATGAGGCCGATCTCCTCGTAGTAGCGGATCATCTTGGCCGAGACGCCGGAGGCCTTGGCGGCTTGGCCGATGGTCATGTGGCAGCTCCTTCCGCCGTGAGCGCCAGCTCCCGGGTGGGGAGTTCGCGCGAGCCTTTTTCGCCCGCAGGAGGGCGGTAGCGGCGCAGGCGGAGGGCGTTTCCGAGGACGAAGACGCTGGAGAGGGCCATCGCACCGGCCGCGAAGACGGGCGCGGCGGTGTGGCGGTCGTCGCCCGTGATCATCGCCACCTCGAGGCCGAGGGCATGCAGCGCCCGGATGGCCGCAGGGGTGGTGGTCTTGATGGGATCGGCCACCGCTAGGATGGCGGCGAGCTCGCCGCCCACCGCCGCGTAGAGGGGGGTCTTTCCCTGCTCGCCAAGGCGCCTTGCGACCTCGGCGAAAATCGAGGGATCCAGACCGAGGCGGCGCATGTAGCGGTCGGCGCCGATCTCCACGCGCACGCCCTCGACCTCTGCGCGGACGCCGTAGCCGGTCACCGACTCGAAGCCCGTGGCCACGGGAATCGCGTGCCCCTCTTCCTTTGCGGCATCCACGATGGCGCGGGCGATCGGATGCTCGGAGCGATCCTCCACCGCAGCGATCCGCGCGAGCACCTCGCTCTTTTCGAAGCCTTCCCGGACCTCGAAGTCGGTGAGGGTGGGCCGACCCTCGGTGAGGGTACCGGTCTTGTCCACCGCCACGATCCGGGTCTCTTGGAGGCGCTGGAGGGCGTCACCCTTCCGGAAGAGCACGCCGAGCTCGGCGCCGCGCCCCGTGCCCACCATGATCGAGGTGGGGGTGGCCAGGCCCATGGCGCAGGGACAGGCGATGATGAGCACGGCCACCGCGTTCAAGAGCGCTCCGCCGGCGAAGGCGAAGAGGAGGACGAGGCCGAGCGGTGGCGTCTCGGTCGCGGCCGTGGCGACGGGCGGGGCTGCCTCCAAGACGGCATCCACCTCGAGGTAGCGGACCTCTCCCTGGGGCGACCGGAGTCGCGCCACGCCTCGCACCCGAGGGGGCTCGGAGACCACGGGACTCGCCTTGCCCTCTACGAGGATCGCGCCCCCGCGTGTGATTCCGCGCAGGGTCTCGAAGCCCGGCGAGACGTCGGGGACGAAGGCACCCTCTCCCTCCGGCGTCCATCCAGCGGGCTCGATGCGGAGTGTCCCACGGAAGCTCTCGTCGGGCTCGGCCGCTACCGTGGCGCGGATTCCCTCCTCGTGGCGGGGGACGCGTGCCTCGGCCGCATCGAAGAGGGGCGCCGCCGGTGAAGCGCGCCTCTCTTGGCCCACGCGGAGCGGGAGGCGGAGCGCGAACTCCGCCGGAATGCAATCCACCTCGCAGACGAGGACGTCCGCACGGGCGACGATCTCGTGCGCGCCCGGCGCCTCCGGCGCCCGCCCTTCCGCGAAGAGGAGGACCTCTCCGTCGTAGCCATAGGTCCAGATGAAGCCGCCACCCGTGCGGAAGGTCTGGGGGAAGGGCCACTGGAGGGGCTCGAAGGCAGCGCCTTCGAACGAGGATCTCACTCTCGAGGCCCGACTCTCCGGGATTCCGCCAGTAGATGTGCCAGCCCTCGTGCATCCGGAAGCGGATGCCGGCGCGGAAGGCCTCGCCGGGCCGGACCTCGTCCACGTCCAGGAGGAGCTCGGCCTCCACCCGGTGAATCTCTCCGTCCAGCGTCCCCTTGCCGGCGGGTTCGGCGCGGGCCTCGCTCCAGAAGAGCGAGGAGAGGAGAAAGGGAAGAGTGAGGAAGAGAGCAGCCGGGCGCATGAGCAGGGATTCTGCCCCAATCGAACGGCCGGCCAAATCCCCTTTTCCCCCACTTCGGGGCGAATGGGACTTTCGTCCCATTTCGGCCCCCGCGGCTTTCCTCTATCTGTGATCGAAGCGCCGATCGGCGAGGAGGTGGCGGATGAGGATGCGAGCGAGGGCCTGGTTCCCGGCCCTTTTTCTGACGACAGCGCTCTTTGCATTGGGCGCCTGTGACGAGGAACCCGGAGACGATCCCGGCGCACCCGGGGGGAGTGGGGGCAGCGGCTACGGCGGGATCGGAGGCTCGGGAGGGCCGGGAGGTGCAGGCGGCTCGGTTGGCGCAGGCGGTTCCGGAGGCACGGGGGGCGCAGAGGAGCCGGATCTCCAGCCACCCGCCGTGGAGGACGTGATGCCCCCGCACGGCGCCGAGGAGGTCTCCCTCGCAACCAAGGTCACCGTCCTCTTCACGGAGGCGATGGAGCCGGAGCCCACGGCGGGGGCCGTGCACCTGCTGGACGCTGGCGGAGCCGAGGTCCCGGTGAGTCGGCAGTGGCTCCGACCGGACCTCATCGAACTCACCCCTCTGGAGCTCCTGGCTCCCGGTGCGCTCTACCGAATCCGAGTCTCGGGAGAAGCGAGAGATCCGGCGGGAAATTTCCTGGTCGACCCTCCCTTCGAATCCCAATTCCAGACCGGTGAGAGCGCCGAGCCCCCGGGGGTTTGGGGAAGTCTGATCTGGGGCGAGGGGAAGTGGCAGTGATTTGCAAATGCACAAAGGCTTGGAGGACGAGAATGTTTCGAATTCGTGGTGGTGTCTTGGTGGCAGCTCTGGGGCTCGCTTTCTCTGCCGAAGCGCAGGGGGGCCTTCCCCATACCTTCGTGGATGGAACGCCGGCGCTGGCGGACGAGGTGAACGCGAATTTTCGCTACGTCGCGCCCGAGAACGTGGTCTATGTGAACGCCCAACCGGATGCCGACGTGGCGAATGGCAACGCGCTTCATGACGCCCTCGCCTCCCTGGCTTCGATCGGGGGGCCGCCGGGCCCGGGCAATCGTTACCTCGTGAAACTTCGCCCGGGCATCTACGACCTGGGCAACCGTGGACTGGTCCTACCGCGGTGGGTCTTCTTGGAGGGGGTGAGCGAGCGGGCCACCGCCTTGAAGTCGACGGCCTCGACGGCGATCACCCTGGACATTTATTCCGGGCTCCGCTCCTTCTCACTCGATCATGTTGGAGGTGGGAGCACGTCCATTCATGTGAAGTCCACCGCGCCCAGTGGGGTGTGGCCCACCTTCATCCGCGACATTTGGCTGACCACCGAGCCGACCTCCAGGGCCACGGGAATCCTGGCGGAGGGGGCCGTCACCGTGGTTCTCCGCGACCTGAAAATCCATACGCATGGGCGAGGGCAGACCTACGGGATCCACGCCACCGGAAACGCCTACATCGACGCCGTCGACGTGGATTGCCGGGTGACGAACATCAATTCGAGCGGCGCTGCTCGCGCACTCTTTTTGGATGGGTCGGGCCGTGCCAAATTCCATAGCAGCATCCTCGGAGCGAGCGGCCCGCAGAACGAGGCCTACGCGCTCGGAACTGGCTCGAATTATTCGGGGATCCTGCACGTCATGGGGTCGCAGGTGACGGGCTCCTCCTCCATCTTCGGCCAGTTTGCGGGATCGGGGAAGGTCTATGTCGCCACCTCCGAGCTCGGTGGCAGCCATTGGGTAGGCTTTGGGTCGAACCGACCCGCCGTGAAGTGCGTCTACGTCTACAACCACCAGCTCGACGCACTGTCGCGCTGCGACATGGCACCCTTCTGAGTCCGATCGGGGGCGGCCGTGCCGTCAGCGGCCGAGGATGCCGGCGCGATAGTCGGCGTAGGCCCGGCGAATCTCTTCCTCGGTGTTCATCACGAAGGGGCCACGCTGGACGATGGGTTCGCGAAGCGGCATGGCCGCCGCCACCAAGACCTCGCTGCGCTGCGTGGGCGCGCGCAGCGAGAGCCTCTTCCCGGTGCTGAGGAGGCCCAGCCGCCCCGCCTGGACCCGGCTGCGCTCCTCGCCCACCTCCACTTCGCCCTCCGCCACGAAGAGGAAGGCCGTATGCTCCTCGGGGAGGTCCAGCCGTAGCGGCCGATCGTCCTCGAGGCTGGCGTAGACCAGGAGCGGCCGCGTGGGGCGCTCGCGCACCGGGCCCACGAGCCCCTCCACCTCGCCCGATGCGACCTCCAAGAGGTGCGAGCCGATCCTCCCGCTCGCGATCCGCTCGGGTTGGAGATCCTGGTAGGCCGGCTCACACATCTTCTCGCTCGCCGGCAGATTCACCCAGAGCTGAAAGCCCGACATCAGCCCGTCTTCCTGCTCCGGCATCTCCGAGTGGACGATGCCCCGACCGGCGGTCATCCACTGGAAGCCACCGCTCTGGATCAAGCCCTGGTTCCCCCGGCTGTCTCGGTGACGCATCCGGCCCGCCCGCATGATCGTCACGGTCTCGAAACCCCGGTGGGGGTGGTCCGGGAAGCCGCGGATGTAGGCCCCGGGATCGTCGGAGTGGAAGCGGTCGAGGAGGAGGAAGGGGTCGAGGTTGCGCAGCGCCGGCTGCCCGATCACCCGATGGAGCCGCACACCGGCGCCATCGGTGGTGGGCATTCCCAGAAGCGTTTGGAGGAGACGGCGCTCGGAGCGGCGCAAGAAGGCGGGGGCCTCCGGGCGGCAGCCCGTTGCCGTGGTGGCGAGCACGAGGCCCGCACCGGTGAGGAAGTGTCGGCGGCTGATGGACATGCCGCCATCCTACCCCGACCGTCCTCGTGGAAAAAAGGGCAAGGCCCCGCTTGCTCGGCTGCCCCTCTACCGCAATTGGGCTAGCCGTCCACCTGGCGGATGACGATCGGATCGTCGCGGAGGACCTCCGGGTTGAGGAGGATCCGCTCCGACTGGCGGAGGGTCTCGTCGAGCTCCTCGACCAGATCCTCCACCTCCTCCGCGACGCGACGGGGGGGAAGCCTCCTCTCGTGGATCCGGCCGAGGGTCGAGAGCACGGCCGCGCGCTGGTGCCTGTGGTAGCGCGCCATCCGCTCGAGCCGGACGTCGCCCCAGGCATCCGCCTCGAGGAGCGCGGGCGCGAGGAGGTCCTCCTCCTCGTCGATGATGCGGAGGACCAGGCTGCCGATGCGCTCGGTCACGTCCACGAGGGGGCCGAAGAGCGCCCGATGCCCCCGGCGCACCTCCCCGGCCAGATCCAGCGCTTGGTCGAGGAGGCGGCGGAGTCGTTCGTGCAGTTCGAGGATGTGCTCGCGGATCTCGGACGGGTACATGCCGATCAACGGTGGACACGATCGGCGCGGCCCGCCCACCGCGATCAGGCGGCGGGTCGGGCGGCCTCGTCTTCTCGGCGCTTCCCGAGCCGGGCGAGCAGCCAGACCTCGAGCGCCTGTCCCGTGAGATAGACGCCGCCGAATCCGGTCAGGAAGGCGAAGGCGTGGGTCTTCCCCACGAGGATGGCGAGGATGGTCCAGGCGGCGAGGAAGACCATCCGAAAGAGCATGCCGACGACCACGACGGCGAAGGCGTGCTTGACGCTCATCTTCCGCCGATCGGCCCAGAGAGCGATGCCCACGGCGGAAACGGCGCAGATCAGGCCGCCGGGCACACCCCAGAAAAGCCCGTGCGCCCACGTCGGATTCACGTCGCGCAGGTGGAGGCCGAGGCCGACGAAGATCAGGGCGCCGGCCAGAAGGATTCCGAAGGCTCTTTGTACCATTCCGCTCTCCGAGGAGCCGTGCGCCCACGCTCCTGCTTGCGGGGCGGGGACGAGGAATGCATATTTCCCGGCCCCATGGCAACCGCATCCACCGTCAAGACGATTCCCCGCCCCGCCGAGCCCTCGCAGCGCCCACAGATATTCGTGGAGCCGGAGGAGATCGAGAGGGCCCGCGAGCTCGCCTGGAAGATCACGGGCTCGACCTTCGCGTTCATCGACCGCCACACCACGGTCTCGACCGAGCGGACGGTCCTCCGCTTCTTCGGCATTTCGGGCGTCGGCGCCGGCGGGGTCCCGCTCGCCAACGTGATGATCGATCGCCTGCACCGCGCGGGTGTCCTCGATCGCGGCGCCGCCTACTGGATGGGGCGGGCCATGCGGCTGGGCGGGCGTTCCCCCGCGGAGATGATCGAGCGGCTGGTGGCCCTGCCGGACGCCGAGCTTCGAAAGCCCCTCCCGGCGGAGGAGGAGGCCGCGATCCGCGAGGAGATGCGGGCCGAGGCGCGCGCCGCGCTCGACGAGCTCGCGCGGCGGGTGGAGGCGCGGAAGGCGCTCTCGGGCGAGCTCGGGAAGGGTTCGTCCGAGGTCGGGCCGCTCAAATACGTCATCGTCGCCACGGGCAACATCTACGACGACGTCCTGCAGGCCAAGAGCGCCGCGCAGGCGGGGGCGGACATCATCGCGGTGATCCGCTCCACCGCGCAGTCCCTCCTCGACTACGTCCCGCACGGCGCGACCACCGAGGGCTTCGGCGGGACCTTCGCCACGCAGGAGAACTTCCGGATCATGCGCGAGGCGCTGGACGAGGAGTCCCGGCGGCTCGGACGCTACATCCACCTGGTCAACTACAGCTCCGGACTCTGCATGCCGGAGATCGCCTTCATGGCGGCGTGGGAGCGGCTCGACCACCTGCTCAACGACGCCATGTACGGCATCCTCTTCCGCGACATCAACCCGCGGCGCACGATGGTGGATCAGTATTTCTCGCGCCGCATCTGCGCGTTCGCGGACATCCTCATCAACACCGGCGAGGACAACTACATCACCACGGCGGACGCCTACGAGGCGGCGCACACGGTGGTCGCTTCCCAGTTCATCAACGAGGCCTTCGCGCACCGCGCCGGTCTGCCCGACGAGCTGATCGGCCTCGGGCTCGCCTTCGAGATGAACCCCGCCTACCCGGACACGCTGCTCTGGGAGTTGGCGCAGGCCTACCTGGTCCGCGGATGTTTCCCGAATCATCCGCTCAAATACATGCCGCCGACCAAGCACAAGAACGGCGACATCTTCTTCGCCCACGCCTACGACGCCATGTGCGATCTGGTGGCGGTGTGGACGCAGCAGAGCATCCATCTCTTGGGGATGCCCACCGAGGCGATCCACAACCCCATGCTGATGGATCGCTTCGCGGCGCTGAAGATGGCCGACTACGTCTACCGCGCGGCCGCCTTCCTCGGCGACGAGATGCAGATCCGCCCGGACGGCCGCATCGCGAAGCGGCAGCGGGAGACCTTCGCCAAGACCCTCGCCCTCCTGGAGGAGGCCGCCGAGGTCGGCATGTTCGAGGCCATTGCGCGCGGGCGCTTCGGAGACATCCGCCGGCCCGAGCTCGGAGGGAAGGGGCTCGACGGCGTGGTGGAGAAGGGCGAGGACTACTTCAATCCGATCCTCGATCTCCTCGAGGAAAAGACGGGCGTGATCTTGCCGAGCGGGCGTCGCGTGGCCCGGGGGGAGGTCCAGGGATGAGCCAGGCCACGAAGATGCGAGAGGTCGTCCGCCCCTACGGAGACCGCCAGGACGACGGGGTGATGCAGGTCTCCTTCGTGCTTCCGGTCGCGCCCTCGGCGCGGGCCAAGGAGGCCGCGAGGCTCCTCCTCGAGAAGCAGGGCTTCGTGGACGTGCTCGTGGCGCACATGGAGGAGGCGGGGGAGGGCTACGCCTTCTTCGTCGCCTACGTGAAGACGCCGCTCGCCATCGACTACGACGCCATCGAGGTCCCCGAGGTGAAGGTCGAGAAGCTCCCGATGGACGCTCTCGACGCGGCCATCGAGACCAACCTCGGGCGGAAGATCGTGGTGGTGGGGGGCTGCACCGGGACGGACGCACACTCGGTGGGCATCGACGCCATCATGAACATGAAGGGCTACCACGGCGACTACGGCCTGGAGCGCTACCGCATGTTCGAAGCGCTCAACATGGGCTCCCAGGTGCTCAACGAGGAGATCGTCGCCAAGGCCGTGGAGATGGATGCCGACGCCATCCTCGTCTCGCAGGTGGTCACGCAGCGCGGCATCCACAAGGACAACTCCGCGCAGCTCGTGGAGATCCTGAAGAAGAGGGGCCTGCGGGATCGCTTCGTCCTCCTGCTGGGAGGGCCGCGCATCGACCACAAGACCGCGCTCGAACTCGGCTTCGACGCCGGCTTCGGCCCGGGAACCCTTCCCTCGGACGTGGCGAATTTCCTGTACCGGACCCTCCTGGAGCGAAACCGACCCCCGAGTCCGTGATCGATCCCGAGGGCTTCGCGCGGGCACGCGCTCCGTGCCCGACGCCGCCTTCCCGGACGAGGCGCATGGCGGGCGATCGCGCCCGCCATGGAGCACGCCGCCTCCCGGTCAGCGCCGCAGCCGCTGCTTGTCCTTCGGGGTGACACAGGTCCCCGACGCTCGGCAGACCACGATGGGCTCCTCGAGGACCTCGCAGGCCGAATCGTTTCCGGGGAGCGGGCGGATCACCTTGCGTGCCTCGAAGCGCATCTTGCGCGAGGTGTTCCCCGCCTCGACGATCTCGCCCACCGCCTCGATGAAGTCGCCGGCGTGGACCGGCGCGAGGAATTCGATGCTGTCGTAGGCGCGGAAGAGCCCCTCGTCCCCGTCGTGCCGGATGAGGAGTTCCGTGGCCACGTCCCCGAAGAGCCCCAGGATTCGCGCGCCGTCCACGAGATTGCCGCCGTAGTGGGCGTCCGCCTGGCTCATCCTGAGTCGCAACATCACCTTTTCGCCGATGGGCATGGAGCACCTCCTTTGGCGCCGAGCGCTTTATCACCCGCGCCACGGCTTGCATAGGGCGAGGCGCCTTGGCAAAAGGCTCTCATGAGCCGGACGCCCGTCATCGTCACCGCGGCCCTCGTCGGGGCCGAGACCACCCGAGAGCAGACCCCCTACTTGCCCATCTCGCCCGAGGAGATCGCCGAGGAGGCGCGCCGCTGCCGCGAGGCGGGAGCGGCCATGGTCCACCTCCACGTGCGCGAGCCCGACGGCACGCCCTCCCAGAGCGCCGCCCTCTTCGAGCGGACCATCCGCCTCATCCGAGAGCTCGCTCCGGATCTCATCTGCCAGACCTCGACGGGCGGGGCGGTGGGCATGAGCGTGGACGAGAGGGCCCAGCCCCTCACGCTGCAGGGCCCGGCGAAGCCGGAGATGGCCACCCTCACCACGGGGACCGTCAACTTCGGCGACGACGTCTTCTGGAATCCCCGCCCCCTGGTCCGGGATCTCGCGCGCCGCATCCGCGAGGCCGGGATCGTTCCCGAGGTGGAGGTCTTCGACGCGGGGATGATCGACGAGGCGTACGCCCTGGAGCGGGAGGGCCTGCTCTCCTTCCCGGCGCATTTCGACTTCGTCCTCGGGGTGCCCGGCGCCCTCGGTGCCAGCGAAGCGGCGGTGGACTTCCTGCGCTCGCGGCTTCCCGAGGGATCGACCTGGTCCGTGGCGGGGATCGGCCGCCACGAGCTTCCGATGGCGCGCCTCGCCCTCGAGAAGGGCGGTCACGTGCGCGTGGGGCTGGAGGACAACCTCTTCGTATCCAAGGGCGTGCTCGCCAAGGGCTCCTACGAGCTCGTGGCCCAGGTGGCCGAACTCGCGCGCGAGGCCGGGCGGCCCTTGGCGACGCCGGACGAGGCGCGAGAGATCCTGCGTCTTCCTCCTCGAGGCTGAGGGCCTTCCCTCAGCCCCCCTGCTCCTCGCGCGTGTCCTGGAGGACGATCTCCCCGCCGATCACGTCGTTCACCGAGGGATAGCGGGCGATTTCCGAGCGCGCGATCTTCCAGGCTTGCTGGACGATCCAGGAGAGGGAGCGATCCTGCCGGTTGGCTTCGTTCTGGATCTCTCGGAGCATGTCCTCGGGGAAGTAGAGGCTCTGCTTTCTCTTGTCGGTACCTGCCATCCGTCTCTCCCTGGCCTGTGGGTCTCGCATGATTCCACACATTGAACGCAAATTGTCAAATTCCCTAGGCGGAAAGGCGAGGTAGCGATTGCTCGACACTCGCGCCGCGCCCTACAATGGCGCGGCTTCAGGAGTGGAAACCATGCGTTGTCGCGCGCTGCCCCTTCTCGCCCTCTTTCTGGTCGCCTGCGGTTCCGATCCCGTCCAGGGCGTCGCGCCCAAGATCCAGGTGGAGGACGAGGACGGCGCGCCCATCGACCGCCTCGCCTTCGGCGATCTGCCGGTGGACGACGAGTTCGGAGGGCAGATCTTCGTCCACGCCCTCACCGCCGCGCTGCTCGAGGTCGAGGCGATCGACATCGAGGGCGAGGACGCGAAGAACTTCGCGGTGGAGGAGCGGAAGCTCCGGGTGGGCGGCCGGACCCGATCCCCGATCACGGTGAGCTTCCGTCCCACGGAGGTCGGCGAGCTCCGGGCCACGCTCGTCATCCGCTCGAACGACCCCCACGCGCCCAAGGTCGAGGTCGAGCTCGTGGGCAAGGGGATCGACTCGGCCATCCGGGTGGAGGGCTGCCTGGCGGTCACCTCGGCCGAGCCGGATCGCTGCACCCGGACCCTGGTGTACGCGCCGGACACCCTCGACATGGGCGACGTGGTGGCCGGCACGCCCGAGAACGCCCGCATCACGGTGACCAACCTCGGACGCAAGCCGCTCGAGCTCGAATCGGTCGAGTTCGAGGATCCCGAGCAGGCCGAGGCCTGGGGCTTCAAGCTCCCCGATCGCTCCTTGACCCAGACGATCGGCGGGCAATCCTCCGCCGGGCTGATCCTCGGCCTGCATCCGCCCCAGGAACTCGTCCAGCGCGTGGAGATCGCCCTGATCGTGCGGTCCTCGGATCGCTCGCAGCCGGAGATCCGCTTCCCCGTGGTGGCGAACGTGGTGCCGAACGCGCCCCCCGAGGCCTGCGTCCGTGTCAAGGAGGCCATCGCGTGGAACGGTGGGACGAAGACCTTCGAGCCGGGCGAGCGCATCGTCGTCAATCCCGGCGACGGCCTCGTCTTCGACGCCCGGGTGCGCGAGGGCTGCAGCGGGGATCCCGAGGACGGAGAAGACGTCGAACTCACCTGGATCCTCGAAAGCGCGGACGGCTTCCACTACGAGGTCGAACCGGATTCCGATCCCTTCCTGGCCACCTTCCACGCCGACACCATCGGCGCCTACCAGCTCCGCCTCGAGGTCACCGACTCCATCGGCCAGGTCGCGACCACGGATGCGGACGGCGAGCCCGCGATCGTCGAGTTCTGGGTCGAGCCGCAGACGGACATCGGCATCGAGATCCGCTGGCCCGGCGCCCAGGACGTGGACCTGGACATCCACCTCGTCCGCCGAGACGGCTTCGAGGGGATCTTCGGGAGCAACGATTTCTACTGGAACAACAAGGAGCTGAACTGGGGCTCGAATCCGCCGCTCACGAGCCCCCGCCTGGCGGTGGACGACAAGGGCGCGCGGATGGTCGAGTCCGCGCTCCTCAACGGTCCGGAGAAGGACGAGATCTACTCCATCCTGGTGCACTTGCAGCGGGACGGGCGGGCCGATCGGCGAAACGCTCCGGCCTGCAGCGGTTCGGCGAGCTGCGGTGAGGATCGGGTCTGCTCCATGACCAATGCGACCACCGGCGTGTGCATGCCGCCGGTGGAGGCCTCCGTCCGCCTCTTCCTCGAGCGCCTCGAGGTCGATTTCGAGGCCCTCGGCTTCGATCCCACCGCGCAGCTCGGCACCCCCTGCGACACCTGGCACGTCGGAGACGTCATATGGTCGGATCCGCCGGTCTTCCGCCCCGGGTCGCCGAGCATCTACCAGGAAGGCGACGGCGTGGAGAACGCCACCTGCTTCCTCGATTAGGCGAAGAAAAAAAGGGCCGCCGGGAGAACCCCGGCGGCCCCAGCGGACCCAGAGGGGGAGGGGGGACCCCTGAGTCCTAACTCGCGGCGGCACCTCGCCGCCTTCCATCCTTCGAACCCGCCCCCGACGCTGGACATTCCGCGCGCCTTTCGCCGCGGTCGGGAATCCGAGGGGGAAGTATAAGATCCCCCCAGGGGACGCTCAAGCTCAAACCAGAAATTTTCCATTAATGAAAAAAACCTACCCTCGCCGCGTACGCCAGGTCCTCGAGGATCTCGCCGCGGCCCTCCGAGCTTTCGGGATCGACCGGAGCGAGCGGGTGGTCCTCGCCTACAGCGGAGGGCTGGATTCCGCCGCGCTCCTTTGGGCCCTCTGCCACCTGGCCCCCCACCGCCGACCGCGGGTGGAGGCGGTCTGCGTGGATCACGGCCTTCGGGAGGATTCCGCGGAGCAGGCGCGGCGCGCGATCGAGGTCGCGCGATCCCTGGGGGTCGAGGGGCGGGTCCTGCGGGTGGACTGCGGGGGCGAAGGGGGCGTGGAGGCCGCGGCGCGGAAGGCGCGGTACACGGCGCTGGCGGAGGTGGCGGCGGGGCGGCCGATCCTGACGGCGCACACCGCGGACGACCAGGCCGAGACCGTGCTCTACCGGTTGGCCAAGGGCGCCGGCATCAAGGGGCTCGGCGGGATTCGACCGGAGGTCCGGATCGCGCAGGGGCGCGTGCTCCGGCCCTTCCTCGGCGTGCGGAGGGCGAGGCTCGAGGAGGTGGTCCGCTACGCGGAGATCCCGGTGGTGGAGGACGTGACCAACGCCAGCCGCCGCTACACCCGCAACCGGATCCGGATGGACGTCCTGCCGGCCCTGGAGGCCGCGGTCCCCGGCGCCAGCGCCGCGCTGGCGAGGGCGGCCATGCTCGCGCAGCGGGACGAGGCCTACCTCTCGGGCAGGGCGCGGCGGTGGCGGGAGCGGCTTCGCCGCGAAGGGGGTTGGGACGCCCGGGGGCTGGCGCGGCTTCCGCGGGCGCTCGGCTCGCGCATCGTCCGGGAGGTGATCGCGGAGACCCGGGGGAGGCCGCCCACGGCGCGCCAGGTGGACGCGGTGCTCGACCTCCTGCGGGGAGGGGGGGAATTCCGCCTCTGCGACGAGTGGATCGTCCTCTGTCGGGGCGGGATCTTCTCGCTCCTTCGGCGACCGGAGGACCGCGGGTGAACGACCTCTCGCGACCTCGCGCATCGAAGGGGGTGGACGGTTCGGAAGAATGCGATCCTCGGAGGAACGAACGAGGACCAAGCCGCGTTTAGGTGAGGTGTCGAGAGGGATGGCTCCCTGCCGCCGGCCGACCCGGCCGAAACCTGGGTCGCTTCGCTTGAGGAGCCGCCTGCACTTTGGTTACGTTAGGGGCCCTCGTTGCCGAGGGTCAGAGGTGCGATAGCTCGTGCGACAATCCTACAAGACGGTGCTGCTCTGGGTGGTGCTGATCGTCATGTTCGTCAGCTTCTACCAGTTCTTCAACCACAACGGCACCGACATCCGAGAGACCGCCTATTCCGACTACCTCGCCAAGGTGGAAGCGGGGGAGGTCGAGTCCGTCACGATCAAGGGCAACACCCACACCTACGTCCTCCGGGGGGAGACGACCGAGTATCGCACCTCCGGCCCCATCGGCGACCAGCTCATCGAGGACCTGCAGAAGAGCGGCGTCCGCTTCGGCTTCGAAAAGGAGGAGCAGGGATCGGTCTGGCTCCAGCTCCTGCTCCAGGGGCTGCCGATCGTCTTCTTGCTGGTGATCTTCCTCCTCTTCATGCGCCAGCTCCAGGGGAGCGGGGGCAAGGCGATGGCCTTCGGCAAGTCCAAGGCCAAGCTGCTGTCGGAGGTCCAGAACAAGATCACCTTCGCGGACGTCGCCGGCATCGACGAATCTAAGGACGAGCTCGAGGAGATCGTCGCCTTCCTCAAGGATCCCAAGAAGTTCACGCGCCTCGGGGGGCGGATCCCGAAGGGCGTGCTGCTGATGGGCCCTCCGGGCACGGGCAAGACCCTGCTCGCGCGGGCCGTGGCCGGCGAGGCGGGCGTCCCCTTCTTCTCGATCTCGGGCTCGGACTTCGTGGAAATGTTCGTCGGCGTGGGCGCGAGCCGCGTGCGCGACCTCTTCGAGCAGGGCAAGAAGCACGCCCCCTGCATCATCTTCATCGACGAGATCGACGCGGTCGGTCGCCACCGCGGCGCCGGCCTCGGCGGCGGTCACGACGAGAGGGAGCAGACCCTCAACCAGCTCCTCGTGGAGATGGACGGCTTCGAGTCCAACGAGGGCGTGATCCTCATCGCCGCCACCAACCGCCCCGACGTCCTCGACCCGGCGCTGCTCCGCCCCGGCCGCTTCGACCGGCGGATCGTGGTGCCGCGGCCCGACGTGAAGGGGCGCGAGGGGATCCTCAAGGTCCACACGCGCAAGACGCCCTTGGCGCCCGACGTGGACCTGGAGATCCTCGCTCGCGGCACGCCCGGCTTCTCCGGTGCCGACCTGGAGAACCTCGTCAACGAGGCGGCGCTCCACGCGGCGCGAAAGGGCCAGGATCGCGTCACCATGAGCGATTTCGAGGCCGCCAAGGACAAGGTGATGATGGGCACCGAGCGGCGGTCCCTCGTCATGTCCGAGAAGGAGAAGCGGACCACCGCCGTCCACGAGGCGGGGCACGCCCTGGTGGCCAAGATGCTCCCGGACACCGACCCGGTGCACAAGGTCACCATCATCCCGCGCGGGCGCGCGCTCGGCGTGACCCAGCAGCTTCCCACCGAGGATCGGCTGAGCATCACCCGGGAGTACGCGCTCAACCGCATCGCCATCCTCATGGGCGGCCGGGTGGCCGAGGAGCTCGCCTTCGACGGGCAGAAGACCACCGGCGCCGGCAACGACATCGAGGTCGCCACCGACATCGCCCGCAGCATGGTCTGCGAGTGGGGGATGAGCGATCGGCTCGGACCCCTGGCCTTCGGCAAGAAGCAGGGCGAGGTCTTCCTCGGCAAGGAGATGGGCTACGCCCAGGACTACTCCGAGCAGACGGCGCGCGACATCGACGAGGAGGTGCGGCGCATCGTCACCGAGCAGTACCAGGTGGCCCGCAAGATCCTCGAGGACAACTTCGACACCCTCATGGCGATCGCCGACGCGCTCATGGAGCACGAGACCCTGGAGGGGCCGGACCTGGACGTGATCATCTCCGGCGGGACCCTGCAGAAGCCCAAGCCGCCGCCGGCCGCGCCCTCCGGCGCTCCCGCCAAGGAGAAGGAGCGCAAGACGCCGGTCCTCGGCGCCCTCGAGGGGATCGGCAAGCTCGAGCCCGGCAAGGCCTGATCGGCCGATCGGGTGGAACGGACGAAGGCCGGGCACGCCCCGGCCTTTCCTTTGGGTGAAGCGATGGGGATCCGTGTCCGCTACGTCAGCGTCGACTCCCTGGAGTCCTTGCACCACGCGCTCCGCGCCCTGGGCTTTCCCGGCCCCGCGCGGGATCTGCTCACGAGTTCCGCCCTCCAGGGCCACCTCCTCGTCACCGGCCTCTCCGCCGAGGCGAAGGCGCTCTGCCAGGAACTCGCCCGGCGACCGGGGATGCCGCGCCTGATGGAGGGGGCGTCGGACGGCGCCCTGCTCGTCTCCGGCCGGCTGGGCGAGTGCAAGCTCCTCGGCACCAAGCTCCAGGAGCGGGCGGACGTGCCCGGTGCCGACGAATGCGGAGGGAAGATCCTCCGGGCCTGCTTCTTCGCCGGGCGCCGGGATACCGTGACCATCCGCCATCTCGAGGTGGGCGTCGGCCCCGCGGCGATCATGGGCATCCTCAACGTCACCCCGGACTCCTTCTCGGACGGCGGCACGCTCCTTCGCCCGGAGGCCCTCCTGCGCCGCGCGGAGGAGCTGGTGGAGGCGGGCGCGCAGATCCTCGACGTCGGAGGCGAGTCGACGCGGCCCAAGGGACCCTACGGGGAGGGGGCGCGGCCCGTGGATCCCGCCGAGGAGCGAGCGCGGGTCGAGCCAGCGGTCCGCCTCCTCCGCCGCTCCTTCCCGGACGTGGCCATCTCGGTGGACACCTCGAAGGCCGAGGTCGCGAGGGCGGCCCTGGGGGAGGGCGCCGATCTGATCAACGACGTCCGCGGCCTCGAGGACGACGAGCTCGCCCGGGTGGTCGCCGAGGCGCGCGTCCCCTGTTGCATCATGCACATGCCCGCCGAGCCGGACGTGATGGCCCGACACACGGACTACGAGGACGTGGTCGGCGAGGTGGCCGAGGCGCTCTGCGCGCGGGTCGACGCGGCCCTCGCGCGGGGCGTGCGGCCGGACGGCATCCTCGTCGATCCCGGCTTCGGCTTCGGGAAGACCTACGGGCAGAGCCTCGTGCTCTTGCGGGAACTCGCGAACCTGCGGGCGAGCGTGGGCCGGCCGATCCTGGTCGGGACCAGCCGGAAAGGCTTCCTGGGCCACGTCACCGGCCGGCCCGTGGCCGATCGCGACGCGGCCACCGCCGCGAGCGCGGCGATCGCCATCGTGCACGGGGCCTCGATCGTGCGGGTGCACGATGCCGCCGCGTGCAGGGATGCGGTGCTCGTGGCCGACGCGGTGGCCGGGGCCTCGGAGGGCGGGCGGCTCTTCACCGCGGACTGAGGCCGCCCGCTCGACTCAGGCGCCGAGGACGCGCGTCCAGCCGAAGGGATCCGCGATCTCGCCGTACTGGATCCCGGTGATGGTGTCGTAGAGGCGGCGGGAGAGCTCGCCCATCTCGCCGTTTCCCACCTGGAGCGCCTCGTCCTTGTAGCAGAGCTCCTTCACCGGGGAGATCACGGCGGCCGTACCCGTGCCGAAGACCTCCTTCAGCGTCCCGCGGGCGTGCGCCTCCCGGACCTCGTCGATCGCGATCGGCCGCTCCACCACCGACACGTCCCAATGCCTGAGGAGGCGGATGACGCTGTCGCGCGTGATGCCGGGGAGGATGCTGCCGCCGAGCGGCGGGGTGACGACCTCGTCCCCGATGCGGAGGAAGAGGTTCATCGTCCCCACCTCCTCGAGCCACCGATGCTCGCTGGCGTCGAGCCAGAGCACCTGGGCGTAGCCCTTCGCCTTGGCCTGCTCGGAGGCGAGGAGGCTGGCGGCGTAGTTCGCCCCCGCCTTCACGGCGCCGAGACCGCCCCGCGCGGCCCGCGAGAACTTCGGCTCGACCCAGATCTTCACGGGGTCGAAGCCCTCGGCGTAGTAGGCGCCCACGGGCGAGAGGATCACGAAGAAGAGGTAGCTTCGGGAGGGGCGGACGCCGAGGAAGGGTTCCGTGGCGACGAGGGTGGGGCGGATGTAGAGCGCGGTTCCCTCGGAGTGCGGGACCCAGTCCTTCTCCACCTCCAGGAGCTCGACGATCATCTCGAGCATCTCCTCCGGGGGCACCGCCGGGATGCAGAGGCGAGCGGCGCCCTCGGCCATCCGCCGGCAGTTCTCCTCGGGGCGGAAGAGGCGGATCTTGCCGTCCTTGCCCCGGTAGGCCTTCATCCCCTCGAAGAGCTCCTGGCCGTAGTGCAGGACGGCCGCCGCGGGATCGAGCTGGAGGGGGCCGTAGGGGAGGATCTTCGCGTCGTGCCAGCCCTTCCCCTCTTCGTAGCGCGCCACGAGCATGTGGTCGGTGAAGATTCGTCCGAAGCCGAGGGTCTTCTCGTCCGGCCGAGGCTTCGTACGCTCGGCCAGCTCCCTTTGGATCTTCATGATGATGCTCCTGGGTTCGAACGCGGTGCTGGACCGCTCCGCGAAGGGAGGCGGAGGCTGGACCCGGTGCCGCGAGCCGTGGATGTCTGGCGCATGTTCGGCCCGATGGCCTTGGAGGTCAACCCTCGGTTCCGGCCCGCGTCCGGTTCCGAACCCTCCCGTCCGTGGGATGGTCGAGCGGGCGCCCGGATGCTAGCCCCCCGAGCGCGCGGACGATCGGAGGGACCTCGCGCGAGGCCTCGGCTTGCCAGGGAACGAGCATCGCCGCTACTTTCGCCGCGGAGGGGAGGAGCCCAGTGAAGTTGGAAAGCGCGACGGTAGAGAGGAAGCTCTTCGGGACCGACGGGGTCCGGGGGATCGCCAACATCCACCCGATGACGGCGGAGATGGCGCTCCAGTTGGGGCGTGCGCTCGCCTACAAGATCCGAAACGGAGATCATAGGCACAAGGTCGTCATCGGCAAGGATACGAGACTGTCCGGATACATGCTGGAGGGGGCCCTGATGTCCGGGATCTGCTCGATGGGGGTGGACGCCATCCTCGTGGGGCCGATCCCCACCCCGGGCATCTCGTACCTGGTGCAGTCGATGCGGGCCGACGCGGGCGCGGTCATCAGCGCCTCGCACAATCCCTATCAGGACAACGGCATCAAATTCTTCGCCCGGGACGGCTTCAAGCTCCCGGACGAGACCGAGGCGGAGCTCGAGTCGCTGATCTTCGGGAATCGGATCGACGATCTGCGGCCCACGGCCACCAAGGTGGGCAAGGCCTTCCGCATCGACGACGCCGGCGGCCGCTACGTCGTCCATCTGAAGTCCACCTTCCCCAAGGAGCTGACGCTCGAGGGGCTGACCATCGTGGTGGACTGCGCCCACGGCGCCGCCTACCGGGTGGCGCCCATGGTCTTCGAGGAACTCGGGGCCAAGGTGATCACCCTGGGCGTCAATCCGGACGGCAAGAACATCAACGACGGCGCGGGCGCACTCCACCCGCAGAGGATGCAGCGGGCGGTGCTCAAGCACCGGGCGCACGTCGGGATCGCCCTCGACGGCGACGCCGACCGCGTCATCGTCTCGGACGAGAACGGGAACATCGTCGACGGCGACGCCATCATGGCGATCTGCGGTCTGCACATGCTGCGCAAGGGCGAGCTCGCCAAGGAGACGGTCGTCGCGACCGTGATGAGCAACATGGGCCTGGACCTGGCCATTCGCGCCGCGGGCGGTCGGGTGGTGCGCACGCGGGTGGGCGACCGCTACGTCGTCGAGGAGATGCGCCGGAGCGGCTACAACTTCGGCGGCGAGCAGTCCGGGCAC
>Ga0180216_1001552_pt1 | contig 20379 bp, 14 predicted proteins | sample eDN3rd37CBELigMG_FD_128879 | JGI IMG/M metagenome (GOLD analysis project Ga0180216, IMG submission 128879) | Enriched Miracle-Growth compost microbial communities from Emeryville, California, USA - eDNA 3rd pass 37_C BE-Lig MG (version 2)... ...
ATGAACACATGATGCTCTGGTATGGGCAGCCATTCGACCCTACTGAGTTTGATGTCAATGAGGTCAATCAGCGCCTGATGGAAATTCAGATCTGACGCAAGACGGTATTGGACGGACGCTTACGCGATTATTGTCGACCTAGAGAATCGGCTTGCAAGCTGTGAAAAGGCTTATGACCGTGGAGGAGTGCATGCGACTGATGTCCAGTGAGATGGACAAGCTCCGGCTATGCATAAGGAATCGGTGATAAATGTTGAATCTGAGTGTGTAGATGAAAATAAAAAGGCCGTCCCTGAAAAATCAGAGACGGCCTTCCGAAATTGGTGCCGGGGCCGGAATCGAACAAGTTCTGGAAAGCCTTATTTCATGAGGAGTTTGAAATTAAGAATCTTAGCGGGGTACACCTTGGGGGACTCTTGCTGTAAACGTTGTATTGGCGCAATTTGCGCCGTACTGCGCACCGGGTTGGCATATCGTGCGGCTCGGCAATCAGTTTCAATGTGCGTGCAGTTTGGAAAGTCGGATAGCCGCTGTTCGATTAGATCGTGTCGTATATTTCGCCTTGTAGGTAAAAATATAGGACAAGATCCAATCATTTTGCTGGCGTCAAAGCCCTATCCTGCGTGGGGTCTGATTCAAGGCTCAGTAGCTGAGCGCCTTATTGCGTTCGATGAGAGCATGAAGGCTTGCGGCAGTGATACCACTAGATCGCTTCCCGATCTTGATGAGTACCAGTTGGCCCTCGTTGACGAGTCGATAGATGGTGGACCTGGAAACCCCAAGTTTGGCTTCGGCGGTATGTATTCGATAAAGCAGTGCTTGATCGGACGATTGCAAGACTTGGTTTCTGCCTACTGAGTGGACGGAAGGCTGTTGCTGGGACTGTTGCTGCATTGTTTCCTCCATTAAACCTTGGGAAGCACCCTGAGTCGTAAGGCCCAAGATGCTTTCCAAAGCAGGCGCGGCCAGCGCCTTTGTGATTGGTTCGCCAAAATGCCACGATGGGAACCAACTGCTTGGATCATTTTCGGTAGAGCCCGCCGCTGGCCCACTATCGTGAGTCGGCGGGGTGCCAAAAACTGCGGTCTTTGCCGCTGTCATCAATGGATTACGCACCATCCATCGAGTGTGGCCTGCCTTTGGCAGTACCGGCGTCCGTTAATACGGATCGTCATTTGCAGTCTTGGTATGCGCCAGTCGCTACCGGCCCAAGAGTGAAATGATTTTTCACCTGCTTTACTCCTACCCAGGTGCGTGTCGCCCCGCATGATGCTGGCGTAACGGGTAGCCGCGCACTCACACCGCCCGCAGTGGGCAGGGCGCGGTATTCATCGGTGTTGTGTTGTTAAAGAGCTGGTGTGTGGTAATCATTACGTATCTACTGAATTGAGTCAACACATAAGTATTCTAATAAATGATGTAAATCAGTAATAAAGAGGTAGAAAACTAATATACGACGGGTGCTTTGAGCCAAATAGATACGCCCTGATTCACTATGGAACTCAGGGCGTACGAAAGATTAAATTGTGTTTTTTTGTATCTACGGCTGATGGCGGTGGCCTAGATCCAAAGATCAGCCAGGTGGTAACTCGTCTTGGTCTTTGTGCTTTCTGGCTTGTTGGTCGATCTTCATCTTTATGTAGTCACCGATATCTTCCAGAACGGGTGCTGGTAATTCGGCCAAGATATAGCGTGGGGTATCAGGCCATGGCCATTCGGAGTCGAACATCTCTCCTTCCCCTGTGACGAGCCATTCCGCCCGAACGTGTAGGGCTGCTGCGATCCAAACGAGGTGGCGTGAAGATTCATTGCGACCATTTTCAATGTGGGCGATGGCACTTTGACTTACGGGTGGGTCAAGCAGGTTGGCAAGTGCTTCCTGGGAGAGGCCGCGCTTCTTGCGGGCACTTAATAAGCGCCCGCCAATGCTGTTTACAGGACTCGGCGTCATGGGACTCTTTAAATGGTGAATACATCATAAGCAACTTGTAAGTATTTATATACTTATAGAACATTGCTTAACGATTGGCAATTATGGTGATTACCAATGTATAAGTAATTTTAAGACGCCATTGTGACACCTAATGCGACGGTATGAGAGACAAAAATTGTCAAGTCTTCTCCCGAAAGTAATATGTCTTCAATGCGAGGGCTGTATTTGGTTTCCATATCGATAACCGCTGTTCGATCCAAAACGACAAACAGCAGTGAACAGCACATCTCTTCCGATTAGACCGCCCATCGGGCGGTAGAGGCGCTCGCCGCGCGGGCCAGCATTCGCAATCAGTGCATATCGGGCCGTCTGTTGCCATTGCCATGAGTGCGCCGCCCAAAACGACGACTGTACCGCCATCCGTGTCCGCTGCCCTGGCTTTCGCGGCATAAACGGCTTCCTCCCCGCCAGGCGGGTCCCCTCCATATATTCCACGGTCCTGTTCATCAGCCCCGGCCAGCAGTTCAGCACGGCAAGGCGACGAACTCACGGCAACGGCGGCAATCCCGCAGGAGCCGTACTACTGCGAACGCCGAAAACCTACGACTAGGCTCGGAATCTTCGGCCCCGGTCAGCAGGAAAAACAACCGGCTTTTGAAGGAACAGGACAATGGAACACGTTAACCACAACGCAGCTTTGGGCTATGACAACATGAACGCAGGGCAGACGCTGTATGTGCGCAGTCCTTCTGGACGCTATCACGCGGCTACCGATTCGCACGTACTGGCCGCCGCGCGGATCGCTGCCGAAAGCTTGATTGGTGATCGGGAGGACATGAGTAATCCGAATGTAGTCAAACGGTATTTTCAGGCGAAACTGTCAGGCATGGGGCACGAGGTGGCCGCTGTGCTGTATTTGAACAGCCGCTTTAAGGTGATCCGTTACATGGAAATGAGCCATGGCACATTGACGCAAGCCAGCGTATACCCGCGTGAAATCGTTAAAACGGCGCTGCGCTTGGATGCAGCCGCAATCATCATGTCGCACAACCACCCCAGCGGTCTAGCGGAACCAAGTGAAGCCGACCTGGCGCTGACCCGGCATTTAAAGAATGCCTTGGCGCTGGTTGATGTACGTTTGCTGGATCACATTATCGTTACAGGGCAGGGCACGACTTCCTTGGCAGAGCGAGGCCAGCTGTAAGTCTTGGGGTAGGGCAGGTGAATGGTCGCCTGCCCTGGTAAAGGCCGCGAATTGCGGCGCGATTGGACTTGTGCTGTTGCACAAGTGGTTATCCATTTTCTTCTTTTCCAAACAAAGGCGGCCCGTCCTGGTTTGCCAGGACGGGCAATAGTGGCCTGCGGGTCCAGGTAGTATAGAACTGCGTAACCTTTCAATGCTGCTGTAAGGGGCATAAAACAGTGCTTGTTCTAATTCTGCCTAGGCAAGTGCCTTCAATCGAGCGCGATAATCCAATGCTTCCAGTTCAAGATTGGACGGCAATGGCCCTCTCAGGATGAACAACTGCGGCTTGTTGGCGAACTCGAATAGACGATACAGGCAGAAGGCGTCTTCGGTTTCTTCGGAAAACTCTACTTCATTCCGGGTCACGATGAATGGCGTTAAGCTTCCCCCATTGGTGGTTTTCACCTCAATGAAGCGCGCCTGCTCGTCTTCCTCGAACGATAGGATATCGTAGCCCGTGCCGTCGCCTAGCCGGTCGGATACCCAGTCAATTCTATCCGCTAGCTCCTGTCGGCCTGCTTCCGCCAATCGCGCAGTTTCGTACGCCACCGTCCATGCTTCGCCGTTGTAGCCTAGCTTTCGGTTATGTTCGTCGCGTTGCGCATAATCGAACTTACGGGCAAGTCGCTTCCGTTTCTGCCGAACGGGCGCAGACTCTACTTTAGGGGGATCGACGAGAACGCCAAGAAATTTTTGATTGCCTGGGGCGGTTTGAGCCTCCAAGTCGTTCATGACGGAGGCTAGCACGGTTTGGTGCTGGCTGACATAGGCCTCCACGGTTTGTCGAAGCAGCTCCTGTAGATTCGATCTGGGCTTATACCCGCGGATATAGGGCAGGCCAAGTTGATCGAGCACTGCTGAGATATTCTGATGTTTCATCTCAACTGATGCCTTGCTGCGGGTCTGAAGGCTGTTGCGAAGTTGCTCGTTGTGCTCCGACTTGTTGTAGGGTAGACCTGCCGCCTCTTTGCGTAGCATCTCAAAATAGTCTTGGACGGTTGCCTCGACCTCTTCGGTACTCCAGTTTTGGCCGATGCGAACTACCTGAAACCCCAGGTCAGCCAGAACGCGCTCGACGGTAGCTTCGCCTCCTGAAAAGTCGGCCGCTCTGAGTGGGCCTTCATCCGGAAACGCATAGCCATAGGCCGCGCCGACTATGGCCTTTGAATCATAAAGCTTGCCGGTGGTGGAATCATGAAGCATATACTCCCTTGACCTGCCAAAGCCATATTTCTCCAGGAAGTAGTCGCGGCCCACCCGATCGAATTCTTCGATGGCGGCTTCGACTGCGGCGCGGGACTGAAGCTTTGCTAGGCTCATAAAGGGACGTCTCGATTGTCTTATTGGTTTCAACGATCATACAAGCCAACGTATATCAGTGCTTAAGTGCACATTTCAATGCACGGTCCTCGGGCACGTGCCCGCAAATGGGTTTCGGTCGAACATCGACTAAAAAAGCTGCATTGTCGTCCCCTCACTCGAAGTGTTTAGGGTTCATAGCCGACGGGAATCACTCACTGATATATGGCCGCGCTTCACGCGGAGTCACTCAAGAAAAACCCAAGTGACACTGTAGGGCTGTCTTGCTCCCGGTCATTGTGTCATGGCGTTCTCGGTTTCAAGGGCTACGCGTCGTCGTGGGCGCCGCTTGCGGCCGCTGGCCGTCTTCGACCCTTGATACCTGCGCTTCACCATGCTCTTCGGGTTTCGGGCAATCCCGCCCTGAATACTGGAGAGCATTATGTCGAACATCAATGTCGAAACCAAGTCCCCCCTCATCGTTGCGCAGCGCGTGGAAAATGACGAACGCATGGACTTCCTGCAGAAAGCCTTTGGCGCAGATTACTTGCAAGGCGAACGGCTGGTTTTCAGCTGGCTGCGCGAGCTTTCTAACGACTACCAGGGCGGTTACTGGCATTACTACTGGCTGTCGAATGGGGCCTTCTACATGGCACCTGACATCTCCTCTAAGCTGCGCCTGGTCTGGGCAAACAATTTCTTTGACGGTGAAATGTCGGCTGATGCTGCCGGCATCGTCGCCACGTTTTACGGCCTCAACCATCTGCTTAGTATCAAGCATAGCGAAATGCTGGCCGACAGATACTATGGACTCCGTGCATACGCGGATCAGCATCCAGAGGCGAGTCTGATCTGGCGTGCGATTGATTGACGCTTGTCGGCCATAGACGTTAATCCGAGCGGGTTTTGATACGTGCTATGACTCAGCAGATAATGACTCAATTGAAGGCGCTTTTATTTCAGTGGTAAGATGCGCCTCTTTTTGATCTGCATACTAGGTCAAAGAGATTTCTTTACTGGTGCAAATTGAGAAGCCGTGCTAGATTTGTCTTAATTTTTCAATCCGTAACTGATATTGCCCATGCGGTTAGATGAAGTTAGCCAGGCTCGAAAAGAGCGTCTCTTTCATATCGACTTCAGGCTTCGATTCCTGGGCACGGTTGGGCGCGCTGATTTGGTAGCACGCTTCGGTGTCCAGGCAGCGGCTGCAACACGTGATTTGTCGCTCTACAAGACGCTTGCGCCGGCTAACCTGGAATACGACACCAAGACTAAGCTCTACAACGTTAACGCACAGTTTCAACCAATCTTTCAGCATTCTCCGGCACAGGTGATGGCCGCGTTATGCCAGGGCCTTGGTGATGATTATGTCGGAACACCCCAGTCTTTGGTGGCCGCTGAGATGCCCGCGCAGTTAAACCTCCCGCAATTGGATGTATTGGCAGTTATCAGTCGAGCCATCTATCAAAAGCGGGCGCTATGCATCGGGTACCGATCTTTGAGCAGTGGGTTAAGTGAGCGTGAGATCGTGCCATTCGCGCTGGTGGATAACGGCTTGCGCTGGCACGTGCGTGCCTTCGATCGCAAACGTGGGCATTTTGCGGACTTTGTCGTTAACCGCATCACGGAATCGACGCTACTGCCGCCCATGCGTTTGACGACTTCCGAAAGCAAAGATGCAGATATCCAGTGGAACCGGATTGTGGAACTGCATTTGGTGCCGCACCCGCAGCTATCGCATCCAGAAACGGTCGAATACGAGTACGGCATGTGCGATGGGCTACTCAAGGCGCAGGTAAGGGCTGCCGTGGCGGGTTACGTGCTGCGTCGATGGAATGTTGACTGTACTGCGAATCATCGCTTGCGGGGTGCGGAGTTTCATCTGTGGTTAAGCAATCTTCAAACCCTATATGGCGTTGAGAATCTGGCGGTCGCACCTGGATTTGACCCAAATCCGCCACCAACGGTTGGCACAGTGACTGATGCTGCGGTTGGGTCAGTAAGAGCTGGAGATGTGGAATGATCAAGCTGGAAGATATCAAGAAAGACGCGCAGATTCGTGGCATTCAGGGCGCTGATGTCGTGCGTGTCGTGCAAGTTGAACCTGCTGGCGAGAACGCGCTAACGGTTTACTACAAAGATGGCCAAGGGCAGTTAAACGAGCAGATGTTGTTTCGCTCTGATGAGGCTCGTCTGGAATTGGCTCAGGCCGGTCGCCCATGGGCGTTTGATGCACCGGGGGCTGATTTCAAACTAGGATTGGAGGCTTGGCGTATTACGCAGGCTGCGCTCTTCGATCCGATGATGGCGGTGCACACTTCTAATGTAGAGCCGCTGCCGCACCAAATTTCGGCCGTGTATGAATCCATGCTGCCGCGCCAACCACTGCGCTTTGTACTGGCGGATGACCCGGGCGCTGGTAAAACCATCATGGCGGGGTTGTTGATCCGAGAATTGCTCATGCGTGCGGATGCCAAGCGCGTACTGATCGTGTCACCCGGGGGGCTCACCGAGCAATGGCAAGACGAATTGCTGGAAAAGTTCGGCGTGCAGTTCGAGATTTTTAGCCGCGAAAAGCAAGACCAGTGCGCTTCGGGTAACTACTTCGATGAGGCCAACCTGCTCATCTGTCGTCTAGATCAGCTATCACGCAATGAGGACTATCAGGAAAAGCTCAAAAACACAGACTGGGATTTGATCATTGTGGACGAGGCACATAAGCTCTCGGCCAATTATTTTGGCAACAAGGTCAACAAAACCAAGCGTTTTCAGCTGGGTGAGCTGCTCGGGTCCGTCACGCGCCACTTCCTGCTCATGACAGCTACACCACATAACGGCAAGGAAGCAGATTTCCAGATCTGGTTGTCGCTGCTGGACGGTGACCGCTTTTACGGTAAGTTCCGTGAAGGGGCGCATAAGGTCGATGTATCCGACATGATGCGGCGCATGGTCAAGGAGGAGTTGCTCAAGTTTGACGGCACCCCGCTGTTTCCAGAGCGCAGGGCCTACACGGCTAACTACGAGCTGTCTACTGCTGAGGCAATCCTATATGCCGAGGTGACCGATTACGTTCGCAACGAGATGAATCGTGCTGACAAGCTTGATGGCAAGCGTAAGGGCACGGTTGGCTTTGCGCTTACCCTGCTTCAGCGACGGCTGGCCTCCAGCCCCGAGGCCATCTATCAGTCGCTTAAGCGTCGGCGCAAGCGTTTGGAGTCTCGCTTGGATGAAATGACCCTGGTTGCCCGTGGCCAGGCAGCCCAGAACCACCATGTGGCCGAAACCTTGGCCCAGTACCATGTTGCACGCCAGCTGGACCTTCCAGACAACCTGGACGAGGCGGAAGATGAACTCAGCGCCGAGGAGTACGAGCTATATGCTGACCAGGTCGCCGATCAGGCTACCGCTGCGGAGACTATCCCCGAACTTGAGGCCGAAATCCTGATTCTGAAAGACCTGGAATATCAGGCCTTGACCGTGGTGCAGTCGGGCAATGACAAAAAGTGGGAAGAGCTCTCGCACCTGCTGCAAGATCGCCCCGAGATGTACACAAACGGGGGTAGCCGGCGCAAGCTCATCATTTTCACCGAGCATAAAGACACCTTGAACTATCTCGTTGAGCGTATCAGCGGTTTGCTGGGCAGTTCCGATGCTGTGTTAACTATACATGGCGGTACTAACCGCGATGCTCGGCGCAAGGCACAGGAAGAGTTTCGCAACAACCCCGATGTACTGGTTTTGGTGGCTACTGATGCCGCAGGCGAAGGGGTGAACCTGCAAAATGCCAACCTGATGGTCATTTATGACCTGCCCTGGAATCCCAACCGTCTTGAGCAGCGATTCGGCCGTATCCACCGCATTGGTCAAACCGAGGTTTGTCACCTGTGGAATCTGGTGGCCAAGCAAACCCGTGAAGGTGAGGTGTTTCAGAAGCTCTTTGAAAAGATCGAGATTGAAAAGAAAGCGCTGGGCGGCAAGGTCTTTGATATTCTGGGCGAGGCCTTCGAGAACCAATCTCTGAAAGACCTGCTGGTCGAGGCCATTCGGTATGGCGAGTCGCCCGAAGTCAAGGCACGGCTTAATCAGGTGATTGATGGCGCCTTGGATACGAGCCATCTGCGCGAAATTCTTAAGCGTAATGCTTTGGTCGAGCAGCATATGTCGCTGGAAGACCTGTACGCGGTCAAGGAAGAAATGGACAAGGCCGAGGCGCGTAAGCTCCAGCCTTACTTTATACGGTCATTTTTCGTCGAAGCGTTTGCTGCTTTGAGCGGCGAAATGCGCGCCCGTGAGGCTGGACGTTACGAGGTGCGCCATGTACCCGCTGCGATCCGTGAGCGCGACCGTGTAATAGGCGAAACCCGTACTCCCGTGCTCAAGAAGTACGAGCGTATATGCTTTGAAAAGCATGCTGTGCGGGTATCGGGCAAGCCCATGGCCGACCTTATCCATCCAGGTCACCCGCTAATGGCCGCCACGACCGACTTAATTCTGTCAGCTCATCGTAGCAAGCTTAAGCAGGGTGCCGTGCTGGTTGATCCCAATGACGAAGGGGTTGAGCCCAGAATTCTCTTCATGGTGGATCACAGCATCCGTGACGGGCAAAGCAGCGATGCGCAAGTTAAGCCGACCATCACATCACGTCGGCTTCAGTTCGTTTCGATCGACCAGAAGGGAAACGCCAGCTTTGCGGGCTGGGCCCCACATCTTGACTTGCAGCCTATCGCTGATGATGAGCTGCCTTTGATCAACGATGTTCTGAATGCCCCCTGGATCACGGGCAACCTGGAAGCGTTGGCCTTGAATCACGCCTCGGCTCATCTAGTACCTGAGCATTATCAAGAGGTCAAAGTGCGCCGTGAGCGACAAGCGGACAAGATTCATGCAGCAGTGCATGAGCGGCTGGTGAAAGAGATCAATTACCTGTCAGGGCGGGCGATCAAGCTCGAAGATGATGTCGCCGCTGGCAAGCAGCCGCGGGTTCAGCCAGAAAACTTTCGGCGCCGGGCAGAAGAGCTTACTGCGCGGCTGGAGCAGCGCAAGCGTGAACTTGAGGCGATGAAAAACGTGGTTTCTAGCACGCCAGTTGTTATTGGTGGCGCCTTGGTCATTCCGCAGGGTTTGCTGAATATGCGTCAGGGTAAATCTACGTTCACAGCAGACGCACAGGCTCGCGCCCACATTGAGCATGTCGCCATGCAGGCAGTCATTGATTACGAGCAGGCATTGGGGCACGCCGTTCACGATGTTTCGGCCCAGAAGTGTGGTTGGGATATTACGGCACGCCCGCCACAGAACCCAGATGGTTCATTGCCGCAAGACCGCCATATCGAAGTGAAAGGGCGAGCCAAAGGCCAGGAAGTCATTACGGTAAGCCGCAACGAAATTTTGTATGCCTTGAACCAGGCCGATAAGTTCTGGCTGGCCATTGTGCTTGTCGATGGTGACAGCCAGGAAGGTCCCTACTATGTGAAGAACCCCTTCACCGCAGAGCCCGATTTTGGCGTGCCGTCGGTGAACTATGAACTGAAATACCTGCTTGGAAAGGCCCAGGAGGCTATCTCGCTATGACATTGATCAAAGCCTCCCTCCTGCCACATAAGGACAACCGTAAGTAATGACTGCGATCAAATCCCCCAAAAAACTCATCGAAGTGGCTTTGCCGTTGGATGACATAAACCGCGCTTGTGCGCACGAAAAGATGCCAGGCATTGGGCCTCACCCCAGAGGAATACATTTATGGTGGGCTCGTCGACCATTAGCGGCAGCACGTGCCGTACTGTTTGCGCAGTTGGTTAATGATCCCGGTTATCAGCGCGAGCTGGGTTATGGGGTGAATAAGAAGGAAGCAGAGATCAAACGCGAGAAGCTGTTCCAGATCATCCGTGACCTTGTAAAGTGGGAAAACACTAATAGTGAAGAGGTGTTGGAACGTGCTCGCCAAGCTATTTGGGAAAGCTGGCGCGAAACTTGCCACTTGAATCGTAACCACCCGCAAGCGGTGGAACTTTTCAATCCTGAAAAGCTGCCAGCCTTTCATGATCCGTTTGCCGGCGGGGGAGCTATTCCGTTGGAAGCTCAACGCTTAGGACTCGAAAGCTACGCCTCCGACCTTAATCCTGTGGCTGTCATGATCAACAAGGCAATGATTGAGATTCCGCCCAAGTTTACTGGCACAGCCCCGGTAGGCCCGTTGCCTGAGGGTGAGGAGTATACAAGTAACTATGCCGATGATTGGTCGGGCGCCAGAGGCCTAGCTGAAGATGTGCGGCGCTATGGTCACTGGATGCGAGAAGAGGCCTTTAAGCGAATTGGACATTTGTACCCGAAGGTCAGGATTACGGCAGAGATGGTGGCTGAGCGTCCGGATTTGAAGGCATGCGAGGGTGAGGAGTTGAAAGTGATCGCCTGGCTTTGGGCTAGAACGGTAAAAAGTCCGAGTCCAGCATTTAGTGATGTAGATGTACCGCTGGTGCGCTCGTTTGTACTGTCGAGCAAAAATGGCAAAGAGGCTTGGGTTGAGCCAGTAATCTGCGGAAATAGCTATCACTTTGAAGTCAGGATAGGTCCGCCATCGGATAAAGCGATGGCTGGTACGGTGGCACGTAGCGGCGGCACTTGTATTCTTTCCCAAGCAGCTCTCCCTTTTAAGTACATCCGGAATGAGGCCAAGAATGGTCGAATGGGCCAGAAACTGATGGCTATCGTTCTGGAAGGGAAAAGTGGGCGGATTTATTTGAAACCTGATGAGATAAATGAAGTTGCTGCGAGCTTAATAGCAGCAGAGCGCTTTACTGAAGTTGAAATATCTCATTGGCCAGGCCGTACCAATGTTGTTGAGTATGGCATGACTAAGTTCTTGGACTTATTCACACCTCGTCAATTGGTGGCCCTGACCACGCTTTCGGATCTAGTGCAGGATGCTCGGAAAAAAGCAATCACTGATGCCAAAGGAGCAGGGCTGGCAGATGATGGGTTAGGTCTAATCCAAGGTGGCGCAGGAGCCTCAGCGTACGGGGATGCTGTTGCCGTCTATCTGACTTTTTGTGTTGATCGCTGTGCCGATTTCAACAACTCACTGACCGGATGGCGGCAAAGCAATGAAAAGATTATGTATCTTTTTGCTCGGCAGGCCATTCCAATGGTGTGGGACTTCGGTGAAGCCAACATTATGGAAAATGTTGTAGGTGGTTTTATAACCAATCTTGAGTACCAGGTTAAATGCCTATTGAAGCTAGGAACTCCGGCGGCTAAAGGAATAGCTTTGCAACTCGACGCTGCAACTCAAAATACTAGCGAATTCAAGGTTATCTCAACGGACCCACCTTATTACGACAATATCGGTTACGCGGACTTGTCGGACTTTTTCTATGTTTGGATGCGTAGGTCACTGCGGAACATATATCCAGAATTGTTTGGAACCATGGTTGTTCCCAAAGCAGAGGAGTTGGTGGCGACGCCGTATAGGCATGGAAGCAAGGAGCAAGCCGAGTCCTTTTTCTTGGAAGGTATGACTCGGGTAATGCAAAATCTGGCAGCACAGTCTCATCCGAGCTTTCCCGTGGCTATATATTATGCGTTTAAACAGTCGGAAACTAGGGAGGGAAGTACCGCCAGTACGGGCTGGGTAACCTTTCTAGAGGCGGTTATTCAGGCCGGTTTTTCGATTGATGGTACATGGCCAATGCGCAGTGAACAAGAGCACAGGATGATTGGCATGGGCACCAACGCTCTTGCATCTTCAATAGTACTAGTCTGCCGCAAACGTGAAGCCAATGCAGACACCATTTCTCGTCGTGATTTCCAGCGTCAACTCCGCGATGAAATGCCAGAAGCATTAGAAACCATGATTGGAGGCCAGACGGGGCAAAGCCCAATTGCCCCGGTGGACCTAGCTCAAGCAGCCATCGGCCCTGGCATGGCTATTTACTCCAAATACGAAGCGGTGCTTAATCAGGATGGTTCGCGCATGAGTGTGCATGATGCCTTGGCCCTGATCAATCGTGCAGTTACGGACTATCTAAGCCCGGACTCAGGCAGCTTTGATGCGGAAACTCAGTTTTGTTCAAGTTGGTTCGAGCAATATAGCTGGGTTAGCGGCCCATTTGGAGAGGCTGACACGTTGGCTCGTGCCAAGGGAACCAATGTTGATAGGGTTAAGGCTGCCGGTGTGGTCGAGTCCGGTGGGGGTAAAGTCAGCCTGCTACGGTGGAAGGAGTACGAAGCAGATTGGGATCCAGTCAAGGATTCTAATATTCCAATTTGGGAGGCCTGCCATCAGATGATTCGCCGTCTGAACAATCAAGGTGAATCGGCGGCCGGTGAACTCCTGGCTAAGATGCCCGAAAAAGGCGAAGCTATCCGCCAACTTGCCTACCATTTGTATACCCTTTGTGAGCGCAAGAAATGGGCGGAAGAGGCGCGTGCCTATAACGAACTAATCGGATCCTGGCACGCCATTGTGGCTGCATCACATGATGTGGGGCTCAAGGGTGAGCAACACGACCTGAGCTTTTAAGGAGCATCCCCATGAGTTTAAAGCCTTGGCGTGAAATCGCCCGCCCGCACAAAGATGTTCTGGAGGGCTCGTTCAAGCAGTCTGAGTTTGCTGCGGACATTACTCAAGTGGCTAATGGTACAGCCACAGCCGAGTACCAGGATGCCGAAAAGTTTTTTTCGCGTACCTACATCACCGAAGGGATGCGACTGTTACTCATTTCGGTTGCTCAACGGCTAGCAGGCCAGGGTGGTGATCCAGTCATTCAACTGCAAACTGCTTTTGGTGGCGGTAAAACGCATACCATGCTGGCAGTTTTCCACCTGGCTAGTCGCGAAGTCAGTGCGGACAAGCTTTTGGGGATTCAGTCTATTTTGGATGATGCTGGCATCATAGCCTTGCCACGGGCACGGATTGCTGTGCTTGATGGCATTCGGCAGTCGCCCAGCCAGCCTGGTACTTATGGCTCAATCACCGTCAACACGCTTTGGGGTGAGTTGGCTTGGCGATTGCTGGGAGAAGAAGGCTATGCGATGGTGGCCGACAGTGATGCCGATGGCACTTCACCCGGGAAAGAGACGTTGCAGGAGCTGCTGACCCGTGCGGCGCCTTGCGTGATTCTGATCGACGAGCTGGTGGCCTACGTGCGCCAATTGGAGCTAGGCAAGCAGTATAAGGGCGGTACGTTTGATAGCAACATCAGCTTTATTCAGGCACTTACCGAAGCCTTGAAGGCTGTACCAAACGCGATCTTACTGGCATCCTTGCCCGAATCTGAGCTGGAGGTCGGTGGCACGATGGGCCAACGGGCGCTGAATTCTCTGGAAAAATACTTTGCTCGCGTAGAGTCCGTCTGGAAACCTGTGGGGTCGCGCGAAGCATTCGAGATTGTGCGCCGCCGTTTGTTTGAGAGCTCAGGAGAACGAGGCGAGGTTGAGGGTATCTGTCGCCAGTTTTCCGATTTTTACCGCAAGCACGCTGAGAAGTTCCCGGTAGAGACCCAATCAAATGAATACTATGAACGGCTGTGTGGGAGTTACCCCATACACCCCGAGGTATTTGACCGTTTGTACGAGGATTGGTCCACTCTGGATAAGTTTCAGCGTACACGTGGCGTGCTTCAGTACATGGCAACCGTCATCCATCGGTTGTGGAATTCAGACAACCGTGACGCGCTGATTATGCCGGGCTCATTGCCGCTGGATGACGTCAATGTGCGCAATAAGTCCATTCATTATCTTCCTCAGGGTTGGGAGCCTGTCATTGAGAAAGAGGTGGATGGTCCGCGTTCAGTACCTGCGGATATTGATGGCCACCATACTCTGTTTGGCGGGGTTCAGGCCGCGCGGCGGGCTGCGCGCGCCATTTTCCTGGGCAGTGCTCCTTCAACGCAGTCGCAAATGATTCGTGGCATTCAGGCCGAACGGATTTTGCTGGGTACAGTTCAGCCTGGCCAAACGATCGGTGTGTTTGAGGATGTGCTCAAGCGCTTGCGTGACCGCTTGCACTACCTTTATGCAGAGCAGGATCGGTACTGGCTGGATACTAAGCCCAACTTGCGCCGCGAAATGGAAAGTCGCATGCAGGGCATCAGTGAACGCGACGATCTGATACCTCTGCTCAAAGACCGGGTAACACGGGTATTTGGCCGCGGGCATAATTTTGGCGGTATCCACGTGTTCACCCCTTCGGTTGACGTGCCTGATGACTATGGTGCAGGCCCACGTTTGGTTGTGTTGCCGGTCAGCGCTGGCTACAGCCGCAACGAAACGAATCAGGCCTTTACCGAAGCCGAGAAAACTCTTCGCAACCGTGGCGATCAGCCCCGGCAGAAGCAGAACCGTCTGATTTTTCTGGCTCCTGATTTTGACGTGGTAAGTCGCCTGAAGGAACAGGGCAGAATTTACCTGGCCTGGCGCTCGATAGCGGCCGATATCGAGAGCGGTACGCTGAACCAGGATCTGACGCATCTGAATCAGTCTAAGCGCAATCGTGATATTGCAGAACAATCGTTGAATCAGTTGATTCGTGAAACCTGGAAGTGGTTGCTGGCGCCGGTTGAGAGTTTTGTTAAAGGTCGTCCGGAGCTGAATTGGGAAGTTGTGGCTGTTTCGCCCACAGCCCCCAATTTGATCCAAACCATTGAGGACCGGCTGCGCGAAGAAGAGTGGGTCGTTTACGAGTGGTCTCCGATTCATTTGCGCAAAGCGCTGGCTGATTGGTATTTCAAAGGTGATGCTTCTGATGTTAGCGCTTTGAAGGTATGGCAAGACAGTTGTCATTATCTGTATCTGCCCAGGCTGGCGAATGATCAGGTTTTTCGCGACGCCATCGCTAGAGGTCTGGATACTGAAGACTTCTTCGGTTTCGCTTCGGGCAAGGAAGGTGAACGCTACCTGGGGTTTGTTTTCGGGCGAGGTGCGATTGTTGAGCTTAACGAGTCTTCGCTGCTGATCGAACGCGAGGCTGCCCTTGCCTATACACGCAAGCTGGATGAGCAGCAGCGTCCGAAGGTGCCCGAAGGAGAGGTCGAGGGTGGTGATCAGTACCCTGCTAGTGGTGGGGGGGCTGGCCAAGGAAGTGACGCAACAACGGGGCAGGGGTCCTCGCATAGCGGTGGTGAGGATACAGAGTCCAACGGTGATGCTTCCGTAACCCTCAGGAAACACTTCTACGGCACAGTCAGCCTAGATCCTGTTAAAGCCAAAATGGACTTCGCGAACATCATGGACGAGGTCGTTCAACACTTCACATCCCAGTTGGGTGTAGAGGTAACTATTTCAGTCGAAATAGTGGCTCGCAAGCAAGATGGGTTTACTGAGGTATTGCAACGAACCATCAAGGAAAACTGCAATGTGCTGAAGTTTAATACTTCGGAGTTTGAGGGGGATTAAGTTGCGTCAGTGAGAGTCTCCGTGGTGCTCATGCTTGCCGAAAGATGAGCTTCTGGGCGAGCTCTTCCGTCCGTGCATTGTTGGTGGAGTGATGTAGTGGCCTGCCGGTTCAGGCTGCATAGGACTACGTGATTTGTCTTCGGATCAGATCCTCTGGACGTGGGCGCGCATCTATCTGGTATTAGGAATTCTTCAGCTGACCTATCGGCTATTGCGCAGTGTAAGCGTCTTGTCTCCGTTGATGACCGCCTCTCATTAAGGGCGCTGTGTGGCATTTGCCGGATTCATTGCGTGTGAATAAATAATCCCAGGCGTGTCCCTGCGCCTGCCGGCTTCGGGCCGGGCTCTCATGCATCGCATCAAGCCGCCTGCAGCGTCTTACCCCTTCGGGTTTCCATCCCTCATGTCTTCGCACCTGCAGGCGCTGCGCGCTTCACTTGCCTGACGGCCTTCGGCCTTGATTAGACCCGCGCCCAGGGCGCGGCTAGGGGCGCTCGCCGCGCGGCTGCCGTGTGGGGTCATCGCTTCGGACGGGCCGCTGTACCGTCTTTCGTGAGTTCCGCCGCCTAAAACACCGACTGTATCACTGCGCTTCTTCCTGCAAGGGGTTCGCTTCGCCGGGTACTCACCCGGTCCTTCCGCTGCGCTCCAGGCTGCGGCTTCCGTGCCCGCCCCTTTCCGGTCGGCGCTACATGATCCAGATCGGCACGGCGACGGAACTCACGAAAGACGGCGGCAAAGACCGGAGAGCCAGCGTAGACCCCAAACGGCGGATTTACGTTCCGGCTCAAGAATCTTCGAATCCGGTCAGCTGAAAAGCAAACCCTCATCTGGAGAATGACCATGAACACCTATGAAGCGAAGCAGGCAGCACGTAAGGTAAGATATGAAGCCCGCGCAGGGCAGGCGCGGCAGCAGTCCGACGCCGCCCATGAGCAAGCGCAGAACATGGCGCAGGCCATCCCCTTTGGTCAGCCGATTCTGGTGGGCCATCACTCCGAAGGCGCCGACCGCCGTTATCGGGCGCGTATCAGTGGCGGCTATGAAAAATCGTTTGCATTGAACAAGCAGGCCGAGCACTACGCAGACAAGGCTGCAGCAGTGGGCAAGGGCGGCATTTCCAGCGATGACCCGGATGCAATCGAAAAGCTCAAGGCCAAGCTGGCGAAGTTACAGGCGGCGCAGGACAGCATGAAAAAGTTAAACGCCCTGGTGCGCCGGCATGCCAAAGCCGATACAGAAACTCGCGTAGCCGCGCTGATGGCAACAGGCTTGATTGACGAAACACACGCCCGGCAGTTGATTACCCCGGACTATGCAGGCCGCATTGGCTTTGCCGCTTATCAACTGCAGAACAACAACGCCAACATACGCCGCATTGCCGAACGCATCAAGGCGCTGGAAAAGGTGGCAGAGCGCCCGGAATCCGAACGCAGCGGCGACGGCTACGCCTACCGCGAGGATCCGCAGGAAAACCGCGCCATGTTTTTATTTGACGGCAAACCGGCAAAGGACACCCGTGATGTGCTGAAGCGCCACGGTTTCCGCTGGAGTCCGACGCGCAGCGCCTGGGTACGGCAGTTGACGGGCAATGCCCAATGGGCCGCCCGCGACGTTATCCGTTATCTGGACGAAGCCGCCACGCAGCAATAACCCCTTTCGCTCCGGGCGAAAGAGCGCCCGGGGCTTCACTCCGACCTACATCACAGGAGATTATCACCATGGCATCATTGAACCGCGTTACCCTGATTGGCAACCTGGGCAAAGACCCCGAAATCCGCTACTCCGCAGACGGTGCCGCCGTGTGCAACGTGTCGATTGCCACCACGAACCAATGGAAGGACAAAGCCACCGGCGAGCGCCGCGAAGAAACAGAATGGCACCGCGTCGTTTTCTATGGCCGACTGGCTGAAGTTGCGGGCGAGTACCTACGTAAAGGCCGCACGGTGTTTGTAGAAGGGCGACTCAAAACCCGCAAATGGCAGGATACGCAAACCGGCGCAGACCGTTACAGTACGGAAATCATCGCCGATCAGATGCAGATGCTAGGCAGCCGCGATAACGGACCGGCCGAGGCGACCGAGGCTGCACCGGTAAGCCGCGCCAAAGGCCGCAACGGGAAGGCGAAGGCCCCGGCTGCTGCACCGATGGAGGACGAAGGGGCAGACATTCCCTTCTGATCGGACGTCAACGACAGGTGGGGTAATACCGGCCTGCTATACAGCGAAGGCCCGGCATTTGCCGGGCCTTCATCCGTCTGGCGCAGCGCAAGGCTTGCGGCCATGCCCGGCAGCTATATCAGGCTGGACTGCCGGGGGGATTCCAGGGGGACGGCATCAAATGCTTCTGGTGGCGGCAGCACGAAAAGCGCTGTCGCGTCTTCCTGGCTGCTGCTCAACCACTGATCGACATCGGCAAGCGCAATAGGAATCACCGAGCGCTTGTCTTGGGCGTGGGGTGGACTGCCAGGATCCGGCTTGTGCATCCTGCTCATCAGGGGGTGAGCGTCAGCGTTGAGCGTGAGCATCGTGTAACTTTCCACGACCTCGCCTGTTTCTCTGCTGACCCAGGTATTCCACAGCCCGGCCAGGCCCCACGGTGCGCCGTCCGTGCGCCGGAACCGCCACCATACATTGCTGCCGCTTTCCCAACAGGGCTCATCAAACGATTCCGCCGGAATAATGCAGCGTTGGCCGCGCGCCCATGCTTGCCGAAAAGTGGGTTTCTGGGCCAGTTCTTCGGCCCGCGCATTATTGGTGGAGTAGGGCAGCTTGGCGTTTTTAGCAAAAGGTGGAATCAGCGCCCACTGACCGACAACCAGTTCTTGCCCATGCTCGCTTGCACGGATGAACGGCCCCAGCCCGCGAGGATGCACTTGCAGCCCCCACAGCTTGGGTGGGTTCTGGCGCCCTATATGCCAATAGCGTTCAACGGCAGCCTCATCTGGTGTCACGTAGCGATTACACATAAGGGAATTTTGGCCCGTTTACGACTGGCATGCAATGTGTGAGCTGGTGAGCATGCTACCGCTTCTTTGTCTTGAGAGTGGATTTCAGAGCAGCTTGCGCTGCTGGTGTCGTGCAGTTCCCAGGCTGCGCCTGGGCCCCTGTCCGATGACGATGCCAGCCCGGTTCCCGGTCTGGCTGGGACTTTCCATCCCCAAATTCGCCTACGCTCATTTGTGGCCTTAAAAGTCCCACACATGACGCACCCCTGACGGGGTGGGGAAAAGGCTGGATTTTCAAGGGTTTGCGGGGAAATGGCGCTGGTGGGCGTTGTAGGACGGAAAGGGCGACAGAATAGCGTAAGGGCTTGATTTAACGGGCGGGTGTGCAGCCACGGTTGTGGCCTGTAGCTCGTAGACGGGATGGCTACCGGTCGCCTTCTGTGAGGCGGCTGCATGACGATGTCGTTCTGTCTGCGCTGTGACTGCATATTGACAGCGTGGATGCTGCATGATGACTACATACGGACAGCGTGAACTTTACAGGAGTACGTCATCAAGCAGACAGGGTGATTTCAGGAATGCTTATTTGTAGTAGTCGCGACTTGGTCTGACAGTGGCCCGGTTTGATCCGTACGATTGTCAGATCAAATTCAGTTATTCAATGCGGTGATTTTATCGCGCCACGCCTCCTTTCCATCAAGTAATGTTTGCATCGGAGTTCGGCCGCAACACATTTTGCCTTGATGTGTACGGTCCTCGTTGTAATGCCGCAGCCAGTCATCCAGATCCGTTTGCAGCTCATCGATAGAGCGGTAAATTTTGCGTCGGAAGGCGACCTGGTAGAACTCCTGCAGAATCGTCTTGTGGAATCGTTCGCAAATACCGTTGGTCTGCGGATGCCGGACTTTGGTCTTGGTGTGCTCAATCTCATTCAAGGCCAGGTATAGCTGGTAGTCGTGCGTCTCGGGTCGGCCGCAGTATTCCGTACCGCGATCGGTCAGCACGCGCAGCACGCCCATGTCCTGTTCTTCGAAGAACGGCAAGACTCGATCATTGAGCAGGTCGGCCGCGGTGATGGGCGTCTTGGTCGTGTATAGCTTGGCGGCGGCCCACTTGGAATAGGTGTCCACAAAGGTCTGTTGGTAAATCCGGCCCACGCCTTTGATGGTGCCCACGTAGAACGTATCCTGGCTGCCAAGATACCCAGGATGCTCTGTTTCGATTTCACCGTAAACGATGTCGTCTTCCTGCTTCTTTTCCAGGGCAACAACTTGTGCTTCGGTGAGTACCTCGCCGGTTTGTGCCACGTGGCGCTCCAACGCCCTCAGACGCTTCTTGAACGACTCCAGATCCCGACGAAGCCACACCGAACGCACGCCGGAAGGGGAAATAAAGATGCCGCGTTTGCGCAGCTCATTGGAGACACGCACTTGGCCGAACGCGAGCCTATCCGTAATTTTGTGGGTGAGGCATATCATAGGGGTTAAAAACCATGGATATGCCAATGAAGAAGAAGAAGCGTACCGTTGCCGCTCAGGCGGCCGCTCGTGGGCCGTTGCCTGA
>Ga0180216_1001555_pt1 | contig 20355 bp, 22 predicted proteins | sample eDN3rd37CBELigMG_FD_128879 | JGI IMG/M metagenome (GOLD analysis project Ga0180216, IMG submission 128879) | Enriched Miracle-Growth compost microbial communities from Emeryville, California, USA - eDNA 3rd pass 37_C BE-Lig MG (version 2)... ...
CTCGAGTCCCAGGTGGCGACGTCCGAGACCTCCGCCAGCGGCAGCCCGGACGCCAAGCACCGGCTGCTCGACGAGTACCGTCGCAAGGTAGAGTGGAGTGCCTGGGGCGAGTGGGGGTGGTAAGGCGCCCTTGCCCACCCGCTTAGGAAGTGCCTGCCGCGGCCGCCTTCCTGGGGGGAACGTCCGTCTAGATCGCGTCCCTGGAGGAGCGCCTCAAGATTGAAAAGAAGGTCGCCAATCGCTTCAAGGTGCGAACAAACGCGGCCAGGTTCTGCGGCATGGTATGAGCACCTAACACAGAGGGCCCTGTCTGCTTTGCGCCGCGTTCAACGGAACGCAGGACCTGGAGCTCCAGCGGGCGGGCGAGAAAGAGGTTCGTCAAATCGCTGCGATGTCGAAAGCGCTGATGGATCGCGCTGACTTGAGCCGTTGGCCACGGCCCGGGGGGACAAGCGCGACCTGCAGATCACGCAGCGGCAGCTCGAGGGCGAGCTGGACACGTACTACGTACGCTGCAGCGTTGCACATAGCGGCGGTCAGGACTTGACGACGCGCGGGCTGATCGCTAGGCCAGGGCGGCGTCCGGTGGCGGCGGCCGCATGGCAGACGGAGCTGGAGGACCTCAAGGCCGAGCGGACGGTGATGCTGAACCAGATCGAGTCGCTCAAGTCGTCCAACGCCGAGTTGGAGCGGCAGCTGCGCGAGTTGGACGCGACGCACGCAGAGGAGGTTGCCCAGCTGCAAGCGCAGGAGGCTGAGCTCACCACCAAGCTGGAGCAGATGACGCACGAGCGGGACGTCGAGGAGCGCCGCGCCATGGAGAGCGAGACGGCTGTGCGCCAGCTGCAGGTGCGGGCGACGGTGGAGGGGGCGCGCCCAGGCGCTCGCTCGCCCGGGCCACTCACGCATTGTGCGTTCCGGCGCTGGCGCGGCGGAGGAATGGGCCAGGTGGCGCTGGACGCCGCGCAGGCCCACAGCGCCACCCTGACCGAGCGCGTGACGAAGCTGCTGGAGGACCGCAAGAAGGACGACCAGCTCGCGGCCAGCTGGCAAGCGGAACGCGCCGAGCTCGAAGGCCGCTGTGCGCGCCTCGAGAAGGACGTCGTCGACCGGGACCGGCGCCTGCTGGAAGCGCGCAACGTCGTGGAGCGGCAGCGCCTGGTAGGGGCATTACGGGGGAGCCATAGGGGGCCAGCCCACTTCGCGCGTTGTCCTCATGCGCACCCGTGGCCGATGCTGGCTCTGCCGTGCCGAGCGCAGGCCAAGGAGCAAGAGATGGCCAACAAGACCAAGCTGATGACCGAGCAGCTGCAGGAGAAGGACCGCGCGCTGGAGCGGCTCCAGGCGCGTAACACGGAGCTGGAGCTCGAGCTGAAGCAGGCCAACGTGGACCTCACGCAAGCGCAGCTGGAGGCCGCCGACTTGCGCAGCAAGGTGACCATGCTGGAGGACGACCTCAGCCAGGCCAAGACGAGCGAGAAGGACGCCGAGAGCCTGAAGCAGCAGCTGCTCGAGCGTCTGCAGGCCACTGAGATCGAACAGACCGCGGCGCTGGACCTGCGGTTGGTCAGCGCGGAGAAGCGCGCCGAGGAAGAGCACGCGCGCCGGCAGCAGCTGCAGGCCGAGCTGAGCGTGGCGCAGGCGGAGCTCGAGACGGCGCAGCAGGCGGCGGCGCAGCGACAAAAGGAGCTGGAGCGGCTCCGCGCCGACCACGCCGACGAGATCGCCGCGCTCTCGGCCGAGCGCGACCGGCAGGTTGCCGAGGCCCAGGAGCGGACCGAAGAAGCGGAGCGCGCAGTCGCGGAGAAGGCCGCGCTCGTGCAGAAGCTCCACGACGCCATCGGTACGGTTCACCCGAGCCGAGGGTGCCAGACCTGCGCGGCTCTGTCAGCCTATTGAGCGTCACGGCCCCCCGGGCTTCGTTTGCAGTTTGCATACGCAGCCTCGCTGGAAGCTGCGCTGGCCCAGAGCGAGGCCGAGATCGCCAAGTACAAGCAGCAGCGCGAGGAGCTGGTAGCCGAGAACGATGCGCTGCGCGCCCAGCTACACGCTGCTGAGGAGGGCCAAAAGCGTGCCATGGACAACGCCGAGGCCACCATTGCCAGTCTGCGCGAACAGCTCGACCGCGCCAACGAGCAGTGGGCGCAGCAGCAGCGAGAAAAGGAGGAGCGCGACCAACGCATCGCCGAGCTGGAAGCGCAGAAAGTGGAAGCGAATGAAGTCGTCCGCGACTGGGAGCTGGCCGTCGCCGCTCGCGATGCCAAGATCCACGAGCTGCAGGCGACCCTGGAAGAGAAGGAGGCCGCCTTGACGGAGGCGCAGGCCACCGGCGCCGCGCGCGCCGCCGAGCTGCAGGAGGAGGTGGACGCGCTCCGCGCGGAGCTGCGCGCTGCGCAGGAGGCCCTGCGCGAAGCCGCGGCGCAGCGGGACGCCGCGGCCGCGGAAGCGGCCGAGAAGCAGGCCGCGCTGCGGGCCGAGGTCGAGGCGGCGCATGCGCAGATCGACGAGCTCAAGGCCGAGCGCGAGCGACTGAGCAAGTCGCTTCAAGACGACGCCGAGCAGATGCGCCAAACTTGGGAGGCGCGCTTGGCGAAGGAGCGCGATCGCGTAGCCGACCTCGACACGAAGCTCGCGGCCGTGCTGGCGGACCTGGCGGCAACCGAGGTGCGCCGTGGCTGGCGCGAGTTGGCCTCGAGAACGAACGGCGGCCGCTAACGTGCGCGTGCAGCGTGGGCAGCGTCGCTCGTTTGGGGCCGTCGGCTCAGGCTGCGCGCCAAGCCGCCGAGGGCAAGCTGGCGGATCGGGAAGCGGCGGCGAGCGACGCGGAGGCGCGCCTCCACGAGCTCCGGGAAGCGATCGAGTCCCAGCAGGCTTGCGCGGCGGAGGAGGCCAAGGCCGTCATCCGGGAATGGGAGACCGCGGTCGCCGCGCGCGACGAGCAGCTCGCTGCGGCCGCCGCCCGCGTAGCGGCGCTCGAGAAGCAGCTCGAGGCGGCCCAGCGCAACGTTGGGGACGCAGAAGCACGGTTGGCCGACGCCGAGGCCGCCCGGGCCACGCTGCTGCAGGAGCGCGACGACGCGCTGGCGCAGGCGCAGGCCCAGCGCGTGCAGCACGAGACCGCCCTCGCGGCGGTGCGCGCGGAAGCCGACGCGCTGACGCAGTCGCTCGAAGAGGCGCGGCAACGCCTGGCGACGGCGCAGGCCGACAAAGCCGCCTTGGAGGTGCGCAACTGGCCCATGGATAGCCGGGGAACTGCCAGAGTGTACATTGACGTTGCGGGTGGTTTTCCACATTTGCACAATGTTTGTGCAGGAGGCGGCGGAGACGGCGCCCCAGGCCAGCCAAGCGGAGATCGAGCGGCTGCAGCGCGAGCTGGCCGAAGCCGGCGACGTGGTCCGGTCCTGGGAGGACGCCGTCAAGGCGCGCGACGACCAGCTGGCGGCGCTGCAGCAAGCGCACGACGCCCTAGAGGCGCAGCGGGCCGACGCGGAGGCGCGCGTGGCCGCCATCACCGCGGAGCGCGACCGCCTGATCGAGGACGCGCACGCCAATGTCGAACAGGCGCGGCGGCAATGGGAGACGCGGCTGGCGGAACGCGATGAGCAGCTGGCCGAAGCCCGCGCAGAGTCGGCGGCACTCCGCCAGCAGGCGACCGAGGCCGCGGCCACGGCTACGACGCGGCAGCGCGAGATCGCCAAGCTGCAGGCCGAGCTGGAGCAGGCGCGCGCGGACGCCCATGCCGAGCTGCTGCGCGCCGCGGACGAGCACCGGCAGGAGCTGCTGCGCAAGCACGAGGAGCTCATTGGCGTGCGCACGGAGCTGGCCGAGGCCGTGGTACGGAGGCTGCGCCAAGGGAAACGAACGATGCGGTTTGGTGGCGGCCCTGACGGGGTGGACGTTGGCGGGGCTGGGTCGCGCTGCGCAGGAGGAGACGCGCCGGCTGGTCAAGCTCGAGGCCGAGCTGCGCGACGCCCGCGAGGAGCTGGCCGCTTTGCACGAGCAGCTGGCGCGGCAGGTACGGTGGCGCGCTCCCTGTCGCCGGGGGGCCGACGCCGATCGCGTGATGACGCGGAAAGCAGGTTTCTCCGTGTGCGCACATCGTGAACGCGCAGCATGAAACGGCGCAAGCTGCCCAGTCGTGGGAGCAGGCCGCCAACGAGCGCGACCGTCAGCTGGCGGCGCTGGAAGCGGCCAAGGCCGAGCTGCAAGGCCGGTTGGCCGAGCTCGAGGGCGCCAAGGCCGCGGCCGCCGAGGAGGTCGCGACGTTGCAGGCGCGCCTGGACGACGCGATGAGCGTCATTGCCGACTGGGAGCGCGCCGTGAGCGACCGCGACGAGAAGCTGCAGGTCCAGCAGAGCGAGCTGGCCGCGCGCGCTGCCCGCGTCGCCCAGCTGGAGGAGACAGCCACGGCACAGGCCACCGCGCTCGCCGACCTGCAGGCCGCCCGCGACGGCCTCGCGGCGCAGCTGGCGGCGGCCCAGGCCGAGCATGCCGCCGCCCTGGCCGCGCTCCGCGATGATCTGACGGCCGCCCAGGGCCAGGCCGAGGCGGCGCAAGTCGACGTGGAGGCGGCGACCCGCGAACGCGAGCATCTCGCGGCGCAGCTGCGCGATGCGGCCGCTGCGCACGCCGAGGCGCTGGCGACGTTGCAGGACCGGCTGGACGCGGCCGTGGCGCAGTGCGAGGCAGTCGCCGCGGAGCGCGACCGCATGGTCCAGGACGCGCACGCCGACGCCAACCAGCTGCGGGTGCAGTGGGAGGCCCGGCTGGCCGAGCGCGATGCGCTCGCGACCGCGGCCCGGGACGAGGCCGCTGCGCTTCGCCGCGAGCTCGACGCTCTGCAGCAGGAGCTTGCCAACCTGCGCGCGGACCTTGCCGCGGCCGCGGTGCGCTCTACGGCGCCTGTCATTCGAAGTGCAGTGAACGTTGTGCTAACAAATAGTGTCGTTTCCAGTTTTGCTGCTGGCAAGCCCAACCAGGAATCGGCGCGGGTCGCATCGGACGCACACAAGCAAGCGGTGGCGGAGCTGCAGGCCCAGCACGCGGCGATCGAGGCCGAGCTGGCGGCTCAGCGCAGCGTCGCGGCCGAGCATGCCGAGGCGCTGGCGGCGGCGCGCGCCGAGGCGGAGGCCCTTCGGAAGCAGCTGCAACAGGCCGACGCCGCGCACGCCGACGCGTTGGCGGCGGAGCGCGCCCACGCCGAGGCGGCGGCACGCCAGCAGCTGCAGGGCGCTGAGCTGTCTCAAGCGCAGCTCCTGGCGGCGCAGCAGGCCGAGGCTGCCCTGAAACACGCCCTGGACGAGGCCGAGGCCGCGCACGCGGCCGCCCTCGCCACCTTGCGCCGTGAGCTGGTGACCGTCGTCGAGCAGCGCGACGCCGCCGCCGCCCAGCACGCGGCCGCGCTGGCAGCGCTGCAGGAGCAGCTGCAGGCGGTCGCCGCCGAGCGCGACCGCATCGCGCAGGAGGTGCGCCAGGCCGGCGACGCCGGCGAGGAGGCCAACGCGCAGGCCGCCGCGCGCCTGGCGGCCTGTGAAGCCGAGCTGCAGGCGGCGCGCCAGGACGCCGAGGAGCAGCGCCGCGCCCTGCTGCTCCTGCAGGGCGAGCGCGACCACCTGGACGCCGAGCTGCGGGCACTCCAAGTCGAGCTCTCCAACGAGCTGGACGTCATGCGCGCCGACCTCCTGTCTGCGCAGCAGGTGCGCCACGCTGCGCTGGCGGATAGCTGGAAATGAGGGCCGACAGCACCTAACACCATGGGTCCGATGCATTTTCAAGTGCGCGATGGCAGACCGTGGCGGAGCGCGAGCGTGCGCTCGCTGCCGCACAGTCGACCATCAAGGAGCAAGCTGCTCTGATGGAAACGACGCAGTCGACCGTGCGGGAGCTGGAAGTCGCCTTGGTATGCATCCCCCCAGGACAACCGGTGCACTGGATAGTGACGCCTGCGACGTAGCCGCTCAATGCGCTTTCCGCGGTGTCGGCGCTGCCTCGTGCCGACCACAGCGCGCCGCCAAGGACGAAGCAGAGCTGCTGCGCCAGCAAAAGGCTGAGGCCGAGGCCGCGGCTGCTGCTGCGACGGAGGCGTCCACTCTGGACGAGAGCTACAGGTGTGCGGTCAGTCGCTGCGGCGGTGGACATTGACGGCAGACTTGCTGACGGCTAGCTCTGTCCAGGCGCTTGCCGCTCGCCCTTGTCTTCAGTGCGCCGCCGGCGCCGGAGGGGGCCACCGCTTCGGGCCGGTCGGCATTCACCGAGACGGCGGCGGCCTCGGAGGACGAAGGCGCTCTGCGGCTGGTGCAAAGCCACGTCGCGGAGCTGCGGGCGATGTACCAGAGCGAGGTCGAGGCCAACAGTGCGCTGCGCCGCCTCCTGAACGAGCAGCGCCGCCGGCTGACGGAGCAGACGGTGGCGTTGAGCCGCGAGGTCGAGGAGGGCCGCCACCGGCTGGCGCTCCTGCAGACCGAACGCGATGGCCTCCAATCGCAGGTGCGTGCGCCGGCGACGCCTGAGACATCGCTGAGGGAGGTTCCCCGCTCACCGTTCGTGGCGCGGTGCTGGCCAGGTTTCGGCGCACTGGATGACAGCTGGCGACGGCCACGTCGGAGCTCAAGCAGGTGCAGGCCTCGGCGCGCGAACAGCACGAGCAGCTGCTGCAGGTGCACATGCGCCTGCAAACGGCGGAGGCGTACGGTGGCGCTGCAGCCGGGGTGTCCCTTTCGGGGAGGGGGGGGGGTGCGTGCTCACACGGACCGCGTGGAAAGCCGTGCTCGACGTCGCGGGCGACGGCAGTCACGCCGCCGAGGTGCAGCGCGCTGCGGATGCCAGCGCAGCGCATTTCCGGGCCGAGCTCGCTGCGGCACGTGAGGACACCGGTACGGCGCAGCATCGCGTCGCTTCGCTGGGTCGGTGCGGCCATCGCTAAGCCAGAGGCTCCACCACCGTGCCCACCGCGGTTGGGGACGAGCACAGCGCGCATCGACGGCGAGCGGCGGCAGTGGCAGCAAGACCGCCAGGCCCTTCAGGAGCAGCTGGCCGCGCTGGACCGCGAGAAGGAAAAGGCACGAGCCAACGAGGCAAGGCCGTCGGCGGCGGCGCGGGAATTAACGTGGTGATGGGCCTGTGTGGATTGGCATTTGAAACTGCAGCTGCTGCGTGCTCAAGCGGCTCTGGAGGACGAGCTTCGTGGACTCCGGTACGCCCTAGGCGAATTTTTTTGACGCCTACCTCCAGCGGCGATTCTCATGCGAGCGTCCGACGCGTGCATTCTGTTCTCTATGAGCAGCGATGCCAACCGCAAGTTGCATGAAGAGCTGCTGGCGCCGCGCGTTGCGGTGCCCGCGCCCGCCAACACCGAGCGCGAACGTACGCCGCTTCGTTCGCGCTGCCAAGGCCTTGCTGTAAGCAGCACGCTGACGCGCAGTGCTCTTGCTGATTTGGTCACTATGGTGCATGCAGAGGTGCTGGAGCTGACCGCGGCGCTGACGGAGCGCACCGCCGCTCTGGACCGAGCGTATCGCGAGCGGGAGGACGCCGTGCTGCGGTGCGATGACGGCTCTGGGGTGCATTGAAGGTAGCCGCGTCACCGGCTCATTTGGCGACCGCCGCGGTCACCTGTCGTCGCCACGTGCACAGGGCTCGGCAGCTCAAGACGCGCCTGGTTACCGCCGAGGACCAGGCACGCGAACTGAGTGCGCAGCTCAGCCGGATGCAGGCGGCGCTCGAGGTGCGCCGCGCGCGGGCGGGTGTTTCGCAAGGTTGAAACGGCGCGGTGCTCATAACACGCCGTCCCACCGTTCGGTGGCGGCGAGCTACGCAGGAGCATACCCGCCACGACGTCACGTCCGAAGTGACGCACTTGCGCCACGAGCTCGCCCAGCTGCGCCACGAGCGCGACAAGCTGCATCGGCGCCTGCGCGAGCTGGCGGAGGACGCGGACGCCCTCCGCGAACAGCTGCGGGAGCGCGCGGCGGCTGCGGTAGGCAGGGTACCAGTGCGACTGTGTCTGCATGGAAAGGGGTCTTAACCGGTCGTCCGCCCGCGGCGCTTGAACGGCCGTCCCTCTAACACAGCCGAGCAAGGCGAAAGCGCTTAGCGACGCACCCATCGCCGAGCTCGCGCGGTACGTTGGTGGCGCCGACCCAGCGCTGTCTCGATGCATGGCGGTTCTCATGTGACCTCTCCAGTGATGGACGTGGCGCTGCCGGACCGACCATAGCCAAGTCCAAGAGCTGTCGGTGGCGCTGGCCGACGAGAAGCGCCTCCACGAGGACGAGCGTACCCAGGCACAGCGCGCCCTACGCGCCGCGAAGCAGAAGCTGACGCGCGAGACCGGTGAGCTCTTCGCGCGCCCCGCTCGGCCGGCTAGCCGCGCGCGGACGACGAGCGGCGGCTGACGCAACTGTGCCGGCGGTCAGTGTGTCCGTCACTCGTTCCCGCAGGTCTGCGCGCCGACCTCATCTACCAGAAGAACTACCTCCTTCTGCTGCTCGAAAGCGTGACGGGCGACCGCGGCTGGGTCGCCGCCCTGGCGGGTGCGTGGGCACAGCGATTGAAGAAAGTGCTGCTCATGGCGCGGCCTGACCACGGCAGCACGCAGAGCGGTGGCAGGGAGGTGTGCTCCTTGTGATCAGGCTTGGGCCCCTGGCAGCCGCGCGGCCGGCCCCGGCTTCGGTCGGTGGCGTTCGCGGTGCTGGCGGCCGTCCGTCTGAGTCGCGGCATCAACTTGCCCCTGCGGCCTTCCCGCCGCAGCTCGAGCTCGGCCGGCGAGGCGCGTGCGGCGCTGCCTGCCACGCTGGAGATTCCGCGGCCAGGTCCGCACCCATCGGCACGGTTGCAGAGGTAGAGCGCCACCTGACATTCTCTGCGATTGAACGGTCGGAAGCACGCACCTCAGCACCACGCCCAGAGCTGGCAGCGACGCGCGACGGCGGGCGGCTGCGCACGCGTGTGGCGGCGCTGCAGCGGGAGCCGCTTGCGCCTGCCACGCCCAACACTCGGTGAGTACACGCTCCAACGATCACACGCAGACTGGGCCAATCAAACCGATCGCTGATGACCTGCTGCTAGCTGGCGCCGTCGCGTTCTTCGCCCAGGTTGAACCAGCTGGAGCAGCGTGTGAACGAGCTGTCGCGGGAGGTGCACCGCCGCCCGCCGGCCGGCAAGGGCGCGTTCGACGTCTACTTTGGCGAGAAGGACGTCCCGCCGGTCCCCCGGGGGCGCGGCGCGCGGCTGGGCCTGGTGTAAGCGCATCCGCTGGTGTTTTCCATTATTCTCATGTACTACTACCATAAACGAGCGATCCATCGCTAGCGCGGGTCGAACGCACCGGGCGGACGACGTGCATGCGGCGCGGCGCCGGCGGTGCCCGTCGTGCCGGTTCACCCGATTCTTCCGCGCTTCTACCCCATATCGCCCACACGAAATCAGCACTTTCCGGCAGACGCCGATGAAGAGATGGCGCCACCTCCACTTTCCACCCGGGCGCCCCAATCGCCCCAACATACGCCGCCGGATCGCGGCGGCGGCATGCGGCCCGACGCGCCCATGGCGCCGCTCAACGTCCTCATGTGCGGCACCGGCGAGTACACCACCGGTACGCCCGTTCCGATGGGCCTGTCCGCCATCCAGCCGCGAGAGTAAGCCGCTCACCACAGAGGCCCACGCTTGCTCGGTGGTGCGGTCGGCCCGTACGGTGCAGGTTTCGTGAACGGCGCCATGTCGCCGTCCGACAAGCGCTATGGTGTCGTGGCGCTCGTCCTCATGGACCTCCGCCGCCGCGGCGCGGTCGGCGCCCTGGGCCTGTGCGGCCGCCAGGGCACGAAAATGCCGGCCGTGCGCGCCCACCTCGCGCAAAACGTCGCCGGCGCCTTCAAGGGCCTCGACCCGACGATGCGCACCTTCCCCGCGGACGACGTGGCCGTCGACGACCTGGCCTGTACGAGGCGGTACCCTCGGGGGTCGTGTTGGCGTTTCATGCGCTGACGGCTCGCCGCACGACCGGCTTCGGCGGCGCCATTTGGCATCGCAGACCGTGCGGCCATCGACTCCATGGCGCCCGGCGACGCCGTGACCATCTTCACGCCGGACGACACGCACTTTGACATTGCCCTCTACGCCATTGAGCGCGGCCTGCACGTGCTCGTTACCAAGCCGGCTGTGAAGACCGTGGAGCACCATCGGCGGCTGCTGGAAGCGGCGCGCCGGTGCGCGCGCCCGGGGAGCCCATTGCTTGGGCACGGCGTCTCTGACGTGACCGGCTTCCCGGCCTTGTGCGAGACTTGCGCACGCCTCCGCGGGCGCCTTCCAGGAAGGGCGTGCTGGTGATGGTCGAGTTCCACAAGCGCTGGGACCCGATCTACGTGGACGCGCGGGAGCGCATTCGCCAGCTGGGCGACTGCGGCTTCTTTCACAGCTACATGTCGCAGCCCAAGTACCAGCTGCAGACGTTCCGGCAGTGGGCGGGGCGGTCCTCCGACATCAGCTACTACCTCAACTCGCACCACATCGACTTTCACGCGTGGGCCATGCAAGGTCCGCCGCGGGATGAACGGGCTGCGGTGTGGGAAACGTCGGCCGACGGCTCCGTGTGCTGTGGTCGCGGGAGGGGGGAGGGGCGGGGTCGGGTCGCCCCTCAGGCATCGCCCGTCCGCTGCAGGTCACCGCGATGGCGGCCACCGGCGTGGCAACGAGCGCGCCATACAGCTGTGCGCCCGGCACGGAAGACACCATTACGCTCATGGTGCGTCCTCGGCGGCGCTGAGAATGGCGCACGGCAAGCGCGACCTCACTGGTTCGGCTCGCCTATGGTTGCGCTTGGTGACGTGCCGCCAGGTCCAGTGGCAGAACGTGGCCAGCGGCAATCGGGCCGTCGGCTTGTACACCGCGTCCTGGTCCGCCTCCGCCAAGGTAGCCTTCCGGCGCGTCGGCACGATTCGCCCACGGCCGTGCTGCTGACACGCGGGCCTCTCCTGTCGCAATGTCCCGCATGCTTTCAAACGAGGCGGAGGTACACTCCCAACAGCGGTTCCACTACATGGGCCACCGCGGCGAGGTCCGCGTGGACCAGGCCCACCGGGGCTACGAGCTGGCCACCGACGACGCCGGCTATGCGTCGGCCAACCCGCTCTACATGCGCTACACGCCCGACCCGCAGGGCTACTTTGCCGCCCAGCGTACCTACGGCTACCTGTCCATCGAGGCCTTTGTGGATGCGTGCAGCCGCATCAACCGGGGCGAGGCCGCCACCGCTGATTTTGACGGCGTGCTGCCGACGCTCGCGGCGACGCTGTGGACGACGGCCATCCTGGAGGCCGGGCGCGCCAGCCTGGACGCCGGCGGCGTCCCGGTGCCCGTGGCCGACGTGGCGTGAGCCGGTGACCGTCATTCGTACAAGACCCAACGAGAGCTGTACAGGAAATTAAATGGGGCACACGTCGTCGATTCGATACTCTTCACAGCTGCCACGGCGACCTACTTGCCTTCGCTTTCAGACGAGGGAGGGTTAGGGGCCGCCGCTGACGGCGAGTCCACGGGGGCTGCCAGGTGGTTGACGGGCGTCATCACGGGCGACGGCACGCTGTCGACGGACCGGTTCCGCTGGTGCCTGCCCAGCCGGCTCGTCAGGCGGCGGGTCACGTCGGCAGCAGGCGTGAACACGGTCAGGAGGCGGCTGACGCCCGTGGACGACGCGCTCGGGTCGATGCTCCCGCCCATGCCCGACGACGACGGCGTCTCCGTGGGGTGTGCCGTCTCGCCGCCCGCCGCGCCGCTCGCGTTGAGCGGCGACGCCGAGGAGCGCTTGAGCCGGGTGACCTCGCGCATCAGCTGCTGGATTACGTGGTCCTTGTCGCGCACTTCCTTCTCGAGCTTTTCGATGCGGCGCGCCTGCCACTCCAGCAGCTCCGCCGGGTCCGTTGGCTTTGCGTCCACTGGCCGCGGCTCGTGGACGATCTGGCCAGCGTTGATGTCGACCCAGGGGCCGTCCACGGCGTCGGCGGCCTCCAGCGTGGCGGCGCTGGTGCCGTGGAGCGACTTGTGCCGATCGCGCAGCTCCTGCGTCAACTTTTCGACGTGTGGGTAGTCGCGCTCCAGGAACTGGATCGCCGTCTCCACGCCGTGCTCCTGCGAGGATGCAGCGAGGGACCAAAACCACGACGCTGCGTCAGTCGTTGATGCTCACTGTCGTTCAAGATTGGGCGGGGCACGCGCGCGCCGTACGCTGTTGATCAGGTTGGCGGCTTCCTTGGCGCGCTTACGAATGCGCTCGTCCGTGGTGACGGTCACAAGAGCCGCCGCGAGCTTCTCCGCAGTGAGGTCGCGCACGACGACGCCGTAGCCGTGCTGGAAATGCGTCCACAAAAAAAAGGTCAAACACCGTAGCTGTTAGATCACATCCGCTGGACCGTCGCCAAGCGACGGGAGTCGAGCGCACGTGGCTGATACGCTCGCCCCAGAAGAACTGGTCGCCAAAGAACGGCTTGATGATCGTGGGCAGCCCAGCACGCAGACCTGCGGGGTCCGGCAGGTGGCAGCGGCAGCATCGAGATGAGGCGTCAGAAGCGCATGCGCCAAAGCCCACTACGCCGAGCAGCGCCGTACCAGCGGCAGTGGTGCCGGCGCCGCCGTGATGGACCACGGCGTCGATCTGCGGGAACAGCCAGTCGTGCGGAACAGCGCTCAGCGGGAAGATGTCGTCGGGGTACGTCCGCTACGGCGCGTGTCAAAAGCGGCCAGACGCTAAGTCGGGCTAAGCACCAGTTCCATCCCGGCGCATCGCGGCAGCGCGCGCCACCCGCGTACCGGCCGCTCCGCTGGCGGCGACTTGCCCCCGCCGCCGCGGCCCGACCAGCCCTTGGCGAGGATGGCCTTGACGTTGGCCAGGCGCACGGCCTCGACGACCGCGTCCGTCATGGCCTCTGTGCCGGCTCAGCCCGACGTGGCGAGCTGGCCCCCAGGCATGTGAGCTGCGACGCGTCTTCTTCCGGGGAAGCAAAGGCGACGTGTCCGGTCGTACCGGGGTCGTCCACGACGATGGAGCCAAAGCCGATGTACACGATCTTCTTGCTGCGGTCGGCCAAGAACTCGAGCAGCGCCGGGTCCGCCTTCCAGTCCGGGTTGGGGTTGTCCAGGAAGAAGAAGCCGCAGATATGGATCCAGTCGCTCCAGTCGGACGGCGGCGCGATCTGCCGGCGGGGCCAGCCTCCCCTCGACAAAGAAGCCGCAACAATCAGCAACTACGCTGGCGTCGCACCCACTACGGCCTGTGTGGCGCACGCACCAGGGACTGGCTGAAGCAGTACAGGACGGGCCACCGGTCGCCGTGCGTCATGTTGGTGGCCGGCTGCGGACGGTCCAGGGTGGGTTGCCTGAGGTGTGAACGTGGGTTTAGCGAGCGCGCACACGAGGGACAGGGCACACGCCAAGGCAGCGCACCAGGTTGAGCTTGCGCTTGCGCCACGAGTTGATTTTGCCGCCCAGGGTCTTCCACAGGAGCGTGTCCAGCAGCGTGTGCGACATCGAGTTGTAGCTGCCGCCGAGCGAAGTCTCGGGCGTGATCAGCGGCTGCGCGAACGCCCGCGTCCGCGTCCACGGGAAGGGGCACACGTAGTAGAACGGAATCCCTGCAGAAGCCCACGGCAGCGTCCACAGAACCAGACAGGTGAGCGCACGGGCGGCGAGTTGCGGAAAGGCGCGCACGAGCGGAGCGCCGCGTACCCTTGGCCTCGGCAATGTGGAAGCCGCTAAACGCGTAGGGCGTCGCGATGATCATGTCCGAGCCCTGCACGCGCCGTCCGCATTTTTCGCACTTGGTGTTCTCTAGAGATCAGTCTCCCGGCGTTCTGGCGCAGCCCCAGCCGTGCCGCGCCGGCGCGACACGCACCTCGCAGGCTTCGATGGACTGGTTCAGCAGGTTGTCGAACCATTGGTAGAACTGGAGCGCAGTGCCCAGAACATTGTATGTGCTGTGGCGACGTGAGCCACCGCTGTGTCTGACGCACCGCGGACCAGGGCCGCTGCGGTCGTACCCCGCTCAGGGCCGAGCGCACAAACGTCGGGCTGAACATGGTGTGCTGCGTCATCAAGCTCTGTGGTCGTCGGGACATGCGCCGGCAACGATCTCCGGGCCACGCCTCTGTCAGTCGCGTCGCGTCGCGGAAAGGCAGGCGGTGTTACAGATGGCTGCGCGACGCACGAGTAGCTCGGCGGGGTTGCCGGCCAGCGGATGGAACTCGAGGCCGTGCGACTGGATCCAGTCGCCAAACTCTTCGTGCGTCGCGATGCGCACCGTGTGGCCCTCGGCTTTCAGGCCCTGTGCACACGGCGCCATGGATGCACGGCCGCAAGGACCAGCGCTTCATCAACATCGCTCGCCCGTGGCCGTCGGTCCATCCCGATGCCGGCAAACCTTGCCAAGGGCGACCAGCGGCTGCACGTCGCCGCGCGAGCCGATCGTCATCAGGGTGATGCGCTTGCTGCCCAGCTTCTTGGCGGGCGGCAGCCGCGCCGTGGCCACCGCGACCGCACGGCGCGGGTCGTTGTCTGCAGCCCGGAGCGCCGCTGCGGTTCGCAGATTGCACAGCGGGTCAGCGGCACTTCGACGACGTCTGCGGCCGTGCCGGCGGTTGTGCGCTGACCGAGTTCGCGGAGGAGGGACGGGCTCAGCGCGGCGGCCGCCTTCTGGACGTCCTCCACGAGCGAACTGCACCGACCGCGAAAGCAAGCGTGCCTACGAACACACGTCAGCCGCGACCTACTGCCCATGACGAGTTTACCTGCTGGCCCGGTGTCGTACATGCTGCTGGCCATCTGCGTCTCGCGCAGCAGCCGGCGGCGGCCGGGCGGCTCGTCTGGCATGGCGTCGGCCGACTCGGTCAGCACCCAGTCCGGCTCCGTCGACGACGTCCGCGGCGTGGCGGTGCCAGCGGCGTCCGGATGCCTGGCCAGAGCGCAGCAGGTGAGCAAGGAGGCCTTTCACGTGAGGGTGCGTCTCACACAGCACTGGCCGATACGGCGGCGGGACGGCCGCTGACCGGTTTTTGTAGCCCGGCGACCGCATCCACTGCTTCATGATGATGACGAACGCGGCGCCCTGCTGGCTCGCTGTCCGGAAGTCAAAGTACAGCTGGGTCGCCCCACCGGTCACGCACGCGCCAAGCACGCGCCGCCCTCGGCGCTCAGCGACTCCGCTAATCGCTGTCTGCCACCCAGTGCGCGTTTCGCTTACCTCGTCCTGCCGCTGCGTGCGCAGCACGATGCTGTTCCGGAAGCCAAAGAGGGCGCGCTCCTTGCGCAGGTCGTCCAGGTGCTCGAAGGGCACCAGCACGCGCGACGCGCCCATCACGGAGAGCCACTCGACAAAGCAGACGTGCTTCTCGGTGACGATCAGCCGCCCGGGCACGGGAACCGTGCGCTGCCACCGGCAGAGAAAGCCTGGAATATGCGTGACCTGCGCGACCAAGAAGGGATGGTGAGCGGTTGGTGCGCGCAAGCGCCACGGCTCGGCTAAGGCGCACCTTGGACGACGCGCTCGTTTTCGCTGATGCGGAAGATGCGGTGCACCAACGAATCGTCGTCCTCTGAGTTGTTGCGGCGGCCAGAGCTCCGTTCGAGCGCCGCCGTCCAGTTAGACACTGGCGAGCCCTGCCGACACAGCACAACGAGGGGCGGCGGCTAACCTGACGACAGGAGGCCGGTGATGGGCGACACAAACCGCGTGATCCAGTTGTCTTCGGAGAGGCCCTCGGACGTGCCCACCACCGTCAGGTAGTCGTCGTCCTCGCCGTCGCTGGCATTGCGCCAATGAAGCGCCCGGCGCGACGGGTACGGCCCGTCAGCCGGATTTGGCCGTTATCATCGGCCAGCGCGCTCATCGTTGACGTACTGGTGAACGGCCGGCAGGTGGCCGCCAGACTTCTTGTTTTCTGATGCGGTGCGCAACGCGTGGCGTGGGTCGGACGGAGTCGCGCCGATCAGTCGGAAATACCCCGGTGCGATGGCGCCAGCTTGGCGTACCCAAGGCAGCGGCGTGCAGCTGGTTCATCTTGTCGCGCACCTCGGCCGAGTTCGGAAACCCAGCAAAGACGTACTGAGCGGCCGAGCATCAAAACATTCTTACCGGGTTTGCGCTTAGTGAGCGCTTGCTCTAATGACCTGACGGCGACAGCAGGACGCACCTCTGTGACGGAAAAGTCGTCGTTGCCCAAGGACTGCACCACGATCACGTCCTTCAGCATGGAAATGTGCGTCACCTCGCACATGCGGCTTCCCGACGCGGGCACCAGCGCCGTCCACGGCAGCGCCAACTAGCACGTCAGAACAAAGTACGGCACGTAGAGAGGAAAGAGGTGAGCGTGATGGCCTCGATTGCTCATGCGGTCATCTGGGTGCTGACCTTGAAGCTGCGTTTGCACGCGTTCTTGCAGTTGAACATGGCCAGCTCAATGGCTTTCTTCCTACAGCATGAAAGCGGGGGCTCCACGCACGGATCGGCGACGCCGTGAGGTTGACAGCACGTGCTCCGTCTGCTCCACGCGCTCTCCGTACCACTCGGTGAGGGCCAGCTTGGACGGCGCGACGAGGCTGATGTACCCGTGGTCCGCGATGTGGATCCTGAAGCCGTTCTCGCGCGACTCCTTGAGCTCGATGCGCGTGATGGACGCGACGTCGATGATGCCGATCGGCTCGTACAGCCGCTGCGGCGCCCCGCGGCGCGAGCGACCAGCGGGAACCCGGCATTGGTGCGCACCCTTACAAGACGTTGCTCCTGGTACGCACCGCGAACCGTACCTGCGAGTCCTCGTAGTAGGAGAGGCGATCGGCCTTGAGAACGAACCAGTACCGGGAGAACGTCCGCGACGTGCGGCTCTTCTTGTCCAAGAAGCCGGACTTGAGCGCACCGTCCGAATGCTGCGCCGCCCGACGCGCCGCGCGAAACGACGATCCCGGTACTGCTCAGTGTGGGCGTCCGACCGGGGTCCGCAATGAGTCGCTCCGCCGGCCGAGACGCACGTCCTCCTGCTTGGTGAGCGTGGTGTAGAAGCACAGGTAGTTGGTCGTCAAGTACAGCATCCCGTGCAGCAGCACAGTCTGCAGCAGCCAGCAGGGGTACCCTGCGCACGCCCCCGCCGCGGTCAACGTTCCTGCCACGCACGCGGCCGCGTAAGCGTCTTCCACACTGGCCGGCGTCTCTCCTGTGCTTGCATGCGTCGTACAGGCCACGAGGCTCTCCGTCTCCGGCAGTTTGAACGATTTGCGGACGCTCTGCTCGCGGTCGGCGAAGCTCTTGCCGCCCGTTGACGACAGCCGGCTGGCGCGGCCCGTGGGGGCCGGCCCGCTCTCGGCCATGGCGTCCTTGCCCGGCTCCGCCGCCCGCAGCTCGGGCGAGATCGCTGCAAGTCCGCAGACGCTCGTAGGCACAGCGGGTCGCGAGTCGTTACAAAAAGCCCTGGCAGCAGTGGCTGCTGCGACGCGGGCCGTACTCGAGCTGCCGGTGCGTGGCAGGGTGAGCGAGTCGCTCGTGCTGCTCGGGAGCAGGCCGTCGCCGCCGCCGTCTTCTTCGTCATCCTCCGTCGGCACGTTCTGTGGTCCCCACCGGCCAGAAGAGCAGGCGACGCTGTCAGTCCTGCTACATGCCGCCGGTGAGGGCGGGCGCCGCCCCACGCCCAGCACGCACCACGATGCTGCCCATCATCATGAGCTGAATGAGGCCGTTGGCGTGGTTGTGCATGGTGGCGGTCATGGTGGCCTCGTCGCCCGACTTGAGCGCATCCATGAAGGCGGCCCGCGAGAAGGAGCCGTCCCCATGCGCGGGCGGCCGCGGCGCCGGCCCGGCCGGCGGGTCGGTCGGCGGCAAATCGGCACTCATGGCGGCGCCCTCGCCGCGGTGGTGCGCCGCGGCCCCCTCGGCAAGACGGCACAGCGAGTGGCGGGCCACTGGTGCGAGGCTGCGTGAACGGCAGCGCCGCCGATGCTTAATAACTCGTGCCGTGCGCCGGTCGCCACCCGCCCGCGCTCCTGCCCGTGTCCTCGTCCTCCGTCCTCGCCGCAGTGCGCCGCCCCTAGGCGTCCTGCCGCCCGCCTGTCCAGCCGGGCGTCGGTTGCCGTCCACCCGCCGCCGCACCGCGGCGCAACCCGACCCGCAAATGGCGCCGCCGACTGGTTGCCGACCGCCCGTCAGCAGGAAGCCAAACGGACTGCACGACAGCCGTGACAGGCCACATGCTCTTCTCCTCGTCCTCGTCCTCGTCCTCCTGCTCTTCGTCCTTGTCGCTGCCCTCGGTCAGTGTCTTCGTCGGCGTCTTCGTCGGCGTCCTCGTCGGCGTCCGTTCAACGGACCACTTCAACAGTCAAAATGACTCGCCAGTCATTTCTGACACGCTTCTGACAGTTTTGGCGCGAAACTGGCGGGCCGGCAGTTCAACTGCGTCAATTCAACGCTCCGACATGTCCGACCGAAGCGCGCCGCGGTCTACTGTCTACGCCGTTCAAAACGCGTTTGAGCCAACGACAGACAACGGTGCCTTTCAACCACATCTCAGACACCGTGACGGAGCTAGTCCGCGTGACAGGGCACGCGTGGCGGCGGCTTTGGGCGCGGTCGCCTGCCAGCAAGAATGGCGGTGGTGGGGGCGATGGCGACGACGACGGTGTGGGCGCCCCACCGCCGGCCCCGCGCGCCGGAGGACCCGTTCTTTGCCGAGGGCAACGCGGGCCGCGCCGCGTGGACCAAGCACACGTTGGCCGCGGCGCCCGCGCCCCCGACGCCTGCTGCTGCTGCTGCTGCTGCTGCTGCTGCGGCGGCGGCGGCGACAACGGCGCCCGCGCTGCTGCGGTACCGCTGCGCGCGGGGCGGCTGCGGCTACACAGGCGCCAGCGCCTTTGAGCTGGAGGCGCACTATGCGTCGGCCCACACGCACGTCTGCAGCACCTGCCGGCGCATATTGCCGACCGCGCGGCTGCTCGAGCTTCACGTCCTCGAGACGCATGACGTCCTGTTCAAGCTCATGGCCGAGCGCGAGAAGATGGTACGGGCTGGACCGCGCTGGGCCGCGCCGGACCGCGCCCAGCGCACTCATATTACGCGGGCCGCCGCCCTCCGGGCTGCGGTGCCTGGCTGCAGTATGCCTGCTTTGTGGACGGGTGCGAGAAGAAGTTTATCGACCCGCACAAGCGCCGGCTGCACCTGATCGACAAGCACCGCTACCCCAAGGACTACGACTTTTCCCTCACGCGCATGCCGCGCCAGGGCCGTCAGGGCGCGAGCCTGCCGCCCCGCCCGCGCCCGGCACCACCGTCGGCGGCAGTGGCAGCGGCGGCCATGGAGGCCGACCCACCGGCGCCTACGACGATGGCGCCTGCTCGTGCACCTGCACCTGCGAGTCGCCCGGCGCTGGTGCCGCGGCAGGTGGCGTTTGGCCGCGGTCAGGGCAAAGCGTTCCCGGCGCCCGCGCGCAAAGCGGTGGCGGCCGCCGCTGCGCCAGCGGCCACGCCTGCCGACGATGCGGCCATGATCGAGTGAGCTAGACGCGACGATTCGCAGCAACTCACACTCAACAATGCGGCCGCCGCTGCAGCTGCCGCTGTCACGGCACGCCCTTCTCCAGTGGCGCAAGCGCGGATGCCAGTCTGGACGGCAGTCCGCATGACAGATTCGCGAACGACGTGTGTGGTCAGCAAGGTCCCGCCGTCTGCATGGTGCATCGCAGCAACGCGTCTGTACAGGCGTCGCCTATACTGAGGATGGCGCATAAGAAGACAATCACATACAAAGGCCCCTTCGCCCCTTTTCACTGGGTGCCCCCTTCCCTCGGCTGACTGTCGCGCGGCGTGCCCGCCCAAGCGTGTCCTGGCATGGCCGGCCTGGGCGCGTGCGCCGGTGCGCGTCGCCGCGGCCGGCGTGCCGCGATGACGTCATCGCCTGCCGCGTGCGGGTGACGTCATCGACCGCGTGCGGGCGCTTGCGACGGCGCGTCGCCGCGGTGCCAAAGCGCTTTTTTCTCCCGAGTGGCGAACCGACGCCGCCGACGCGCGTGCACGGTGCGTGCACGAAGCGGACGCCGACGCAGCGGACGCCGACGCAGAAGCGGACGACGCAGAAGAGGACGACGCAGCCGACGACGCTGAGGAGGACGAGGAAGAGAAGGAGGAGACGACAAAGCAGGAGCATTGGTGTACGATTCGTAGAGCGGACCGCTGAGAACGGACGCCGTCGACGCGCGCGGACGTCTATGTGAACACGACGGAGGAGGAAGCGCGGAAAGACGAAGGCAGGGACGTCGGTGCAAGTGAGAGGGGGGGGGGGGGGAGGAAGAGCAGGAGAAAGAGGGGGGGGAGGAATCAAACAGGAAGCGGTCTATC
>Ga0180216_1001556_pt1 | contig 20350 bp, 18 predicted proteins | sample eDN3rd37CBELigMG_FD_128879 | JGI IMG/M metagenome (GOLD analysis project Ga0180216, IMG submission 128879) | Enriched Miracle-Growth compost microbial communities from Emeryville, California, USA - eDNA 3rd pass 37_C BE-Lig MG (version 2)... ...
GCAGCTGCGCTCGAGCCGGCAGATGGCCGTGCCGAACGGGCCGTAATGCCAAGGCCGCCCGTGGGACGGTCGGCTTGGTCACCGCGCCCGCTGAACAGCGCCTCCTCTGCCGCGGAATTCCGGGTCGCGTCGTAAACGACATACGGCGGCTGCTCGCTCAGCCGGATACCCTCCGGCAGGCTTTGCAAAAGAAGATCGCGGAAGCTCCCAGCGCCGGCCCAGTTGGTGCCCACGGTGCGGTCATGGCCCAGCACCCGGGTTGCTCGCTCCGCCAGCGCTTCGAGTGGCAACGGCGTATTGGAATTGCGAATTGCGCCCGTGATTGCAGCCATGATCTCCTGGCGGAGATTCCCACCTGAATCGGAGTCGCGCGCACCGTCCTGATCCGCTTCCGATGATGCGTTCCTGAGAATGATGGAGATCAGGTCTGTTTCACGGATCTCGCCATCGGCAATGGCGACGTAAGGCGCTGCAGTGAAGTCGTTGGCGAAAACGACCGTGCGCCGGGCGTGGGCGCGGAGCCGATGCAGCACGGGCGTGAAATCAGCATCGCCCGAGAGGATGATGAACTCGTCGAAGTAGGTCTCGTGGTGAAGATAGTCGCGGACATCCATCACCATGCGGATGTCGGACGAATTCTTGAGCTGAGCCGTCAGCGGCGGGCAGTCCACGACCTCGAACCCGGCGCGCAGGAAGTGGTGGCGCACAAACGGGAAAGAATTCATGTCCGTCGAATTGTCGTTCTGGTTGCGGCGCGGCACTGGATTGCCGTAGCAGCGGTTGAGAACGATACGACGCTGAACATTCGAAGGCAGCTTGTTGGTGGGCGCGATAAGGCGGCCGCTCTCGATCTCCGCCAGCCATAGACCGGCGTCCCTGGCAAAACGCTTGGCGGCCTCTTCATTCTTGCGTTTCAGGGACAGATAGATGTTGTCGTAGTCGACAAAGACCGCGCTCAGGATCTGCCCTGAACTCTCGCGCTTCATTCGTTAGCCCCCGCTGCCGGCCACATTTACCATTAAGCTTCGCGACTCTTTACGAGTCGCATGGGGGCCGCAAGCGGGCCGGCGCCTCTATCCACTACGCTTCCGGAAAATCCGGTGCCACGCAGGGACTTAACAGTGTCCCATCACAATCGAGGGCGTGGATAACTCAAGCGGCGCCTGCGACCGGCCATCTCGCTGGAAGCACAGGCGACGCCAGGGGTTGTCTCCGGCGCCGCTAAGTTTTCGTGATCGCGATGCTTCAAGAACGGTTCTTGCGATCGCGGATTTCGCCGAAGACCTTCCAGTCCGGCTCGCCCTCCATGCCGAGCCGCCGGCGAATGGCAGGGCTGTTGGTCCGTAGGAATGGGTTCGTCGCCAGCTCGAGATCAATGCGCGTCGGCGATGTCCAATGCCCGGCGGCCCTCATCTGCTCGACCTCCTTGGCCCGGCGCTGCAGGGCTTCATTCTCGGGCTCGATCGTCAGGGCGAAGCGCGCGTTGGACAATGTATACTCGTGACCGAAATACGCCTTCGTGGATGGCGGCAGGGCCATGACTTTCTCGAGCGACTTCCACATCGTCTCGTAGGTGCCCTCGTTGACGCGGCCGCACCCGATCGCGAACAGCACGTCGCCTACGAAGGCGACGTCCGCAGCAGGGATCCAATAGATGATATGGCCCGCCGTGTGCCCGGGGCAGTCGAAGACATGGACCTGGAACGAGCCGAACTGGAACACATCTCCTTCCCCGACAGCCTGATCCAGGCCAGGGATCTTCGCCGCTTCGGCGCGCGGACCGATGATGGTGCAGTTGGTCTCGGCCTTGAGCGCGAGATTTCCGCCGGTGTGGTCCGGATGGTAATGCGTCGTAAGGATATGCGTGAGGCGCCAGCCTTTTTCGTCGAGCGCCCGCTTCACCGCATCGGCTTCTGGCGCATCGATGGATGCGACGACGCCGGCTTCAGCGTCCCTGATCAACACGCCGAAGTTGTCGCTGAGGCAGGGGAACTGGTGGATTTCGAGGTTTGCCACGGCTGGAGCTCCCTTTCTGACATTCGTCGAACGGCTTGCCCCGAAACGTATCAGCGGGTCACCGGATTGCAATCACCTGCATTCCTCAACGAATCGTGGTTGACATTGCAACAGGTGGGTCGAGCTCAGCAGACTAGATATGAACTCTGATGTTGCCGAGCTGAGGGACTTCTACGCGCGGCCACTCGGCCTGATGGTGCGCCGGCTGCTCGCTCACCGCATCCGCGCCCGTTGGCGGAGGCTGCAGGGCGAGACGCTGATCGGCCTGGGCTACGCGACACCCTACCTAGGGACGTTTCGCGGCGAAGCGCTGCGCCTGGGAGCATTCATGCCCGCTCCGCAGGGGGCGATCGTCTGGCCGGAAACCGGGCCCAAGGCAAGCGTGTTGGTCGACGAGGAGCAATTGCCTCTTCCTGACAACTCGGTCGACCGGCTGCTCGCGATCCACTGTTTGGAGACAGCCGACAGGCCGCGGGCGCTGCTGCGAGAGGTTTGGCGCGTTCTCACGCCTCAGGGTCGGCTGCTGCTGATTGTGCCGAATCGCCGAGGCGTCTGGGCGCGACTGGATCGTACTCCCTTCGGCCAGGGGCGCCCATACAGCCGTACGCAGCTCGAACTGTTGCTCAGCGAATCGATGTTCAGCCCGTTCGACTGGTCCGCGGCGCTGTTCGTCCCGCCAATCGAGCGGCCGCTGGTGATGCGCTCGGCGACGGCCTTCGAGCGGCTCGGTGCGCGGCTGTCGCGAGGGTTCGGTGGTCTCATCATCGTCGAAGCGCGCAAGGAGCTAACGGCTCCAATCGCGAAGAAAGTGCGGACCCGCGTTCTCGGCCGGCTGGTCACCGCGCCGGGAACCGTGTCTCCCAGATCGGAGGCGGATGGATCCGGCGAAGCTTCGGATCAGTAGACGACTCCGCGCTTCAACAGAAACACGGCCTTTTCACCGAAGATGTTCTGAAGAATGAGCGGCACCCGTGGCGACAGCTGGCGGCCCGACGCATTGAACGCGGCTGAACGCTCGACCTTTGCATTGACGAGCGTACAGAGCTCCGCGAAGTCCCTGATGGTGCAGAGGTGGGCGTTCGGCGATTCGTACCAAGGCTCCGGCAGATTCTCCGTTCGCGGCATGCGCCCCGTGAACAGGAGCTGGGTTCGCACACGCCAGTGGCCGAAATTCGGGAACGACACGATCGCGTGGCGACCGATGCGCAGCAGATTCTCGAGCACCGCCTTCGGCCGCAGCGTTGCCTGGATGGTGAGACTGAGGATGGCGTAGTCGAATGCGTCATCGGGATAGTCGTCGAGATCGCGATCGGCGTCCCCCTGGATCACGGAAAGCCCGCGGGCCACGCACGCGTTGACGCGCTCCCGCTCGATCTCGATGCCGCGCCCATCGACGCCCTTCGTCTCCGCGAGCAACTGCAGCAACGCACCGTCGCCGCAGCCGACGTCGAGCACGCGTGCGCCTTTACTCACCATCTCGGCGATGACGAGGTGGTCGACTCGGGCCGTTGCCTGCAAAGGCTGGTTGGATCGCAGCATGGCGAAACTCTACCCTGCGCTGTCAGCCGGTGCGTGCTGGCGCGATGCCGCGCTTGGCTGCCGCCGAGTTGATGAAACCCCTCACCGTCGCGAACAGCTCCGGCTCGTCGAGCAGGAAGGCGTCGTGCCCCTTGTCGCTTTCCACCTCCACGAAAGAGACGTTCGCCGCCACGGCGTTCAGCGCCTGAACGATCCGCTTCGACTCGCGCGTGGGATAAAGCCAGTCGCTCGTGAAGGAGACTACGCAGAAGCGCGTCTTCGTGCCCTTGAAGGCATTGGCCAGAACGTCGCCATACTCCGCGGCCAGATCGAAGTAGTCCATGGCACGCGTAATGTAGAGATAGCTGTTGGCGTCGAACCGATCAACGAAGCTGATGCCCTGGTGCCTCAAATAGCTCTCGACCTGAAAGTCCGCGCTGAAGGAGAACGAGCGATTGGTCCGGTCCTGAAGGTTCCTGCCGAACTTGCGATGCAGGGCCTCTTCTGACAGGTACGTGATATGCGCCGCCATGCGCGCCACCGCCAGACCTCGGCGGGGCACCCGGCCCTGCTCGAGATAGCGGCCGCCACACCAGTCCGGATCGGCCATCACCGACTGGCGCCCCACCTCGTGGAAGGCGATGTTCTGTGAGGAGTGAGAGGCCGCCGTCGCGATTGGCACTGCTGTGAATACGCGATCCTTGTGCCGCGCCGCCCACTCGAGCACCTGCATGCCGCCCATTGACCCGCCGATGACGCAAAACAGCTGATCGATGCCGAGGCGGTCGATCAGTCGCACCTGGGCGTCGACCATGTCCCCGATCGTGATAACCGGGAAGTCGAGGCCATAGGGCTTACCCGTCTTCGGATCTATGGAAGCGGGCCCCGTCGAGCCCATACAGCCGCCGATGATGTTCGGGCAGATGACGAAAAAGCGGTTCGTATCGATCGGCTTGCCGGGGCCGACCATCGTCTCCCACCAGCCGGGTTTACCTGTGACCGGATGGGGATTGGCGACGTGCTGGTCGCCCGTCAAAGCGTGACAGACCAGGATGGCGTTCGACTTGTCCGCGTTGAGCTCGCCGTAGGTCTGGTATGCCTGAGAGAAGGGCGCCAGGAATTGACCGCAGTCGAGCCTCAGCGGCTCATCGAAGTGCATGACCTTGCTCGAGGGCCGCTGCGCTTCGCCGATCCGGAGGTCGACGGCTTCGAAAGCCTGCGGATTGACCCTGTTCATGGCGCAATCCCCTTAGCCCGCAATTGGGCCGCTCCTTCACCACTTCCGTTGATGTGCGACGGCAAACAAGTCACCTCTTGGCCACGCGTGCGGTAGCTATGCTGTTGCCCGCGAATGTCAATCGTTTGTTTGCTTTCGCCCTGCGAGGCGCATATCAATCGGGCCGAAATCCACTTCGAGTATCAGACAGAACCAACATGGCAAGCGGCGCACCGACCCCCAAGCGGGGCGTAATGGACATCGAAGCTTATGTTCCGGGCGAAAGCAATGTGCCCGGCAACATCGAGCCGATCAAACTCTCCTCGAACGAGAACCCGCTCGGTCCGAGCCCCACGGCCATTGCAGCCTTCAAGGCCTGCGCGGACCATCTCGAGCGGTATCCCGACGGTAGCGCGGCAGCCCTGCGACAGGCGATCGCACGCGTTCACGGCCTCAATCCTGACCGCGTCGTGTGCGGGGCCGGTTCCGATGAGCTGCTGAACCTGATTGCCCATGCTTATCTCGAGCCGGGTGACGAGACGATCTTCACAGAGCACGGCTTCCTCGTCTACCGGATCGCGACGCTCGCTTGCGGTGGCACACCTGTCGTCGCGCCCGAGAAGAACCTGCATACCGACGTGGATGCCATCCTCGCGCGGGTGACGCCGAAGACGAAGATCGTCTTCATCGCCAATCCGAACAATCCAACGGGCACGTACATTCCGTTTGACGAGGTGCGCCGCCTCCGCCAGGGGCTCCCCGATCACGTGCTCCTGGTGCTGGACGCCGCCTACAGTGAGTACGTGCGGCGGAACGATTACGAAGCCGGGATCGAGCTCGTGGCGACGACCGGCAATACGGTCATGACGCGCACGTTCTCGAAGATCCACGGACTGGCAGCCCTGCGGCTTGGCTGGGCTTACTGCCCTGCTGCCGTCGCCGACGCGCTCAACCGCATCCGCGGCCCCTTCAACGTCACGGCACCTGCGATCGCAGCCGGTATCGCTGCGCTGGAGGATCGCGCCCACGTCGAGAAGTCCGTCGCACATAACGATCGCTGGCTGGCGTGGCTGACCGCCGAGCTCGAAAAGGTGGGTCTCGCGGTGACGCCCAGCGTAGCCAACTTCGTGCTCGTCCACTTCCCCCAAGAGAGTGGCCGCAATGCGGACGCAGCGAACGCGTTCCTGCAATCGCGGGGTATCATCGCGCGCAAGATGGGCGCTTACGCATTGCCGAATGCCCTGCGCATAACCATCGGCACCGAGCGCGAGAACCAGGCCGTGGCCGAAGCCCTTGCCGCATTCATGAGCGGAGCCGGACGATGACCGGCCCAATGTTTCAGCGGGTCGCTCTGATCGGCATAGGACTCATCGGCTCCTCCATCAGTCACGCGCTGCGCCGGCGCAATCTGGCCGGCGCCATCGTCGGCAGCGCGAAGACGGAGAGGACGCGCGAAACGGCTCTCCGGTTGGGGCTCGTCGAGGGGATTTATGAGGACCCGGCCGACGCAGTGGAAGGAGCAGACCTCGTCATCCTTTGCGTGCCTGTCGGAGCTTACGCCGACATCGCGCGGCAGATTGCGCCCCGCCTCGCGCCGGGGTCGATCTTGAGCGATGTCGGCTCGGTCAAGGCCGCCGTCGTTCGCGATGTCCTACCGCACGTGCCCCAGGGCGTGCATTTCATCCCCGGACATCCCATTGCCGGCACGGAGCATTCGGGCCCCGAGGCTGGATTCGCGGAGCTGTTCGACAACCGCTGGTGCATACTGACGCCGACCAACGGCACGGATTCAGCAGCTGTCGCTCGGCTCCAGCGCCTGTGGGAGGCGATGGGCAGCAACGTCGAGATCATGACGGCTGAGCATCACGACCTGGTCCTCGCGATTACCAGCCACGTGCCGCACCTCATCGCGTACAACATCGTCAACACGGCAGCCCATCTCGAGCGTGTCACTGACAGTGAGGTCATCAAGTTCTCGGCCGGCGGCTTCCGCGATTTCACCCGCATTGCCGCCTCCGATCCGACCATGTGGCGCGACGTCTTCCTCAACAACAAGGAAGCGGTGCTGGAGATGCTGGGCCGGTTCACCGAGGATCTGACGGCTCTCCAGCGCGCCATCCGATACGGTGAAGGCGACACGCTGTTCAAGCTCTTCTCGGACGCCCGCGCCATTCGCCGTGGGATCATCGAGGCGGGGCAGGATACGCCGGCCCCCGACTTCGGGCGGCATAAGGCCAAGGCGGCGACTGCTGGGGATAGCTCGCAGTCGTGAGCACACGCGGCCACACCTTCCACACTCACGACTTGTGGGTGTTCGGTTACGGCTCGCTCATGTGGCGGCCTGGCTTCCATTACGAGGAGGTCAGGAGGGCTACGCTTGTCGGTTATCGCCGCTGCTTTTGCGTCTACTCGACCCATCACAGAGGGAACGAGCAGCGGCCCGGCCTGGTGCTCGGGCTCGATCGCGGGGGCACATGCCACGGGCTCGCATTCCGGATCGCTGCAGAGCGCCGCATCGAAACGCTCGACTATCTCACCGCGCGGGAGCAGATCAGCGGGACCTACCGGGATACGCTGGTGCCGGTGTCCCTCGAGGGTGAGCCCCGGCAAGAGGTGCTCGCGCTAGCCTACATTGTCGAGCGCCGGCATCCGAGCTACGCGGGCCGCCTGAGCTTGGCCGACCAGGCGCGTCTCATCCGCGGCGCGTGCGGCATCTCAGGTCCAAACCTGGATTATCTCATCAACACGATCGCGCACCTGGACAGCCTCGGCATTGACGAACCGGAGCTCAGGCGGCTGCTGAGCATCATCGGCCCTCAATTCTCGCGCGGCCAGTTCAGTGACCGTGGAAGCAGCGGTGCTACTGCGCTCCTGAAGATTTGTCGGTCTCAGCCCGTCGGGGCTCCGCGGCTCAAGCGCGGCGAGCGGCGACGCTTCATCCATCGCCGGCAAATCTCGGCCTGGGCCGCGCGCAGCCGTGCCACATAGGGCAGTTCGGGCCTGAAGCGCCTCAGTGCCGCATAGACGAGATCCGCTCGACGCTGAGCCCGGAAAAATGGGCCGCGCGAATGTCGAGCTCGATCTTGCGGCGCTCCTGCTCATCGTCGGCGAGAAGATGCAGGTGAACTTGATTGGCGCCGAGCTTCGCTCCCCTGTGCCGGATCTCGGCTAGGTTGAGCGATTGGGCCTCATGCTCGACGCGGCCGACTTTCAAGACGGTGCGCCGTCCATGGCTGTCACAGCGCACGAGGAGATAAACCGCTTTGGGAATTTCCGGGCACCCGATCAGGCTAAAGACGGAATGCACATACCGTTCGCCCGATGCACCCGCCCAGAACTGGAACTGCTGCACCGCTGGCTCTTGCAGCAGATCGTCTTCTGGCGACGAACTCGCCCTGGCAGCAGCGACACGCGATAACTCGACCACACGCGCACTCATTCTTCGCAACCCTTCCGGCCCCACACCTGTCGCCGTTATCGCCGGACTGTAGTGAACATGCCGTGTATTTTCAGCAGAACTTGGGCTGCTCAGCAGACATTTGAGGGCATTGTAAAGGTGAAATGTGTCCCCGTGCCTTGATGAAGCAGCATTAACACTTCGGAAAACAACCAACCGCTTGAGAAGTTCCTTGCTGGATCGGTCGTCATCGTTGGGTACTCTCGCGGGCACCGGGGCGTCGGGAAGATCCCTCGCCCCATCATGCGCTTACGGCAGCACCTCGGGTGGCAGCCGGATGCAGGACCCATTGGCACTCACCCACACCGAGAATAGCCGCAGTCACGGCACACCCAGCAACCCTCCTCCCGCACGAAAGCCATCGAGTTGCATCGGGGACAGCTGCGAATGCGTGGACCAGGACCGGCGCTGAGGTTTCCCGAGCTCGCCGAGCCACTTCGGAAGCTCTCCACCTCCGCTCCGGCCTGCTTAAGCTCGAGCAAAGGTTGCGTGTTCTCTCCACGCTGGAGAAAGCCGGTACGCATCATGTGCGTTTCGATCACGCTCCCGATGGCCGCGAGCAGGCTCGGCACATAGCGTCCGCCCATCCACTGACCGCCCTGCGGATCGAAAACCGCCTTCAACTCGTCGACGACGAAGCTGACGTCTCCACCACGCCGGAAGACCGCGCTGATCATGCGCGTCAGGGCCACCGTCCAGGCATAGTGCTCGAGGTTGCGTGTGTTGATGAAGATCTCGAACGGCCGCCGGCGGCCGTCGTGCTCGATGTCGTTGATCGTGATGTAGATCGCATGATCGCTGCCGGGCCATTTCAGCTTGTATGTGAACCCCGCAAGCGCCGACTCTCGTTCGAGCGGCTTTGACATGTAGACGACGCCATCCTCGGATGGTCGGGGGACGAGTTGCCGTTGCACAGCAGTTGCGACGTCAGGGTTATCCGCCTTGGCCGGTTCCTTCGAGGCCTCCTGCTCCGACATCGTGCGGCTGGAGAGCACGGCGCCCGTCACCGGGTTCGGTCGGAACGTCGTGCATCCCTTGAGACCGAGGTCATAGGCGTCGAGATAGACGTTCTGGAATTCCTCGAAGGAAATGCCGGAAGGACAGTTGATCGTCTTGGAGATGGAGCTGTCGACGTGCCGCTGCAGTGCCGCTTGCATCTCCAAGTGCGCGCTGGGCGTCAGCTCGGCCGTTGTGATGAACGAGTCCGGGAGCGGCACATCGTCCCCGAAGCGGGCTCGGAAAACGGCGTGCGCGTAGTCCTCAACCATGATCTCACGATGGCTGCCGTCCCGCTCGAGCACACGGCGCTTGTACCGGAAGTCGAAGACCGGCTCGACGCCGCTCGAAACATTGCCTGCAAGCAGCGAGATGGTTCCGGTCGGCGCGATGGACGTCAGGCAGCCGTTGCGGATGCCGTGGACGGCGATGGCTTGCCGGACTTCCGGCCCGAGCCGCGCGACGCCCGGGCGCGCCAGAAATTTCTCCGCATCATAGAGTGGGAATGAGCCCTTTTCCGCAGCCAGCTCGGCACTCGCAAGATAAGCCGCACGCTGGACGTGCGCCATCCACGTCTCGGCTAACGACAGCGCCCGCTGAGAGCCGTATCGCGCGCCGACAAAGATGAGTGCGTCCGCAAGCCCCGTGACCCCGAGGCCGATGCGCCGCTTGGCCATGGCCTCCTTGCGCTGAGCTTCGAGCGGGTAATTGGACGCGTCGATGATTGCATCGAGTAGCCGGACGGCGATGCGCACCCGTTCCTCGAGCCGGCCGAGGTCCAGGTCAGCCCCCGATTCGAATGGCCGATCGATGAGCCGCGCCAGATTGATGGAGCCTAGCAGGCAGGCACCATAGTGCGGGAGCGGTTGCTCACCGCACGGGTTCGTCGCATGAATCTGCTCGCAGTAAGCGAGATTGTTCTCGTCGTTGATCCGATCGATGAAGATGACACCCGGCTCGGCATAGTCGTAGGTGGCGCGCATAATCCGCTCCCAGAGATCGCGCGCCTTGACCGTCCGATACACGCGGCCGCCAAACACCAGATCCCAAGGGCGATCTTCGCGCACGGCCCGGATGAAGCCGTCGGTGACCAGGACCGAGAGGTTGAAGTTGCGCAGCCGAGCCGGATCGGACTTGACGGCGACAAACTCCTCGATGTCCGGGTGATCGCAACGGAGCGTTGCCATCATGGCACCGCGCCGCGCGCCCGCCGACATGATCGTCCGGCACATGGCGTCCCAGACATCCATGAAGCTGACGGGTCCCGAAGCGTCGGCACCGATGCTCTTGACCAGCGCGCCTTTGGGCCGAAGCGTAGAGAAATCGTGACCGATGCCGCCGCCCTGCTGCATCGTCAGTGCAGCTTCCTTCACGTTGTCGAAGATCGAAGCCAGGTCATCCTCGATCTCGCCCATGACGAAGCAGTTGAACAGGGTCACCTGGCGGCCGCTGCCCGCACCCGCGATGATCCGCCCCGCCGGCAGGAACTCGAAGCTGGCCAGCGCCTCGTAATACCGCTCTGCCCACCGCTCGCGGGCCTTCTTGCCGCCTTTTTCGACAGACGCCGCAGCCCGGGACACGCGGCGCCAAGTATCGTCCAATGTCCGATCTACCGGCGCCCCATCAGCCGACTTCAGTCGGTACTTGTGCTGCCAGACGTGCTCCGAGATGGGGCTGATACTGAACGGATCAGGGTGCATGGCAGGACTCCGTGGATCGCACCGAGAGTAGCCCCCGCCACCGCTCTCGTCAACTTTTTGTTCTCTTAAAGTTCCTGTTTTGTATCGAGCAAACGACGGGCCTCGGGAGGCGGATTCGGTGTGGCAGACGCCTCCGCGATGAGCCGGCTGCAGGCCGACTCGATCCTGTCGACGACCAGTGCCTTGAATTCGGATCGCTTCAGGCCCGGCGCAATAGGTTCAAGGATTTCGACCACGATCGTGCCGGGATAGCGCTCGAGCCGCCGCCGCGGCCAGAATAGTCCGGAGTTGAGCGCCAAAGGAACACAAGGAACGCCCAGCCCCTCATAGAGAAGGGTGAGCCCAGGCTTATAGTCGGGCGGCGCACCCGGCGCACGACGCGTGCCTTCCGGAAAGAGGATGATCTCGCGCCCGGCCTTTACCCGCTCGCGCGCCTCTCGCAGCATCTCCCGCATGGCAGCACCCGCCGCCTGCCGGCGCACGGGAATCATGCCGAACTTCCGCGAAAACCATCCGTAGAACGGGATCAGCATCAGCTCGGCTTTCATCACCAGGGCGGGGTCGCGGAACAGTGGAATGAGCGCGAAAGTATCCCAGGCCGATTGATGCTTCGCCGCGACGAGGATCGGCCCAGATGGGAGGCGTTCGAGGCCCCTGACCTCCATCCGCGTCCCAACGATCCTTTCGAGCCACCACAGGCTGACGCGGGCGTGCAGCTTCAACGCTGCCATCGCCCATGACCGTGGCCCGAACAGAAGCGGGCTGCCGAGCAGCAGGAAAACTGCCGTGTTCACGTAAAATACAAAAGCGAAAACGAGGGAGCGTAGCATCTGAATTTCGCAGGCGTCAGGAGCGGCTGGGCGACCCGGCCGTGGCTACGGCTCTGGTGTCCAGCGAATCGACCAAGCGCACTACGGCGTAGCGCGCTGCGGAAGGCAGGAACTTCAAGTACTCGGCCACGAGCAGTCGCAAGACCACGGGCTTTGTCCACCAAAGCCCGTCGCGAAAGTGGCCGGACGCAACCGGATACGGAATGAGCTCGACGCCGGGCATCACGCGACCCAGCTCAACGAGGCTGCGCGGCATGTGATAGCTCGACGTCACAACGATGAGACTCGAAAATCCGTGCTCTCGCACCCAGGCGAGCGTCTCTTCCGCATTCCCGATCGTGTTCTGCGCCTCATACCCGAGGTCGACACAGCAATCGAACTGGCGCTGTTCGAGCTTCGTCAGCCGCCGGACCTCCTCGCTGGTGGCCTGTCGATTGACGCCCGTCACGAGCAGCCTCTTGGCGAGCCCACGGGCCAGCAGATCGGCAGCCGCTGAGATTCGCTGCTGCGTACCGGTGAGTGCTACGATCCCATCTGCCTTTTTCGGCGACGGGACAGTTTCCGAAACCACGGCATTGGCGAACACGACGAAGCCGGCGCCGAGAAGGACGACTGCCATGAGCCCGGCTCCGATCCATAGCCGCCATCTGTGCCGTGACCTGGTCATCGACTGCATTCCCACTCGCCGGCTCGGCTCTCGCCGGCGCCTAGCTCCCCCGCTTCGATCACCGATCGGAAAATTGCGGTCGAAACATCCGATCTCCCAAACCGTGCACCCGCAAGTTTTGCATTCCCTTACTGGCGTGCATGCAAAATGCGATAAACGCCAAACCGCGAGGTCAACATACACAGCCCGGCGATGATGACGACGACAAAGCCGAGGAACACATAGCCGGACGTATCGAGCACGCCGGTGCCGACCAGGCGCCTCAGATCTGCCATGCTGACCATGCCACCGCCAAGCAGCTCCATCATTGCCGGCAGCGTATAGAACACGGCCATTGCGCAAACGGCACCAACCAACCCGGCACGAATGCCGAGTGAGAGAAAGTGCCGCTCGAATTCCCGCGCAATGAACCGGTCGGTGGCACCAACGAGGTGCAGCACCTCGACGATTTCCCTGTTCGAAGCCATCGCGCTGCGGGTCGCCGAAATGATGATCGCCGTCGTCGCCGAAGCGACCAGGAGGAGAATGGCGAGCCCGCCCAGAGCGAACGACCGTGTCACTGTGCGAATCTGCTGCTGCCAGTGGCGGTGGTCATCGAGCGTTACCCCCTTGAACTGACGCGAGAGGGCCTGTCTTAGCGCTTGAATGTCGGGAGGATTGCCGCGGTCGAGCTCGAGAGCGACAAGCCGCGGCACCGGCAGCGTGCTCAGCACGTCGAGCTGTCCCAGCCAGGGTTCGAGCAGCGCATTCGATTCCGCCACGCTCAGCGCGCGCGCGTTGCGAACGCCCGGTTGCCGGCTCAGGAAAGCGACGACATCATTGAGCGCGCTTTCCATGTTGGGGATTTCCCGTGGCTCCAGCTGAACAGTCACCTCGCTGGCGATGTCCCGCAGCCAGGCGGAGGCAGACTGATTGATCATGTAGACCGCACCCGCCGTAAGGCAGGCGAAGAAGCACATGATCGAGACCACCAGGGTCAATGACCGGCCGGTCACCGAGCCGGCGGGAACGATCGGCGTCGTCGCGGGATCGCGTTGCGGCGGCCTCGCCGGCGCGTAAGCTTCTCGTCGCGAGTGCGATTGCGGACTCTGCGTCGTCGGCTCGTAGGACTCCGGGCTCGGGTGCCCGGTGACAGGGTCCCTCAATTCATAGTCGGCATAGTCGCCGCGCGCGTGCGCCGTCCCAAGCCGGGATGAGGTCGGTCTGTCATACGATCCTGACATATCCCTCGTGGAGCTCCAGGCGCGGCGCCTTGAATTGCCGCATCAGTTGATGGTCGTGGGTGGCGATGACGACAGAGGTGCCCAGCCTGTTCAACTCGATGAACAAACGCAGCAGCCGGCGGGCCATCTGCGGGTCGACGTTGCCGGTAGGCTCGTCCGCAAGCAGCAGCTCAGGTTTGCCGATCACGGCGCGCGCGATGGCGGCGCGCTGCTTCTCCCCGCCCGAAAGTACGGACGGGAACGCGTGCATCCGGTCACCGAGCCCCACCCACTGCAAAAGATCGGTAACATCCTCCTTGTAGTCCGAAACGCGTTTTCCGACTACCCGCAACGGCAAGGCGACGTTTTCCCAGGTCGTGAGGTGGTCGAGCAGGCGGAAGTCCTGGAACACGATGCCGATTCGCCGCCGGACCTGGGCCCTGCGCGCCGGCGTGATGCGGCTGACGTCCTGATCGAAAATAAAGAGCTGGCCCCGCGTGGGGGTAAGCGAGAGGAACAGCAGCTTGAGCAGCGAGCTCTTGCCGGCACCGGAGGGCCCGGTGAGGAAGTGAAAAGAGCCGGGCTTAAGATGAAAGCTCACCTCGCGCAGGACTTCCGGCCCCCGCCCATACTTCAATCCGACATTCTCCAATCGGATCACTTATGTCCCCCCAAGGTCTTCCGTCCGTCTTATGCGAGATGCAGCCAGATCGATCAATCGTACGATTGTGGCGTGTTCGTGTGCGGCCGTGAACGGGGAGCACAGTGCCGCCTGACGCGAGCCGGACTGGAGCGCGGTCAGAGGAGCGCGAGGCCGCAACCAGGATGCCGCCATGCCGCAGGGCTTACCGTGCCCTCCGTTGCAGCTATGTGCTAATCAGCCGATATATGAGCCAATTCGAACATGAGCCGGCGGGGAATCGGATGAGTGAGATCAGCGCCGAAAACGATCGCGTCGAAGTCGTCTTTTCACCTGAACAGATCGCCGATCGGATCGATGCGCTCGCCGCGCGTATCGCAGATCAGAAGCTCGAGCGGCTGCTTGTGATTGCGATCCTCAAGGGCAGCTTCGTCTTCGCCGCGGACCTGATTCGCGCGCTTCACAAGGTCGGCCTGGAGCCCGAGGTCGACTTCATCTCCCTGTCGAGCTATCGCAAGAGCACCAAGTCCTCCGGCAAGGTCGAAATTCTCCGGGACATCGAGATGGACGTCAAAGGGCGCAACGTGCTGCTCGTGGACGACATTCTGGAGTCCGGCCGTACTCTGGCCTTCGCCAAGGACCTTGTGGCGGCGCGCGGAGCCAAACGGGTCATGACCTGCGTTCTTCTCGACAAGCCGGTCCGCCGGGCGGTTCAGGTGGAAGCGGACTTCGCAGCATTCGAGTGTCCCAACGTATTCGTGGTAGGTTATGGCATGGACCTCGCGCACAGGTTCCGGGAGCTGCCGTTCGTAGGCCAGCTTCAGACGAGTCGAACGTAAGCCTCGCACTGATCGAGGGAGGGGTAAGTGGCACGCATTCTTCTGGCAGATGACGACCCCGCAGCCCTCGAGATGATCGGCCGAACCTTGGCCGCGGACGGACATGAGGTCATCCGCTGCGCGGATGGTCACGAGGCTTTTCAGCAGCTTTCCGCCGCTCCCACACAGTTCGATCTGTTGCTGACCGACATCGAGATGCCTGGGATGGATGGTCTCCAGTTGGCGGGCCAGGCAACCGCGCTTGCCCCCCAGCTCCGCATCCTGCTGATGTCAGGCTTCACGGACGGTCCAGATCAGGCTGCGGATCTTGGCTCGGCTATCGCCGGCTTCATCACCAAACCCCTCTCGCTCGAGCAGGTCCGAGCTGCGGTTCGCTCAGCGTTGGCCTAGCTTTCGCGTTCGCCGCTGGCTCGTGCCTCGACCTCGGGGCTAGCCTTCACGTCCAGCCTGTACATCGTCCGAAGGCGGACGCGCTCGCGATGGAGCGTATAGAGCCCCGCTCCGATCACGATTGCGATTCCCAGGAACGTGAGCGCGTCGGGCAGCTCGCCGAAAACGAAATAGCCTGAAACGACCGCAAAAGGTGTTGCGACGTACCGGAAGGGTGTCACCACCCCCATGTCTCCAGAGCGCATGGCGACGACCGTCCAGAAGTTGCCGCCGAATACGGTCACACCAGCCGTTGCCAACAATGCGAGGGCGCCGGGTGACGGAAGCTGCCAAGTTTCGATCGGCATGAGGACGAGGCCGCCCAGCGTGACGCTCACGGCGGAAAAGCTCACGAGCATCAGGGCAGGCAGCGCAAGACCGATGCGCTTTGTGAGCAGGTCGCGGATTGTGACTGATAAAACCGAGCACAGCACGAACAGAGCGGCCCAGTCGAATGCCGCTCCCCCCGGCCGGATGATGATGAGCACGCCGACGAGGCCGACCACCAGGGCCGTCCAGCGCCGCCAACCCACGGGTTCAGCGAGGAACACGGCCGCGCCGGCAGTGATCGCCAATGGTGCAAACTGGCTGATCGCGCTGACTTCGGCGAACGGCAAGCGCCGCAGAGCCAAGAAAAAGAAGAGTGTCGCGCCGACTTCTCCGACAGCCCTGACCAGCATGGGCAAGGTAATTGCGACATAAAATTGTTTCAGTGCGCCTGCTGCGTAGGCGGCGCTCAGGGTGATGCTGCTGGCGAACACCCCGCGGATAAACATCATTTCCCCGGGCGGCAGCTCCCTGCCCACGAATTTGATGATCGAGTCGCCTGCTACGAAACTCGCCATGGCCGCGGTCATGGCGAGAATGCCGCGCAGATTATCGCTGCCGGCCGTAACCGATCTTATGGACGACAGCATGTCGGGTTCTGGCGTGCCTCCGCGGAGCTGCTCTCATTGCTGAGCAGGCAAACCGGGCCACTCTAGATGGACGCCGAGGACGGGTGCAAGTGGCCTCGGCGCATACCTCCTCGCTCGATGGATTGCTCCGGAAGCCGGCTAGTTGGCGTTGGAGGGAGCCTCCTTCGACTGCTCGGGAGCGGCGGGCGCATCGAAGGTCGGCGGCGCGGAGGGGAATGCCGGCGGCGTACCGAACGTTGGGGGAGCGCTCGGAAAAGCCGGGCCGCTGCCTGGAGGCGGGGCGAACGAAGGTGGCGCCCCGAAGTCACTCGGCGCCCCGGAGCCGAAGCTCGGCAACTGGATTTCGATCTGGCTGGGATCAACCTGCGGCGCCGTTGACTTGTAGTGCGTGACCATGCCTGGGAACGAGATGACCAACGCCACCATGATCAGCTGTATGACGACGAACGGTACGGCGCCCCAGTAGATCTGCCCCGTCGTCACCGGCTCCGTCAGTTTACCCGAGACCTTGTCGAGATACGCCTCGCGCGGCGCGACCGAACGCAGGAAGAAGAGCGCAAATCCGAATGGCGGATGCATGAAGCTCGTCTGCATGTTCACGCTCAGCATCACGCCCAGCCAGATCAAGTCGATGCCGAGCGACTCGGCAGCCGGAACGAGCAGCGGAATGATGATGAAGGCGAGCTCGAAATAGTCGAGAAAAAAGGCCAGGAAGAAAACAAGAATGTTGATGAAGACCAGGAATCCAACCTCGCCGCCGGGAAGCGAAGTCAGCAGATGCTCCACCCACAAGTGGCCGTTCACGCCGTAGAAGGTTAGAGAGAAAATGCGTGCCCCAATAAGGATGAACAGCACGAACGCCGACAGCTTCGCAGTCGCTTCCGTTGCCGATTTCACGATGGCGAAGTTCAACCGTTTCGGATCGCGATCGATGATCCGCTTTCCGGCCGCCAGCAGCATGGCACCGACGGCGCCCATGGCCCCGCCTTCGGTCGGCGTCGCGACACCAATGAAGATCGTGCCAAGGACCAGAAAGACCAGGAACAGCGGGGGCACCATGACGAAGGTGACCTGCTGAGCAAGCAGCGAGAGAAAGCGAAAGCCGGTCAGCTTGCCAATAATCCAGTTCAAGACGGCAACGGCGAATGCGAAGAGGATCGCGACCGCCATGCTGAGGATCACGAAATCGGCGCCGCGGTAGCTCGTTTCGCGCATCGCGTACCAGCCAACGCCTGCCGACACGAGAGTCAGGATCAGCAGTGAGATGAGCCCCCGCGAGCCGTTCGGCTCCTTGTAGCCGATCGCCTCGGGCGGCAAGCCGGGCACGGCCTTCGGCGAGACGAGGCTCACGAGGAACACATAGCCCGCATAAAGCCCAGCCAAGACCAGACCGGGGATGAAGGCGCCCTGGTACATGTCACCAACGGAGCGTCCGAGCTGGTCGGCCATGACGATGAGAACCAGCGACGGCGGGATGATCTGTGCGAGTGTGCCCGACGCCGCGATGACACCGGTCGCGACCCGCCGGTCGTAGCCGTAGCGCAGCATGATCGGCAGTGAGATGAGGCCCATCGCGATGACCGAAGCCGCCACCACGCCCGTCGTGGCCGCAAGCAGGGCGCCGACAAAGATGACTGCATAGGCGAGTCCGCCGCGAACCGTGCCGAAGAGCTGGCCGATGGTGTCGAGCAGGTCCTCCGCCATGCCCGACCGCTCCAATATCAGCCCCATGAACGTGAAGAACGGCACCGCCAACAGCGTGTCGTTGTTCATCACCCCGAAGATGCGTTCCGGTAGGGACTGCAGTAGCGGCCAGGAGAGATTGATCGCACCGTTGGACAACGGCGCAAGCTCGACGCCGATGGCGAAGAACAGAAGTCCGACCGCCCCCAAGGAAAACGCGACGGGATATCCAAGCAGCAGGAAAACAACCAGCGCCAGGAACATGATCGGCGCGATGTTCTCCGCTATGAATGCAGCCATTTCCTACGTCTCCGATTCCCCTTGGGCGCGTTGCTTTTGCCTTATTGGCCGGCTTCGAGTGACGGCTGGGCCGATCTGTGCAGCCGACGGGTCCTGGGATGCGTGTTTTTACTGTTTGATTTGGGGAGCTGCGATTTCCTCGAGCAGCCGTTTCGCCTCCGCTTCGGCCGACGCTTGGTGACCGCCACCCGAAGCCGCGTCCTCGAGATTCCCTCTCATGATAGCGATACGTTTGATGAGCTCGGAGAAGCCCTGCAGCAATAGCAGCCCAAAGCCGAGCGCTATCAGGAATTTCGGCGGGTAGAGCGGAAGTCCGCCGGCGTTCGAGGACTGCTCGTTCTGTTCATAGGAGCGCAGGAAAAAGGGTATAGCGGTGTAGAGGATCACCAGGCACATCGGGATGAGAAACAGCGTGTGACCGATGACCTCGATGAGGTTGCGAGCGGGACGCGGCAGATGATTGTTCACGATGTCGATGCGAATGTGCTCATTGGACGAGAGGGTCCAGGAGGCGCATAAGAGGAAAACGGCACCGAACAACCACCACTGCAGCTCCAGCCAGGCGTTGGAGCTCATGTCGAAAAGCTTGCGGACGATGGCATTTCCGGCACTGATCAGAATGGCGGCCAAGATCAGCCAGGCCACCCATCTCCCGATCCAGCCTGTTACTCGGTCGACCGTGCGGCTGAAAGCCAGGAGTCCCTTCATCCTGCGCACCTCCGACCGATATATTGCTTGATCAATGCTCTGCCCTCGCTAGTTGGGTGCGTGTATAGCGAGGCAGATGATGGAGTCCAGCGCTCTGCTGCCGCTCCGCCAAAAGGATAGTTCAACAGTGCCGGGGAACGGACGCCGACCGGTGCTTGCACCGAGGGAGATGAGGCATGACCGTCAGCAAGGAACAGGTGTTGGAGCAGCTCCGACGAGTGAAGGGGCCTGATCTCCAAGGCAATATCGTCGACCTCGGCCTCGTGTCGGAAATCCTCATCAAGGATCAGCGGGTCTATTTCTCGATCACAGTGCCGGTCGAGCGCGCCCATGAACTCGAGCCGCTGCGCCAGGCCGCCGAGAAGGTCGTGAAGGAGATCCCGGGCGTAGGCGGCGTCACGGCAGTGCTCACAGCCGAGACCAAAGGACGCGCGCAGGAAGCACCAGCTCAGGGAACTGGTGCACGTGTCGTCGAGCATCCCCGCGTACAGCAGGCTCGCGCTACCGCCCAAGCGGGTGCCCCGCGGCCCGGCGCTACCGGCGGCCGGCAGGTGGGCGCGGTGCCCGGAGTGAAGCACCTCATTGCCGTCGCCTCGGGCAAAGGCGGCGTCGGCAAGTCGACCACGGCCGTCAACCTCGCTCTGGGGTTTCGCGCGATCGGCCTCAAGGCCGGCATTCTCGATGCCGACATCTACGGCCCGTCGCAACCACGACTCCTGGGCCTTACTGGCCGCCCGCAGGTAGTTTCGGGCAACACGCTGAAACCCATGCAGGGGTATGGCCTGCAAGTCATGTCCATGGGCTTTCTCGTCGACGAAGGCACGCCGATCATCTGGCGCGGGCCTATGGTGGTTTCTGCGCTCAATCAGATGTTGCGCGAGGTCGCCTGGGATGATCTCGACGTGCTGGTCATCGACATGCCGCCCGGTACCGGCGACGTGCAGCTCACCATGGCCCAGCAGGTGCCACTCTCGGGCTCCGTCATCGTCTCTACGCCGCAGGACCTGGCACTGATCGACGCCCGCAAGGGGCTCAACATGTTCCGCAAGGTGGACGTGCCGGTCCTCGGCATCATCGAGAACATGAGCTACTTCATCTGCCCAAAATGTGGTGAGCGCTCCGACATCTTCGGGCATGGCGGCGCAGAGCACGAGGCCGAGAAGCTTGGAATCCCGTTCCTCGGGGCGGTGCCGCTGCACATGGAGATCCGCTCGCGCTCGGATTCCGGCCAA
>Ga0180216_1001557_pt1 | contig 20347 bp, 13 predicted proteins | sample eDN3rd37CBELigMG_FD_128879 | JGI IMG/M metagenome (GOLD analysis project Ga0180216, IMG submission 128879) | Enriched Miracle-Growth compost microbial communities from Emeryville, California, USA - eDNA 3rd pass 37_C BE-Lig MG (version 2)... ...
GGCGGCCGGGGGAGACGACGGCGGAATCGGGGGATCGGCGGCGCGCGCCGGGGCGACCATCGCCAGCCCCAGCGCAATCCATGCGGCGTCCCGAGTTCCTCGCCAACTCACCCGAGCCTCCGTTAGCATGCGGGGGTCCTCCCGAAACGGATCTGGCCCCCGCGTCGAACCAAGAGCCGAACAGCATTGTCCTTCCGAGATATCGGCCAGATCCCGCCCAGAGGCCAGTCAAAATCGTCGCGGCCCCCAAATCCCCCGCGATCATTAAACCCATCAAAACCCACAGGGCCGACGCGAACAAAAACCTCCACGCGAACGCCGCTTTCCGCAAATTGCTCAAGATCCGTTGGCTGTCCGTCGAACAAACGAATAGAATCCCACTTTCCGTCCACGCGAGGGCGGCTGTGGCAAACGCGGAGTTGGGTCGAGACGAGCAAGGACGAGTCCACATGGCGACACAGACGGATCGAGTCGTTACCAGGACGTTCTCCGGCCGAGCGGCGCGGCTGTCGGCCCGCTTCCGCGAGACGACGCGGGAGGACGGGCTGGCGACCGCCTTGTCCTTGACCGCGAGGAAATTGAAGCGGGCGCTGGGGCCGGTTCCCGCCGCCGACGTCGAGCCGTCGATCGAGGGAGCCTATCAACGCGAGCGCGCGTTTCGATTGGCGGATTTGATCGCCTGCCCCGGTTGCGGCTCGCCGCGCGTGAGGCTTGAGGCCGAGCGGGCCGTCTGCCGCAAGTGCCGCGCGACGTATCCAAGGAAGCTGGGCACCCTGATGTTCGCGCCGGAGAACACCCAGGTCCTCTCGCTACTGGAGCAGCCCTGCTTCACTCATCCTTACGGCGACGACGCCAAGGCGCTGATACAGAAGTATCGCCAAGGCGTGGTGCTCGACTATGGCGCGGGGCACACGCACCCGGACCACCAGCATCCCAACGTCGTCCTGCACGAGGCCGTTCATTACGACACGGTCGACGTGGTTTCGCTCACCCCCCGGCTGCCGTACCGCGACAACTCCTTCGACGCGATCATCAGCCAGGCGGTTTTCGAGCACATCCAGCGCCCGTGGGAGACCGCCGCGGAGCTCCATCGCGTCCTCAAGCCGGGGGGCGAGATCCACATCGACACGGCGTTCATGCAGCCGTATCACTCCGACCCGTTCCATTTCTTCAACATGACGATCCCCGGCGTCCGCGAGATCTTCAAGCCGTTCAACGAGGTGAGAGTCGGCGTCAAGCCATACCAGCTTCCCTCATTCGGCTACCGGATGCAGTTGCAGGTCATGCTCAACCACATGGCGCCCGGCGTTTGGCGCGAGCGCATGGAGTCGCTTTTGCGCGACCTGCAAACCGACGGCGCCGCTTTCGACAACTCACTCGACGAGCAGGGTCGGCTTTACGTCGCCGCGGGAGTCTATTTTCACGGGACGAAGTGAGGCCGGCCCTACGGCGCGGCCTTGCCGAAGTCGAACGCCTCGGGCTCGGGATGGTCGGTGACGAGCGGAAGCGAGTCGCCGGCCGCCGCTTGCTCCTCGCGAAGCAGGGCGGTGAGTCGGGCGACCTCGGCCGCGCGGGCCGGGTCGGCGGACAGATCGTCGATCTCGTCCGGGTCGTTCTTCAAGTCGAAGAGTTGAACCTTGTTGATGCGCGGATAGTCGATCAGCTTCCACCGGTCGTCGCGAACGGCGCGCTGGACCTTGGCGTAGGCGGTGAAGAGAACGGGGCGGCGCGTCGACTCGCGGCCCTCGAAGACGGGGACGAGGCTCAGGCCCTCGCTCCCCTCGGGACCGGCGACGCCCGCCAGGTCGCCGAGCGTCGGGAACAGGTCGAACAGGTAGGCCAGCGCGTCAACCCGCCGATCGGCGGGGATTCCGGGACCGGCCAGGATCACCGGCGCCTTCATCGAGTGCTCATATAGACTCTGCTTGCCGAAGAGGCCGTGCGAACCGATCGCGAGGCCGTGGTCGCCCGCGAAGGCGATCAGCGTATGATCAAGCTGGCCCGCATCCCGCAGCGCGTCCACGATTCGGCCGACCTGGGCGTCGAGGTGCTCGATCGCGGCGTAATAATCCGCCAGATGCTCGCGGACGACCTCGGGCGTTCGGGGCCAGGGGGCGAGCCGCTCGTCCCGGTTGACCATCTCTCCATTTCTAAATGGATGCTCGGGCAGATAATTGGCCGGGAGCGGCATCTCCGCGTCCTTGTACCGGCTTCGATACTCGGGCGGCGAGACGCGGGGATCGTGGGGAACGTTGAAGGCGACGTAGCAGAGGAACGGCTTCGAAGAGTCGTCGCGGCCCTTGATGAACTTGATGGCGGCGTCGGCGTCGAGCTTCGCGGAGTGCTCGCCGCTGCTCCGCTTGTTGATGAACTCATGCTCGGACGATAGGTCCTGGATCGGCAGGTTGTAGGGATCGCCCATCCCGCCGAAGAAGATCGCCTCGCCTCGCTGGAACGATTTCAAGAGCGACGGCGGCCCGTTGTGCCATTTGCCGATGACGAACGTGTCGTACCCCGCCTCGGCGAACGCCATGGGCCAGGTGTCTTGCCCCTCCATGTTGTTCTTGACGTGGAACAGTCCCCGGCCGGTCAGGAGCATCGCCCGCGAGGGAATGCAAACCGCCCCCTGGTCCGCCCCCATGCAATAGGCCCGGGTGAGGGTCGTTCCACGCTTCACCAGGGCGTCCAAACTCGGCGTGCGGATGTGTTGGTTCCCCAGCGCGGCGATGGTGTCGGCCCGCTGGTCGTCGCTGTAGAGGAACAACACGTTGGGCCGCCGCGCCGGCTCGTCGGCCCATGTCGCGGCGGGCGACAGCCCCAGGAGGACGACCAGAATCCAGCGAGCAAGGCGCGATCCGTTGTTCATGGCGTTGCGCGTCTCTGAAGGAGTGGGCGGTGTTCCGTTGCCGGCCTCCGCGAGGTCGGGCGAGCGCCTTGGCCGAAGGCTCGCGCGCCGGGGTCGGAGACCCCGGCCACAACGGGCGCGCCTCGGCGTCCTCCATCTTACTCGCTCGAATCGCCGGCGGAAGCGGCCACCAGCTCGCCTTCGGGCGCTTCGGCGGAGGCCGCGGCGGCCTTCGGGCGGCTCCAGAACTCGGCGAGGTTCTGCATCAGGACGTAGAAGACGGGGATGAAGAAGACGGCCAAAAGGGTCGCGGCGAGCATGCCGCCGAAGACCGCCGTTCCCAGCGACTGGCGACTGACCGCGCCCGCGCCGGTGGCCTTGACCAGCGGCCAGATGCCCAAAATGAAGGCGAACGAGGTCATCAAAATCGGCCGGAACCGCAGCCGAGACGCCTCGACGGCCGCCTCTAGGGTGGATCGGCCCTGATTGCGCAGGTCGCGCGCGAACTCGACGATCAAGATCGCGTTTTTGCTCGCCAACGCGATGATTAAGACCACGCCGATTTGCGTGTAGATGTTGTTGTCCATCCCCCGGAAGGCCACCGCCGCGACCGTCCCCAAAAGCGCCAGGGGAACCACCAAAATCACCGCGGCGGGCAGGAACCAACTCTCGTACTGAGCGGCCAGAACCAGGTAAACCATCAACACGGCCATGCCGAAGACATAGGTCGTCTGGCCGCCGACGCGCTTCTCCTGGAACGACATGCCGGTCCACTCGGCGCTCATCTCGGCGGGGAGCTTTTGCTCGGCCATCTGCTCCATGAGCTGAAGCGCCTGCCCGGTGCTGAACCCCGGCGCGGCGCCGCCGGTGATCGAGGCCGACGAGTAGAGGTTGTATCGAGGGATGATCATCGGTCCCAACCGCTTCTCGACCCGGACCATCGTGCCCAAGGGAACCATCTTCCCCTGGCGGTCGCGGACCTCGATCCGGCGGATGTCCTCCGGCTCAAGCCGGAACCGTTGATCGGCCTGGACGCGAACCTGGTACGAGCGGCCGAACTTGTTGAAGTCGTTGACGTAGGATGACCCGAGCGCCGTTTGAAGGGCGGCGAAAACCGAGTCGAGCGGGACGCCCAAGCTCTTGGCCTTCTCGCGGTCGACGTCGGCGTAGATGACCGGCACCTCGGCCCGGAAGGAGCTTTGCAGGCCCTGAAGTCCGGTCTGGGCGTTGCCGTCGCGGACCATCTCGCCGATGATCTGCTGCAATTCGGCCAATCCGACGCCGCCGCGGTCCTCGATCTGCATCTGGAAGCCCCCCGCCATGCCCAGGCCGTTGATGGCCGGCGGCGGGAAGGCGAAGAACATCGCCTCGCGGATCTGGGACGTTTCGGCCATGAACCGAGCGAGGATCTCCTGCATGCTCAGCCCCGGCTTGCCGGTCCGCTCGGCCCAGGGGGTGAACGTCATGTAGATGGCCGCCGCGTTGGAGGCGATCGCGCCGTCGAGCACCGACTGGCCGCCGACGACGAACCAGTTGTCGACGCCGGGAATCTCCTTGAGGATCGCGTTGACCTTCGCCACAACCTCGCGGGTGCGCGTCTGCGAGGCCGCGTCGGGAAGCTGAAGGCCGGCGATGGCCCACCCCTGGTCCTCCGTCGGCAAGAACCCCGTCGGCAGTTGCGTGAACCACCAGGCCGTCCCACCCGCCAGCGCGACGAACAACGCCATCACCGCGAACACATGGCGAACGGCCCGGCGGACGATCGCCACGTAGAGCGCCTCGAAGCGGTCGTAGATCCGGTTGAAGGCGCGGTAGAACAGGTTTTTCTTGGTCTTCGTCGGCCGTAGATACACGGCGCACTGGGCCGGCTTGAGCGACACCGCGTTGATGGCGCTGATGACGGCGGTGGCGGCGATCGTCAGGGCGAACTGGCGGTAGAGTCGGCCGGTGACGCCCCCCATGAAGGCCGCGGGAAGGAACACGGCCATCAAGACGAGCGTGATGCCGATGATCGGCCCCAAGACCTCCTCCATCGCCCGGATCGTGGCCTGTTTGGGGGCCATCTTGTTGCGGTCGATGTGGTGCGAGGCGTTCTCGACGATCACGATGGCGTCGTCGACCACGATGCCGATGGCCAGGATCAGGCCGAAGAGGGTCAGCATGTTGACCGAGAAGCCCAGGGCCGCCAGGCCCGCGAACGCGCCGATGATCGTCACCGGAACGGTCGTCGCCGGGATCAGGACCGCCCGCCAGTCTTGAAGGAAGACCAGGATGACGATCAAGACCAGAATGCCGGCCTCGATCAGCGTCTTGTAAACCTCGTGGATCGACTCTTCGACGAACACCGTCGTGTCGAACGGAATGAGGTAATCGACCCCTTCGGGGAAGGTGGGCTTGATCTCCTCCAGCATGGCCCGGATTCGTTCGGCGACCTCGAGCGCGTTGGCGCCGGGAAGCTGAAAGACGCCCAGGCTGGACGCGGGCATGCCGGCGACCTCGGACCATTGATCATAGGTTTGCGCGCCCAGCTCCACCCGCGCCACGTCCCGGATGCGGGTCAGCCGGGCGGTGGCCGAGGCGGGATCGCGCTCGCCGTCGTCGGCGGCGTCGCGCTCGCCGGACTTGATGATGATCGCGCCGAACTGCTCGGGCTCGCTCAGGCGGCCGAGGGTGGTGACGTTGTACTGAAAGCTTTGCTCGGTGGGCGAGGGATACTGGCCGACCTGGCCGGCGGCCACCTGGACGTTCTGCTCGCGGATGGCGTTCAGGACGTCCTCGGTCGTCAGCCGGCGGGCCTTGAGCTTCTCCGGGTCAAGCCAGACCCGCATCCCGTAGCTGCTGCCGCCGAAGGGCATCACGTCGCCCACGCCGGGAACCCGGCTCAGGGCGTCCTTGATCCGCAGCACGGCGAAGTTGCTCAAAAAGAGCTCGTCGTAGCGGCCGTCGGGAGAGATCAGCGAGACGCCCAGGATGATGTTGGTCGACTGCTTCTTGGCCGTGATTCCCAGCCGCTGAACCTCTTGCGGGAGCCGGGGCTTGGCCGACTCAAGCCGGTTCTGCACCAGGACCTGGGCCATGTCCAGATCGACGCCGATCTCGAAGGTCACGGTCAGCGAGTAGGTGCCGTCGCTGGAGCTGGTCGACGACATGTAGAGCATGCCCTCGACGCCGTTGACCTCCTGCTCGATCGGCGAGGCGACCGTGTCAACCAGCACCCGGGCGTCGGCCCCGGGGTAGGCGGCCGAGACCCGCACCGTCGGCGGCGTGATGTCCGGATACCGCTCCACCGGCAACTCATAAAGCGCGACGGCGCCGATGATCATCGTCAAAATCGCGATCACGTTGGCGAAGATCGGCCGGTCGATGAAAAACTTCGAGAGCATGTCGGACTCGTGGATCCTCGGTCAAGGGCTGGAGGGGCTCGCGGCGGCGATGGCGGGTTGGGTCTCGGGCGCGTCGGCGGCGACCGGCTTGACCTTCAAATTGGGGCGGGCGCGCAAGAGACCGTCGACGACGATCCGATCATCGACGCCCACGTCGCCCTCGACGACCCGAAGACCGTCGATCAGCTCGTGCGTTTGGACCGGGCGGTATTGCACGACGTCGTCCTTGTCGACGACCAGCAAATAGCGCCCCGCCTGGTCCATTCCCAGGGCCCGCTCGGGAACCAGGATCGCCCCCTCGCGCTCGCCGGACGGGATGCGGACGCGGACGAAAAGCCCCGGCAGGATCGCTCCCTCCTCGTTGGGGAAGACGCCGCGGATCTGCACGGTCCCGGTGTCGGTGTCGAGCATCGGGTCCTGGTAGTCGATGGTCCCCTTGTGGGGGAACCCCTCCTCGCCCGCCAGCGCCATCTCCATCGGGGCGTCGAGCCGGCCGCCGCCGGTCTCGCGGCGGAAGCGCAGCAAGTCGTATTCGTTGATCGTCGAATAAACATAAACCGGGGCGGTGGTGACGATGGTCGTGAGCAGCGTCGCCTGGCCGTCGCCCACAAGGTTCCCCACCTGGTAGTTCGCCCGGCTGATCCGGCCGTCGATCGGCGCGTGCATCCGGCAATAGCCAAGTTCGATCTCGGCGTTGCGGACGGCCTGGCGGGCGGTCGCGACGGCGGCCGTGGCGGCGAGAATGCCCGTCTCGTAATCGGCCTCGGCCTGCTCCAGGGCCGCGATGTCGGCCTCAACCTGGGCCTCGGCCTTCTTCCGGGCGGCCTCGGTCTGGTCCATCTCCTCGCGCGTCCCCGCCCCTCGACCGATCAAAGACCGCGACCGCTCCTCGTTGAGCCGGGCGAGCCGCAGCTCCGCCTTGTCCAGCTCCAGAAGCGCTCTGGCCATCTGGGGGGCCCGCGACTCCTTCGCCTTGCGGAGCGCGGCTTCGGCCTCGTCGAGCTTCGCCTTGGCCTGCTCAAGGGTGACCTGGAACGGCTCTTCGTCGATGATCAGCAGCAGCTCGCCCTTCTTGACCAGCGCTCCTTCTTCGAACAGCCGCTCCTTCAAGAAGCCTCGGACGCGCGCCCGGATCTCGACCGACATCACCGGCTGGGTGGTTCCGGTGGCCTCGAAATAGGTCGTCACGTCGCGCTGGACGGGCGCCGCCACCGTCACCTCCGGCGGCGGCGGCTCGACGTACGTATTCGCGTCGCCGCATCCCCCGGCCAACCCCAGCAGCGCCGCCGCCAGCGCGGGAAGCCCCCAAAGCGCCGCCCTCGTCATCCCGGCCATGCTCAAGCTGATTCCTCTTATAAGGAAGAAACCCAACGGGTCGATGCCGCGTCGCCAATCCTATAGGATAGCGATTGTACAGGATGGGCTTTACGAATCAAGGTCGGGTTTGGGGGTTAAGAGCGGCCAGGAGAAATGGGGAATGAAAAGCGGGGCCTCCGACCTTGCCCCACGCGACAACTGGAGGCGCGGGACGCCGGACGGGTTCGCGCGGTTCAGGCGAATTTCGACTTCTCGCGCGCTCGTCGAATCACGTTTCGGAGGAACAATGTTCAACATCCGCGTGGCAACGAAGGGCGTGTTGATCAGCTTGTGCCTTTCCGGATCGGCTCGGGCGGGAGGGCCGGGCGGGGTCGACCATCTCGTCCCGGTGAACCCGTGCCCGTCAAGGACCACTCATGAATATGTTACGAAGCGCAACGCCCTCTTGGGCGTGGACAAGTTCGAGCTTGATGCCGACGGACATTTCGTCGGCGGCGTCCTGACGGTGTTGATTCAGGAGCCCTTTGATCCCGAGACGTTGCTTGTGTTCCGGCGCGGGACCGTCACGCGCGTTTCGCCCGACCGCAATCTCTGGTACGCGATGGGCGGCGACGAGGGCGCAAGCGGCAAAAACCAGTTGAACAAGACAAAAATTCAAAGCGCGACGATCAATTTGGGAGAGGAGCGAACCAGGCGCGTTGCGAGGCTGATCGAGAGGCTTTTGCGCGAGACCCGATATCCGGCCGTCAACGCCGAGGGCGTGGAGGACTCCACCGTCTACGAATTCCGGCTTCGATCCGAGCGATTGTTCGGCGAAACGACCGGTGAGGCGTCGGGGCAAGCGAAGCTGTTGGTGGATATCGTCGACGCCATAGCGCGCATCGAAGTTCGACCGGATGGAAGCATAAGCGATAATTCATTCAGAGCGATCGACCGAATGTGCGAGGATCTGGATTCGTCCATCGAGAAAAGATGACTCGCCGCCCAAGTCGCGGAGCGGCGGAGGGGCCGGAAAGCGAGGCGCGGCCGAAACCGCCGCGGGCGGACATGGATCACATGGATCACGAGGTTCGCACCTTGGTTTTTTATACCTTGTGCGCGGAGGCCGTCGTGGTGGCCGGGCTCATATTGAAGTACGAACGCTCTTACATGCTCGGGGCCATCGCTCTCCAGACCGGGTGGCCCGGGGCGAGGGGCTTTGTCGCGATCGCCATCATTGCGACGGTGTTCGGAGTCAGCGCCATGAGGAGGCCGATCGCGAGCCTGATCGGAGCCGTTTTAGCGATCGGCTTGTTTAACGAGGGACGGTCATCGGAGCCGGTGAACCCTTCGCTTCTTCCCCCCTTCATCTGGATAAGTTGGCTTCAGGGAAGGCTGGCGTATTGGGTTGTGCGGTTTCTGAGATTCGCCCACCGCCTAATCACGCGCCCCGACCAGCCCAGCCTCGGCGGCGCGGCGAAACCGGAGGCGGAAGCGCCCAACGAGCGAGCCCAAGTGGATGAAGCGACGCCAAACACGGGAGCGACCGCATGAGACCCACCCCGCAAGATTTGCTCGAAGCGGTCGAACGAAACGATCTGGACGCCGTGTTGAAACTGCTTGAGCTTGGGGTCGATCCCAGCGCACAGGACAAGTACGGCATGACCGCTCTGTCCCGCGCGGTGAGGAATCGGCGGATCGACATCGTGGAGGTCCTGCTTCGGCGTGGCGCGGCCCTGGATGGGGGAGATATTTGTCATGGGAACGCCATGACGTGGGCGGCGGCCGAGGCGCGGGCGGGGGAACTTTACCACCAGGCATGGCGAGGGCGGGAGTCCGACCGTCGCTTCTTCGAGATGTTGAAGGAAGCGGGAGGCCGGTGCGACCTGCGGGAAGCCGTGTTGATGGGCGATGTCGACCTGGCCCGGCGAATCTGCGACCAGGACCCGACCGTCGATGTGAGCGGCGACGCGCTCTTCCCGGTTCACGATACGTTTTTGATGATCGCGGCGGATTTGGGCGAACTCGCCATGGTCGATTTCCTGCTTGAGCGTGGCGCGGACCCCAACGGAACCGACGATCTCGGCATCACGGCGCTGATGCGAGCCGCCGCGGCGGGACACGCCCCGGTCGTGGAAAGGCTGATCACGGGGGGGGCCAGGATTAATCAAAGCTGGCCCTATCAAACGGCGCTCTCCATGGCCGAAGCCGAAGGCCACAAGGAGGCGGCGGCGGTTCTGCTGTCCCGAGGAGCGAAGCGGCGGCTTATCGACGCGATCGAAGAAGACGACCCCGACCTTGCCGCCCGGATGCTCGACGAGGGCATGGATCCTAATGAGACATATTGCGATATGTCCTCCTTGAGTGGTTACCGCTTTCCCCGACTCATTCATCGCGCCGTCATCAAAGGGGATGTCGCAATCACGCGGCTTCTGCTGGAACATGGGGCCTCCATCAAGGATCCGAGCGGTTGGGCATGGTTACTTGAAGTGACCTACATCCGAGAGGGTGATTTCCATAATCCGAATCTGGTCGACTGGGAGCCGTCGCAGCTGGCGGAGGCCGCTCGCCTTGGTTACGTCGACCTGGTCCAACTCCTGCTCGAACACGGCGCCAACGTCGCCGACCCCGGCCGAGAGGGACTCAACGCGCTGGAGTGGGCTCGGAGGAACCAGCACGAAGACATCGTCCGGGAGTTAAACGGGCGTTGAAGGGCGAACGGCGGGGACGAGACGACGCCCCGCGGGAGGATTAGGCTGGCGTCCCGCTTGATAGCGCGGTGGTGTTGTCCCATTGTAGCCGGGGTCTGTGACGCCCCCGGGACGCGGGCCGCGGTGATCCGACGCCGGTCCCAGCCTCTCAACCTTCTCCGTCATGTTCGCGCGCTTGACGCCGAACAAGGCCCTACGGACGCGACGCCGAGATCGGAGGAGTCTCAACGAGTGAGTCCGCGTGATTGACGACGCCCGACGCGGGGGTTAGGCTGGCGTCCCGGGTCCAAATACCGCACATTTGGAATCGACCCATAAGCAAAGATGACGCGCCGCCCGGGTCGCGGAGCGGAGAAGGGCGGAAAAGAGGCGCGGATCAAATCGCCGCGGCCAGCCATGAGTTTCCGGATGCGACCGCTGGTTGTCTATGCGTCCTGCGTGGCGGCCGTCGCTCCGGCCATGTACGTGTTGGTGTACCAGCCCTTTTTCGAACCTGGGCCTCCACTTGCCCAGGGCTGGGCGTACCAGGTGACGACCATCGCCGCGATGGCCACCATTGCGACGGTGTTCGGGGTGGGCGCCATGCTGCGGCCGGTGCCGAGCTTGGTGGGAGCCGTGGTGGCGACCGCCTTGACTCCAGTGACGTGCATCTTGCCGAGCCCTTTTGAGTTCATCTGGGCGGGTTGGTGCCTGGGAACGCTGGCGCGCTGGATTTTGCTGTTTTCGAGATTCGTTAGCCGCATAGTCACGCGCCTCGCCAAGCCCCGACGGCGCGGCGGGGCGGATTCCATCAACGAGCCCGCGTGATTGACGACGCCCCGCGCGGGGGGTTAGGCTGGCGTCCCGGGCCCGAAGACGCGCCGAAGTTCGCGCGCGGCCTCATTCTTCCTCTCTCCCCTCGAGAGAAGGATGATTGGCGACGGCTCGCCACCATGAACATCCCTCCCTCCCGGAGCCTCCAAACCATGACCGCTCGGCCTCGTTATTCCTCCATAATATGGGCGGCTTGGCTCGTCCTGGCCGTTTCCTCGCTTGCGATCGCCGACGAGCCGATGGCGATGGGGCCGGAGCCGACTCCGGCCGAGGAGGCGCCGGCGCGGATGACGATGCCGGAGGGGTTCCGGGTCGTTCCGTTCGCGGCCGAGCCTGACGTCGTCCAGCCGATCGCCTTCACCATCGACCCGAGAGGGCGTCTCTGGGTCGTCGAGAACTTCTCGTACCCGCTCTGGCTGGACGGCCCCGAGGGTCAGGACCGGATCGTCATCTTTGAGGACGCCGACGGCGACGGCCGATTCGACAAGCGGACGGTCTTTTACGAGGGCGGACGGAGCTTCACCGGGATCGAGTTCGGCTTCGGCGGCGTTTGGGTCTGCGACACGCCCAACCTCCTGTTCATCCCCGACCGCGACGGCGACGACAAGCCCGACGCCGAGCCGACCGTCGTCCTCGACGGCTGGGACGTCAAGGCCCAGCATAATATGTTCAACGGCCTGAAATGGGGGCCCGACGGCTGGCTCTGGGGCTGCAACGGCATCCTCTCGAATTCGAAGGTCGGCGCTCCGGGAACGCCCGAGGCCGAGCGGGTGGACATCAACACGGGCGTCTGGCGGTATCACCCCACGCGCAAGGTGTTCGAGGCGGTCGCGCATGGGACAACGAACCCCTGGGGGCTCGACTTCGACGACTACGGCGAGGCGTTCATCACCAACTGCGTGATCCCCCACCTGTTCCACGTCGCCCCCGGCGCCCGGTTTCAACGGATGTTCGGCGAGGACTTCAACAAGAATAGTTATGGCCTGATCCCAAGCTGCGCCGATCACATCCACTGGGCCGGGGGAGACTGGACCGAATCGCGCGAGGGCGAGGGGCACGACAAGCACTCCAAGGTCGGCGGCGGCCACGCGCACGTCGGCGCGATGATCTACCTGGGCGACAACTGGCCCGCCGAATACCGCGGCGGCCTCTTCACGTTCAACATCCACGGCCACCGCGTCAACCACGACCGGTTCGAGCGCAAGGGCTCGGGCTACGTCGCCAGCCACGAACCCGACTTCCTCTTCGGCAACGACCACTGGTTCCGCGGCCTCGAACTGAAATACGGCCCCGACGGCGCGGTCTACTTCACCGACTGGTCGGACATCGGCGAGTGCCACGAGAACGACGCCGACGGCTCCCACCGGGAGAACGGCCGCATCTACAAGATGAGCTTCGGCGACCTCAAGCGGGTCAAGGTCGACCTGGCCAACGACTCGAATGAACAACTGGTCCAATATCAACTCCACGCGAATGACTGGTTCGTCCGCACCGCGCGCCGGCTCTTGCAGGAACGGGCGGTCGGCGGCGCCGACATGACCCAGGCGCGCGACGAACTTCAAAGGATGTTCAAGGAGGAAACCGAAGCTCCCCGCCGGCTCCGGGCGCTCTGGGCTTTGAACGCCATCGGCGCGATGGATGAGGATTCGTTGATTTCCCTCCTGGCCGATCGGGACGATTCGGTTCGAGGCTGGGCGGTTCGGCTGCTCGGCGATCGGGGGACGATCGCGCCCGCGGTTGTTGGGAAGCTGACGGCGATGGCGCGCGAGGAGGCTTCGCCCCGGGCCCGGCTGGCGCTCGCGTCGGCCTTGCAGCGGATCGCCCCGGAGGATCGCTGGCCGTTGGCCGAAGTCCTGGCCGCGGCGCCGATCGACCCGGATGATCCGATGCTCCCCTTGATGACCTGGTACGGCGTCGAGCCCGCGGTCGCTCTCGACCTGGACCGCGCGGCGGAGCTGGCCTCGCGGGTCCAGTTGCCGATGCTCCGCGAGTACATCGCGCGGCGGATCGTAACGGCCGACGCGGCGAAGGGCCTCGCGGCGCTCGGGCCGATCCTCCGAGGCGACCGCGACGACCTCCGAAGCGCCGCGCTCGACGGCGCGCTCGACGCCCTCCGGGGCCGCAAGCGCGTCGCCCGCCCAGCCGATTGGGCCGAGACCTACGCGGCCCTCGCCTCGGCCAAGTCGGCCGAGGTGCTCGAAAAGGCCCTTCTCCTGGCCGTGATCCTGGACGAACCCAAGGCGATCGAGGCGCTCCGGGAAACCGTTCGAGACGCTTCGGCCCCGGCCGAGCGGCGAAGCCGGGCGCTGGGGGTTTTGGTCGAGAGGCGGGTTGAGGGGATCGACCGCGACCTGCGGGGGCTGCTTGCCGACGACGCCTTGCGGGGCCAGGCCCTCCGCGCGATGGCGGCCTTCGACGACGCCGAGACGCCCCGGATCATCCTGGAGGCGTACCCTCGGCTCTCGACCCCCGAGCGCGAGGACGCCGTCGCCGCGCTGGCGAGCCGGGTCGGTTGGGCCGCGGCGTTGCTCGACGCGATCGAGGCGGGCTCGGTGCCCCGGCGCGACGTCAACACCACGACCGCCCGGCAAATCCTGGCGCTCAACGACGCGAAGGTCTCCAGCCGCCTCGAATCCGTCTGGGGAACGCTCCGGCCGACCTCGGCCGACAAAACGGCTTTGATCGACAAGTACAAGAACGTCTTATCAACCGATGAGCCGGCCGTCGACCCGGCGCGCGGTCGGGTGGTCTACGAACGGACCTGTCACTCCTGCCACAAGCTGTTCGACTCCGGCGGCGACGTCGGACCCGAACTGACCGGCTCGGACCGGGCCAATCCCGACTACATCCTCGAAAACGTGCTCGATCCCAGCGCGACCGTCGCCCGCGAGTACACCGTCACCAACATCGCCACCACCGACGGCCGCCTCGTCTCGGGCATCGTCCGCGGGCAAAACGACGACGCGCTCACGATCCAAACGGCCAACGAGCGGATCATCCTCCCCCGCGAGGACATCGACGAGATCCAGCCGACGCGGGTTTCCATGATGCCCGAGGGCCAGCTCGAATCTCTCACCGACCAGGAGATCCGCGACCTCTTCGCCTACCTCGCCTCGCCGCGGCAGGTGAAGCCGGCGGAGCCGCGGTGACGACGCCCAGAAGAAGGGCCGCGGCCAATCCTCCTTCTCCCCTCGCGGGAGCGGGTGGCCGAAGGCCGGATGAGGGGGAAACCCGCGGGCTTTTTTGGTCGCGCCCCCCTCATCCGCCCCCGCGAAGCGCCTTCTCCCTCGAGGGGAGAAGGGAGAATTCGGCTTCGCCCTCCGCCGGCTCCGGTCCACCATCTCCGCGCCCCCTCTCGACTTCCCGTATACAATAGGGCCATATCGGAGAACCCAACACCCAGAGGCTCGCCGCCATGTGGCGAGAACGCGCAATGCAATCCTCCGAGAGCTCGATCGCGACGGTGGAACCCACTCCGGCCGCGACGGCCCCGCGCCCCCCCGCGCCCAACGGAGACGACTGGAACGAGCGGTTGGCTCAGATCACCGAGACGATGCGCGAGATGAGCACGCTCGACGACCCCGAGGCCGTCGTCGCCAGCTATGGTCGGCGGATCCGGGAGGTGATGCCGTCGGATCGCTGGATCTCCTTAAGCCGCCGCGGTTTGGAATTTCCCAAATACCGGATCACCCGGTCGAGCACCTGGACCGAGCGGATCAATCCGTGGCGAAATCCCGAACGGCTCCCGGTCCTTGAGGGCGGGCTGTTGGCCGACCTGATCTACGGCGACCAGCCCCGGATCATCGACGACATCCTCCCCCTGATGGCCGACGACGATCCGGCCGCCGCCTACCTGGCCGGCCAACGGTCGCTGATGGCGATCCCCCATTTCGATGGCGGCGTCGGCCTGAACATGGTCGTCACGCTCCGGAAAGAGCCCGGCGCCTGGGAGCGAGAGCCGTTCCCCGAGCGGTACTGGATCAGCAGCCTTTTCGGCCGGGCGACTCAGAACCTCGTCCTGAGCGAACGGCTGAAGGAGGCTTACGACATCGTCGATCGAGAGCTGCGGGTCGTCGCCGAGATTCAGCGCTCGCTCCTGCCCAAGAAGCTCCCGCAAATCCCGGGGGTCGAACTCGCCACGTTCTATCGGACCTCGCAGTGGGCCGGGGGTGATTATTACGACTTCTTCGCGCTGCCCGACGGGCGCTGGGGCTTCTTGATCGCCGACGTCAGCGGTCACGGCACGCCCGCGGCCGTGATGATGGCGATCCTCCACAGCCTCACCCACGGTCATCCGGGGCACCCCGACTCTCCCTCGGCCCTGCTCCAGCACGTCAACAACCGGCTCGCCTCGACCTACACGATCGAAAACGACGTGTTCGTCACCGCCTTCTACGGGATCTACGATCCGGCCAAACGCGAGTTCACCTACAGCCGGGCCGGGCACAATCCCCCCCGGCTCCGCAAGTGCTCCCAGGGCCGGGTGCTCGCCATCGAGGAGGTGGGCGGTCCCCCGCTGGGGCTCTTCGAGGGCGTCGAGTACACCCAGGCCACCATCTCGCTGCACCGCGGCGACGTGCTGGTTCTCTACACCGACGGCGTCACCGAGGCCATGAACGGCTGGAACGAGCAATTCTCGCTCGACCGGCTCGACACGGTCCTGACCCGTTGCGACCTGTCGGCCCAACGGATGGTCAACGCCATCATTGAGGAGGTCGACGGCTTCATCAGCGGCCACGACCCCCACGACGACCAAACCCTGGTGGTCGCCAAGATTTTGTAAGCAAGCGCGATTCACGCCCACGGAGCCTTCCCCGCGATGATTCCCCAACAGCCCGGCCGCTCGATCAAGATCGCCCCCTCCATCCTCTCGGCCGACCTGTCGCGGCTGGCCGAGCAGGTCCGCGAGGTCGAGGCGGCGGGGGCCGACCGGATCCACGTCGACGTGATGGACGGACACTTCGTCCCCAACATCACCTTCGGCCCCGTGCTGGTGAAGTGGCTTCGGCCCGTCACCAAACTGCCGCTCGAAGTCCACCTGATGATCGCCGACCCCGACGCCTTCCTTGACGACTTCGCCAAGGCGGGCGCCGATTCGTTGATCGTCCACGTCGAAGGGGCCCTCCACCTGAACCGGACGATCCAGCGGATTAAGGGCTTGAACCTCAAGGCGGGCGTCGCGGTCAACCCGGCGACGCCGGCCGTCATGCTCGAAGAGATCCTCCCCGACCTGGACCTGGTCCTGGCCATGACCGTCAACCCCGGCTTCGGCGGCCAGTCGTTCATCTCCGGAACGCTCAAGAAGATCGAGACGATCCGCCGGATGATCGACGAGGTTCGCCCCCAATGCGAGCTTGAGGTCGACGGCGGCGTCGATTACCTGACCGCCCCCAGGCTCGTCGCCGCCGGCGCGCGGGTGCTCGTCGCCGGTTCGTCCATCTATGGCGCCTCCGACGGCCCTTCCGCCGGCTTGAAGCGATTGGCCGCGGCGGTCGCTTGAAACGACGGGCCGCGTCCATCGGGAGAAAACCCAACCATGCCCAAACTCGACGACGAACTCTCCGACCAGATCCACGAGCTTTGCGACCTGGGGATCGACCTGGCCGACGGCGGCCGGTTCGACAAGGCCGTGGAGGCGTACGACATGGCCTGGGACCTGCTGCCCGAGCCCAAGACCGAGTGGGAGGAGGCCCACTGGATCCTGGGCAACCTGGGCCACGCCCGCTTTCTGCAAAGAGACTTCGCCGCCGGGCGCGACGCCCTGGAGCGGGCGATGGAGTGCCTCGACGCCGTCGGCACGAGCTTCCTCCATCTCCGACTCGGCCAATGCCTCTTCGAACTCGGCGACATGGACCGGGCCCGCGAGGAGCTAACCCTGGCCCTAACCCACGAAACCGAAACGATCTTCGTCGACGAGGATCCGAAATATCTGTCGCTCGTCGTGGGCGGAGGCGCGAGCGGCGAACGACTCTGAATCCGGTGGGGCGAGCCGCGCCCCTCCAACTGATCCGAGGCCGACGCCTGGAGCCGGACGCAACCGCCGCTTCCTCGGGCGCGACGGCTTTTCCACGGCCGGATCGGTTCGTATGATGAAGCAATAAGCCGCCCGCCCCAGCCACCCGCCGCGCGAGGTTCCCAAACCCATGAGCAACGCCGAGACATCCTCCCCCCACATCCTGGACGCGACCTCCGAGACGTTTTCGGCCGAGGTGATCGAGCGGTCGCGGACGGTCCCGGTGGTCGTCGATTTCTGGGCCGCGTGGTGCCAGCCGTGCCGGATGCTCGGCCCGGTTTTGGAGAAGCTGGCGCGGGAGTACGACGGCAAATTCACGCTCGTGAAGGTGGACACCGACCGCTCGCCGGAAATCTCGGCGAGCCTGGGGGTTCGGTCGCTGCCTTCGGTCTTCGGCGTCCGCGACGGCGAGATCGTCGACGCCTTCGCGGGCGTTCAGCCCGAGTCGGTGATCCGCCAGTGGCTCGACCGCCTCTTGCCCAGCCCCGCGGAAACCCTGGCCCTTGAGGCGCTTGAGCTTGAGTCAACCGACCCGAAGGCGGCCGAGGCCAAATACGCCGAGGCCCTGGCGCTGGACCCGGACCTAAGCCGAGCCCGGGTGGGCATGGCCCGGTTGGCCCTGGCCGCCGGCCGGGTCGACGAGGCCGCCGCCGCCATCGCCGCGTTGGAGCGCCAGGGGTTTCTGGAGCCCGAGGCCGAGCGGTTGAAGGCCGAGATCGTCCTCCGCGAGGGAGCCGACGGCGGCGAAAGCGTCGCCTCCGCCCGCGCCGCGCTGGAGGCCAGGCCCGACGACCTGGAGTTGAAGCTCCAGCTGGCCGAAGCCCTGGCCGCCTCCGGCGGGTACGAGGAGTCGCTGGCCCTCTGCCTTGACCTGGTCGAGCGCGACCGCAAGGGCGTCGGCGAACGGGCCCGCCAAACCATGCTCGCCGTCTTCCAACTCCTCCCCCCCGACTCCCCCCTCGCCACCGACTACCGCCGGCGGCTCTCGTTCGTCCTGTAGAACCTTGAGCGGGCCCCGGATTGGGTTCGTTCGGCGCTGCGGACGGCCGCGAAGCTTGGCGGCAAACCGTTTCTTCGAAACGACTTGCGCCAATCCACCTCGCCCCGCGATTGGGTTCGTTCGGCGCTTTTCACCGATTCTCTCAGGCCGGGCGATTGGCTTCGTTCGGCCAATTTCGCGCCGATTCGCCGCGCCCCGCGATTGGGTTCGTTCGCGCGTTTTTTCGCGTTTTCGCCCGTCGCCCATTTTCCGGATTGTCAAAGAACCGCGGGAGGCGAGACCTTCCCACCTCTCATGATCCGCGGGCGGGGCTTCGAGTTTTCATGTTTTTGGGAAAAATCGGGCGAATCGCGCGGGCCGAGCGGGCCGGAACAAACTCCCTTCTCCCGCGAGGGGAGAAGGAGCGCGACCGGAAGCCGGCGGATTCTCCCTTCTCCCCTCGCGGGAGAAGGTGCCCCGAAGGGGCGGATGAGGAGGCGCGCGACCGGAGGCCGGTGGATATTCCCCCTCATCCGGCCTTCGGCCACCTTCTCCCGCCAGGGGAGAAGGAGGGTTGCCAGCATCGATCTCCAATGGTTTTCGACAATGCACCGCGAGGGAAGAAGGATGATTGGCGACACTTGTTCTTTTTAAAGGTACAATCCCTTCAACGAATCAATTCAGCAACCAGGCGGGGAAACACGCCGACATGAGCCAGGTCCAAGCCTCGAGCCCCGAAACGGCCGCCGTCGCCGACTTCATCGCCAGGTGGAGCGGGTCGGGGGCGGCGGAGCGGTCGAACTATCAGCTTTTCCTCCGCGACCTTTGCGACGTCATCGCCGCGCCTCATCCCGAGCCGGCCCAGGCGGATAGCGCCCACAACACCTATGTCTTTGAACACCCGGTGCGGTTTGATGAGGGGACCACGCGGTTCATCGACCTGTACCGCCGAGGCGCGTTCGTTTTGGAGGCGAAGCAGGGGAGCGACCGGGAGAAGCTGGAGGACGAAACCGGGCTGAGGCTTCCGAAGCGCGCCCGGCGCGGGACGGCGGTGCGGGGGACGGCGGGCTGGGACGACGCCATGCTCGCCGCGCGGGGGCAGGCGGAGATGTACGCCCGCAACCTACCCGAGACTGACGAGCTGCCGCCGTTTCTGGTCGTCGTCGACGTGGGGCATTCGATCGAGCTCTACGCCGACTTCGCCCGCGCCGGGAAGTCCTACACCGCCTTTCCCGACGCCAGCTCGCACCGAATTTACCTCCGCGACCTGGCCGACTCGAAAATCCGCGAGCGCCTGCGCCTCGTCTGGACCAACCCGCTTGAACTCGACCCGAGCCGCCGCAGCGCCAAGGTGACGCGCGAGGTCGCCTCGCGATTGGCGGAGCTGGCCCGGTCGTTCGAGCGGTCCGGGCACGAGCCCCAACGGGTCGCGCATTTCCTGATGCGGTGCCTCTTTACGATGTTCGCCGAGGACGTGGGCCTGCTCAAGCCCAAGGGGTGTTTCACCGCCCTTTTAAAAGGGCGCCGGGGGAAGCTAGACACCTTCCCCGACATGCTCGGCTCGCTCTGGCAAACGATGGACAAGGGGGGATTCTCGCCCATCCTGGAGCGTTCCGTTCTCCGGTTCAACGGCGAGCTGTTCGCCAACTCAGAGGCCCTGCCCGTCACCGCCGCGCAGCTTGAGCTATTGATCCACGCGGCGGAGGCCAACTGGGAATCGGTGGAGCCGGCCATCTTCGGGACGCTCTTGGAGCGGGCCCTCGACCCGGTCGAACGGCACAAGCTGGGCGCGCACTACACGCCCCGGGCGTATGTCGAGCGGCTGGTCCTGCCCACCATCGTCGAGCCGCTCCGCGAGGAGTGGGAGGCCGCCAAAACCGCGGCCGTCGCGCTCGGCCGGGCGGGCAAGATCAAGGAGGCCCGCGCCGAGGTCGACGCCTTCCTCGACCGGCTTTGCTCCGTCACCGTGCTCGACCCCGCCTGCGGGACCGGCAACTTCCTTTATGTGACGCTCGAACACCTCAAGCGCCTGGAGGGCGAGGCCCGCGACGTCCTCCGCGGCTTCGGCGAAACCCAGGAAGACCTGGAATGGACCGGCCGAACCGTCGACCCCCACCAGCTTCTGGGCATCGAGCTGAACCCCCGCGCCGCGGCCATCGCCGAACTCGTCCTCTGGATCGGCTACCTCCAGTGGCACTTCCGCACCTTCGGCGCCCGGATGCCCGCCGAACCCATCATCAAAGCCTTCCACAACATCGAATGCCGCGACGCCGTCCTCGCCTACGACCACGCCGAACCCGTTCTCGA
>Ga0180216_1001559_pt1 | contig 20323 bp, 20 predicted proteins | sample eDN3rd37CBELigMG_FD_128879 | JGI IMG/M metagenome (GOLD analysis project Ga0180216, IMG submission 128879) | Enriched Miracle-Growth compost microbial communities from Emeryville, California, USA - eDNA 3rd pass 37_C BE-Lig MG (version 2)... ...
CGAAAACCGGGCGTTTCGGACCGATTTTTATAGTCGTTTTGGCGCCAAAATGCCCCTCGAGGAACGATGATTGAACGCGCTCGACTTGGAGTGTCACCCCCCCTCCTCTTTATATACCCCCTGTCATTGATGATGTCATTGATGATGTCATTGATGACGTCATTGATGACGTCATTGTTGGCCACGTGGACGCTGACAAAGGGACCACGTGGCGCAGCAGACGACGCAGCGGACGACAGCGGACGACGCTGGACGAGGACGAGGACGAGGGCACAGCGGACAACGCTGGACGAGGACGAGGACGAGGACGAGGGCGCAGCGGACGACAGCGGACGACGCTGGACGAGGACACGAGGACAAGGAGGACGAGGACGAGGACAAGGAGGACGAGGACGAGGACGAGGACAAGGACGACAGCGGACGACGCTGGACGAGGACACGAGGACGAGGACGAGGACGACGCTGAACGAGGACGAGGACGCGGACGAGGACGAGGACGACGCTAAACGCGGCGGACGAGGACGAGGACGAGGACGACAGCGGACGACAACGCAGGGGACGACAGCGGACGACGGAGGACGAGGAGGACGACGACGCAGACGACGACGACGACGTAGACGTAGACGACGACGCGGACGACGACGCAGAGGACGACGACGAGCAATACGCCTGGAGACGGAGGTCACGCTGCGGTGAAGCCCAAGGACGCTGGTTCGAGGACAACGACCAAGTGTTGCAGATCGACCACTGGACAAGGGACCGCCTGCCGTGGACGGCGATCCGACGAGGGCACGCCCAGAAGCAGCAGGCAGGAGGCGGCGAGCGTGGACTCTGCGGAGGCACTCTCAAGACGTCGCGGTCCGGACGCGGCGACTCGTAGCCAGTCGACGACCCTGCCCACCGGGCGACGAGCGACGCCACCACCATGGAGTACATCCAGGTCACCAGCACGCAGCAGCGCATGTACGCCGGGGCCACACGGCGTTGCTGGCTCGCTGCTGCTGCCCCCTAATGGCCATCGGCCTGTCGCCGCCGTGTCGCACCCCGACCAACAGCCTGTGCTGCGAGTGCGGCGTGCCGATGACGCCGAACCCGGCCAACATGTGTGTGGACTGCATCCGCAACCGCGTGGACATCACCGAGGGCATCCCGAAGCAGACGACGCTGCACTGGTGCAAGTTCTGCGAGCGCTACCTGCAGCCACCGGGCCAGTGGCTCAACGCCGCGCTCGAGTCGCGCGAGCTGCTGGGCCTGTGCCTCAAGGTCCTGCGCGGCCTGAACAAGGTCCGCCTCGTGGACGCCGCGTTCGTGTGGACCGAGCCGCACTCGCGCCGCATCAAGGTCAAGGTCACCATCCAGAAGGAGGTCGGCCACTCGGACGGCGTGCCGCGCGAACGGTGTGCCAGCGCGGAGCTCACCGCGTGAATTCGATCGGTGTGCCCGGTTCGCGTTCGCCGCTGCCTACCAGGTGTTCGCCTCGACCATCCTGCAGCAGACGTTTGTGGTCGAGTACCTGGTCGCCAGCCACGTGTGCGACGAGTGCCACCGCGTCGAGGCCAAGGACACGTGGCGCGCCGTCGTCCAAGTCCGGCAAAAGGTGGTGTCCGAAGCGGCCCGCACACGGACGAGGCAGGCGCTCGCTCGAGGCTCATGTCGCGCGTGCGCGCGCCCGCCCCTTGGAACGTCGTTCAGGTCAACCACAAGCGGACGTTCTTCTACCTGGAGCAGCTGATCCTGAAGCACGGCATGCACCGGGGCACCACCAACCTGAAGGAGGTGCCGGACGGCATCGATTTCTACTTTTCGCACAAGAACGGGGCGATCAAGCTCAACGAGTTCCTGCAGGCCACCGTGCCCGTCCGGTCCGTCCGGCGGGCCGTGGCCCATGTGACCAGGCGTGCCGCCGGCCGTGCTGACGGCTGCGGTGGCTCTGGGCGCACGCGATGCGTCGCTCCCCGGCCGCCAGGACCAAGACGTCGCAGGAGCTCGTGTCGTTCGACGAGCACACCAGCAGCGCCGTCTACAAGTGGACCTTCTCGACCGAGATCGTGCCCATCTGCAAGGTGCGTCGCCTGTTTGAACGCCAGCATTCGGGTGACGTTGCTGGCGCAGCGCTGACCAGGGCATTAGCGCGTCGCCTGGCGCCTGCGCTGAGTGCAGGACGACCTGGTGTGCTTCAACGTCAAGCTGCGGAACTCGCTCGGCCACGTGAAGTACGTGCTCGTGGCGTGCGCATAGAGGCGCTGCGGCGGCGCACTAATGCTGCCAGGGGCGTCCAGCGTGTTCGCGCGTGCGCGTCACAGCCCGATCGTCGTGTGCGACCGCGTCGGCACGACGCTGCACTTTGTCGATCCGCAGACCCTGCAGGGTACGCCGAGTCGCCCTGCCGGCTGCGCAGCGAAGGCCTGAGAGCTGAATGCTTGGGTCTGGCCCGGCCGCGCTGCGTTGCCCGGCCGTACCGCCAGTGGTCGAGGTCAGCGCCTCGGTGTACTGGCGCAGCCCCTTCCCGGCGCTGTGCTCCACCAAGGACCAGGTCGAGTTCACCGTGCTGGACGTCGAGCCGCTGGGCCCGACGCGTGGCAAGGCATGCTGCGCCGTCGCTGGCACCGTGCGGGTGCCGGAGCCAGCCCGGCGCTAACGTAGCGGTGCCTCTGCTTGGCGCTGCCGCTGGCGCCTGCAGTACGTGCTGGCCGACGTGCAGGTGGCGCGGACGAGCGACTTTGGCCGGAACGACACGACCTTCTTCACCCGCACTCACCTCGGCGGCATCCTCCAACCCGGCGACACCGTCGTCGGGTACGGCCAACGAGATCGGCGAATGGTATTTATCCGGCATGCGTGCTCATGTGGCGCCAGCTGCGTTTGCGCCGTGTGGCCGCCGTAGCTACGTGGTGGCCAACACCAACTTCAACAACAGCGACTTTGAGAAGCTGAACCAGAAGGAGGTGCCCGACGTCGTACGTGCTTGCCGGGCGGCATTGGCGTTGCGTTTGATCCAAGGCCGCTCATCGGCGCGATCCGCCCATGTGGCCTGCTCGACTCGACCAGGTGCTGGTGCGCAAGTCGTACCCGAACTGGCGCCGCAAGGCCAAGCCGCGTGTGTGGAAGCTGCAGCGCATGGCCATCGGCGCGTCGGAGGGCAGCGTCGCCGACCGGAAGCGCGAGACCGCGCGCTCCGGGTACGCGTGCGCGCGGCGGCGGTTCAGCCTGGTCGGTACCCGGCCATGCCTAACCGCATATGCGTGCCGCCGTGCCTGGCCCGTGCGGCTGAGCAGCGAGGACTACGAGATGTTCTTGCGCGAGATCGAGGAGGACAAGGAGCTCCGCGCCAACATCAACCTCTTCAAGGGTAACGGCGGTGGCGCGTGGCGTTGTTTGGCACGCACCTTGCGGCGGCTCACTGTGTCCACCGGCTGCGCGCTACCGCTGTCCCCTCGCCGCGTCGGCAGATCCGGCGGGGCTGTCCCGGCGCCAGCAGTCCGACCTGGCGTCCGTGGCGGACGACGGCGAGCCGCCGGAGGAGGACTTCCCCGAGGTGAGCCTGGACGAGCTGATGGACGAGATGGCGCTGGAGGACCCCGACGCCGCGCCCGACATGGACGAGGACACGACCAGCGTCATGGGCGACATCGCCGGGCCGGCATGAGCATGATCTGCACTTTCCTCCGCTGCTTGAACTGAACGCATGTACCATGCCTTCATGTACAGTTTCCACCGTTCGTGTGAAAGGATGCTGGGCCAGCCACCTTCGGCGTGGCACGCATACGCGGACCCTCCGCCGGAGTACCCAGCGCGGTGGTGCTACGCTCACACAAACGCGGCAGCCGGCAGATCGAACCAGTTTTTGCGGCAGAGTTTTTTGGCGCGAAGAAAATGGCGCCGCTGCTGCGACTGCGCGTCCGCGGCGACGGCGGCGACGGCGGCGACGGCGGCGGCGGCGGCGGCGGCAGCAGCAGCAGCGGCGGCGGCGGCAGTGGCGGCGGCAGTGGCGGCGGCGGCAGTGGCGGCGGCAGTGGCGGCGGCGGCAGTGGCGGCGGCGGCGCCATCGTGGACCCCCATGCCCAAGCCCATGCCCAAGCCCATGCCCAAGCCCATGCTCATGGCGACGCCCACGCCCACCGAGGCACGGACCTCTGCTTGGAGGACGGCACCCCGCTGCCCACGCCGCTCTGGCCTTGGCTGCGGCAGCAGCAGACGCCGGTCCTGATGCCACAGGTCGCCGCCAAATGGCCGCTGCGACGGTGGACGATCGCGGCGCTGGAGCACGACCCCGCGACCGCGGCGCTGCCCGTGCAAGTGCGGTGGCACCGCGTGCCGACGACCACCGCCGGATCGCTGAGCGATGAAAGCCGGGTGGTGCTGGAGGGCGACGGCTGGTTCGAGGCCACGACGCTGGACGCGGCGTGTCGGGCGGCGCGGGACCCGCGGCGGCGGCCGGCGGCGGCCGAGGGCCCGGGCACGGACGGCGGCGACGGCGACGCGTGGACGGCGTACGTCAGCTACCACCACCTGCACGACCTCCTGGGCGGCCTGCCGGACCGGCTGGCCGAGCTCGCCTGGGCGGGCACGTTTGGCGTGGCCCCCGAGCCGGAGCAGTGTGCGTTCTGGCTGGGCTCGCCCGGCGCCCACACGCCGTGCCACCTGGACACGTACGGCTGCAACATTGCCGTCCAGCTCGACGGCCGCAAGCGGTGGACGCTATTCCCGCCGACGGCCACGGCCGATCTCCGGCCGACGCGCGTGCCCTACGAGGAGTCGACCATCTTCAGCCGGCGGGCGGACCTGCCGGGCGACCTCGACCACGTCGTCGTCACGCTTGAGCGTACGCCAGCCCTGTTGACGCCTCCGTGGTCGGCGCGTGGCGGGCGTCCTGACGACCAGCGCCCATCCGCGCGCGCGCTCGCAAGCGCGCCTCCCGATCCCGGTGGGCCGCGGGGGTGGACAGCCGGCGACGCCCTCTTTGTGCCGCACCACTGGTGGCACCGGGTCGAGTGCCTCGAGCCGGCCGTGTCGGTCAACCACTGGCTTGCGCTGCCGGAGGACGCCGCGGCGCGCGTGCACGAAGCCGTCGTGCGCCATGTGGTGGGCGCCTTTGTGCGCGGCGGCACGGCGAGCCCGGCGGCCGCGGCCGCGGCGTGGTTGAACCCGGGCGAGGCCGTGGCGGACAACCCGGACGAGGAAGTCGAGCTGCTGCGCGGCGTACTCGGTGACCCGCCCACCGAGCTCGTCCAGCCGGCGCTGCTGCGCGCGCTGACCCACCCCGACGTGGTGGCCCGCGTCGTCGACCTGCTCCGGGCCGACCTGGGCGGCGCGGCCCCGCCGTGCGCCAAGCGTGCCCGCGTCGCGTGAGGCGCGACGCTGGCCGGCCGCGCTGGGTGGTGTGGACGGGGCGCGGTGGCCACCGCCGCCCGGCCAGTCGCCTGTGCTGCCTATGGACGCCTAGGCGACTGGCCTGCGCGGCCCCATGCGGCGCGCACTGCCTCGCTTCGCTGCACCCGCGCGCTGGTCGCCGTGGCGGCTGGCCGTGGCGGCTGGGCGCGCGTTTTGCCTCGCCGACGCCGGCGTCCCGGCTGCGTGCGCACACGGCGTCGCACGTGCGTCTGGCCACTTTCTTCAAGACACGGCGTCCGTCGGCCCGCGCGCGTCGTGCCTTGGGCCGGCGACCGTGGCCGCCATGGACGATTCACCGGGCGAGCCGCCAGCCGCCCGGCTGAGTGAGGAGCAGCGCATGTGCGGGTGGGGGGCGCATATCTCGCTGTTTCGCTGCGCCGGCGCGGCAGGCTAACGCCGCCTGGCCGCTTGTCCCACCCCAGCGTCCGCCGCGTTCAGGGTCCTGCAGCGCATCGAAATGGTCTCCAACGCTATCCTGACGGCGCTCCACGACGGCGACGACCCCGAGCGCCTCCAAATTCGCCTGAGCAACCACGACGCCGGCGTGCGGCTGTTTGCACGGACCCGGAGTGGCACCGAGGTGACGGCGCGGCCCGCCGGTACGGCCCAAGCCTGCCACGGCGGATGCCCACCGCCGCGCGCACCTCTGATGTCTGGGGCTCCATGCCCGTGCCCGCGTGCGTCCCACAGCGGCCCTGCTGCAGGTGCTCGCGGTGATCTACGAGAACGTGTGCCTTGGTCGCACCTGCACCAAGCGGTACAGCCGGTCATCCGCCAGACGTTGCCAGCCTAGGGCGCACCGCTCACGTTTGTGCGGCGGCATCGCTCGCCCTACGCGTGCGGCGGCCAGGGATGTGTACTACCGCGACCCGCAGCTGTTCCGGGACCAGAGCACCGTCGACCGCATCGTCGACCGCATCGCGCACCTCTTCAGCGTGCCGCGACACGCGCTCAACATCGTCGCCGCCGCCAAGGGGCTCGTGTACGGCGCCGTCCGTGTCCGGTGCCTCACGGAACGGGGCACCGAGCGCTTCGACCTCGCCTCGCCGACACAGACGGGCCACCTGATTGCGGCAACGTGGTTCCGCTGCGCCTTGGGTACGCAACGAGGCGCGCACAGGACGTCGGCAGCGCGTTGCGCCCACTCAGCGGCGGGGCCGCTGCAACGTTTGCTGCGCGCCCGGGCGGCGACCGCAGCGTTGGACATCCACAGCGGGGTTCGGTGCATTCTGGTCGTCGAGAAGGAGGCCGTCTTCCACACCCTGCTCGCGGGCGCTGTCCGCCAGCTACCCGACGTCGTGTTGATCACGGTCAGCGGGGGGTTGGGCTGCGAATGCGTCCGCCGTGCACGCCGTCGGGCCAACGCCAGCCGCCTGCGTCGCTGTTCGCGGGCGTGACGATGCCCAGGGCCGCGGGTACGCGGACCTCGCCACCCGGCTGCTGGTGGCGGCGCTCCACCGGACGTCGCCGCACCTGCCCGTCGTGTTCCTGTGCGACTACGATCCGCACGGCGTCAACATCATGCTGCACTACATCTACGGCGGCCAACTGGGCACCCTAACGGCGGAGCTGGTACATCAGTAAGGCATACAGCGAGGCGTGCGCGGGACATCGAGCTCATGCCGGTGGCGGTGTGCAGGCAGTGGTGCCTCGCCGCGACCAGCAAAATGCGCCGGACCACGAGATGGCCTGTCTGCGCCCGCCGTCCGTGCGCGCGGCGGCGCCGCCTCTGGCCGTTGCAACGACCGCCGCGCCCTTCTTCTGGATGGGGCCGCACCTGACCGACGTCGCCGCGGTCGGCAGCGGCGCTGCAGCCGGTACGGTGCACCCCCCGTGGCGAGCACGGTGCGCTACTGCCCCGCCACCGGCTCAACGGGGCGGTGCATCGGACCCGCGCCCTTGCGTGCTCCTAGCCGGAGCGCAGGCGCCCGTGGCGTCCGCCATGCCGTTGACGCCGGACGACCAGCGCCGCGCCGCGACGGTGCTGCGCTGGCTCGTGGCGTTGCAGCCAACGGAGCCCGGTGCGGCCTGGGCGCGGGAGCTCAAGTCCATGATTGACTGCAACGTCAAGGGCGAGATCGAGGCCGCCGGGCAGGCGCCGACTGGGGCGGGCGCCGGTCACGGCCTCGCTCAGTGGGTGTGGGCGCGGCTTGCCGATCCGGGCCGCTGGCTGTAGCGCTGGTGTATGTGTGTGCGACGCGTGCAGTGCGATCCTGTACAGTGGCATCGATGCAGTGGTGTGAACAAGACATGCCTAGGCACTCGCCAGGCCGCGGCGGACGCGCTCCCGCTGGCGCGTGTACTCCCACACCAGGATCGCACCGCTCACATGAACGTTGAGCGACCTGCGCCACGGCCCGCAGCGACCCCCCCCCGGAAGAACGCGCCCCGTGAGACTGCCTACGCTCCCACGTCACAATCTCCGGTGCCCGTCATACCGTGTCACGCCAAACTGGGGGATCTCGACGCAGCCGTCCAGCAGGCCGAGGTAATCGGCGGGGATGCCTTCCTTTTCGCGGCCCAGCACCAGCGCCGTGCGCTCGGTGAACTGCACGTCCAGCAGGTTCTCGGACTCGGCCGTCTGCTCAACTCCAACAAGGCGGTAGCCCTGCCGGCGGAGCTGCTGCAGGTACTCGCTCAGCCGCGCCTCCGGCACCTCCTCCATGGGCAGCCAGTGCTCGGCCGTCACGCTCAGCGCCGTGAAGTCTTTCTGCTGCCGCGCCTGGCTCCCCGCGTGGCAAGTTGAACGAAGCGGATTGATGGCCTCGTTCATTAGCGTGCGTACGACAGCGTTGCATTCCTTGCAGTCTTCTGCTTGCCTTGAGGTCAGCCACGACCAGCTTGCCCGCGTTGAAGATCTCGCAGGTCCGGCAGAGGCCGCCCAGGTTGGGCAGCTTGTCGACAAACGTGGCGATCACGATCAGCTCGTGCCGCGGTCGCCGCTGCCGCAAGCCACGCGGAGCACGGTGCACCCCGGTGCACGGAAATAAGCGAGGGACCGTTGCTGGTCGCGTCGTCGGCCATCCGCGCACCTGCATCAGCTCGCGCGACAGCTCCGGCTCCGCTTCCAGAAGCAGGTCCCACGGCTGGATCTTGCGCTGAAAGTTGTTGGCATCGGCCCGGTCGCGCGGCTGGATCGGCGGCTGCGGTGCGGGCGGCGACGCTGGCTGCTCGGCACCAGGGGCGCCGGCGCCCGTGTTCCGGACGCCGCGCACGTCCTCCGCATAGCTGGAAAACGTGAAGCCTCACCGCCGACGGATAATTCATCAGCCGGATGCAGAAGCGCACCGGCGCAACATCGCGGCGAGCCCCCCTCACTGTCCGCGCAGCTTGCCGCTGACGTCCGGCGACGGCGCGGCGCTGGTTAGGCGAATTGCCGGCCACGGCCGCGGGTCGATCGTCGCAAACACCTCCTGGTGGCACGCAGCACCGCCATCAACAGACGACGGCGCGTCGGCGTCAATGGGGCGCACGTCCTGGCACGCTTCGCAGCCGCTTACGGCACTGTACCGCGGCGATGCGCTCCTCGGCCATGATGTTGACGTGCGCCGGGAACGCCTCAAAGAGGAACTGGAGGGAAAAGTGCGCCAGCGGGTCAAATTGCTCAAAGAAGAACTCGGCCTCGAGCTTCTCGCGGTGGCGGCAGTACTCGAGGTTCTCGTGCATAAACGCGCCCGGCACGAACGACGCCACCAGCGCCTCCATGGCCCTGTGCACGCAGGCCGACCGGGAGCACGTCGTCGAACGCCATCAGACTCGGCGCACCGACGCCCTTACAAGTGGCCTGGTCGCACTTGACGTCGTCGCGGCGCTGCTGGCAGATCTCGACGATCTTGAAGAGGCTGACGGCCACCAGCAGCCGCAGGATGTAGTGGTTGGACACGCACCACGGCATCATGGCCGGCACGACCTGCGGGCGCACTGGCCTCGACGAGAGCGTGGCGGACGACGTGAGGGCAGGACGCCCTGTCGCATGCACGCGCATCGCGCGCCGTACCGCGCAGAGGTAATCCGTCAGGGTGCGGCCGGTCAGGTGGCGCGCCAGCTGGAGCGCCATCGGGGCCATGGAGCAGAGCACCGCCGCACGCTCGTTGTAGTCGCCGAATTTCCTGGTAGGGCGCCGGCGACGACGGGGCGAGCGGCTGAAGGGCGCGTTTAGTTCGTCCCAGCATCCCCAGATGGCGGCCGCAATGCAGGCGTACGGTAGGAAGAGCGTGTGGATGAGGTTGGGATAGGCCAGGAAGATGCGCAGCAGCGACCACTCGAGCAGGTACCGCAGCGACAGCGGGTGCTCGTACTTGAGCAGCACGTCGTAGAGCGCCACCGCCACCTCGTGTGCGCTGGCCTCGTCCGGCAGGCAGGGCAGCAGCAAGAGGAGCGCTTGCCACAAGCGCACCTTGAGCCGCAACAGGGGCGCGTCCTCGTAGGTGCGCTGCGGCACGGTGGTCGCGCCCGCTTTCAGCAGCTCGCGCAGCAGCGCCATGGCGACGGTGCGGTGCCGCGGCACGGCGGGATCGAGGTGGCCAATGACGGCGCACAAAGTGGCTCGCGTCAACACGTCCCGCTGGGCGCCCGTCTTGGTCAACTTGCGCGCCGCATCAGCACCGTCGCTGGCGGTCCCGGGCAGCGATTGTGTACGGCGCGACCATGTCGTCTGGGTGAGCTACGGCAACGCTCGCCTCTGTGGCCAAGCGCCCGACGCACAGCGCCGCCATGCTCTTGCTCGCAGCCGCCTCGGCGTCCAGGACGTCTACCGCCTTGCCGTCCACACGCTGCAGCGCCCTGCGAAAAGTGATGCGAGTGGGTGGGTGATCGAGGGCAAGGCGAGTTCGTCTCGCTTCCAACCCAGGCCCCCTCCCCCGACGTATGCGTGCGCGCGTACTGCTGGGGCCCCAGGAGCAAGAGCTGCACGACTGGGGCACTGAACACGTCCATGCCCGGCAGCGTGTCCGCGTGGTCGCGCCACACCGCATGCAGCTGCCGCGCCAACGGCAGCAGCTGGCCCTCGCGCGTCGCGTTGGGCTCCAGCAAGGCCGCAAACGCCTACCGGCCGGCCTCATCGACCCAGCTCGCGCTGTGCAGGTTAACTCGACGCTTCCTCGTCGTCCGTCGACAGCACCACGCGCACCCTGTGCACTGGCCCGTCGGGCGCATGGAGCGGTGCGTGCTGCAGCACGGGGGCGCTGAACACAAGCTTGACGTAGGCGGTCAGGGCGACCTCGGCGATGTGGGCCTTGCCGAGGGCGTCCAGCGTGACCGACCACGCCGCCGCAAACGCGTGCCCAATCTGGTAAGGTGGCACAGACCGCTCTAGTGCGGAGTCGGTGTGAGCCCTTGCTGCCGAGCGTCCATTGCGCGACCACACCATTTTTTACTTGTTCCACGCTGAGCGCGCCGTGGGCGAGGCAGACGTCCAGCGTCCAGCGCAGGCACTCGAAGAGGTCGGCGCAATCGTAGATGGTGGCCTGTTCCAGCGCCGCCGTGGCCGCATCCCACACGGCGGCCGCTTGCGCCCGCCGGTCGTCGGCCTGCAGTGACCTTCCATTCGGCAACGCGGCTGTCGCGTTAACGAGGGCACGAGGCGGCACCGCGGCGGCACCCGCTTGCCCCCGTACCTCGTTGGCGGCAGTCGTCGTCCAGCAGCGCTGGAGGTGCGCCGCCACGGCACGCCAGCGGTCGCGACGCAGCCGCCCGGTGAGCAGCTTCCAGTCCGCTCTGTGCCAACGACGGCACTGCGGGCGGCCTGCGCGTGTCAGACGCGTGACTAGCGTAGCCAACGCACACAGTCTGCATTCGTACTTGCTGACGGCGTCGTCGGCAGGAGCCAGCAGCGCCAGGGCGGTCCGTGCGGCTACCAGGGAGCGGATGGTGCGGGGGCGCATCTCGGCTGGGACAGCATCCGGCGCCAACGCACACAGTCCGATGCAGGCCGCGACTGCGACGGCGCCGGCAGCGGTAGCGTCGGTCGCGTCGGCGATGGCAGCGAGCTGCGCGGCCGCGCGCGCCACCGGCTCCGCCAGCAGTTCAGCCACGTCCTCGGCAGGTACCAGGCCGGACGCACAGACAGCATCCAGCCACGCAAGCGCCGCGACCAGCGGCTGCGCCGCCACGTCGGCCGCCAGCACCGCGGCGGCGACGCGCTGCACCGCCTGGACGAGTTCCGGCGCCGTCGGCCCAATGAAGGCCACGGGAGGGCGCCCGTACGCCAGGAGCGCCGCCGACACGTCCAGTGCGCGCACGCCCGGCTCCGAGTTGACCCTTGGTGCGCAAGGGCACGAGCGTACGCACCGCGCGCTGTTAGCCCAGTCGGACCGATCGCAGCCAGCCAAGGCAGGCGCACGTACGCGTTGGACAGCAGCAAGTCGAGCACATCGATCAGAACCGCGCGCAGGGCGTCCCACGTGGTCACCGCGGCAGCCGGCCCGGGCACGCCGGCGAACCGCACCAGCCGGCCAAAGTAGTCAGCGGCCGCGCTCCACGCCAGCGGTCCGTCGGACCCACCGAGAATTCTCGGCTCTAGCGCAGAACAATGCAGCGAGTAAGTGGAGCGCGCATGAGCGGAGACAGCGGTATCACTGGTCAAGACCTTTTGCGCACCGTACGGTTGCGCGGGCGAAGCGCGCCGGTGAGCGTGTAGGCGGTGACCTCCAAGGCCAGCTGCACACTGAACCAATCCGCCCCAAAGACAGCCTGCCATCGGCGAGTGCTTCCACCAAGGCGTGGCGGTTGAGCTGCTGAACGACAGTCCCCTTCGCCTGCAATGTGGGCATTTACCGCCAGGTCGCTGTGCACCCAGCGGGCGACGTCAGCCCACCTGCGGCCGCTCACGGGCTCCAACAAGCTGTCCCGCGGGTAGATGCTCAAAAAGCTGTGCGGGCGCGACTCACGTGGGGTGCTCGCGATACCACACTGAGCGGGCACAGTTCACGGCCTCACGGCCCAGAGGCGTCGTCCCCGTACTCGAAGACGTCCTCCGGCCGCAGCTGCTCGGGATCGACCAGCGCTTGCACGGCGGCGAGCACGTTCCAGGTGACCAGCTGGCGCTTGGGCACCGACCGTTCGTACTCGGACATCGTTTGCACCGCTGCCAGCGCGCGCAGCTCGTCCGCGCCAAGGCACCGCTGGTCGGGCGGCGCCGACGCCAGGAAGCGGAGCACGTGGTGCACCAGGCCGAGGCGCCAGTCGCCGTCGGCCATCTCCTGGACCAAGAGACGCAGCAGGTCGGCCTGCGCGAATGCGTCGTGCAAGCCAGCAAGGTACGCGCGTTGGCAGCGTCGCGCGCCAGCGTGCAGGGTGGCTTGCCTGCGCGACAGACCTTGGCATCGTCGGTCATCATGGTCCCGAACAGCCGCGTGAGGAAGGCGATCACCGCCTCGCCCACGGGCGACGTCAGCTGCAGGTGGCCGACTTGGTAGAGGGCGGGCTCGTTCAGCGCCGCGAGCAGCGGGCCTGCAGGAGGAACAAGGTGGCACGAACGGGAGATTTTTTCTCAGACGACGCCGGGCTTGGCGCGCCTCGTGCTCCAATGAACATTACCCAGAGCGCGCTCGAATGGCGCGTAGGCCAGCGCTGCCAGCACGGCGGGGTCGCTCTCTTGCAGCGTCGCCTCGATGGCCAGCCGGCGAATCGCCTGCTGGTCGTGGCCCCAGGCCTTCTGCCACAGGACAGCCCACCACCGTTGGGGCAGGGCGTCCGGCCCGGGGCGCATCAGACGCGGCAGCTGCTTCAGCAGCGGCTGCCGGTCAGGGACAGTCCACGCAGAGCGAAACGGTGACGGGCTTGGCCGTGCTCAGCCCAACGTCCCGGCGGATACGTAGAACGCCGCCGCACCTCAATCAAGTGCGCGCTGGTGCCCTGGAGGGTGTCTGCCAGCAAGAAGAAGGTCTGCCACGCGGACGGTGATGCCTCAAAGTCGCTGGAACGCTCGCGCGCACGGATAGGCGCAGCGCATGGTCTGTTAGCGCCTCCCTTGCCATCGAGCAAGCGCACCCGCCCGCCCATGCCAGCAAGCAAAGACACATGCCCTACCTAGCTTCGCCCAGGGCACGCAGGTGCTGCGCGAAGGTGCTGGACGCGGTCCCCGCCACGTCCGTGATGCGTCTCAGGAGGAACACGGCCCGCTTCACCGCCGCCTTGTCCGAAGACGCACAGCCGCGCTGCGGGACCAATCCAGACACCAGTTTGGTGGATGCGGTTAGCCTCGGAATGCGTCCCGCGTCAACGGCGCTGGCGGGGGGCGCACCTGGAGCAGCTCCGCAAAGTAGTCGTCGTGCGCGAGGTCCACGCCGGCAAAGGCCGCGCCTGCCGTCGCGCCGCTCGCGTCCACGTCCAGCAGCCAGTCGATGGCGCGGCACAGCGCGCCCATCACCAGCGAAGGCGGCGGCCGCGGCGGCGGCGCCTGCTGGGCCACGGCCTTCGCACGACGCCACAAGTCCTGCACACGGCAGGCGCCACGCCCGGCGGGACTGGGTCTGCTCAGGAACACGTGCCGCGCGGGCGCTAGCGCCGGCTCGCCACATACGGCCAAGAAGGACGTGCGCCGGTGCCGGCCATGGGCGGCGTCCCAGGCGAGGAGGCCGGGGCCCGCCGAGGTCAGGGCCGCGTGCCGCAGTGCCGCGTCCTCCGCCAGGGCAGCGTCCACGGTGACTCGCGCCAGGGCGTCCCAGACTTGTGCAGCGCGGGGCTCGGTGGGCGGCGGCAGGGCGGCGGTCGCGGCCAGCTGGCCCACCAGGGCGAGGGCGCGTCCCCGGGCGGCGGCCTCGTCCGCCGCGGCATGGCTGGGCAGGAGGCGGGCGAGCCAGGCCAGCGCGACGGCGGCCTCGGTGGAGGGGCTCGACACGGTGGCCAGCAGCACCTGCGAGACGACGTCCAGCGTGGCGGCCGCGCCCGCGGCAACGGCTGCCGGCCACAACTCGGTCCAGAGCCGCTCCACAAGCGCCTGCCGCGGGCGGCGCACGGAGGCCAACCGAGGGCGGACGGCTTAGCGGGCTGCTTTACCCACCTGAGCGCATGCCGCTGGGCGCACCAGCCGTGCGTCGGCGGGCTCGACCGCCTGCACGAGCGGCGGGAGCAGCGCGGCGAGCGCGGCGGCCGTCTCGGCAGCGGCCGGACATTCGCGGGCGGCGTCCAGGAGCGCGCCCGCGGCGGCCGCCGGCGCGACGCCGAGCGCCTGCCGTGGCGGCGTGCACACCGCCCATGCATCCACGCCCCCCGTCAAGGCCTTGAGCGCGTGCGTGCGTCAGTAGGGGGCATGCACATGCATACATAGCCCAAGGCGGAGGGATGGGCCCGCACCGTCGCCAGCGCCGCCATGGAGGGTCGCCGCCGTAAGGTATATTTTCGCAGTGGCGCCGCCACCGCATCAGGCGCTACGCCCTGCCGACCCGCCCAGCGGTAGGCCCCTGCTGCCAGAAGGTCACGTGACATGCAGGCGCTCGGTGCGCTGCTCGCTGAGATATGCGTACGCACCTGGTGCGCGGCCGAGCGACCATGAGCAGTTGAGCGGTGTCATGCATTGGGAGAGACGAACGGAAGACATAATTATGATGTTCGGCTAGGTCCCGGTATGCTCCGGCCGGCACATGCTTCATCCGCTTCCACGTGGCATTTACATATAGCCCGCTTCGCCGCGCAATAATCAGCATTCGCAATACGGCTCAACGGAAACTGCGTAGAAACAACAAGACACCGAGGCGAGGGTGGCCAGTGGTCCACGCTACCACCCCCTAGCTTGCGCGTGGGGCGTCGCAGAGGTCTGCTCAAAAGTGCACAATGCAACAGGGCTCAAGTTAGTTTACTGGGTTCACGAAATGATCGAGGTAACACCAAAACCATTTGGACCCCCGCCCAGTATGGTAGCATGATAAACATTTCCTAGTATGTAGCAGGGTTCTACACAAAATTCACAACGCGTGACAACCTCTGAACACTGTACTCTAGGCCAACGCGAGCACCACGTACAAAGCGAGACCCTTTACATCAACGAGCAGATGTATCTATCGCTCGCCTAGCGCAGCATCACACAGTCGCCGGTCGCCTTGAGCACCTTGGTGTTGGTCGAGTAGGTGAACTTGAGACCGTTGCCCAGTGCTAGGACCGACCCAAAGCGCAGCGACTTGGTCACGGCGAGGCCGGCCACCTCCAGGTCCGGCAGCGTCGCGTCGAGCGTGTAGCGCACAGGGCCGCGCGCGCCCTTGGCGAAGAGTTCGTCGCCCAGGATGGCCTTGACGTCGTCAAAGGCAAGGTTGGGGATCTCCGCCGAGACCCGCGAGGCGCGCCACCGGTGCGCGGGCTTGTACACCATCTGCGCGGACAGGCTGCTCTTGAGCGCCGAGCGCAGCCGCTGCGCGGACGCGGCGGGCCGCGCCTCCAGGGCCGCCAACGAGCGCGCCAGCAGCTCCGGCGAGGTGACTGAAACGAGCGCGCTGCCACCTTCCGTAGCTGTGGGCGGCGCCGGCGCTGCCGTTTTCTTCTTCTTGGCTGGCGGCTCGGCAGCGGACGGCGGCGCGGCGGTGGCGCGGGCCAGCGCCAGATCGCGCAGCGCCACCTCGAGCTGACGCTTGAGGGACGCGACCTCGGCGTTGAGGCGCTGGATCACCAAGTTTTTGGTCGCGATCTGGATCTGCAGGTACTCGGGCGAGTCCTGCGGCGGCGCGAGGGAGGCCGGCGTGCCGGCCAGCGACGCCGGCGTGGCGAGTCCGCCGACACCCGTGGCCAGCAGCTGCTGCTTCGTGGCGAGCTGGATCTTGGGCGTCGTGGGCGTGGCGGGCGCCTGTGGGGGCGCCTGGGTTGGGACGAGAGCCGCCATCGTTGTGTGCCGCCGCGTCGCCGCCGCCGCCGCCAAACGAAGAAAATTTTGGCGCCAAAAACGTTTTTGTTGTTCAAACTTTCGCGCCAAATTTACCCCCCCAACCAAGACTCGGACGCGGGCCCCGGCCCGGGACCACTGCATTCGCAGTCCCCCCCCAAATGTACGTGGGTCGCGGCGTGCCTACTCCACCCCTGCGCACGAACGTGGATGCTGCGTATTGGGCGACCGTTACTTTACAGGAGAGCTGTACATCTGAGCGCCGCATGGAACGGGCTGGGGAGAAAGCACCCGAACGCATACTGTGCTAGTCGCGGACCAGGGTGCTGTGGTAGGTGCTGAAGGCCAGGTGGCAGTCGGACGACACGGTCAGGAGGCAGTCGTCCTTGGGGTGGAAGGCGCACCGCAGGATGCGCTTGTCGTGCGGCGTCGTGATGGTCTGCGACGGCTGGTCGAGCTTGTGGTAGCGAATGTCCCACACGTTCACCGTCGGTGCCGTCGACCCGCACGCCACCAGCACGCCGCTCGGGTGCCACGCCGGCTGGATGTACATCGACAGCGACTCCTCCTGCGGTAGGCGTCCGGCGACCGGGCGGGGTGCAGGGCGCGTCCACATCAGCGCAGGCCGCCTGGACATTGCTCGTCGCGGCGGTCCGCACCTCGGTCCACCCAAACGTGCTCACGATGCGCGGCGTCCGCGGGTCCATCAGCGCCAGCTGCGACGTCTTGGTCGAGAGCGCGATCAGCACGAGGTTCGGATCCGCTGGGTTCTCCTGCACAAAATGCACGCGGTCGCTGAGCACCGCCGATGTGACCGGCACCGTCGCCGCCGCCGACCAGATGAACACCTGGTGAGGGGGAATAATGGCGTGATCGAGCGAGCACCCTACAGGTGTCAGCGCTGAGCACACGGCAGTGCCTCCCCGCGGCCTCAGCTCACTCGACCTTGCGGTCCGCGCCGCCGGTGTAGATGGACGTGCCGTCGCTGCTGGTGGCGATGCTGCGGATGGCCGACGAGTGGCGGCACGGGAAGAGGGTCACGCTCTCGCCGTGGTTCGGCTCGGCCGCGCGGCTCGGATCGACGCGCCACAGCGCCAGCTGCTTGTCCTTGCCGCCCGTAAGGATCTCCAGCACGTCCGTCCGCCGCGACAGGCCGCAGATGGCGTCCACGCCGCCCGAGTGCGGCGCCGACGCCAGATGCGACACCTTGATTTTGTAGTCGTTTGCCTGCATCGGGCGCCAATTCTCCCCCTGTCGGAAGGCCCCGGCTAGGATTAAGTCGTGGAGGGGACGCCGTAGTTGCAAAGCAGCGGATGTGCCATACGGTCGACTGGCTGTGCATGTAGACCAGCGACACTTGTCGGTGCACGTTGGAGAGTTCGGGGTAGCAGACGCCAAGCGCCACGCCGCCGCCCAGCCAGCACATGTCTTCTGGCCACTTGGGGTGGAGATGGTCCCGCTGCAGCTCCACCAGCAAGCTGGCACGTTCGCCGCTAGCCACGCAAGAGAAACGAGGGCGTGTCAGAGAAGCAGACGGGGAGTGCGAGTAAGACGCCGACACAAGCGCGTTACCGTCGCTCTTTGTAGGACCACAGCTGCACCGTTCCGCTCAGCGAGCTGTCGGGACGCGCACAATCCGATCTGCCTAAACACGTCAGTGTTGGCTCTCGCGATCTCGCCTCAGCCCCATTGCCCCAGGCGCGGCGCGCATCTCACCTGGTCGCCACAAGGTCGGCGAACGGCGCCGGCGCGGGCGCGGGGTAGAAGGCCAGCGACCGCGGCTTGCGCGCAAAAGCCTTGGGCACCACGTCGCCGCGCACCTGCACCAGCATCTGGCGCTCACGCGCTGCTTGCACCGCGATCGATGTCCGCGGCGCGGTGCTCGGCACGCGGGGCCGCAGGAAAGCTGCCAGCGGGCAGCAGCTGGGACGACGTGTTCCAAGTTTAGGACTTGTGGGGGCCCCACTGCCAGCGAAGCAGTAATGCAGCACATACCGGCGGGCCACGGGCTACCGCCGAGGCCACCGACAGCGCCGGCCGTGGCGGGAGCCGGCCGCGCGGCGGGTGGAGGGGTCGGCTTGGCGTCGATGTCGTGCGCGGGCGCCAGGCGGGGCGAGCTGCTTGGCGGGCGCGGGGACGGCGCCGCCGCCGAGAGCCAGGTGGCGTCACGGCCGGCGGCCGCGCTCGGTCCCGCTCTTTCGTCCGCGTGCTCGCCGTCATCGGCCTCCGGCACCTCGTACGGGCCCGACTCGTCGCGCCGCGGACGGCGCGGCGGGGGCGGCTGCGTGTCGCGGTCCTCCTGCCGCGGCGCGGCCGCCGGGCGCACGGCCGGCGCGGCGGCAGCTGGCGTAGCGCCATTCAGCCCCACGTTGGCGGCGCGCGGGGTGCCGGCACGGTGGGCGGGCCCGTTCGTGCTAGCCATCGCCGCCGTGAGGTCCAGCCGCGCCGCCAGCAGTTCGATGTCTGTGCAGAGGTGGCTCATCTCGCGCGCGGCCTGCTCCATCTTTTGGACGCGTTGCCAGTACTTGGCCTCGGCTTCGCGGAACTGTGGCGCGGCGGAAGAAGCAGCACCCGGCATGCACGGTTACGAGCAACGCGGACGAACCCGTCCGGCTGAGGGCACGCGAACGTACGCGCTTGACGGCCATGAGCAGCTGAACCTTGACCTCGGCAATGAAGGCCATCCCGGCGGCGTTGGTCGTGGCCGTCGGCGGCGGGTCGTCCCGTCGCGCCCGCTTGGGCTCCGGCGGCGACGGCAGGTCACCCGGCGCTGCCGCGCGGTGCACAGGTTCGTCGTCATCGTCGCTGATGATGTCGGCCATTCGCCGCGTCGGGGCAGCAGCCGGCGGCGCCGCCCACCGCCCGCCCGTGCCGTCCGGCGTCACCCGCGGCTGCTGCTGCGCCATGGGCGGCCACGAATGGCTCATTGGGGGAGTGCACTGACGACTCTAGCCAGGTGGCACTCAAGCTCTCCGTGCTTGCTTGTCTTCGCGTTGTCTTCGTCGCCGTCGTCCCCTGCGTCACCGACTCGTTGCCGACTCGTCGTCGGCTCGTCGCCCTCTGCGTCGCCGTCCTGTTCGTCGTCGCCGTTCTTGGCGTCCTCTTCAGCGTCCTCTGCGTCGTCCTCCTCTGTCTTCGTCCTCTGCGTCCTCCTCTGCGTCCTCTGCGTCGTCCTCTGCGTCCTCTTCCGCGTCCTCTTCCGCGCCCTCCTCTGCGCCCTCTTCAGCGTCCTCCTCTGCGTCCTCTTCAGCGTCCTCGTCCGCGTCGTCGTCTGCGTCGTCTTCTACGTTCTCCTCTGCGTCCTCTTCAGCGTCCTCTTCCGCGTCTTCCTCTTGAGCGTCCTCCTCTGCGTCCTCTTCCGCGTCGTCTTCAGCGTCGTCTTCTGCGTCCTCCTCTGCGTCCTCTGCCGCGTCTGCGTCTTCTGCATACTCCTCTGTCTTCCTCCTCTGTCGTCGTCCTCTTCAGCGTCTTCGTCCTCTTCTTCAGCGTCTTCAGCGTCCTCCTCTGCGTCGTCTTCCGCGTCCTCTTCCGCGTCGTCGTCTGCGCCGCCATGCGCAGCAGTTGGTTTTGGCGCGCTTCCACCCCATTCAACCCTTCATTCCACCCCATTCCACCCTCTTCTCCCCTTCAGTTTGGCGCCATTCTACCCCATTCGACCCTTGATCATCCGCCATTCCACCCTGTTCTACCGCTCAATTTGGCGCGAGTCTACCCCATTCCACCCCCATTCCACCCCCTTCCACCCTATTCCACCCCCATTTCTATCCAGCAGAATTTTCTTTGGCGCCGACGACGCAGCGGACGCTGAAGAGGGCGAGGACGCAGCGGACGACACAGCGGACGACGACGAGGAGGACGACGACGAGGAGGACGAGGACGACGAGGACGAGGACGACGAGGACGAGGACGACGAGGACGCAGCAGACGAGGACGCAGCGGACGGCGTAGCGGACGACGACGCAGCGGACGACACAGCGGACGACGACGAGGAGGACGAAGACGAGGAGGACGAGGACGACGAGGACGAGGACGACGAGGACGCAGCAGACGAGGACGCAGCGGACGGCGTAGCGGACGACGACGCAGCGGACGACACAGCGGACGACGACGAGGAGGACGAAGACG
>Ga0180216_1001564_pt1 | contig 20250 bp, 19 predicted proteins | sample eDN3rd37CBELigMG_FD_128879 | JGI IMG/M metagenome (GOLD analysis project Ga0180216, IMG submission 128879) | Enriched Miracle-Growth compost microbial communities from Emeryville, California, USA - eDNA 3rd pass 37_C BE-Lig MG (version 2)... ...
GAGAGGGCATAGGCACCAGCCTTTTGGATCGCCATAAACTGTCCTGAATCATTATTATCCTTAATCGTTGCGAAGGCTTTGACGATCTTTTCATTTCCTGCAATAAAACCAATCCTCCATCCTGTCATGTTGAAAGATTTGGAGAGGGAATGAATCTCTACCCCTACCTCTTTGGCGCCTGGAATGGATAGAAAACTTAGGGGTTTTTCACCATCAAAGACTAAGGCAGCATAAGCAGCATCATGAACAACAATGATTTGATGCTTCTTTGCAAACTCGACTACCTTTTCAAAGAAAGCTACATTCGCCACTGCCCCAATCGGGTTATTGGGATAGTTTAAATAGAGAAGCTTTGCTTTTTTAAAAATATCCTCCGTTATAGAATCAAGATCTGGAAGAAATCCATTTTCCTCTAGAAGAGGGAGATTCACTACTTCACCACCATAGTATTGGGTATGGGTACCTAAAACTGGGTAGCAAGGTGCAGGCATCAAGGTGATGTCGCCGGGATTGATGAAGACTGCCGGAAGCATAGCCAAGGCTGGTTTTGAACCAATCACATGATTTATTTCCGTTTCCGGATTCAGACCACCTACACCAAATACTTCTTTCATATAAATAGCTGCGGCCTCTTTAAATTCTGCGATGCCGTTATCGGAGTAAAAACGGTTTTCCTTTTTTCCGGCTTCCTCTGCCAATTTTTTTACTACTCTTTCATCGGCCATAGCATCCGGTTCCCCAACCCCTAAGTCGATCAATTTTACATTCGGATTTGCCTTTGCTGCTGCCCTCTTAGCCCTTTTAATTTTTTCAAACTTAAATATTTCTTCTCGAAGACCAAATTCTGCGCCACCGATACGATCGGCAAACAACTGCTGGATAAAATCACTTTCTCCCATGGTTGACCTACTCTCTTTATCTTTTATTTCAATCCTTCTATAAAACATCTACTAGATTGAGCTGCAAGATTCGCTTATATTCTTTCGGAATGACTTTTACCCACTTTGATAGGTTTTCCTTCCAATAATTCAGCATATAAGCAGCACGGGTACTTCCTGTATATTCATAATGATTTTGAACAAGCTGTCTTAGCATCACCTTGTCTTCCTCTTCTTCCAAGGGATCCAAATCGATTAATTCCAGATTACACTGCTTACGGAAACCTTCCCGATCATCCGCAAATACGTAAGCTATTCCGCCCGACATCCCTGCGGCAAAATTTTTGCCCACAGAACCGAGTACAACCACACATCCGCCTGTCATATACTCACAGCCATGGTCCCCTATTCCTTCAACAACCGCTTGAACCCCGCTGTTTCTCACAGCGAAACGTTCACCCGCAAGTCCACGAATGTAAGCCTCTCCGGAAGTAGCCCCATAAAAGGCAACATTTCCTATGATCGTATTTTCTTCCGGAACAAAAATAGACTTTCCAGATGGAGAAACGATGATTTTTCCTCCGGATAATCCCTTACCAATATAGTCATTGGCATCCCCTTCAAGGGTAAGTGTTACACCTTTGGGTAAGAAGGAGCCGAAGCTTTGACCTGCTGAACCCGTAAATTGAAGTTGGATCGTATTCTCAGGTAGGCCTTTCCCGCCATATTTTTTTGAAATCTCACTGCCCAAAAGGGTTCCAACTGTTCGATTGATATTTTGAATAGGGAGACTTGCACTTACTTTTTGCTGCCTTTCAAGTGCAGGTCTGCAAACTTCTAATATGCTTTTATAATCAAGCGAGTTTTCAAGTCCATGGTTTTGTTGCTTCTGATGGTATAAACCGGTTTCGGAAGAACCGATAGGTTGGTATAGAATTTTTGATAAATCCAAATGTTTGGCTTTCCAATGAGACTTTGCTTTATCACTCTGGATCAGTAAATCTGTCCGTCCGACCATTTCATTCATCGTACGGAAACCGAATTTGGCCATGATTTCACGTACATCCTGTGCGATAAATCGCATGAAGGCTTCTACGTGCTCGGGTTTTCCACTAAACTTTTTGCGTAATTCCGGATCCTGCGTGGCAATCCCAACAGGACATGTATTGAGGTGACACTGCCGAACATGCACACATCCCAAAACCACTAAGGCCGTTGTGGCAAATCCATATTCTTCGGCTCCGAGTAACGTCGCCATGACAATATCCCGTCCCGTCATCAATTTCCCATCGGCTTCCAATACCACCCGATCCCTCAATCCATTTAATACAAGCGTTTGATGAGCTTCTGATAAACCAATTTCCCATGGCGTTCCAGCATGTTTAATGCTTGATCTTGGTGCCGCCCCTGTTCCGCCGTCATAACCACTTATCAGGATAACGTCTGCCAAACCTTTAGCAACCCCTGCCGCAATTGTTCCTACCCCTGTCTTCGAAACAAGCTTCACACTAATTCTGGCTTTTGGATTCGCATTTTTTAAATCGTGAATCAGTTGTGCCAAATCCTCAATCGAATAAATATCATGATGCGGCGGTGGCGAAATTAAACCCACACCTGGAGTCGAACCCCGGACTTCCGCAATCCATGGATAAACTTTATTCCCTGGAAGCTGTCCGCCCTCACCCGGCTTAGCTCCTTGAGCCATTTTGATTTGAATTTCATCCGCATTCACTAAATAATGACTAGTTACTCCAAAACGTCCGGAAGCCACCTGTTTGATTTTACTGCCTCGGGAATCCCCGTTTGCATCCAGGATAAAGCGATCCGGATGTTCTCCGCCTTCCCCAGAGTTGCTTCTTCCTCCTAAACGATTCATAGCAATTGCTAAGGTTTCATGGGCTTCCTGACTTAAGGAACCATAGGACATGGCACCTGTTTTAAACCGGCGGACAATGGACTCTACAGATTCGACTTCTTCAATCGGAATACTCGGATTAGAGATTGAGTTTTTAAAGGTAAATAAGTCTCGAATGAAATTAAGCTGATCTTCATTTGCTTTTTCTGCATATTTTTTATACAAGTCATAATCATTTGTTTGGCAAGCCACTTTCAGCATGCGGATGATTTCCGGGTTCAAGGCATGAATTTCTCCATTTTTCCGATATTGAAATTCACTTCCTGCCTCAAGAGGACCAGCTTCCTCAGCAAATGCCAATTGATGCCTCATTAATGTTTCTTTCGCGATCGTCTCTAACTTAATCCCGCCTATGGCTGAAGCTGTTCCTGTAAAATACTGATCAATGACTGTTTGATCAATACCAATGGCTTCAAAAACTTGGGCTCCACGGTAGCTTTGGATCGTAGAGATTCCCATTTTTGAGAGGATTTTGACCATCCCATTTGTTGCAGCTTTTACGTAATTCCGGACGGTATCAAAGGCATCCCTTTGTTCGCCAAGCTCCCCATTTTCAACCATCTGTTCAAGGCTGACCTGGACAAGATAAGGATTGATTGCATCTGCACCGTAGCCGATAAGCATAGATAATTGATGAACATCGCGCGCTTCACCTGTTTCAACAATTAGACTTGCTTTCGTTCTGGTCCCTTGACGGATTAAATGATGATGAAGTCCGCTGACCGCTAGTAAAGTTGGAATGGGGGCAAAATGGCGATTTATCCCTTGATCAGACAAGATAATAAGGGAAACACCATGATTGATGGCTTCATCTACTTTCTTAAATAACTGATCCAATGCCAGTTTTAGTTCTTCCTCACCATTCTCAGCTGCAAATAGAATCGGAAAAGTCATTGCCTTTGAAGCTTCATTGTTGCGAATCTTAGCCAATTCCTGATTTAAAAGAATTGGTGTTTCAAGTTTTATCCGACTGCAGCTTTTGGCCTTTGCATCCAGTAGATTACCCTCGGCTCCGAGATAAGTTCTCGTTGATGTGACAAATTGTTCACGAATCGCATCAATCGGCGGATTTGTCACTTGGGCAAATAGCTGTTTAAAATAGTTGTAGAGGAGCTGTGAATGATTGGAAAGGACTGCTAAAGGTGTGTCGGTTCCCATTGAACTAATCGGTTCTTTCCCTCCATCAGCCATTGCCCCAAGGACCTTCTTTAATTCTTCTACCGTATATCCAAATGCTTGTTGGTATTTAAATAATGATAATTCCTGGCTTGTTTCTTCCTCTTGGGGAGACTTTAATCGCTCTATAGGAATCGAATTTTCATCTAACCAACTTCGGTATGGATTTTCCTTCGATATCTTTCCTTTCACCTCTTCATCGGGGATGATGCGCCCTTCTCGTAAATCAACAAGGAGCATTTTCCCAGGACTTAATCTTCCTTTTTCGAGGATCTGATCGGGCTCCATATCAATGACACCGACTTCCGATGCAAAAATAATCGTTCCATCAACGGTCACGTAATAACGGGCTGGACGTAGGCCGTTGCGATCCTGCATTGCTCCAATTTGAAGCCCATCTGTAAAAGCAAACGCCGCTGGTCCGTCCCAGGGTTCCATTAAATGGCTGTGAAATTCGTAAAAAGCTTTTAAGGAATCATCCATGGAATCATCTTTTTCCCAAGGTTCAGGAACCATCATCATTGCTGCGTGGGGCAAGGAGCGGCCCGATCGTACTAGAAATTCCAAGCAGTTATCAAATGAAGATGAATCACTGCCATTTTCATCAATAATCGGCATGATATCTTTTATCTTTTCACCAAAAAGTGATGATTCAATCCCTTTTTCCCGCGCGCGCATCCAATTGATATTGCCATTCACCGTATTGATCTCTCCGTTATGAATCAGCATCCGGTTTGGATGTGCCCGTTCCCAACTAGGAAACGTGTTTGTGCTGTACCGAGAGTGTACAAGAGCAAAGGAGGATTGATAGGCTTCATCAAGCAAATCCAGATAAAATTTTCCTAATTGATCCGGAGTCAGCATCCCTTTATATACAATGGTTCTTGCGGATAGACTGGCAACATAAAAGGTTTCATCCTTAGTCAACTCTTTTTCATGAATCCATTTTTCCGTTCGCTTTCGGATGATATAAAGCTTTCTTTCAAATGTTTCTTCGTCTTCAATCTCCTTCCCTCTTCCAATAAAAACTTGGCGGATGAAAGGCTGACTTGTTTTAGCCGCTTCACCCAGGCAAGAATCGTTAACAGGAACGGTACGCCAGCCTAAGAGCTCTTGACCTTCCTCTTTTATTACCTGATTCAATACCTCTTCACATTGAGCTCTTGTTTTATTATCATGGGGTGAAAATACCATCCCCACACCATAGCTTCCCGGCTCTTTTATCTCAAATTGCGAACAAACTCTTTGGAAAAACGAATGTGGAAGCTGAGTCAATATTCCTGCTCCATCACCTGAACCCGAATCACTAGCTTGTGCACCTCGGTGCTCTAACCTGCAAAGCATCGATATCCCTTGCTTTACAGGATGATGTGAAGCTCCTTCTTTTAAGTTTGCAATGAATCCAATGCCACAGGCATCATGTTCAAAAGATGGATCATAAAGTCCCTGTTTCATCGGCAGTTTATTATGTCGCATTTTTTCCCCCCTCTATTTATGAATCATTTCTTCATCTAAGTTAATGCGTTTCCCCATTCAATAGGATAATTGTTCTTGTTTTTATTGTATAAGTTTTATATCGTTCTTAACAATATCGTTTTTTTATAAAACCAATCTAATATTGATATGATTTTCTATTAAAAAACCCGTCGCAAGACGAGTTTTTTACCTGGCAAGGCGATGATAAACATCGCGCAATGTTTCACAGCCTAATTGGTTGACTTTTTCAATATAAATACTCCATAGCTGGGCAGTTAGCTTGGCATCTCCCAGGGCATGATGGCGATCAACAATAGAAATTTCGTTGTGATCACATAAGTCTTCTAATCGAACAAGCTTTAAGTTTGGTTCTGCAATCCGGTAAAGAAAGGAAGTGTCAACAATGCGATGCTGTAAATGGGTCCGAAAAAGCTTCCAGCTGGCGTGCTGCAAAAAACTTTTTTCATGATTTGCGTGATGGGCGACGAGAGGGCAATGTTGAGTAAAATTAAAAAAGCGAATGAGGACTTCCGATAGCATTGGAGCATCTTTTAACTGCTCCCTGGTTAATCCTGTTATGATCTCAATCTCAGGAGGGAGCTCATGTTCATACCGAACTAAAGAATAAAAAGGATCTTCTTGAATTTTCCCCCCGCAAACTTTCACTGCTCCAATGGAAATGATTTCGTCTCCCTTTTCGGGAAAAAAACCGGTTGTTTCAAAGTCAAACACGACTACATTTAATGCCAATAATGGAACATGTAAGACTTCATCTTGCTTCATTTCTTTTTGCATTTGTCTTAAAAAGGCAACGTGTTGGTAATTTTGACCACCATAGACACTTCCGGGTCCGTGATTATTTAATCTCCCTTGGATTCCTCTCATAAAATGAATAAATGGTTCAAATGACATCATTCACACCCTTTTTCTACAAGTTCACAGACGTAATGATGGAGTTTTTTGCCATCTTTAAGAATTCTTTTGATTTCTTTTTTTTCCTGACTATGGAGGTTTTTAATGTTTAAGAAATGCGTGTCTTTATATGATTGGATGTGGGTTAATGAAAGTCGATAATCTAAAAGCTTTTGAAAATTGCTTTTCATGGACTGCAGGACTTCACCATATTTCTTGATTTGACATAAGCGATCAATCCTAACCAATGTTGAAGTTTCCGTAAGTCCCTCTTTTATAGCTAAAATCCTTATCGCATTGACATAGGGGAGAAAAGCAGCATATTTAAGATCGATGGATCCCTGATGTTCTCCATGTTCTTCGACGATAATCTGACCAAGGGGACCTACTGACCTTTTGATATGCATCACATTTTCTATTAAACGTTTTAGCAGCATGGGATGCTTTTTCTGATAGTTGTAAATAAACGATTTTAATTCGTCCACATAGCTGTCTGTCCCATGTAGATGTCTCGCATCATAAAAAATTTGCAGGTTTCGAATCGTATCCCAACTATTTTTCTCCATCCAAATCAAAAGCTGAGCTCTCCATTGTTCTAGTGATTTACACCAAGTTGGATTAGAGCTCATAATATTTCCTTGACAATACGGATATCCGACAATATCTAATCCATAAGAAATTTCTCTACCAAGCTCCATAAAGAACTTTTCATTCTCCGTGCTTGAAATTTCGAAAATAATCCCATGGTCTTGGTCGCTGATTAGCCCCTGTTCATATCTCCCGCCACTACCTGTAACAAACCAAGAGAAAGAGCAGGGGGGATTTCCTTTATTTAGCCGAATACTTGCCACTTCAAAGACCTTGTTCATGACCGAATCGTGTAACTGATTTAATAGAGAGGCATTCGATAGACAACTGTACATTTTACTCTCTTTCCACTTTTTGATTGACTTATAGGATTCCAAATCATTGATCATGGCAACACATCCTTTTACATAAAGAGGAAAAGCCTCTTTACAGAGGCTTTCGACTTATCAAATAAATGACGAAATTAACTTACCTTGTTATTCTTTGTTTTGAATTGTTCGGGATATCCGTAGCTTCCGTGTTCACTCATATCTAATCCCATTATTTCTTCTTCTTCACTGACACGTAATCCATTTAGCAGTTTGCTAGCAATGACTAAGATGAGAAAGGATACAACGAAGGCGTAGGTACCAGAGGTAACGACCCCCATAATCTGTACCCCTAACTGCCCAAATCCGCCACCATAGAATAGCCCAGGTGCACCAACTGTTGCAAGTTCTGGTGTAGCAAAGAAACCAGTGGATAATGTTCCCCAAACCCCTGCAGTTCCGTGAACGGATAAAGCAAAGATGGGATCATCGATTTTCCTCTTTTCGAAGAATCTAGCACTATAGAATACGAGGATTCCTGAAATTATTCCGATCACAACGGCTGCCCACGAATCGACAAAGGCACAAGATGCGGTGATCGCTACAAGGCCAGCTAAGGCCCCGTTTAATGTTGTGACGATATCTGACTTACCAAGTACGATCCAAGAGATAGTAAGGGCTGCTACTGCACCTGCTCCAGCGGCAAGATTCGTATTTAAAGCGACGAATCCAAAAAATCCTTCATCCACAGACACGGTACTACCAGCATTAAATCCGAACCAGCCAACCCATAAGATCAATACAGCTAAAGCAGTATAAACTTGGTTGTGCCCTGCAAGATTATTTGCTGAACCATCTTTATTATACTTCCCAATTCTTGGTTTTAACAAGATCGTTGCTGCCAAAGCAGCCATTGCACCTGTTAAGTGAACAACCGTAGAACCTGCAAAATCTTGCTTTCCATGTTCAGCTAACCAACCACCGCCCCAGATCCAGTGAGCAACAACAGGATATACGAGCACTGAGAATAAAACCGTAAAGACTACGTACACTGAAAATTTAGCGCGTTCTGCAAAACCACCGAGTGCTACACAAACCGAGATAGCTGCGAAGGCACTTTGGAAAACAAAGAATACGGCAGTTGAAAGACCAGCGCCTTCAACCTGCTGTCCAGCATAGAAGAAATCTGACATACCAACAAAGAAATTACCGTTACTACCAAAGATAAATCCATAGCCTACGGCCCAGAATACTAAGAAAGTGAGTCCAACTGCAAAAACGGTTTTTCCTGCAATATGTCCTGCGTTCTTCATCCTGGTTGACCCAGCTTCAAGTAAAATAAATCCACCATACATGAAAATAACTAAGATCGCACTGACCATGGTCCACAAACTGTTCATTAAAAACATAGAATCCATTTGTCTTACCCTCCTTTTTTAGTTTTGATGTTAGCTTTTTTACTTCATACACGCTGTTCAAAAGAGGAATCATAAAGCCCCTATTTCATCGTCAGTTTATTATGTCTCATTCTCTCACCCCCAATTTAGATCATTTCTTTATCTAAGTTAATTCACTTTTCCATTTAACAATGGAATTATTCTTGTTTTTATTGTATAATCTTCATACCGTTCTTAACAATATCGTTTTTTTATAAAATCAATCTAATTTTGATATGATTTATCAAAAAAGGGCACCTGCCATTTCTAGCAGACGCTTTACTATATCACTTAATTTTCAATATTTGCGTAAAGGGACAGGAGTTTTCCCAAACCAGGATTGTAAAATATATTTATGGCAAATTTGAAACAATTTTTCTAATTCTTTTGTGCTATTAGATAAGCCTCGAAGAAGAAAACCGGGGATCGTTAACATGGATAATCCAAATTTGGCGTCCACATCCGAACTAACTATCGTTTCAAAGATTTCATCGAGTATTTCCGATCCCACCTTTTCATGGATCACGACCATGGAGCCAAAATGTGTACATCCATCCATCATGCCCATCCCTCGAAAATCTAAATCGGGCGCTAACTTTAGATGATCCCAAAGGATTAAATCCTCATTTTGGTAAATTTTCATTTTCGATTGAATCAAATCATAGGTAAACAACGATCCATCCGGGGCCCACCCAGGTGTAAAGCTATCAGCATAAATCAGGGTAGATCCAATTTCCATAAAAATAGTCGTACTTTGTTTATATTGAGCATGCTGAAAAGCTATGGTCGGATCCGGGAAATACTCTAGCAGGCTCCCTTTTTTCAAGGAAATTGTTATCTCTTGTATAGGTGGTGTATGGATTGTTTTATAGATTTTCGTAGAGGATTGTGTCGTAATTAGGGCTTCTGCATAAGGCTCAAGCTCCGCTTCAATTTTATAGCGATCTCCATCGAGATACCCCCCACCTGGATTCATTACATAGAGTGTAGCCTTCCCTGATGCATCCAGATAGACGGGCCGAGTAAGTTTTAGAGCTCCTTGAAAAAAGGAATCCTTGATATAGGTTTTATCCTGCTTTTGATCCAAAACGAAACGCAAATAACCGGTATAGTCCTCCATCCTAATCCAATCCCTTTAAAAAAGCATTCGTCTTAATCCAACATATCACGTCATCTAACCCCACATGATCTCTTAAATCGGTAAAAATGTAGGGCTTATTTCCTCGAGCGACTTTCGTATCAGCCTCCATGACTTCCAGACTAGCTCCAACATAGGGCGCTAAATCAATCTTATTGATAACGAACAGATCGGACTTAATCATCCCTTGTCCCCCTTTACGAGGGATTTTTTCTCCTTGTGCCACATCAATAATGTAAATGGAGAAATCCACCAACTCAGGGCTAAACGTGGCAGCCAGGTTATCGCCGCCGCTCTCCACGAAGATCAAATCCAGGTCTGGGTGTCTGGTCATCAGTTCATCTATGGCTGCAAAGTTCATCGAGGCATCTTCACGAATCGCCGTATGAGGACATCCACCTGTTTCTACTCCGATAATACGGTCAGTCGGCAATACCCCATTTTTTATCAAGAATTGTGCATCTTCTTTCGTGTAAATATCATTCGTAACAACCGCCATACTGAATTCCTCCTGCATATGGCGTGTCAACTTTTCCACTAACATCGTTTTTCCTGCTCCGACAGGGCCACCTACCCCAATACGTACCGTTTTCATCCTATCCCTTCTTTCCTAAGACATAAATAAACGAAAGTTCAAACGCTCATGGCGAATCTGCGCAAGTTCTAATCCAGGAGGGACAGCTCCTAGCTCTGAAGGATCCAGCCCCTCTATTTTCTCCACGGCTTTTAACAACGAGGGCTGTAATGCCATCAACAAAAGCTGTCCATCCGTCTGACCCAAAGGAATTCCTCTCACCCCATTTTGAACAAGGGAAGACAAGCTGGCATACAGATAGGCTAAAAGCGTATCTGGCTTGGAAATGTGATGCTGAAAAGCCATCATCGCAAACACGAGAGCAGGATGCCCAAAGGAATTTGAATTCTTTATTCGCTCATGGTAAGCGGTAAAAATGGGGGAAAAATGAAGTTCCATTGCTAATTGCAGCATCCGCGCCCCCATTTTGCGACTGCCCTCCCTCGATTCCTGTGGCACATTCTGTACCGTAATGAGCCGATCCAACTCCCATATTTCCTCCCACTGATCTCTTTCCAATGCATCATAGGTTAGACGGCAAGCGAGCCCATCTGTGGTCACTAATTGATGATCGAGATAGATCTTGAGCCATTTCTGGAACGAAGCCTTGCTATCCACTGCTCCTTCCTGAATATAAGTTTCTAGTCCGAACGAATGGCTAAAGGCTCCCGAAGGAAAATTGGAGTCACACCACTGTAATAACGTTAAAGTCCGACTATCCATGCTGATGGCCTACATGGCGAAACGCCTGTTTCATCCTTCTCTGTTCCCGGTTATACGGGATGGCAGATGATTTAAGATATTCTTCAACCAAATAATCGTATTGAACGATCATTTCCCCCCCTTCAAACTGTGCAGGCAAATGACGATTGCCTAGTTGGTGCGCGATTTCCCCCATTTGTTTCATACTCATCGGACGAATCACAAGCACATATTCGGCTAAGACCTGAATCACGATGAGATTTTTTTCCTCCACAGCCAAAATATCGCCGTCTTCGAGATCCTTTGCCTCTTGCAAACGAATCCCAAGTTCTCTTCCATGATCTGTCTTTACACGTTGAATACGCTTCACCAGATCATCACTGGATAAGTAAACCTTTTCCATATGTCGATGACCTATATCAAAGCTATTCAAGTTCCCAACAATCGTTTCAATAATCATCTAAGATTCCCCCTAAAATAGAAAATATCGCTGTGCCATAGGGACCCGATCCGCAGGCTCGCAGGTGATGAATTCCCCATCAACCTTCACCTCGTAGGTTTGCGGGTCTACTTCAAGGACTGGCATTTCCGAATTGAAAAGCATATCTTTCTTACTTAGCTCTCGGATCCCGCGGACAGGCTTTACTATTTTTTGCAGACCCAGCTTTTCATGAACCCCAGACTCGAAGGCGATTTGTGAAACGAAAGTCAGGGATGTCTGATACTTGGCTTTCCCAAACGCGGCGAACATCGGACGGTACAATACCGGTTGCGGGGTAGGGATCGAGGCATTGGGATCACCCATTAAGCTATGGGCAATCATTCCACCTTTAATCACCAATTCCGGCTTGACACCAAAGAAGGCAGGATCCCAAACCACCAGGTCAGCTACTTTCCCCACCTCCACGGACCCGACATACTCGGAAATCCCATGTGTAATCGCTGGATTGATGGTATATTTTGCGATATACCGCTTGACCCGATAATTATCCCCTATCCCCTGATCCTTGGGTAATTTCCCTCGTTGTTTTTTCATTTTATCCGCTGTTTGCCAGGTCCGAATAATTACTTCGCCTACTCTCCCCATCGCCTGGGAATCCGAACTGATCATGCTAAAAACCCCTAGATCATGGAGAATATCCTCTGCAGCGATGGTTTCCTTGCGAATTCTCGAATCCGCAAAAGCGATATCCTCTGGAACATCAGGATCCAGATGGTGACATACCATGAGCATATCGAGATGCTCATCCAAGGTGTTCTTCGTGTATGGCCTTGTCGGATTTGTAGAGGATGGGAGAATATTGGGATAACTGGCTACTTTGATTAGATCTGGTGCATGTCCCCCTCCAGCTCCCTCCGTATGATAGGTATGGATCACACGGCCTTGGATGGCAGCTAACGTATCCTCTACAAATCCCCCCTCATTCAACGTATCCGTATGGATAGCCACTTGCACATCATATCGATCGGCTACCTGTAAGCTATGATCAATGGCCGATGCCGTGGTCCCCCAATCTTCATGCAATTTCAAGCCTATGGCTCCTGCGCGAATTTGTTCCTCCAAGGGTTCGACAGCTGAGGCATTCCCCTTTCCGAGAAACCCTAGGTTGATGGGAAAGTCCTCCGCAGCTTCTAACATTCTGTGAATATTCCATTCCCCCGGTGTACACGTGGTGGCGTTGGTGCCTGTAGCAGGTCCTGTCCCGCCGCCAATCATCGTCGTCACGCCAGAAGCCAGCGCATGTTCAATTTGTTGTGGGCAAATAAAGTGGATATGTGCATCAATGCCTCCCGCCGTGACAATCATCCCTTCCGCCGCGACCACCTCGGTAGACGCCCCAATGATGAGGTCCACATGATCCATAAGCAGGGGATTTCCTGCCTTGCCAATCCCTACGATTTTTCCATCTCGAATGCCTAGGTCAGCTTTTACAATGCCCGTATAATCGACGATAATCGCATTCGTTAAAACCAGGTCCAGTGCCCCTCCTTCGCGTGTCACCAGAGGATGTTGCCCCATTCCATCCCGGATTACCTTTCCGCCGCCAAATTTCACTTCATCCCCATAGACGGTAAAATCCTTCTCAATTTCAATGAAAAGCTCCGTATCCGCTAAACGGATGGCATCTCCTGTGGTGGGTCCAAACATGTCCGCATATTGCTTTCTTGACATTCGGAAGCTCATTCTTTCTCCTCCTTATCCAATGGCCCGTTAGTCCCATTATTCAAGCCATAGACCTTTCTTTCCCCCGAGAAGGGAGTTACCTCCACTTCTTTCACATCTCCCGGTTCAAAACGGACCGCAGTTCCTGAGGGGATGTTAAGATGCATCCCAAAGGCTGCACTGCGCTCGAATTGAAGCGCACGATTGGCTTCATAAAAATGAAAATGCGATCCCACTTGCACGGGCCGATCCCCCGTATTCAAGACTTCCACCTTGACCACATCTTTGGCAGCGTTACACACGATATCCTCTTCTAAGAGGATATATTCTCCAGGCTTCACCTGTTATCACCTCGTTATCTAATGGGTTCATGAATCGTTACTAGTTTCGTACCATCTGGAAACGTAGCTTCTACCTGAATTTCCCGAACCATGTCCACTACTCCCTCCATGACATCTTCCACCGACAAGATTTTCGTTCCTTCACTCATCAAGGCTGCAACAGACTTGCCATCCCTCGCCCCCTCCATCACTTCATAAGTGATCAGCGCAATGGCTTCCGGATAATTCAGCTTTAATCCGCGTTCCTTTCGCCGACGGGCTAGATCTGCAGCAACGACGATCAACAATTTTTCCTGTTCTCTCGGAGATAATTTCATGGCTTTCTACCTCCTTTTCATTAGATAAGCCCTCAATCTTTACACGACTAAGTGCTTTCGAATCGCATCCTCATCTACCTGTTTCGTATTCCCTTCGGCCACCACAGATCCCCGATCCATGACATAAAAGAAATCCGCGCATCGCAAAGCAATATCCAAACTGTGTTCCACAAGCAGAACGCCGACCTTCTTCGTGACTGCAATGTTTTGAATCACCTCTTCAATCAGCATCACGATTGAAGGCTGAATTCCTTCCATCGGCTCATCCAGTAATAAGATTTGCGGTTCTCCCACCAAGGCTCTGGCAATGGCCAGCTGCTGCTGTTGACCTCCACTCAGATCTCCCCCTTTCCGGTGAAGCATCGTTTTTAAAACAGGAAACCACTCAAACACCTCCTCTGGAATGGAAGCACCTTTTTTGCCATGCGGCAAAGCTTCAAGACCCAGTAATAGATTTTCTTCAACGGTTAAGGTTGAAAAGATATCTCTGCCTTGCGGGACATACCCGATCCCTTTTTTTACGCGTTTTTCCGGGGGAAGAGAAATGACATCCTCTCCATTTAATTCAATCCTTCCAGCTGTAGGATTTAATAACCCAATCAAACTCTTAAGGAACGTCGTTTTCCCCACTCCGTTTCTACCCAGCAGTGAAACCACAGTTCCCGGCTGTATATCAATGTGCATATTGTATAAGACCTGGCTCTCATCATAACCCACATAAAGCCCTGAAGATCTAAGCATCTCCCTTCCTCCTTCCTAGGTAAACCTCGGCTACTTGCGTGTTATTCTGCACTTCATCCATCGTGCCCTCACATAGGATTTGCCCTTCATGCATGACCGTCACTTGTTTGGAGAAGGTGCGCACAAAATCCATATCATGTTCAACTACCACAACGGAGCAAGTTTGAGAAATCTCATGGATCAAGTGACCGGTTTTCTCTCTTTCTTCTCCTGTCATCCCCGCAATCGGTTCATCCAGTAGCAATAGCTCAGGCTCTTGCATCAACTGCATCCCGATTTCCAGCCATTGCTTTTGTCCGTGGGATAAAAAGCCCGCTTTTTCCTGTTTTTGCTCCAATAGCCCAATCCGCTCCAACATCCGATCTATCACTAGCTCTTGTTCCTTCGTTAACCTAGCAAACAAGACGGAAAAAAGACGGCGATCTTGTTTTAGGGAAAGCTCCAGGTTTTCCTTTACTGATAAGTGGTTAAAGATCGAAGGATTTTGGAATTTCCGAGTAATCCCTAACCCGACAATCTGATGCTCCTGCTTCTGTACCACATTCATCTTCCCCTTGAATAGGACTTGACCGTCTGTTGCCTTCGTCTTCCCGCAAATCACGTCCAAAATCGTTGTTTTTCCTGCTCCATTGGGACCGATGAGAAAGCGAACCTCTCCTTTATTAATTGCTAAATTAACGCCTTGCAAAGCTTTGAATCCATCAAAATCCACGACTACATTACGACACTCGAGAATATGGTTCATGTCCACCCTTCGCCCCCCGCTCCTTTTTATTCATGATCCTAGCCCAGAGATTTTGCACTAAACCCACTAAGCCATTTGGCAAAAAGAGGACGATCATCACAAAAAGCAAACCTAAGAAAATGAGCCAAATATCCGGGTAGGATTCACTGAAAAGACTTTTTGCTCCATTGGTTAGAACCGATCCAATGACAGCACCAATCAAGGAATGGCGCCCACCTACCGCGACCCAAAGGACCATCTCTATGGATGGGATGATCCCCATCATGGCAGGCGAGATAATCCCTACTTGCATAACGAATAATACGCCTGCCAGCCCCGCTAGACCTGCCGAAACAGCATAGATAAAAACCTTATAGGCTGTTGGATTAAATCCTGAAAAACGGGTGCGATTTTCCGCATCACGAATAGCAATGAGTACACGACCTAACCGACTATCTGTCAACCATTTGCAAAAGATAAAAGAAAGGACTAGAACAGCTAAGGTCAACCAATAAATACCTCTCTGTGTTTCAGCACTCGCCAATTCGAACCCTACTAGGTTTGAAAAATTGGTTAATCCGTTCGTCCCTCCGGTATATTCCTGTTTTCCAATAAACAAGGTAACAGTTATAATCACAAGGGCCTGCGAGAGGATGGAAAAGTAAACCCCTCGAATGCGATTTTTAAAGGTCAAATAGCCAAGAATAACAGCCATGATCACCGGGATGAGGACAGAAGCGACTATGGCAATTGAAAGGCTGGAGAAGGGCTTCCAAAACCATGGCAGCTCTTTAATACCACTCCATCCCATAAAATCTGGCAACTCTCCCCCTGTAGCTTCAAGCTTCAGATACATAGCCATACAATAGGCACCCAACCCAAAGTAAACTCCATGCCCCAGACTCAAAATTCCGGTATACCCCCAGATCAAACAAATCCCTAAAGCCACAATGGCAAAAGCAAGAAATTTTCCTAACAAATTCAAACGAAATTCCGAAAGCAGTAACGGCGCTGCAGACATTAATAGAATACAAACGGCATACCACATCGATGATTTACGCAAGGCATTCATCCTTAGTCCCCCCTTAATCCAGCGAACGTGTGCGAACACTGATCAGTCCGGCAGGCTTCCATTGTAAAAATCCAATAATAAGAGCAAATAACAAGACTTTCGCCATGGTAGCTGATGTGGTGTATTCAAAAAGAGTCCCAAATACCCCCATACTTATAGCACCAAAAACGGTACCAAAAAGCTTGCCAACCCCACCTAATACAACAACCATGAAAGAATCTACAATATAATACGTACCAATCGAGGGGCCAATCGGCCCAATCAACGTTAGGGCACAACCTGCAATTCCAGCAAGTCCTGAACCTAAAGCAAAAGTTCGTGCGTCAATCTTGCGAGTTGAAACTCCTAAACACGATGCCATTCCGCGGTTTAGCGTTACCGCTTGCATCCTACGACCTGCTGCCGTACGATAAAGATAGAGATATAAAGATAAGAGAATGGCAAAAACGAGAAAAATAATGAACAACCGCTTATAAGGAAAAATGAGGCTCTCCGTCAAATGAATACCACCTTCCAGCCAGGCCGGTGCGGTGGCCGCCACATTCGGTGCACCAAAAATGATTCTAGCAATCTGCTGCAAAATTAAACTAATTCCCCATGTTGCCAATAAACTATCCAACGGCCGACCATATAAATGGCGAATTAAAATATTCTCTAATAGTAACCCGACCCCGGCAGACACAAGAAAAGCTATCGGAATCGAGAGGATAAAATAGTAATCAAAAAAACTAGCAGGGAAAAACGTCGAAAAAATTTGTTGTGTGATATATGTCATATAAGCCCCTATCATGATCAGTTCACCATGAGCCATATTAATCACGTTCATCAATCCAAAAGTGATCGCCAGCCCCAATGCTATGAGCAGCATGATTGAACCTAAACTCATTCCGTTAAACAATTGCATGATGATACCATCCATCTTTTCAGCACCCTCCCTTATCAATAGGGAAAGGGTTCATGTATACCATTTACCTGAACCCTTCCACCATTGTTTCTTTCGTTTCTTAATTTAAATCAGCTGCCCAGGGGTAGCTCTTCAAATAGGGATCAGGCTTAACAGGGGTACCCGAGTTCCAGAGTTCCTTGATTTGTCCGTCAGGTTGAATCGCACCGATTCGTACAGTCTTCCAAATATGTTGATTTTCCCCTTCAATTTTGATAGTTCCCCCGGGTGCTTGAAATTCAATTCCTTTCGCAGCCTCTTTTACTTTATCAACTTCGAATGATCCCGCTTTTTCAGCTGCTTCGGCCCATAGGTACACTGCATTATAAGCTGCTTCAATCGGATCATCCGTTACGCGATCTTCCCCATATTTAGCCTTATACTTTTCAACAAAGGCTTTATTTTCAGGGGTATCTGTTGATTGGTAATAGTTCCAGGCCACTAAATGATCGACTAGAATATCTGCGCCAATTCCACGAATTTCCTCTTCCGCAATACTTACAGACATTACGGTTAAATCAGTGGGAGATATCCCTGCATCCTTCAGTTGTTTAAAGAAGGCAACATTGCTGTCACCGTTTAATGTATTAAACACAATATCGGGTTTGGCATCCTTAATTTTACTGATTAGCGTACTATAATCGGTATGACCCAGTGGCGTGTATTCTTCTGCGATCAATTCCCCGCCTTCGGCCTTTAATTGCGCCTTTATGATATTATTGGCTGTTCTTGGAAATACATAATCAGAACCTAACAGGAAGAATTTCTTCCCCTTATTTTCTAGCAACCAAGTGACCGCCGGTACGATTTGTTGGTTCGTTGTTGCCCCCGTATAGAAAATATTAGGGGATGACTCCATACCTTCATATTGTACCGGATACCAGAGCAATCCATTGTTTTGCTCCACGACAGGAAGCATGGCTTTCCGACTCGCAGAAGTCCATCCACCAAAAATGGTAGCTACTTGATCTTTTTGCAGCAGCTTCTTGGCCTTTTCCGCAAAAGTCGGCCAGTCAGAAGCCCCGTCCTCGATAATGGGTTCAATTTGTTTTCCTAGCACTCCACCTGCTGCATTAATTTCTTCTATGGCCAACAGTTCAGCATCTCGTAACGAAACCTCACTGATTGACATTGTTCCACTAAGAGAATGCAAAACTCCCACTTTGACAGTTTCACCAGCTTTTGTAGTTGCAGAAGCAGCCGCTTCTGATGATTGATTTTCCCCAGGCTGCGCTCCACAACCAGCTAAAAGCAATGAAACAGAAAGAATAGAAAGGGATAGTTTACTTTTTAAAAATTTTTTACGTGGTAATAGTTCCATAACACACCTCTTCTTTTTAGATTCTAAATATGGTAAATTTAGAATCAGGCATAGACCGTCAATGCTTTGCCTGATCTAAACGCCCCCACGGCCATGGGAGGCGTTTTTTTATTCAATCCTTTCACCTCCTCTTTATGTAATGATCGCTTACTATTTGATGTCAACTAATATGACATATGTTTATTTTATTCCTGGTAATTGATCTAATCAATATCATTTTTTTATATTATTAATCTAATTTTGATATCATTTCCTTGTAAAAGTTAACTCAAAAAGGTCAAATTACTATTTCAAAGTTCATTAGTGACATTTTGAACCTTTAAGAAGGCAACAATATAGCATTTGAAATAGAAAATAGTTATATTCAAATATGTAAAGTTGATGTAGAACAGAAAAATGCATTTTTAAATGAAGGTGGGCTTATTATTATCAAGTCATTAGTAGAATAAACCCCCATTATTAACAAATCATCCCAATAAGGAGTACCCTATTGGGATGAAAAATCAATAACAGTTATTACGCATTACTGCCCTGCAGCAGAATAAGGGAGCCGTGAGGCTCCTAGAAAAATCGTTTATATAGCTCTCTTCGACGCTCTCCTCGTAACTGAGCATAGATTTGAGTAGTTGATGCCTTTTCATACCCCAACATTCCCTGAATGAAGTCTAATGGAGCCCCATTAATCAAGTAGCTCGCAAGCATATGTGTATCGAAAATGATGAGGATAGACATTTATAGATATTTTGCTATGTTCCGCAATTAATTTAACAGCATAACGCAGCGTTGGCATTGTCATCCGTCGAATAGGCTTCCGCTCGGTTACAAAAAGTGCTTCACAACTATCTTCACGATTATCCAAATATTTTTTAAGCCATACCTTGCATTCCGTCGTAAAATAAACCTCTCTTTGTTTTGATCCCTTCCCATTTACAATGGCTGATCCATTTTCCCAGTTTATATCTTCTCTATTTAGCCGATATACTTCACCAACTGGGCAACCGGTGGAATACAGGAAGTGTAAAAGCGCGTGATCACGAAGGGACTGACACGAAATTTTAAGATGAATCACATCTCTTCAATCAGAAACTTCGGGATTCTCTTATCCTCCTTTGGTTCTTTTTGTCGGAGGGCTGGATTACGTAATACATAACCTTCTTCAAAGGCATTCAGAAAAAGGGACCGAATGAATCGAATACGATGTCCGAGACTACTTGGTTTCAAACGCTCTGACTGTTTGTTAGATATTCCTTCAACACGGATAAAGAAACCTCATCAACTTCAAGATCGCCTATTTCACGAACAAGAACGTTTAATTGAAGGGAATAAGCTTTTAACGTGTGAGGACTAAACCCTAGAATGCTTTTGTCTGCTTTATATAACTTCCACAATTCACTTAAATTCAAAACAAACCCCTCCTATGGAATTTTTATCTATAATTCCAGCTTTGCTAGATTGGGAAGGGATTAATCTAAAATATTTGTTAAACTAGCGATTCAACGTTACTTCAATAATTAGTTTTTATAA